>WNFR01000912.1_pt1 | contig 53496 bp, 51 predicted proteins | sample 5400221 | NCBI WGS metagenome assembly WNFR01 (sample SAMN13153357, study PRJNA577476) | soil metagenome | isolation source: 40 cm soil under Madrone tree | place: USA:California | collected 2016-06-14
CCCGCCGAGTTGGCGCAGGTCTTGCGCCACGTGCCGACTATCACGGATCCACGCATCCTCGTCGACGCTTCGACGCGGGACGACGCCGCCGTGTACCAGTTGACGCCGGATCGCGCCATCGTCGCCACGGTGGACTTCTTCACGCCGATCGTGGACGACGCGTACGACTTTGGCCGCATCGCCGCCGCGAACGCGTTCTCGGACGTGTACGCGATGGGCGGCACGCCGCTACTCGCCCTGAACCTGGTCGGCTGGCCGCGCGACAAGTTGCCCTACGAGCTGCTGGGCGACGTGCTGCGCGGCGGCGCGGACATCGCCAAAGAGGCGGGCGCCTTCGTGCTCGGCGGCCATTCGGTGGACGATCCCGAGCCGAAGTACGGCATGGTCGCGATCGGTGAGGTGCATCCGAACCGTATCGTCACGCTCGCGCGCGCGCGCGCCGGGGACGCGCTCGTCCTGTCCAAACCGATCGGCACGGGCGTACTGACGACCGCCCTGAAGCGGGATCTCGCCACGGCGGCCGAGATCGGGGCCGCCGTGCAGTCGATGGCGACGTTGAACGCCGGCGCGGCACGCGCGATGCGAGCCACAGGCGGCGGCATCCACGCCGCGACCGATGTAACCGGCTTTGGCCTGCTGGGCCACTTGCATAACATGCTGGCCGCCAGCGGGCTGGCGGCGGAAATCGTTGCGGCATCCGTCCCGCTGTTCCCAAATGCCGTCGAGCTCGCCGAGCGCGGCGCGATTCCGGGCGGGACTACACGCAACCGCGATGCGCTGAACTCTGAGGTAAAGTTTGCCGCCCAAGTCCCGGAGCCGATTCGCGTCCTGCTGTTCGACGCGCAGACGTCGGGTGGCCTCTTGATCGCGGTGGATCCCGATCGCGCCGGCGCGCTGGTGGGGGCGTTGGAGCGGGAGGGGACGCCCGCCGCCGCACGGATCGGCCGCCTCACGCGCGGCGTGGCCGGCGCGATCACGGTGACCTGAAATGCGCGGTCCCTCCCCGGCGATTCCCGAGTACCGTTCGCTGACGCCCGAGGCGCTCGACGCGCTCGAGCGGGCCGTGCGCGAGCGCCGGCGGGTAGCGCTGCGGCGTCGTGGCACCGAATATGTCGTGGTGGCTCAGCGCCTCGACACGAGTGGACGTGACGACATACTGGTTGGCCGGCTTCCCATGACCGGCGAGCCGCTCACGTTCCGGCTGCGCGACCTGGAGAGCTTCGCGGTGCTCCCCTGAGCACCGCCATCCCCCCGTGTTCACGCGCCTGCTGGTGGGTCTGGACGGCAGCCCCAACGCCGACGAAGCGTTGGAGCAGGCCGTCCATCTCGGCCTGCGCTTCAAGGCCAAGCTGGTAGTCGCGTACATCAGGGAGACGCACAGCATCGCCCGGCGCGCCTCCGACTCCGGCGAGCTGCTGCAGCGGGCCGAGGAGCGCGTCAAGGACGCTGGGCTCCAAGTGGAGACGGTCCTCAAGCATGGCAGTCCCGACGCCGAGTTGGCGGTACTCGCGCGCGACGTCGACACGGTGCTCGTGGGTCGCCGCGGCCGGTCATCGCCGGCCGACGTTCTCGGCAGGACGGTCACGTCGCTGATTCGCATCGCGGAACGGTCGGTCATCGTCTGCGCCAGCAAACCATCGCCGATGCAGTCGTGCGCGATCGCCTACGACGGCAGGGAAACAGCGCAGCGCGCGCTCGCCCTGGTTGCGCGCTTCGCGAGCGTCACGCACAGCACGGTGCACGTGATCCATGCGACCGTCGATCCAAACATCGGGACGATGGTCATCGGCGAGGCCGAAGCCGTGCTGTCACTGGAAGGCGTCACGTTCGTCACGCACCTCGAGCCCGGCACGCCGGGAGCGGCGGTGGCGCGGGTCATCGAGCGCACAAAATGCGACGCCCTGTTCGCCGGAGCGCATGTCGGCTCCGGACGCCGCAGTGACGTGACGGTCTCGCACGCCGAGGAGATCTTGCTGCACACCGATATCCCGGTGGTCATTGAGCCGTGACCACGCCGTTCGTGCTGGTGCATGCGGACGAGAGCTGCCTCGGCAACGATTCCACGAAACCGAGCCGCGGCGGGAACGCGGCATTGATCGAGGCGCCGGCGGGGGACAGCGTCGCGCGCTGGGATTTCTACGAATGCTCGCCCCAAACGACGAACAACAAGATGGCGCTGGCGGGCGCCATCGCCGCGCTGGAATGGATTCGCCGCCAATGGCGCCACGCGATGGTGCATTTCGTCTCCGACTCCGAGTATCTGGTCAAGGGGATGAGGGAGTGGCGCAAGGACTGGAAGGCGCGCGGCTGGCGCCGCAAGACGGGCGCGCTCGAGAACGCCGAGCTGTGGCAGAAACTCGATCAGGTCGATGGCGCGCATACGGTGGAGTGGCGCTGGGTCCGCGGACACAACGAGCACGTCAAGAACGAGTATGCGAACGCGCTCGCGATCCGCGCCGCCGATCAGCAGGAGCGCTCCAACGGCTTGATTCCATCCGGCTTCGATACGTGGCTCGCGCAGCAGCGGGCGCGCGGCAAATACCTGGACTTCGATCCCGACAAGGAGCTGCATGAGCGGAGCACGTAAGGATCACCTGCTGGCCGCCGATCCGTCGCTTCCCGTCGATCGGATACCGCTCTACGAGGTGTACATGCGCATGGCCGAGGAACTGGCCAAGCGCTCGACCTGCGTGCGCCTGCAGGTCGGCACGGTCGTCACCGACCAGCGGCTCGAGAACGTCCTCGCGATCGGCTACAACGGCAACGCGCGCGGCCTCCCCAACAAATGCGACTCGGCGGTGCCCGGTAACTGCGGTTGCATCCATTCGGAGATGAATGCGCTGGTGAAGGCACCGGGCAACGTCCGCGACAAGGTCGTGTTCGTCAGCGCGTCGCCGTGCGTCATGTGCGCGAAGTTGATCATCAATTCCGGCGTCACTCACGTGTTCTACCGCAAGGCGTATCGCGATCCCTCGGGCGTCGAAGTCCTGCAGCAGGGCGGCGTCGTACCCGTCCTCTACGACCGCTGGATGAATGCCTGGAGGAACGGCGCGTAACTGATGGATGAGCTCGACCGTCTCTTCGGACTGCTCGTCGCGGCGCTCGCGCGCGAGACCCGTGTCGCGGTGCCTTTCCCCGCCTCCGATGTGTACGAGCGGCTCGTCCCGTACCGCTCCAACCGGTCACGCCTGAACGTCGCGACCCATCAGGACTACGAGATGGCGGTCCTCCGGCTGCTGGCCGGCGAGCGCAACTACGTGCAGCTCGAGCCGGAGACCGTCCGCGAGGCGATGCAGCGTGAGATCGCGACCATCAACCCGGATCCCGCGTACTTCCGCAGTTTCCCTGACGCCCAGGTGATGGTGAACGGCCGCGCCGCCGAGCGAGTGCTGCTCGCCGATCGTGCGTACGCGCCCCCGTCGTCCGCGGACGACGACGATGAAGAGCTCGTGGATACAACAGGCGAGAATCCAGTTCCCATGCCGTTCGCTCCACCCACGGCGTTCCGAGCACCGGTGGTGAAGGCCAAGGAGGGGCTCGCGTCGAATCAATGCGAATACTGCGGTGGCGTGCTACCCACGAATCGGGAGGCGCGCTTCTGCCCGCACTGCGGGCAGCCGCGTGAAGGAGACCTGCGGTGCCAGGGCTGCGGCAACGAGTTGGACGTGGGCTGGGCCTACTGTCTGTCGTGCGGCCGTCCTACAGGGTTTGAATGAAGCACCGCATCGCGGTAATTGCCGGCGATGGCATCGGGCCCGAGGTGATCGAAGCCGCGATCCCGATTCTCGACCAGGTAGCGGCACGACGCAATTTTGGTCTTACGTGGGAGCGCCTACCCTACTCCGCCGACCACTATCTCAGAACCAAAGAGACCCTTCCCGACTCGGCGCTCGAACATCTCCGGAACGACGTCGACGCGATCTTCCTTGGCGCACTCGGGGACCCGCGCGTGCCCGGCAACGAGCACGCGCGCGACATCCTGCTTGGCCTACGGTTCAAGCTGGATCTGTACGTCAATTTCCGTCCGGTGCAGCTGCTGCATCCCGACCTCTCGCCGCTGCGCAACCCGGGGTCGATCGACTTCGTCATTTTCCGCGAGAATACCGAGGGCCAATACCTCGGCCGCGGCCGGTCGTCGGGTGACGAGCACGTCGCCGAGGAAGTGAACACCGGCAAGGGCGTCGAGCGGATCATTCGCGCAGCCTATGCCTGGGCCGATACCCACGGCAGGCGCCGCATCACCATGAGCGACAAGTCGAACGCGATTCCGACGCACCGCGTCTGGCAGGATCGGTTCAAGGCGCTCGCGCACGAATACCCGCACATCACGCCGGAGCACCGGTACGTGGACGCGCTGGCGCTCGAGCTCGTGCGTGAACCCCAGCGCTTCGAGGTCATCGTCACGAACAACCTGTACGGCGACATCCTGTCCGACCTCGGCGCCGGCCTGGTAGGCGGCCTCGGGATCGCCGCCAGCGCCAACCTCCATCCCGGATCTCGGCACGGCCTGTTCGAGCCGGTGCACGGTTCCGCACCTGCCATTGCCGGGAAGGGGATCGCCAACCCGATTGCCGCAGTGTTGACCGGAGGTTTGATGTTTGAGCACCTCGGCTACCCGGAGGCCGCCGCGGACCTCAAGCTGGCCGTTCGGAAGCTCCTCGCGAGCACAAAACGGCCGCACGACCTGGGTGGGACAGCGAGCACGGCAACCGTGGCGGAGGACCTCGCCAACCTCGTTTGACCCCTGGTTGACACCTCGGGCAATCAGTGATTGTGTCTGGGTAGGAATTAATCCCCCCGGGCGAGAGGGTGGTGTGCCGCCGCTGCCGCTAGCCAAGATCCTCAACGTCGCGCTCCCCTCATTAGCGGGTGAAGCACGTGCGGTCGTTGACGTCCTGGCTTGCAAGAATGGCCTGCTCCCGCCCGCGGGCGACGTCGCCATCTTCCTGGGACTCCGTACTCGACATCAAGTTGCCCGCACGCTCCGCCGCGCCAGCCTGCCACCGCTGGAGGAGCTGGCCGCGTGGACTCGACTGTTCTATTGGGTGCTGCAGTGGGAGCAAACCGGGGCGTCGTTGTTGGCCTTGGCCCGTCAATCACATCTGGAACCGGCAACCTGCTACCGCCTCGTGCGCCGCCTGATGGGGGAGCCGTGGTCGCGCGTACGGCGCGGCGGCATCGCCGGAGCGCTCCTGCGCTTTCGCACGACCTGGAAAGACAGCGGCATGCACCGGCTGGCGCTGCAACCATACCTCCAGGCAGCGGCTCGGCAGGAAGCAGCCGGTGACTTTAGACCCGAATTGAACATCCGTGCGGTGCGCCAGCCTCCGCGCCCCGTCGTCGATCCGCTGGGCCGGCCCCGCGGCGTGCTCGCCTCGCGACTGAGGATTGCCGGCTATCCGTTCGACGTGGCGATCGCACCCGATGGCACCGCCTGGCTGACGCGGCTCCACGCCGCCGTACTCGAGCGGCTGCAGCTACAGCCGCTGGCGTCCAGCGGTGTCATTCGCGTCGGCGTCGCTCCGACCCGCGTGATCTTGGCGCCGTCGGGCGAGCGCGCGTGGGTGACCAATCAGTTTACCAGAGACGTCGCGGTGGTCGATCTTGCCTGCCGGCGGCGCACCGGCTCCATCGCGATGGAGGGCGATCCGCTCGGCGCAGTGCTGTCGCCGGATTCACGGACGCTGTACGTCACGACCAATCTCGATCGGCTCTCTGTTTGCGCGCTCACCGACAATGGCGGACGAATCGTTCGCTCGACTCCCGTGCCGCAGGCGTGCACCGAGTTGGCGATCCATCCCGCGGGTAATCGCCTGTATGTCCCCACATGGAAAGCGGGCAACATCCTCGAGCTCGACGCGCGGAGTCTCTCGGTCACGCGCCGCTACGAGGTGGGCGGGCAGCCCTTGGGCGTTGCGCTCTCCACCGACGGCCTGCGTCTCTACTGTGGCAACGAACACGGCTGGATCGATCTCGTGTATTTACCAACCGGAAAAATTGTGAGACGAGCCTTCGACACTCCGGTGGTCGAAGTGGCGCTTACGCCCGACCAGAATGTCGTCTACGCGAGTCTCCGGACGGCCGGACGGATCACAATGGTGGACGCGCATTCGCTGGCATGCGTAGGGACACTCGAGACCGGTGGCCTACCCCGCCACATCGCCTTCGATGGACTTGGCAACGTCGCGATTGTGGCCAACGAGGCCGGATGGGTTGACCTCGTCCGGTAAAAGCGGACATCGTGCGCTGCGGTGAGCGGCGGATGGGGAACAACCCCGACCGCCGCTCGTGTTTTTGCTTGATGACCTACCGTCGCATCCGATGCAGACCCATATTCCGCCCACTTATGATGGAGTTGCACCCATGAAAACTCAGGGCGCTACAAAGGACGTCGTCTTCCTGTCCGGGGTTCGGACGGGATTTGGCACGTTCGGCGGCTCTTTGAAGGACCTGTCCGCCATCGACTTAGGCGCCGCGGCTTCCCGCCACGCGATCCAGCGCTCCGGTGTTCCCGTGAGCGATTTCGGACATACAGTTTTTGGAAACGCGCTGCAGACATCGGCCGACGCGATCTACCTGGCCCGCCACGTCGGACTCAAGGCCGGGCTTCCGATCGAAACGCCGGCCGTCACGGTCAACCGGCTGTGTGGGTCGGGCTTTGAGGCGATCACGCAGGGCGCGCAACTGATTCTGCTAGGTGAAGCGGACGCGGTGCTAGCGGGTGGCGCCGAGTCGATGAGCCAGGCGCCGCACGTCGTGCGCGGCGCGCGCTGGGGGCTGCGACTCGGACCGGCCCCGCTCGAAGATCTCCTCTGGGAGTCGTTGAAGGACCCGCAATGCGGCCTGTCCATGGCCGAGACCGCTGAGAGCCTGGCCGAGAAGTACAAGCTCACGCGGAAAGAAGTCGATGAAGTGGCCGTCGCGTCGCAACGGCGCGCCAAGCAGGCGTGGGACGCCTGCGCGTTCCAGGACGAAGTCATTCCCGTCACGATCAAAGTGAAGGGGAAGGAACTCGAGTTTCGCGCCGATGAGCACATGCGGCCTGAAACGACAGTCGAAATTCTCAGCGGGCTGAAGCCGTACTTCAAGAAGGATGGGCTCGTCACGGCCGGGAACGCCTCCGGCATCTCGGACGGCGGTGCAGCGACGGTCCTGGCGAGCGAGGAATACGCGAAGGCCCACGGGTTGAAGCCGCTCGGCCGCCTGGTCGCGTGGGCCGTCGTCGGCGTGGAGCCCAAGCACATGGGTATCGGGCCGGCGCCGGCAGCCCGCAAAGCGCTCGCGAAGGCGAACATGAAACTCGAACAGATGGATCTCATCGAAGTGAACGAAGCATTCGCGCCACAGTACCTGGCCGTCGAACGCGAGTTAGGACTCGATCGCACTCGGACGAATGTGAACGGCGGGGCGATCGCGATCGGGCACCCGCTCGCAGCCACCGGCACGCGCATCACGATTCATTTGCTGCACGCGCTGCGGCGCGAGAAGAAGCGGTTCGGACTGGGGTCGGCATGCATTGGTGGAGGTCAGGGGACGGCCGTGATCGTCGAAGCGTTGTGAGCGACATACTCGTCGGGGCGATCGGTTTGATTGCCCTCTACCTTTTCTCGGGTCTGCGCGTGCTGCGCGAATACGAGCGCGGCGTGTACTTTTTGCTCGGTCGTCTGCGGCCCACCAAGGGGCCGGGCCTGATCTTTCTCCCTCCGGTGCTGGCTCGGATGCAGAAGGTGTCGCTCCGCGTGATGGCCATCGACGTCCCGCCCCAGGACGTAATCACGCGCGACAACATCTCGATCAAGGTCAATGCCGTCCTGTACATGCGCGTAAAGTCCCCCGACAAAGCGGTCGTGGGCGTGGAGAACTATCTCTACGCCACGAGCCAGCTCGCACAGACGACGCTGCGGTCGGTGCTGGGGGAAACCGAAATGGACGAGCTCCTCGCCAGCCGAGACAAGATCAATGCGATCCTGCGCCAGACGATCGACACGCGCACCGAAGACTGGGGCATCGAGGTCTCCGCCGTCGAAGTAAAGGACGTGGACCTCCCGCCCGAGATGAAGCGCGCGATGGCCCGGCAGGCGGAAGCGGAGCGCGAGCGCCGCGCCAAGGTGATCAACGCCGAGGGCGAGCTGCAGGCGGCGGAGAAGCTCGCGCAGGCTGCGCACATCATCGGCAAGGAGCCCGCGGCCATTCAGCTGCGATACCTGCAGACCGTCAACGAAATCGCGTCAGAAAACAACTCGACCACGATCTTTCCGATCCCAATCGACCTGTTCAAGGGCTTCATGGAGCGCTTGGCACCGCAGGCCAGTGATTCGGGCAGTCGTGCGCTTCCCGAGCGCACTGCGGGCGAGCGCCTGCCGGCGCCGCGCAACAAGGGGAGAGCCAAGGTCTGATGGGTAAGGCAGGAGGCGGAGACCTCATCAGTCGTGAGGCGCTGGAGCGCATCATCAAGCGCGCCGCCGAGCTGCAGGCCGGAGAACACGACGTTGGCGACGGTCTCACGAACAACGAGGTCCTGGCGCTCGGGAAAGACGTCGGCATTCCAGACCGCTATCTGCGCCAGGCAATGCTCGAGGAGCAGACGCGCGTTGCCCCCGAGGTGGCGACCGGGACGTGGGCGTGGCTCACCGGTCCCCGCTCGATTGTGGCGTACCGAGTCGTTCCCGGCGATCGCGCGGCGGTCGAGCGCGAGCTGAGCCGGTGGATGATAGAGGAAGAGCTGTTGCAGCCCAAACGACATTTCGCCGACCGTACGTCGTGGGAGCCCAAGGCGGGCGCATTCGCGTCGATTCAGCGCGCGCTGGCGGGAAGACGGCGCTACTCGCTCGCGCAGGCTGGCGAGGTGACCGCGCAGGTCGTGCAGCTCGAGCCGGGATTTTGTTTCGTGCGACTCGAGGCGGACGTCCGGCAGCAGCGCACCAAGCGGATCTCCGGCGCCACGGTCCTGGCAGTCCTGGGTTGGGGAATGACCGGCGCGGTCGCACTCATCGCTCCCCCGCTCGCCCTGGCGCAGGTGTTGATGCTCGTGCCGGGTGTCGGGCTGACGGCGGGAGGCGCGATGGTCGCGCGCACCTACCGGGGCGCAAACGAGCGCCTGCAGGTCACATTGGAGCAGGTGCTCGACCGGCTCGAGCGCGGAGACATTCGCTCCTCCAGCCAGGGCATCTTGCCGGGGGCGTCGCAGACCTTTGCCCGAATCGCCGAAGAGGTGCGCAAGGCATTCGAGACTCCCCCCCCCGCGAAGCCCAAAACCCGGAGCTGAGGAATTGGCGGACATCCAGCGCGTCGGAGTGCTCGGCTGCGGCTTGATGGGCAGCGGCATCGCCCAGGTCGCGGCGACGGCAGGATACGAGACGATCGTGCGCGACGTCTCCAAGGAGATCCTCGAGCGGGGCCGCGCCGGGATCGAGAAGTCGCTCGCCAAGCTGGTCGAAAAAGGAAAGGTCCAGCCCACGGACCGTGACGCCGCGCTCAAGCGGCTGACGTTCACCACCGTCGTCGCGGACCTGCGTAAAGTGGACATCGTGATCGAAGCGATCACCGAAGACCTGGCGCTCAAGAACGCGCTCTTCCAGGAGCTCGACGGCTTGTGCGCCGCCGGGACGATCTTCGCCTCCAACACGTCGAGCCTGACGATCGCGGAAATGGCCGGCCCCACGAAGCGCGCCGACCGCTTCGTGGGGCTGCACTTCTTCAATCCGGTGCCGCTGATGGCGCTCGTGGAGGTCGTACGCACCATCACGACGTCCGAGCAGACCTTCAAGCGCGCCTTTGCGTTCGCGGCTTCGCTGGGCAAGGAGCCCGTCGCCGCCAAGGACAACTCCGGCTTCATCGTGAATCTATTGCTCGTTCCCTATCTGCTCGACGCGATCCGCGCCGTCGAGCGTGGCGTGGGGAGCGTGCCCGACATCGATAAGGCGATGCAGCTCGGCTGCGGCTACCCGATGGGTCCGCTGACGCTGCTCGATCTCGTCGGCATCGACACGACGCACCACATCGCCGAGATCATGTTCAAGGAGTACCGCGAGGCACGGTACGCGCCGCCGCCGTTGCTCAAGCGGATGGTGCTCGCGGGGATGTACGGCAGAAAATCCGGCAAGGGCTTCTACGATTACTCGTCCAACCCACCCACCGTCAGTAACCTGGGGCTCTAATGTTCGGCTACGACGCTGCGCGCTGGCACGCGGTTCTCAACGATCTTCCCGCGGCACTGCTCTTCGTGGCGGTATTGTTCGATATCGCCGCGGCCGTGACGAAGCGTGAATCGCTCATGTGGGCGAGCATCTGGACGCTCTGGGCAGGCGTGATCGGCGGATGGGCGGCGGTCGTCGCCGGAAAAGTCGCGTCAAACACCATCGAGCATGGTGAAGCGATTCACGAAATCATGGAAAAGCACGAGAACATGGCGCTGCTGACGATGGCGCTGTTTACCGTCGTGCTCGGCTGGCGTCTGTTCCGGCGCTTTCAGATGCCGGCGCAGGAGCTCGCGTTCACACGTATGCTGAGCATCGTGGGACTCCTCGGATTGGTCTGGACCGGTGTGCTCGGCGGCAGGCTCGTGTTCCAGCACGCGGCCGGCATTCCATCTAAGGTGCTCCAGGCCGAAATCGAAAATCGGGCGGAAGGACACGAGCACGGGACGATGGATAGCACCAAGACCGATACCACCAAGACCACGGCACCGCACACTCACCCGCCGGGCACGCCGCCGCACTCGCACTAATGCGTGCGTCGTGCGTCGTGCGTCGTGCGTGGGCATTCTTCCTCGTGCTCGGAGCATGCACGCCGGCCACGACACGCCCGTCGTTCGCTCCACTGCCTGAAGCCCTGCGCGCGGTGATCAATGCACCGCCCGCACGCCTCACTGCCGTGGCGGATTCCTTACTCCGCGCCGATACGGTTCCCGTGCATTTCGTGAGCGTGCTCGATGCGTTCCTCGAAACGGGCGAATTCGCCGGTACATATCGCCTGCGGCTCTGGGCCGATCCCGATGTGCCCGGCAAGGCGCGCGTGACGATTGAAGCGGTCTATCGCCCTTTTGAAGACTCGTCGCGCACGAGACGAGATCTCGAGCGCGCCGCGCCGCCCGGCTCGCCCGGTCAGCTCCGCGCGCAGCAGCTTCTCGCCGTGTTAAAGGACAAGCTTGGAGTCACGACCTACTAGCCTCCGGCAGAGCCTCGGCGCCCTCGAGTACTTCACATTCGGTTTCGGCAGCATGGTGGGCGTGGGTTGGCTGGTCATCATGGACGACTGGCTAGGCCGCGGCGGACCTGGTGGCGCCATGCTCGGATTCCTGGGCGGCGCGCTCCTGCTCCTCCCGATCGCCCTGACGTACGGCCGGCTGGTGCGCGCAATCCCGGACGCCGGCGCGGAAATCGCCTACACCGAGCGCGCGTTTCCACGGCCCGTGAGCTTTGCGGCCGGCTGGATGATGGTGCTCGCCTACACGATCGTCTGTCCGTGGGAAGCTGTCGCGATCGGCAATCTGCTGGCCAGGATCATCCCCGCGATGAATGACTTCCCGTTGTACACGGTGGCCGGAAAAGCGATCACGCTCCCCAGGCTGCTCGCTGGGTTGGGACTCACGGCGGTCATCGGCGTCATCAATTACCGCGGCATCCGCACGAGCGGGCGTTTTCAGGATGTCACGACGTTGGGGCTGCTCGCCTGCTTCGCGGTATTCGTCGTGCTCGGGTTCGGGCGAGGCAATCCGGCCAACGTCCAACCATTGTTCGCCTCATCCGGCGCCTTCGTGTCGGTGCTGTTGGTTCTCCAGATCGTCCCGTACTTCATGACCGGCTTCGAGTCGATCCCCAAAGCGTCCGAGGAAGCGCGCGTCGATCTCGCCCCCCACGTGCTGGGCCGGATGATCACGGTCGCGATGGTAGCGGGCGGACTGTTCTACGTGCTGGTCGTGGGTGTCGTCGCGTGGGTGTATCCGTGGTCCGACCTGGTGTCCCAGCATCTCGGAACAGAGACGGCGTTCGCGCGCGCGTTCGGCTCACCATGGATCGCGCGGTTGATTCTGGCCGGCGCGCTGTTGTCGCTCTTCAAGGTGTTCAACGGCAACTTCGTCGCCGCGACCCGCCTCCTCTACGCCCTGGGGCGCCGCAGCCTCGTGCATCCATCGCTCGGGGCGGTCAACCCGCGATATGGCACCCCCGCCAGCGCGATCGCGCTGGTCACGGCGCTCACGGGCGCGGGCGCATTCCTCGGCGACGCCGTGCTCGTTCCGATCAGCGAAGTGGGCGCGGCGGTTGGCGCAATCGGATGGTGCGCCTCCTGTCTCGCCTTCATCGCCCTCGCCCGGCGTGGCGGCATGCGGGACGGCGTGGCGATCGCCGCGGTCGGCGCCCTCGTGAGCGTCGCGATTATCCTGATGAAAGTGGTGCCGCGTGTACCGGGGAGCTTTACGACCGCCGAGTGGGTCGCCTTTACCGCTTGGTGTGTTCTCGGGCTGGCGCTTCGGCAACGAGCCCCTGGACCCATTGCTCCATCTGTCCCAGATCGATAGACGCATCGCGGCACGGCCCGTTGGGCAGCTGCATCGTCAGGCCGAGCACGGGGAGCTTGCCCGCGACGTCGCGCAGCCCGGTCATCATGTCGCGCTCGCAGGCCACGGCCACGACGGCCCGGGGTCGACGCTCCCGGATGACGCGGCGCGCGAGCTGGCCGCGGGTCGCGACGAAGACCGGCACCTCGTAGCGCCCCGCGATCTCGAGTACGCCGTCGAGCGCCTGTTTCGAGAGACAGCGAGGGATCAGCACCAGCAACTCGCCCTTCCCGACCCTGCGGCCGCGCCGCTCCGCGAGCGTGTTGTAGATGTCGATGGCCGCATGTTCCACCCAGTCGCGCTTCCCGAAGCCGCGCGCGACCAGTGACGTGTAATTCATGAGCTGCAGGTAGGGACCACGCTCGAGTACGCGCTCGGGCAGTAGGTTCCGGCCGGTGTAAAAAGACGCGGCCAGCACGCCCAGATACAGCCACTGTAGCGCCGCGAAGAGCGCGAGGACCAACCACAGGACCCTGGGTACCAGCGGCGAGAGCGTACCCAGCCGCGGCCCGATCAGATAAAGAAGAAGGGCGACGGCGCCGCTTGCGGTGGCGATCGTGAGCGCGGCAAAGCGGAAGAAGAGCCCGGGGGCCGCCGAAAAGTCGCCGCCACGGGGCAGGGGGCGGCCGTTCCACTCGTCCCATTCGTGACCGAGCCGCCGATCCACTTCGATGTGGATCAGCTGAGCACGGGGCACAGACGCGCTCGATGGTGGGGGTGTCGCAGTCTGTGGGGCAGCCATCGGGAAACGAAGCTTCACGTTGTGCTTCCCCCGTGTCAAGTTTGCAGAGTGTTAGTCACCGACGCTCGTGTCCGCGCGGCGTACGCCGAGGGTGCGGGCATCTACCGCATTCTGCCAGCCGCGGTCGCGATTCCGGAGAACCAGGACGACGTCGTTGCTCTCGTGCAGCAGGCGAGAGAGTCGAAGCTGGCACTGATCCCCCGCGGCGCGGGAAGCGGGATGCCGGGCGGTAACGTCGGGAATGGGGTCATCGTGGACCTGAGCACCGGTTTCTCCCATCTCGTCGTCGATCCCGACAGCCGCCGCGCCCGAGCCGGCGCCTCCGTCACCTGGGCCGAAGTGAACGACGCCGCCAAACCCTACGGGCTGCGACTCCCCCCGGATCCATCGTCCGGCGCCTTTGCGACGAGCGGCGGGATGGTCGCCACCAACGCGGCCGGCCCGCGGACGGTGAGATACGGCAGTGTGCGACCCTGGATCGAGGCGCTCGAGGTCGTCGGCGCGGACGGCACGGTGAGAATGATCAGGCGGGGAATGGGGAATGGCGAACAGTTTGCGCTGACGGCCGACGACCGACGGCTGATCGCAGATCGCTTCCCCAAAACGCGCAAGAACTCCTCCGGCTACGCGCTCGATCGGTTCGCCGACTCCGGCGATGAAATCGACCTCCTCGTGGGATCCGAAGGGACGCTCGCGATCGTGACCGAGGTCCACTGGCGTCTCGATCCGATCCCTCCCGACGTCGCGGGTGCCGCGCTCGGCTTCGCCGATCTCGTATCGATGGCCGAGGCGGTGCCCTACCTGGTGTCTCTGCAGCCCTCCGCACTCGAGCTGCTGGATGAGTCCCTGCTGCGGTTCGTCCCGGAGGCGCCGAAGGTCGCCTGCCTACTGCTCGTCGAATTCGAGCGCGAAACGGCGGCCGCCGCGCGCGGCGTCGTGGGCGACGCGGTGCGCGGCCTCAAGCAGGCGGTGACGCACGTCGAGACGGCGGTGAATCGTGCGGGGCTCGAGCGGCTGTGGAGTGTGCGCCGCGAGGCTTCCCCCGCCCTGGCCCGGCTGCCTCCCACGCAGCGGTCGCTGCAGCTCATCGAAGACGGCTGCGTGCCACTCGACGCTCTGGGCGCATATGTCGCCGGACTGAGGGCGGCGGCGGATCGTCGCGGCATTCCGGTCGCGATCTTCGGGCACGCGGGCGACGGCCACGTCCACGTCAACGCGCTGCCCAATACGACGCGCGACGGTTGGCGCGAGACGTTGCGTGGGCTGTTCGACGACGTCACCGATCTCCTGCTCCGTCTGCGCGGCGTGCCGTCGGGCGAGCACGGCGTCGGCCGGCTGCGCGCGGGAATTCTGGAGCGCTTCTACGGCTCGGAGGTGATGGAGTTGTTTCGCGACGTGAAGCGCGCCTACGACCCGCTGTCCATCTTCAACCCGGGTGTTATCATTCCCGCGACCGATTGGTCGCCCGTGGCCGCGCTGAAGGTCGGTGCCGGTGCCGCGGACATTCCCGAAGACATCGCAACGCGACTACGAGAAGTGGAGCGCAGCGCCGCATGGGCCACACCGAAACTCGAGCTGGCACACTAGCACCAATGGAAGTCTTTCGTGACTCCCGCGTCACGCTGATCGCCCGCCCGCAGTTTCTCGAACCGGAACACCTCGCGGTGCACTGGCGCGGTGAGGCGAGCGATGGCGAGCGTCTCGCCGAATACGCGGGCCGGTTGTGCTACATGAGCCAGCACAACCCCGTGAACCGCACCACCGCCGAATACCTCGAGAACATCAAAAAGCAGGGCCACGGGTCGGTGCTGGAGCACGCCGTCTACGTGCTGCTGATCGAGGGGATCTCGCGTTCCTGCTCCCACGAGCTGGTGCGGCACCGGGCGGGGTTCGGGTATTCGCAGCTCTCGCAGCGCTACGTCGACGAGTCACACGCCGCCTTCGTCATGCCGCCTGCCGTCGCCGGCGACGCGCGACTCGAGGAGGAATGGCAGCAACAGGTCGCCGAGGCGCAGGCCGCCTACGTGCGCGCGGTCGAGGGATTGATGCAACGCTACGAGTGGGTCACCGACAAGGTGCACCGCCGCAAAATGGCGCGCGAAGCGGCGCGCAGCGTGCTGCCGAACGCTACCGAGGTGAAGATCGTCGTCTCCGGGAACGCGCGCGCGTGGCGCACGATGCTCGAGCTGCGCTGTGGCGAGGGCGCCGAGCTGGAAATCCGGCGGATGGCAATCGCGGTGTTACGCGTACTGCAGAAAGAAGCGGGCTCGCTGTTCTCTGATTTCGAGATCTACGTCGCCGACGACAAAAGCGAGGCCGCGCGCGTGACGTATCACAAGGTCTGAAAGACGTCGAGCAGAGGCGTCGAGCAAGAACGTCGAACAAGAACGTACTGAGGTTCTGCTCGACGATTTTTCTCGACGATGTTGCTCGACGATTTTTGTCTTCTCTCTCTTGCGCATCTGTTCATCATTTCGTATTCTGTTTTTAGAATGCGAATAGGTCTCGCATACAACGAGAAACCCGACGTGACGCCCTCGTCGGATGCCTATGCAGAATGGGATGACCCGTCCACCATCGACGCGGTCGATCAGGCTCTGAGCCTTTTCGGCAACGTTATCCGTCTCGAAGCCGACGAATTCTTTCCGCAAAAACTCTCGCTCGCGCGTCCCGACATCGTGTTCAACATGGCGGAGGGACTGCACGGTCCCTGCCGCGAGTCGCACGTCCCCGCGTTGTGCGAGTACCTGAACATTCCGTACACCGGCTCCGACCCGCTCACGCTCGCGCTGACGCTGCACAAGGGACGCACGAAAGAGATCCTCGCGTATCGCGGCGTACCGACCGCGCCGTTTCGGGTCATCGAGCGCGTCACCGACCTCGAGCGCATGCCGCTGCCGTTTCCGTTGTTCGTCAAACCGGTCGCGGAAGGATCTGGTAAGGGCATATTCGTCAACAACTTATGCGAGACGTCCGCGCAGCTCGCGGAGCGCGTGCCCTTCCTCTTGGAGCGCTACGAGCAGGCGGTGCTCGTCGAGACCTATCTCCCGGGACCGGAGTTCACCGTCGCGATACTGGGCAACAACGGCGACGTGCGTTGCCTCCCCATCGTCGCATTCGATTTCGCCACGCTGCCTCTCGGCGCCCCACCCGTGTACGGCTACGAAGCGAAGTGGATCTGGGACACGCGCGAACATCCGCTCGCCATCTTCCAGTGCCCGCCGACCGGCGTTGCCACATCACTGTGCCGCGAGACCGAGCGTGTGGCGCTCGACGCCTATCGCGCCCTGGGCTGCCGCGACTGGTGCCGGATCGACGTGCGCGTCGACCGCTTCGGCGTGCCCAACGTGGTCGAGCTGAATCCCCTTCCCGGCATCATTCCCGATCCGGCGATGAATTCGTGTTTTCCGAAGGCGGCGCGGGTCGCGGGGTTTACCTACGATGGGCTCATCCAAGAGGTCGTCCGGATCGCCTGGCGGCGCATAACCGGGTCCGAAGTAGGGGTGGAGCATGCCGCGCCCCAAGCCGCCCCCGCCCCGACCGCGATGTCCGCGTGAGGGTCGTCATCCTCTACGACCCCGGTGCGGATGACTGGACCGCCGAGGACGTCGCCGGGGTGATGGAGGCGGTCGACGACATCGCCCGCATCTTCGTCTCCTTCAATCATCAAGTGCAACGCGTTCCCGTCCGGCACGACATGCGCTGGTTCAATGTCTGCCGCCGAGCCGACCTCGTCTTCAACCTGTGCGAAGGCGTGCGCGGCGTCGCGCAGTGGGAGGATCACGTCGTCGGCACGCTGGAGCTGGCCGGCATCGCCTACACCGGCTGCGGTCCGTGGACGACGTCCGCGTGCCGCCGCAAAGCCGTCGCCAACACGCTGCTCGAGCGCGCCGGCCTGCCGGTGCCGCGCTGGACCATCGCCCAGGGAAAAATCGAGGACGATTTCCCATTGCCGGCCATCGTGAAGCCCGCCGCCGAGGACGCCAGCGCGGGCCTCGACCGGCAATCGGTCGTCACCGATCGCAGGAATCTCAAGGCGCGGATCGCCGCGATGACCGAGCAGTTCGACGACGTGCTGGTGCAGCAGTACATCGCCGGCCGCGAGTTCAACGTCGGGATCATCGGCGATCGCACGCTTCCCGTCGCCGAGATCGATTTCAGTACGATGCCCGAAGGCACGTGGCCGATCCTCACGTATGCCGCCAAGTGGCACGTCGGATCGCCCGAGGATCTCGGCAGCCGCCCGGTGTGCCCCGCCCAGATCCCGCAGCGTCTCGCCGATCGGCTGTGCCGGCTCGCGGAGACCGCGTGGCGTGCGATGCAAGGAAAGGGATACGGCCGTGTCGACCTGCGAGTCGACGACGCCGGTCGCCCATGGATCCTGGAAGTGAATCCCAATCCCGATCTGACCGACGAGGCGGGTCTATCGCGCATGGCGAAGGCCGCGGGATGGGACTACTCGGAGCTGATCCGCCGCATCGCCGAGATCGCGCTGCGAGAGGCACAAGGAACGAAGGCCGCGCGTGAGCTGCTCGCTGCGCCCCGTCGCGCGCGCGCACCGCGCACGGCTTGAGCAGCTGACGCGTGGCACGGGCCTCTTCCGCGAGGAGGAGGTCGCCACCGCGGTCGAGCTGCTCGACGAGAGCCTGGCCGGAGACGACGACTATCAGTTTGTCGGCGCGTTCGAAGACGATCGGCTGGTCGGTTACGCATGCTGGGGTGCGACTCCTGGGACCGTCGCGACGAGCGATTTGTACTGGATCGTCGTCCATCGCGATAGGCAAAACACGGGAATCGGATCGCAGTTGCTCGGCGAGGTGGAACGCCTGCTGATGACGGAAAACAGACGACTAATTGTCGTAGAGACCAGCTCGCGCGCCGAGTACACACCCACGCGCCGGTTTTACGAAGCACGCGGCTACACCAGAACCGCGACCATCCCGGGGTACTACGCGCCCGGTGACGACCTAGTGATCTATACCAAGGATCTGACTACTGGAGACCTGGCAAGAGCTGCTCCGTAGGAAAAGCATCGCCTCGCTGGACGCGCTGGCCGCTCGTTTCGGTGCCGAGCACGTCGGGGAGATCGCCCGTCTCCGGCAGGCAGCCGAGAATTTCGAATTCCGCATTTCCCCGGCGATGGTGGATTTGATCAAATCGCCCGGCGATCCTATCTGGCTGCAGTACGTCCCGACCGTGCAAGAGCTGGAAATCCACGATGGGCTGGTGGATTCGCTGGCGGAAGATGCAAACTCGCCGGTCCCCAACATCACGCACCGCTATCCGGATCGCGCGCTGTTTCTCGTGTCCCCCGTGTGCGCGTCCTACTGCCGCTTCTGCACGCGCCGGCGCAAGGTCGGAGACCCCGAGAAGATCCCGATGGCGCAGCTCGAATCGGCGTTCCACTACCTCGAGGAGCATCGGGAAATCCGCGACGTGATCATGTCGGGCGGCGATCCCCTCCTTCTCTCCGACCGCCGTATCGACGAGATCTGCAAGCGGCTGCGGGCGATTCCTCATCTGGAGGTGCTGCGGATCGGCAGCCGGATCCCCTGCCACCTGCCCGAGCGGGTGACGCCCGAGCTGTGCGCCATCCTCAAGCAATACCACCCGCTCTACATCAACACGCATTTCAATCACCCCGACGAGCTGACGCCCGCCGCGGTCCAGGCGCTCGGGATGCTGGCCGACGCCGGAATCCCGCTGGGGTGCCAGACGGTGCTCCTCAAAGGTGTGAACGACGACCCGGAGATCATGAAGCTGCTGATGCAGCGGCTGCTCGCCGCGCGGGTGCGGCCCTACTACATCTATATGTGCGACCAGGTTGCGGGCGCCGAGCACTTCCGGACCACCGTCCAGAAGGGGCTTGAGATCATCCAGGCGCTGCGCGGCTGGACCTCAGGCCTGGCGGTGCCGCACTTCGTGATCGACGCGCCCGGCGGCGGCGGCAAGATCCCGCTCCTGCCCGAGTACGTCGTCAAACTGACGGATAAGGAAGTCGTTCTCCGGAACTACGCGGGGAAGACGTACCGGTACACCCAACCGGTGGAGCCCATCCTCGTCGGCTGATTCCCCCCCCTTGCAGACTTTCGAGCTCTTTCGCATATTTATGTTCAACAATGCATAAACATACGACGGCCCTGCTGCTGACGAATATGCCGAACATTAACGGCGGACCCTCTCGAGGGAGCGGCGGGGCACGATAGCGTGACAAGAAAGCGCGAACCCAGCCAGCCCGCTCCCTCAGCAGAGCGGGCTTTTCGTTTGCTCGATCCCTGGCGCGAGCGTGACGCCTGCGGCGTCGGCTTCGTCGCGCGCGCCGATGGCGATCGCACCAACGACATCCTGTCGATGGCTCTCACCGCCGTCGCCCGGCTCGCCCACCGCGGCGCTGCCTCGAACGACAAGTCCGGCGACGGCGCCGGCGTCCTGACCCAAATCCCCCACCGCCTGCTCGGCGTCGGGCCAGTGGAGCGCGTGGCGCTCGGCATGTTTTTCCTGCCGCCATCCGCTGGTGCCCGTGATGCCGCCATCGACCTGATTGAGGCCGTTCTCGTCGGACTCGGCATGTCGGTGCTCGGATGGCGGGTGGTGCCCGTCGACGCCGCCGTCCTCGGTCCGCTCGCCGCGGCGAGCCAGCCGACGATCCGGCAGGTCTTCGTGGGTCCGCCGTCCGGTCCTGGGAATGCGCTGGTGTGGGAACGGCGTCTCTACCTCGCGCGCCGCGTGATCGAGCGGCGGGCCGCGAGCGCCGGGCTGCCCGTTTTCGTGTGCTCGCTGTCGTGCCGGACTGTCGTTTACAAAGCGCTGCTCGTCGGCACTGAGCTGCCGGCCTTTTACGCGGACCTGCGTTCGCCGCTCTTCGAAACCGGCATCGCGGTATTCCATCAGCGTTACTCGACCAACACGCTGCCGAGCTGGCCGCTTGCCCAGCCCTTCCGGCTGCTCGCCCATAACGGCGAAATCAATACGCTCTGGGGAAACCGCAACGCGATGCTGGCGCGCGAACCGGCGCTCGCCGCGCCGGTGTGGGAACGGGACGTCGAGCAGTTGAAGCCCGTGATCTGGGCGGAGGGGAGCGACTCCGCGAGTCTCGACAATGCACTCGAGCTCCTGGTCCGCTCGGGACGCGATCCGGTGCACGCCCTCATGATGCTGCTGCCGGAAGCGTGGGAGCGCATTCCCGACATGCATCCCGCGCTGCAGAGCTTCTACGAGTATCACGCGGGGCTGATGGAGCCGTGGGACGGACCGGCGGCACTCGCGTTCAGCGACGGCGTCGTCGCCGGCTCGGCGCTCGACCGCAACGGGCTCCGGCCCTGCCGCTACAAGGTGACGCGCGACAACGTGGTCGTCGCGGCCTCGGAAGTCGGCGTGGTCGACCTCGATCCCGCGGACGTCGTGGAGTCCGGCCGGCTCGGACCCGGCGAGCTGCTCGTGGTCGACACCCTCCGCAACGTTGTCCTGCGCAGCGCCGACGCGAAGCTGGAAGTCGCGCAGCGCTGTCCGTACCGGCGTTGGAGCACGCGGGTGCTACGCCAGCTCCCCGGGGAAGTCCCGGCGCTCGGACCGGCCCTTCCCGCCCAGGAGCTCGCCGCTCGCCAGCGCGCCTTTGGCTACAGCCATGAGGACCTGCGCTACGTCATCGCGCCCATGGCTGCCGAGGGCCGCGATGCGATCTGGAGCATGGGCGACGACACGCCCATCGCGCCGTTGTCGAAGGTGCCGCAGAACCTTTACGCGTACGTGCGCCAACGCTTCGCCCAGGTCACCAACCCGGCCATCGATCCGCTCCGCGAAGAGCTGGTGATGTCACTGGTGATGTACCTCGGGCGCCGCGGCTCGCTGCTCGCACAGCGGCCCGGGGGCCGTACGCTACTGCGCATCGAGCACCCGGTGCTGCTGGCAGAGGAAATGGCGGCGCTGCGGCGCGTCGGCGGCTCGGAGATCACGACGCTCAGCGCGGTGTGGGAGGCCGCGGCCGGCCCCGCCGAGCTGGAGCGTGCGCTCGAAAAGCTGGCTCGAGACGCGGTCGGCGCAGTGCGTCGCGGTGGAGGCGCCACGATCCTCGTCATCAGCGACCGCGACGCGGACAAGACGCGCGCGCCGATCCCGATGCTGCTCGCGATCGGAGCGGTGCACCAGCGTCTCGTCCAAACCAAGCAGCGTGTCCGCGTCGGCCTCGTCGCTGAAGCCGGAGACGCCTGGGATGTGCATCACCTGGCCGCGCTCTTCGGCTACGGCGCCGAAGCGGTGCACCCCTGGCTCGCCTTGCAGTGCCTCCGGGACAAGGAGTCATCGGCCGACAAGTACCGCAGTGCCGCCGAGAAGGGGCTGCTCAAGATCCTCTCCAAGATGGGGATCTCGACGCTCCAGTCGTACGCAGGCGCGCAGATCTTCGAGGCGATCGGGCTCGGTCCCGAAGTCATCGACCGGTGCTTCACCGGCACCGCGTCGGTAATCGGTGGTATTGGCTTCAAGGAAATCGCCGAGGATGTGCTGACGCGCCATCACAGCGTTGGTGCGCTCCCTGACCACGGCCGCGTTCGCTATCGCCGCGACGGCGAAGACCACGGCTGGTCGCCCCCGCTGGTGCGCGCGTTGCAACACGGCGAGTACGCAGGCTTCGCCGACGGCGTGCGGGCCCGCGCGGCAGCCGGTCCGCGCGACCTGCTCGACTTCCAGGAACAGACGCCCGTGCCGCTCGAAGCAGTCGAGCCGGCCGAAGACATCCGCAGGAGATTCATCTCCAGTGCGATGTCGCTCGGGGCACTGTCGCCGGAAGCGCACGCCACGCTTGCCATCGCGATGAACCGGATGCACGCACGGTCGAATTCGGGGGAGGGTGGAGAAGACCCGGCGACCTGGGTAACGCCAGCCGAGGGAACGGGCGACCGATCCGACAACCGGATCAAGCAGGTCGCGTCCGGCCGCTTCGGGGTGACGACCGCGTACCTCGTTCGGGCGGACGAGCTCGAGATCAAGATCGCGCAGGGCTCGAAGCCCGGCGAAGGCGGCCAGCTACCGGGACACAAAGTCACCGACCTCATCGCGCGACTCCGGCATGCGGTTGTGGGCATCCCGCTGATCTCGCCGCCGCCTCATCACGACATCTATTCGATCGAGGATCTCGCGCAGCTGATCCACGATCTCAAGCAGGTGAACCCGGCCGCGCGCGTGGGCGTCAAGCTCGTCGCGGAGGCGGGCGTCGGGACCGTCGCGGCCGGCGTCGCGAAAGCCTACGCCGATTACGTGCTCATCTCGGGGCACAACGGCGGGACCGGCGCGTCACCCTTGTCGTCGATCAAGCACGCCGGGTCGCCGTGGGAACTGGGGCTCGCCGAAACGCAGGCCATTCTCATGCGCAACAAGCTGCGGGACCGCATCGAAGTGCGCACGGATGGCGGGCTGCGCACAGGGCGGGACGTCGTCATCGCCGCGCTGCTCGGCGCGGAATCGTTTGGGTTCGGGACGGCCGCGGTCGTCGCCGTCGGCTGCGCGATGGCGCGCCAGTGTCATTTGAATACGTGCCCGACCGGCATCGCCACGCAGCGGCCCGACCTCCGCGCCAAGTTCCGCGGCACGCCCGAACAGGTCATCGCCTACTTCACATTCATCGCCGAGGAGGCGCGCCGCATCATGGCGACGCTCGGCGTGCGCCGGATGGACGACCTGATCGGCCGGGTCGAGCTGCTGCGGCGGATCGATCGGCCCGAAACGCCGCGCGCGAGCCTGCTGGATCTCTCGCTGCTGCTGGCGGCACCCGCGAGCACATCGGAGCCGCGCCGCCGCATGGTCGCTCGAAACGTGCGCCCCGGCCTCGTCTCGCTCGACGCCGAGATTCTGTCGCACAACGGCTCAGGAGAGAGTCCTCGCGTTTTCACGATCGGGAATCATCACCTGACCGTCGGCGCGCGCATCGCGGGGGATCTCGCGCGGGCGCACGGCGGCGCCGGACCGGGACAGCCGCTGCGGCTGCGGTTCCGGGGGAGCGCCGGCCAGAGCTTCGGCGCGTTCACGCTGCCTGGCATGCATCTGCAACTCGAAGGCGAGGCGAACGACCACGTCGGTAAGGGTCTGTCCGGCGGCGAAATCGTGATCCGGCCGTTCCGCGGCGCCGGGTATGCGACGGGGGTGCTTATCGGCAACACCGCGCTGTACGGCGCGACGTCCGGACGCCTGTTTGCGGCCGGCAGCGCGGGCGACCGCTTCGCGGTGCGGAACTCCGGTGCCGTCGCAGTGATCGAAGGCGCGGGCGACCATTGCTGCGAGTACATGACCGGCGGCGTGGTGGTCGTGCTGGGACCGGTCGGGAGGAACTTTGCGGCCGGGATGTCGAACGGCATCGCCTACGTCCTCGATGAGCGCGACCTGCTCGAATCGTACTGCAACCTGGAGATGGTTGGGGTCAGCGGCCTGAATTCGATGGATGAACGGGTACTGCGCAAGCTCGTTCAGCAACACTTCCACAGGACCGGGAGTGCCCGCGCCCGCGCCATCCTCGACGCGTGGGAATCGTATCGCGGGCGATTCAAGAAAGTGGCGCCTCCGCCACCAGCGGCGATGGCTGCGCCTGCGGCGATCGAACCGGTGGCCAACCTGCAATCGACTGGGAGCCCAACGTGAAGCTCATCACGACCATCGTCCGCCCCGAGCGCCTCCCCGAGGTGAAGGCGGCGCTGTTCCGCGCCGGGATCACCGGCATCACGCTGAGCCGCGTCAGCGGACACGGCGGCGAACACGAGCTGGTCGAACAGTATCGAGGTACGGCACTCGTCATGGAGTTCCACGAGAAGGTGAAGATCGAAATGGTGTGCTCCGAGCCGTTCGTCGAGCCGTGCATCAAGGCGATCCTCTCCTCGGCACGCACCGGCGAGGTTGGGGACGGCAAGATCTTCGTGCAACCGATCGAGCGCGTCATCCGCATCCGTACGAGCGAGGCGGACAACGCCGCCCTGACCGCCGTCAACGCCGACGCGGTGCAACGCGCGGCCATCAACGCGGCCGGCATGGGAGGTGTGGGATGACGCAGGCGACTCTTTCATCGGGTGATACCAGCTGGTGCTCTTGGTGACCGTTACCGTTGGCCTCGCGTTCTTCTACGGCGGCCTGGTGCGCCCCAAGAACGCCCTCAACACCATGATGATGAGCGTCGTCGCGCTCGGCGTGATCGGCGACTTCTGAGTTATAGTTCGGCATGAAGGAAATGCCGGACAAGTTCAAGATCGGGCTTGTGCAGATGAGCATGAGCGACGATCCCGAAGCGAACCTCGCGAAAGCCGTCACTCGTATTCGCGAGGCCGCGCGGCAGGGGGCAGCGCTCGTTTGCCTGCCTGAGCTCTTCCGCACACAGTACATCGGCCAGCGCGAAGATCACGCGCTCTTCGACCTGGCCGAGCCGGTCCCCGGACCGACGACCGAAACGCTGGGCAAGATCGCGAAGGAAAACGGCGTCGTCGTGATTGCGTCGCTGTTCGAGCGCCGGGCTGCGGGGTTGTATCACAACACGGCCGCGGTCATCGACGCCGACGGGAAGATGAAGGGCATCTACCGCAAGATGCACATCCCCGACGACCCCTCCTACTACGAGAAGTTCTACTTCACACCGGGTGATCTCGGTTTTCGCGCGTTCGATACGAAGGTCGGTCCGATCGGCACGCTGATCTGCTGGGATCAGTGGTATCCCGAGGGTGCCCGGCTCACCGCGCTGCAAGGGGCGAACATTCTGCTTTATCCCACCGCGATCGGTTGGCACCCCGCGGAGAAAGAGCAATACGGCGAGCAGCAGCTCGATGCCTGGAAAACGATCCAGCGCAGTCACGCGATCGCGAACGGCTGCTGGGTCGCCGCGGTGAACCGCGTCGGCTTCGAACGGCTCGACGGTCAAGGCGCGGGAATCGAATTCTGGGGTCACTCGTTCGTCTGCGACCCGTTCGGGGTCCTGGTCGCCGAGGCGGCCGAGGACGAGGCCCTGGTGCTCGCCCAGGTCGATCTGGCGCGAATCGAGGAAGTCCGCCGCAACTGGCCGTTCCTGCGCGACCGGCGCACCGACGCGTACGGCGGCATTGAGCACCGGTTCCTCACTGACTAATCGCGTTCGCATGCCGGCCGAATGGGAGCCGCATGCGGCGACCTGGATCGGCTGGCCGCACAACGTCACCGATTGGCCGGGGAAATTTCCTCCGATCCCCTGGGTGTACGGCGAAATCGTCCGCAAGCTGGCGCCGGGCGAAGTGATCCGCATTCTCGTCAACTCTCGGGTGCAGCAGGCGCAGGCGAGCCGCATCCTCAAGAAAGCGGGCGTCGATCTCGCGCGCGTCGACTTTCTTCCTTTCCCCACGAACCGCGGCTGGACGCGTGACTTCGGCCCGATCTTTGTGCGCGGAGAAAAAGGACTGGCCATCGCGCGCTTTCATTTCAACGCCTGGGCGAAGTACAAAGACTGGAAGAAAGACGACAAGATCCCCGAGCGGGCAGCGAAACACTTCAAGCTGCCGCTGATCGAGGCGAAGATCGTGCTCGAGGGTGGTAGTATCGACGTGAACGGCCGCGGCACGCTGCTCACCACGGAAGAATGCCTGCTCGATCCGAAAGTGCAGACCCGGAATCCCGGGTTGTCCCGCCTGGAGCTCGAGACCGTGTTTCGCGATACCCTCGGCATCACGAACACGCTCTGGCTCGGCAAGGGGATCGCGGGGGATGATACGCACGGCCACGTGGATGACCTGTGCCGCTTCGTAAAGCCCGGAACGGTCGTCCTGTGTCGCGAGGACGATCCCAAGGACGGGAATTACCGGCCGCTGGCCGAGAACCGCGAGCGCCTGCAGGGCATGCACCTGGAAAAGGGGGCGAGCATCGAAGTGATCGATCTTCCGATGCCCGCCCCGCTCTATTTTGACGGTGTTCGCCTGCCCGCCAGCTACGCGAACTTCTACATCTCCAACGCGGCGGTCCTCGTCCCCACCTTCAACGATTCCAAGGATCGCGTCGCGTTGGGCATCCTCGCCGAGCTGTTTCCCGATCGCCCCGTTGTCGGGATCCACGCCGTGGATCTCGTCTGGGGGCTCGGCGCGATCCATTGCCTGACGCAGCAGGAGCCTAGGCCGTAACGACCGTCAGGCCGTCCGACCGTCCTACCGTCCTACTGCAGCTGCCAGATCTCCACGCGATTCCCCGTAAGAATCGGAACCAGCACACGATTTCGTTTGGCGTCGTAACCGATGTCGGCTGGAGACGGCACGCCGGTGATCACCTTCACTTCCTGCCCGGTTTCGTACGCGGACACGGTGGAGTCGGCCCAGCTCGACACCAGGATCCTGGTGCCGACTACCTCGACGCCGTCGAATCCGCCAGCGCCCTTGGCGATGACCTTGGGCGCTTTGTCCCCCGGCTTCCAAGCGAGCACCGATTTGGTGGCCCCGTACGACACGATGATGAACCGCTTGCCCACGGGGTCTACCGTGATCCCGTTCGGCCAACCGAGACTGTCACCCCGTGCCGCCACCGTCACCTTCCGGTCTGGACCGACCCGGAAGATGCGGTCGGGCCCAGGATGCAGCACGTTGCCCAGGTCGTCGAACCGGATGCCGGTATCGGTGATGTAGATCGCGCCGGTCGTGGCGATCGCGATGTCGTTCAAAAAGACGGCGCCCGCGCTGTCGAACTTGACACTATCGAGCGGGGTGCCGGTCCGGGCATTGAACGCGCGGATCCTGTCGATGTCCGTCACCCACAGCGTGTCGCCGAGCAGCGCCAGGCCCTTCGGCGCGTTGAGGGTTACGCCGGCACGGCCGCCCTCGATGAACTTGAGGTTCTCGATCGCCCCGTCGGGCCGCACGCGGCTGATGAAGCCGTTGTTGTCCTTGGCCGTCGGGGAGCCGTTGATGTTCGAGACAAAGTAGATGTCCTGTGCCGAGTCGTGCAGCACCGATTCCGGGGTGGAGAAGCCCGCTACCGTCAGCATCCGCGTAGCGCCCGGAGCAGCGGGGGGGGGAGGTGGCGGCACGACCCGCGTGGTGTCGACCGGTGCGGTGGTGTCGGCAACGTTGGAGGCTTGGCGCTTGCGATCGACGGGCTGGCAGGCCGCGGCGACAGCAAGGGTCATACAGAGGACAGTCGCTCTCATCAGGGCTCTTCCTCCTCGGCCAGGGCTGCGATGTGCCGCAAGACGCGCTCATGGATGGCCGCGACGATGCGGCCTGCGGGCAGTGTCCAATAGCGCTGTGGGAACATATCCACGACGTACGTCGTGCGCCCTTCCAGGCGCGTGCGGCCGCCCGGCAGGGGCGTGAGCCGGAACTCGCCGTGGGTCGCACGGAAGTACCCGTCGAGGTGGGGTGGGTTCACATTGCGGTACGGGCTCAGTTCGGTCATAGGGGGTGCCTGGGCCGTGATGTCGAAGGCGAGCAGCCGGTTCTCGTCCCAGGCAGTGATCGGCTCGACGAAGCTCCCCGTAGTGAAATCGCAATAACGAATTGCGCCGACGCCGCTGCCCTCGATCCGGGCGCGCACCGGCGCCGCCACTCCCGCACGAAACAGCAGCTCATTGGGCGGCGGTAGCTCCGGAAACATCACGACGCGCCGCCACACCACCTCGGGCGGCGCCGCGATTTCGACAACGGTGACGACTTCGTGCGTCGGCGGCGTGGCACGGGGCTCGACACCAAGGAGCAGCGGTACCACGAGAGCCATCCCAGCCCCCCCAGGCCCCGTGGAGCCGAGCATGCCGCGCCGCGCCATCACGCGGCCGAGGACCGCGCCGGGCAAGGCAATTGCCCAGGCGATCGGCAGCGCCATGCCGATGCAAATCAATCCTTCGAGCGCAAACACCACCATCGCTCCCGCGGCGATCGTCACGCTCGCCAGCGCCAGCCCCACCGACTCGCCCGCCGGACGGTCGACCCGGTAGTTGTAGATGTACGAGCTGATGTAGCCGATCGTGAACGGGACTCCAAGGAACAATCCGGCCGAATAGCGACGGCGCAGGTAGATGGCGACGACGACCGAGATCACCGTGATCGCGAGCGATGCCGCCACGCCGAGCATGGCGCTCTGCATGCGCTCCTTTCCGACGATGAGTCGCGCTGGGGGGGCTGTGCCAGCCGGATAGTGTCTCGTGGGCGGCAGGCACAGCAGCAGCATGAGCACGACGTTCACACCGGGTAGGAAGAAGAGCAGCGCGATCCCAGGACTGGCGCCCGCATCGACAGCGCGTCGCATCGTCATGCTCGATCGACGGGCTCGGAGAATCCGAACCACAGCCGCAGCCAGCGGGCGAGCACGCTATGCTTTCGCTTCCTCCAGCTCCTTCTTCCGCGCCTCGGTCACCTTCGCGGCGATTTCGGCGGGCGCGTCCTGGTACACGTGGAACTTCATCCGGTACGTCCCGCGCCCGTGCGTGATCGAATGCAGCGTCGTGGCGTACCGGTCGAGCTCGGCCTCGGGGACGAGCGCCTTCACCTTCGTGAGTCGTCCATCCTTCTCCGTTCCGACGATGTGCCCGCGACGCGAGGAGAGATCGCCCATCACGGCGCCCTGATACTCGTCGGGCGTCCAGACCTCGACGTCCATGATCGGCTCGAGCAGCACCGGCCGCGCGCCCGGGCTCACGTTTCGGAACGCCATGATGCCGGCCATTTTGAACGACATTTCGTTGGAGTCCACGTCGTGATAGGAGCCGTCGTAGAGCTCGAACTTGAAGTCCACGACCGGATAGCCGGCGATCGGCCCCTTGTGCGCCGCCTCGAGCACGCCGCGCTCGACGGCCGGGATGTATTGCCGCGGAATCACGCCGCCGACGATCTCATCCACGAACTGCACCCCTGAGCCACGGGGCAGCGGCGCGATCCGAATCCAGCAATCGCCGTACTGCCCACGGCCGCCGGTCTGCTTCTTGTGCTTCCCCTGTCCCTCTGATTTTCCCCGGAACGTCTCGCGGTAGGCGACCTTGGGCTTGGTGGTCTGCGCATGGACGCCGAACTTCCGCGCCAGCCGCCCCACCACGATCTCGAGATGCCGCTCGCCGAGTCCCCGGATCAGCGTCTGGGCCAGCTCGCTGTTGTACTCGTGATGAAACGTGGGGTCCTCTTCGTGGAGCTTGTGCAATCCGGTCGACAGCTTGTCTTCTTCTCCGCGCTGCTTCACCTCCACCGCGACGGTGATCACCGGCTCCGGGAACGGGATCTTCGGCAGCACGAGTCCCATGTCCTTGGTCGACAGCGTGTCGTTGGTGTGGGTATCGCGCAGCTTCGCGACGACGCCGATGTCGCCCGCGTGCAGCTCCGGAATCTCGATCCGTTCTTTTCCGAGACCGACGCAAAGATGGTTCAGCTTTTCCGACGCTTCGCGCGGCGCGTTCCAGACGTCCTGCCCGTTTTTGACGCGGCCGGAGAAAATGCGGAACAGCGTGACGTCGCCGACGTGCGGCTCGGAGACCGTCTTGAACACCTGCGCTGCCAACGGTCCCGCGTCATCCGCCTTCAGGGTCAGGCGCTCGGCGGTCCCCCACTTCTGCGCCTCGACGGGTGGGCGCTCCTGCGGCGCCGGGCACAATTCGACGAGCTTGCTGAGGAGGGCACGCGTTCCGTACGTCAGCTCGGCGGCGCCGCAGAACAGCGGGAACAGCTCCCCCTTCGCCATGCCGGCCTTCATCGCGGCGATCGCTTCGTCGCGGCCGATCTCTTCGCCACCGAGGTAGCGCTCGAGCAGCGTGTCGTCCGTCGCGGCGATGCTCTCGATCAATTCCTGGGAATACTTCTCGAATCGATCCTTGTACTCGTCGGGCACGTCGACCTCGTCGTAGTCGCCCGCCTTGGTCCCCTTCTTGTAGAGGTGCGCCTTCTTCGAGAAGAGATTGATGATCCCGTGGAACTCCAGTCCTTCGCCGACCGGGATCTCCACCGGGATCACCTTGGGTGTCAGCTGTTCTTTGATCTGATTGACAGCGGCGTACACACCCGCGAGGGCGTCGCCGGTGAAGTCCAGGTACCCGGGGGTGTCGATCAGGTTGACCTTCGTGTCCATCCACTCGGCGACGGCCAGCGCGAGGTTGATGGAATACTTGCGTTCGATTTCGTCGGCGGTGTAATCGGTGAGGGCGGTGCCATCCTTTACAGATCCGTGCCGTTTGCTCGTTCCGGCCACGAACGCCAGCGCATCGACCAGGGAGGTCTTGCCGCTCGCGCCGTGGCCAACGACGGCCACATTCCGGATCTCCGGCGTCTTATACACACGCATGGGGCGCAGCTCTCCTGCGAGGGGGACCAAAAATATGAACCGAGGGTGCAGGGCCGGGCTAGGCCATTCGACGTCTGCGGCCTAGTGGTTGCAGGTCCTACGGTTGTGCGCTCTCCATCTCCTGATTCTGAAGCGTAGACCTCGTTAAGACTCGGAGGGAGGGGGTTCAGGCAACGGGACGACGGGTGTCGGGGGCGCGAGGGGTGGCTGACCCGGCGCGGCATGAGGTGTCGTAGGTGCGAGTCGAAACGCTGCGAGGCCGGCGAGCGCCATGAAGAAACCCGCGAATAGAAAGGACGTGACGTGGCTGACGTCGTACACTTTCCCAATCAACGGGGGACCCACAGTGCGACCCAACGCACTGATGGCTTGCGCGGCGCCGAGGACCGTCCCTTGCTCGTTGGGGTCGGCGTAGACCGACACCAGCCCGGTCGCCGCCGGAGAAAAGAGGCTATTCGAAACGGCGAGCACGAACGTCCATACGTACAACAGCGCCGAACCAGGCAGGAACGGTACGATGGCGATGGAAACCGCCATTCCGAACGTCCCGATGATGACCAGCGTCCGCTCGCCCGTTCGTCGGACCAGTTTACCGAAGAAGTAGCCCTGCACCGCCGCGGCGGTCACCCCGATGATGATGAAGAGAAATGTGAGCTGCAGCTGCTTCCAGCCCAGCGCGTCGATCGTGCGATACGGCAGTGCCGCAGTGTATCCGGCAAAGCCGAGCGGCACGAGCGCCCACACCGCCATGAGCGGGCGGAGTTTCGGCCGGGCGATGGCGTCGACGATGTGCTGCAGATCGAAGATCGGCCGCTTGACCCGGAGCTCGCGTTTCAAGGACTCGGGCAGAATGAAGTACGCCGACACGAAGTTCGCGAGCGACAATGCGACCCCAACGAGGCCGGGCCATCTGTGCCCCAGGTAGTGGTCGGCCAGTCCTCCCAGTGCGGGGCCGGCGCTGAAGCCGATCCCGAACGCCGCGCCGACGATGCCCATCCCGCGCGACCGCTCCGCCGGCGTGGTGATGTCGGCCATGTACGCCTGCGCCACCGAAATGTTGCCGCCGGCAAATCCGGAGACGACACGCGACAGGAACAGCACCCAGTACGAGCCGGCGAACGCAAACAGGGCATAGCCGGCCGCGTTGAAGAGCATGGTCGCCAGTAACACGGGCCGGCGACCGATGCGGTCGGAGAGCTTGCCGAGTAGGGCGGTCGCGACGAACTGCATGAACGAGTAGGCGCCGAGCACGGCGCCATACGCGAGGCCGCTGGCCCCGAAGCGCTGCGCGTAGAACGGCAGGATCGGCATGACGATCCCGAACCCGATCAGATCGATCAGGACGGTGAAGAAGATGACGGCGAAGCGGGAGCGGGAGCGGGAGGCGGGCATGGGCGGGGAGGAATATAGCGCGGCGCGAGGCCACACTACCCTGGTGCTCATGTTTCCTCCCCACGTCAAGTTTGCCCTCGATGAATTCGTACGGAAACCTCTCGGAAGGTTGCAGGGTGGCGAAAACGGAGGCAGACTTTGGGAGTCCCTGCCACCGCCCGTTCCACTCAGGTCCAGGAGAAAACCATGCGGAGATTTGTCCTTAGAACCGCGACGATCGCGGGCGCTATCGCCGTCGCGGCATGCGTCGAGAACGCACCCGTCAGCCCCACGAGCAATACCATCACGGCCTCAACAAACTCCAGTAGTTCCCTGCAGCTCAGCGCCCTCAATAATGCCCGATCCTACATCATCGACTTCACCGGCAACGATTTGCCCGCCGATCTCTCGGCGCAGGTCGCCAAGGCCGGTGGCACGCTGACGAGCAGCATCGGACAAGTGGGCGTCGCCGTCGCCAGCTCTGACGATCCCTCCTTCGCCGATCGCGCCGGCAAGATCAAGGGCGTGTTCAGTGTCGAGCTGGATCCGATGGTTCAATGGGTCCAGCCCGAACGAGTCGTCGAAGCGGGTGAAGCGGGTGAAGCGGGTCCCGACGTCTCCGTCGAGCCGACGGCGAGCTTCGGTGCCGCCGAAACGTTCCGGCGCGCGCAGTGGGTGCCCGATGCGATCTCTGCCCCGGCGGCGTGGGACGCCGGCGCGACAGGCGCAGGTGTTCGCGTCGCGATCCTCGATGGCGGCATCCGCAGCACACACATCGACATCGTACCCGAGCTGGACGTCGCGCGTTCACGCTCATTCGTTCCCGATCCGTCGCATCCTGGGACGTTCCGGCCATTCAACACCGACTCCGCGCTCCGCCGATCGAAGCTTCCTCAGATCGTGTGTGACAGCGCGGATACGTTCTGGCACGCCACACACGTCGCCGGCATCGTCGCCGCGCCCGGCAACAACCTCGGCACGGTCGGGATCGCACCAGCCGCAACGATCATCGGCGTGAAGGTGCTGCACTGCGGCAGCGGGGCGTTCTCCTGGATCCTGAACGGCATCATTTACGCCGCAACGCCGATCGCGGAGGGTGGCGCCGGCGCCGACATCATCAACATGAGCCTCGGCGCGGCATTCCAGCACCAGCAGTACGACCCCATCACGGGGATGCCGCTCGGCGCAAGTGGTGCGGCTCACCTCGCTCGCGCGATCGCCAAGGTCACGACCTACGCCTACCAGCGTGGCGTGACCGTGGTTGCCGCACTGGGCAACAGCGGTTTCGATCTCGATCACACCAATGACCTCATGTTCCTTCCGGCCATGGCGCCACATGTGATCGCCGTCTCGGCCACTGGCCCGCTCGGTTTTGCCACCGGCGCGACGAATTACGACCGGCCGGCGTCGTACACGAACTTCGGCCAGTCGGCCGTCGATTTCGCAGCGGGCGGCGGCGACTTCGCGCTCCCTGGCAACGCGGTGTGTGCGTTGCCGCGCAATCCCAGCGGCTCGATCGTGCAGTTCTGTTGGGTGTTTGATATGGTCATGGCGCCGTGCCGCGGCAGCGGCGTGAGCAACGGGACGTACTGTTGGGCTGCCGGCACGAGCATGGCCTCGCCTGCGGTCGCCGGCGTGGCCGCATTGATCATTGGCAAGTTCGGCCGCATCGGACCGGCAGCCGTCGAGCAGCGCCTGCGTCAGTCCGCAGACGACCTGGGGAAACCCGGCAACGACGACTTCTATGGGGGAGGTCGAGTCAACGCGTTCAGGGCAGTGCAGTAACGCACTGACGCGACGATGGAGATGCGGGCCCGCCACTCGGCGGGCCCGCTGTCGTTCAGGCCGCTACGGATTCTCGGGGCGCCTGGCGCACATCGAGCATCATGCGCCCCGCCGTCGCGCCGAGGATGAGCGCGCCGCCAGCAAGTGTGGCGGGGCCCGGTGTCTCGCCATGGACGAGCCAGGCCCAAATCGGGTTGAGCACGGGCTCGATAAGAAGGAAGAGGCCCACCTCGAGCGCGCGCACGCGAGGGACGGCGCGCGCCAGGAACAGGTACGGAATACCAAGCTGGAACACCCCGAGGAACACCACGACGGCCCAGTCCACCGGCCGTCCGGCGACGAGTGGCTGCGCCATCACGAGCGCGATCGTCCCGGCCGTCAGATTCCCCGACACCGCCGCCGCCGCGACGGACGCGCCGCGCGCCGCCAGCCAGCGATAGCCCATCACCGTAAACGCCCACGTCACGGCGCAGATCGCGGCGAGCACGTTTCCCAGCACGGGATTCGGCGCCGTCGCCGACGGCTGGTCGTGACCGAGCAGAAATAGCCCGAGGCCGACGCCCATGACCGCCATCTGCCCGATGTCGCGCCTCGTGGCGTGCTCGCCCAGCAGCACCGGCGCGAGTAAGAGAATGAACAACGGGCTGGTGGACTGCAGGAAGATGGCGCTGGCCGCCGTCGTGTGTTTGTTCGCTTGCACGTATAGCAGCGTCGTCGCCGCGTACGCGAAGCCGACGATGACCGTGCGCCAGCTCCAGCCGCGCCGCGATTCGGGGAGCAGCACGAGCATCGTGAGCATCGCGAACGCCGCGCGGAACGCCGCGAGTTGCCACCCCCCGAAGCTGCAGAACTTGATCGCCGCGCCGCCGCTCGAGAACAGGATGGCAGCGGCAATGATTTTCGATCGGGGACTCATGGCACCTCGCCGGGAGCGAGGAATATAGGCTAGCTTGGTGCCGATGCGGGTTTGTGTCGCCACGGCACTCGCCGTGATACTGGTCGCCTGTTCCCACGGCGTACGCGAGTCGCCCGAGCTCGCCCCGAGTCACGATGCCGATTTTCTCACGGCGGCGAATTTCGTCGAGGTCAAAGGGGGCACGTTGTACGACGCCGTTCAGCAGCTACGCCCGGCGTGGATTTTGCGCACGCGGCCGAACCCGGTGCTGCCGGCCCAGATCAACGTGATTATCTACCTCGATGGAGCGCGCTACGGGGCGGGGATCGACGGCCTCCGAACGCTCGCGCTCAGCGCGATTGCAACAGTACGGTATTTCTCTCCCGTCGAGGCGACGGCGCGTTTTGGTCCGGGCCACCCCCGCGGCGCCATCGAAGTGACCACCGTACCTCAATAGCGCCTCATGGAGGTTCAGATTTTCGGAGTGCGCAAGAGCGCGGATACGCGCGCGGCGCTGCGCTTTTTCGCCGAGCGCCGCATCAAGGTCCATTTCGTCGATCTGAACGAGCGCGCGGCATCGGTCGGCGAGCTGCGGCGCTTCGCGCAGAAGTTTGGCGTCAACGCGCTGGTCGACCGCGAGTCCCGCCGCTTCGGCGAGCTGGGACTGCGCTCGGCCCTGCTGAGTGAAGAGCGTTGGCTGGAAAAACTCTCTCTCGAACCCCTGCTGCTGCGCATGCCGCTGGTACGCAATCAGCAACAGCTCACGATCGGCGCCGCGCAGGAGACCTGGACCACGTGGTACGCCGCCGCGAAATCCTAGCGCTTGTCCTGTGCACCGCGTGTGCGACCACAGGTGGACCTCGCATGACGACTGACGACCTGCAGCTGGTCGATTCCCTCTTTTCCGCCTACAGCGGCTCCGCCGTGCCCGGCGCGAGCGTCGTCGTGATCGCGGACGGCCGCGTAGTGGTGCGTCGCGCGTACGGGATAGCGGACCTCGAGCAACACCTTGCCGCCACGCCGGAGACCGATTACCGCCTCGCTTCGGTCTCCAAGCAGTTCACTGCGATGGCCGTGATGCTGCTCGCACAGGACCGCAAGCTTCGTTACGACCAGCCCGTGCGGGATTTCCTGCCCGAGCTTCCTGCCGCCGCGCTGCCGGTGACGGTCCGACACCTGCTCAACCACACGTCGGGGCTTTGGGATTACGACGACCTCATTCCCGACTCGCGCACAGCGCAGCTCGACGATCGCGACGTTCTCACGCTACTCGCTTCCAAGGATTCGTTGTACTTCCCGGCGGGGAGCCAATATCGCTACAGCAACTCCGGCTACGTCCTGCTCGGTTTGATCGTCGCCCGTGTGTCAGGGATGTCGTTTCCCGAGTTCCTGCGCACGCGAATCTTCCAGCCGCTCGGGATGCGCGCGACCGTCGCCCATGTGGACGGATCGGACACGGTCCCGCGCCGTGCCTATGGCTATTCGCCGCGCGGTGGGGCGTTCGTCCAGACGGACCAGAGCGTTACGAGTGCCACGCTGGGCGACGGCGGGATCTACACGAACGTGGACGACCTGACGCGGTGGGATCAGGCGCTGTCCGGAGGAAGCACCGCGCTCGTCGATGCCGCGACGCTGGAGCTGGCCACGACACCGCCGCAATTGCCCGGAGGCGCCGACACGCAATACGGATTTGGCTGGTTCGTCGATCGCTATCGGGGTGAGAAGCGCTGGCGCCACACCGGCGAGACGAGCGGCTTTCGGAACGCGATCCAGCGGTTCCCGGACCGGCACTTGACCGTCATCGTGCTGACCAATCGCTCCAGTGGCGAACCGGCCGCGATCGCCGAGCGCATCGCCGACCGGCTGTTGTTTCGCTAGCCTTCGATCCGGTACCCGAAGATCCGAACGGTGACGATGTGGCGCGGATGGGCGGGGTCGCGCTCCTGACGCACGGGCGGCAGGCGAAATGTGCGGCCGGCGCTCTAGTGCCTGAGCGTCACCACGATTCCGGGACCACTACTGGGTCCGAACCGCGCCCCAACCTCTGTCGTGCTCATGAACTTGAGGGAATAAACGAGCTCCGCGGGAATCGTCTTGAGGAACTCGACGTCGCCCCGGTCCCGGTCGTCGACGTAGATATGGATCTCCGACATCCGTGCTTCGGTGCCGGGGCCCGGCAGCGTCAGGACCTCCCTTGCCCGCCCCAGCCACCTCGGCCGCAACAGTTGGACGACATCGAACGCATTCCCGACGTTGGGCCGGGCGCGCTCGATCTCGTCCTCCGTGATCAGCGTGCTGCTGCTCTTTGACTTGGACTGCGCAGCGAGCGCGGACGCGAGGAGCATCACGGCGCTCAACAGAATCAGTACACGGGCGATTCTCGACATGCGTCCTCCTGGCGACGGTCCCGGGAAAATAACTCTGCTTCTGGGCCGGCGCTCGTCAGAAACGCGTGCTCAGCCCGCCGTAAATCTGGCTGGTCGCGTCGCCGCCGCCCATTCGCAACCGGTCGAGATTCTACCCAAGGCGGTCCGGCTCGACGTCGCAGGAACGACAAGAGAGATTGCGAACGACTACGTCTGGGTCTTCGCCGGCGGCACGCCGCCCCGCGAGTTTCTCGAGAAGGCCGGCATCCAGGTCGGGCCGCGTGACCTCACCGCCGAGGCCGGCGCGGAAGCCAAGCTGGTCAGCGGTAGCCGGCGGCTTGCAGGCTGAACAACTCCGCATAGAGGCCGCCGCGCGCCACCAGCTCTTCGTGCGTGCCGTCATCCACCAGCTCGCCGTCCTTGAGCACCAGGATCCGATCCGCCATCCGGACCGTCGAGAAGCGATGCGAGATCAACACCGCCATCCGGCCCTTGGTCAGCTCGGCGAACCTCAGGAACACCTCGTACTCGGCACGGGCATCGAGCGCCGCGGTTGGCTCGTCCAGAATCAGGACTTGCGCCTCGCGCATGTAGGCGCGCGCCAGGGCCACCTTCTGCCATTCACCGCCCGACAGCTCGACGCCGTTGTCGAAGCGTCGCCCGAGCATCTGATCGAATCCCTGCGGGACGCGCTTGGCGACCGAGTCGGCCAGGCTGCGCCGCGCCGCTTCGCGAATCCGGGCGTCATCGTCCAGCGCCTCGACCTGACTGACGCCGATATTCTCGCGCAGCACGAAGTCGTAGCGCACGAAATCCTGGAAGATGATGCCGATGTTCTTGCGGAGACTGTCGAGGTCGTAGTCCCGGAGATCGGCGCCGTCCAGCAGGATCCGGCCTTCGTCAGGGTCGTAGAGTCGGGCGAGCAGCTTCACCAGTGTCGTCTTTCCCGCACCGTTCTCGCCTACGAGCGCGATGCGCTCATGGGGCTCGAATGAAAACGAGAGTCCTCGCACCGCCCAACGCTCCGAGCCCGGATAGCGGAACCCGACATTCTCGAACCGGAAGCCGCTCTGCAGCGGTCGCGGGACTGCCCGGGCTCCGGGTTTCGAGACGACACTGGGCCGTACATCGAAGAACGTGAACAAATCGCTCAGATAGAGGCTCTGCTCGTAAATCGAGGACAGCGAGATGAGCACGCTCTGGATCAGGCTTCTACTCTGGCGGAACGAGCCGGCGAGAAACGTCAGCGTGCCGATCGTGAAGGCGCCCATCACCGTGCGATAGATGATCACGCCGTAGGCTCCGTAATAGCCGAGCGTGCCCAGGGTGACCAGCAGCGTAGAGACGATGTTGCGCTTCACCGCGAGCTGCTTGTTCTCCTGATAAAACTTATCCGACAGCGTGGCATACCGGCCCACGAGGAAATTCGACAGGCCGAACAGCTTCACCTCTTTGGCGGATTCGTCGGACGCGCCCATGTAGCGCAGATAGTCGAGCAGCCGGCGCTCGGGGGTCCAGCGGAACAGCAGCGAATAACCGAGCGATGCGAAATGTGCTTCGCCGAGGAAGGCCGGGAGCACGGCCACGGTCAGGAGGAGCAAGAGCCACGGCAGCTGCACGAGCAGAACGCTCGCGAGCGCGATCAGGGTGATGAGATCCTGCGCGGTCCCCAGCAACAGCGTGAACAGGCCGATGCGGCCGACGGTCTGGCGGCGGGCGCGCTCGAGGTGATCGTAGATCTCGGGGTCCTCGAACTGGGCGAGATCGAGCGTAGCGGCGTGCTGCATGAGGCGGACGCTCAGCCGGTTGGCGAACAGATCGCCGAGCAGGCTCTCGAGCAGGGACGAGAGCCGCGCCAGCCCCTCGCCCACTACGGCGATGCCGAGCTCGAGCCCGACGAGGCCGGCGAGATGCCACCAATCGGGCGTGCCGCCGGCGCGAACGGTGGCAACGCCCGCAACGACGCCATCGATGATGAGCTTGCCGATCCAGAGAACCGCGACGGGAATGAGGGACCGGATCGCCCGCAGCACCAGAATGGCAACGGTGTAGCCGCGCTGCGTTTCAAAAACCAACCGCATGAGCGGCGGTACGTGCTTCAGGGCCTCGAGCCGTTCGCTCAAGGTGGGGGGTGGTCCGTCGGCAGGTCCCCCGTACCTGCGTGAGGAACGACCAGAGCGCGCCATAGCCATTAACTTCGCACTGGTGAAGGCGTCAGTATAGCCACATGCACCTCGTCCTCGTCCTCGTTCTCGCGCTCGCCGCGCAGCTCCCCACGCTGACGCCGCGCGATTCGGCGTTTCACGCGCTGAATCGACTGGCGTACGGCGCTCGTCCCGGCGAAGCGGACAGCCTCGCGCGCTTCGGCGTGATCCGGTGGATCGAGCGCCAGTTGGATCCCGATCACATATCGGACGATCACATCGCGGAGCGCGAGCGGGAGTTCAAGATCCTCGATTATAATCGCTCCGATCTTGCCGGCCGGTATCGCGATGCGACCCGTGAGCGCCAGCGTCAGCAGCGCGAGGCCGCCGCAACCGGCGATTCGACGCGTAGGCGCGATGCCCGCCCGATGCAGGAGTTTCGGGAGCTGGGCGGCGAGCTGCAGCAGCTCGCGATCGTGCGAGCCGCGCTGTCGGAGCGGCAGCTGCGTGAGGTGATGGTCGACTTCTGGACGAATCATTTCAATGTGTTCGTCGGCAGGGGCGCCGATCGCTTCTTGCTGCCTTCCTATATAGAGGAAACAATCCGGCCGCGGGCACTCGGCCGCTTCGAGGATCTGCTCATTGCGACCGCCGAAAGTCCTGCGATGCTGTTTTATCTCGATAATGCGCAGAGCGTGGCACCGGGTTCCGTCCCCCCGCAGCAGCGCCGTCCTTTCTTTTCCTTGCGGCGACGGTTTGGCATGCATGAGATGCCTGAAGATCGGCGGCAGCGGCAGCAGCGGCGGCCCACTGGAATCAACGAGAACTATGCGCGTGAGCTCCTCGAGCTCCACACTCTTGGCGTGGACGGCGGTTACACCCAGCAGGACATCATCGAAGTTGCGCGCATCTTCACCGGTTGGAGCATCGAGCCTCCGGAACGCGGTTCAGGGTTCGTCTTCCGCGACTGGGCTCACGATCGCGGCAAGAAGCACGTCTTTGGGCTCACCTTCAACGATGACGGGAAGGATGAAGGCATCCGATTGCTCAAGTTTCTCGCGAGCCAGCACGCCACGATGCATCACGTGAGTGCGAAGCTCTGCGCGCGCTTCGTCGCCGATGACGCGCCGGATGGGTGTATCGATGCCGCTGTCGCCGCGTGGCAGAAGACCGGGGGCGACATTCGCGCCGTGCTGCGCGCCATCTTCATGGCCCCCGATTTCTGGTCGGCGCAGGCGGTCCGCTCCAAGGTCAAGACGCCATTCGAATTCGTCGTGAGTGCGGTGCGGGCCACCGGCGTCGAGCCCGACGACACCCCGCGGCTCGCACAGCTCGTCGCCCGCCTCGGTGAGCCGCTCTATCAGCAGCCGGCACCTACGGGCTACGGGGAAACCGAGGAGCATTGGGTGAATAGCGGCGCGCTCCTGGCGCGAATGAACGCCGCCATGGGAATCGCCAAGGATTGTGCGAGCATCCCCGCCAACGAGGATCACGCCCGGCTCGTCGAGATGATCGATCAGCAATTGCTGGCCGGTACCATGTCCGCACATACCAAAAGTGTGATCCTGGAGCAGCTGACCGACGTTACCGATCCAGTGCAAGCACGGGCGCTCGCCGTCGGCCTCGCGCTCGGCGGCCCTGATTTCCAGAAACAATGACCATCTCGAGACGCATCTTCGTGAGGTCGGGCGGGCTCGCCCTCGTGAGCCTGGGCCTCGATCCGTTGTTCCTGGAACGAGCCGCGTACGCCCTTCGCCGCCCCTTCGCCGCCCCTCGCCGCCCGGTTTTAGTTTGCCTCTTTCAGCGCGGCGCCGTCGACGGACTGAACATGATCGTCCCACATGGCGAGCCGGCCTATTACCAGGAGCGCCCGCGCATCGCGGTTCCTGCCCCCGACGTCGTGGATCTCGACGGCCATTTCGGCCTGCATCCGAGCCTCGCGCCCCTCAAAGAGCTCTGGGACAACAAGAGCCTCGCCGCGATTCACGCGATCGGCTCGCCGGACGGTACCCGCAGTCACTTCGACGCGCAGGACTACATGGAGAGCGGCACCCCCGGTGTGAAGAGCACGGGGGACGGCTGGATGAATCGCTATTGCCAGCACGACCGCGAGCACCAGGACACCCCATTCCGAGCGGTCGCGTTCGGGCCGCAGCTGCCGCGCATTCTCGCCGGCAGCGCGCCGTCGCTCGCTATCGATGATCTGCAGGCGTTTGGCCTGCGCGTCCCGCAAGAGGCCGCGCGCGACCGGCTGACGCGCGCGTTCGAGGAGCTGTACGACGGCGCAGGGACGGGCCTGCTGGCGTCCTCGTCGCGCGAGGGATTCGAGGCCGTCCAAATGCTGAAGCGCGCGGATCCGTCGCAGTACCGTCCAGCGGGCGGCGTCGAGTATCCGCCGGGGCGGTTAGGCAAGACGCTGCTCCAAATCGCTCAGCTCATCAAAGCGGACGTAGGGCTGGAGATCGCGTTCGCGGACTGCAGCGGCTGGGACACGCACGTGAACCAGGGCTCGAGTGAAGGCCAACTCTCCGCCCGGCTCCGCGAGCTCGGCCTGGCGCTCGCCGCCTTCAACCATGATCTCGGCGAGCGCATGCGCAACGTCGTCGTGCTCACGATGTCCGAGTTCGGCCGGACGATCCGCGAGAACGGCAACAGCGGCACCGATCACGGCCACGCGACCGCCATGCTGGCACTCGGCGGGCCGGTGAACGGTGGGCGCGTGCTGGGCCGCTGGCCCGGCCTGGCACTCGAGCAGCGCTTTGAAGGGCGCGACGTCGCGGTCACGACCGACTTCCGCGACCTCTTCGGTGAGATCCTGGCGCGCCACCTGGGAGCGACCGACTTGGGAACGGTCTTCCCCGGCTACACCCCCAGCCCGGCCCAATTCCTGGGAGCGATTCGCGCCTAGGCGCCGGCTACCGCATCCAGCCGGATGATACCGTCCCCCGCGCCGTCCCGAATCGTCAACCAATCGGTGCGCACGCGGTCCCACTCCTGAATCACGAGCCCCTGGTCCTCGAACAGCGCGCGAATCTGGCTCGGGCCGAACCCGGCGATCTCTTCGAGAATCGGCACGAGCACCGACAACGCGTCATCGCTGATGACCGTGCGCTTGGCAATCTGGGCGATTTCGCGGGCTTCCGACGCGGCGATGGTGAATCCTTCGCCGCGGTTGACGTGCAGCATGACGGGAATGTCCGACTGCCCGTCGCCGACGTAAACGACCTGATCGCGCGGCACGACGTGGCGCGCGCGGATCTCTTCCACGGCGGCGACCTTGCCGTAGCCGGCCGCGACGCCCAGCAGCGTCCCGATCTTCCCGTCGCCGGGCTGGAACTCGAACCGGGTGCCCACGACATGATCGGCCGGGACGATCCCCTCGAGCGCCGACAGCACGACTTCCTCAGGCGCCGCGGAGATCACATAGAAGTCGAAGCGGTTGCCGTCGATCCCCTGCGCGAGCATCCGGGTGAGAAGCTCTACGTTCCGTTTGAGCCGGACCTGGCGGCCGACCTTGAGGAGATCATCACGAGTGACTCGGGCGTACTCCGGGTCATTCGCGAGCAGGTACGCCAGCTCGGCGCCTTGCTGTACGAGATTGAGATCGGAGAGCGCCGCCACTTTCTCACGAAAGCTCGTGATCCCCAGCATCTCGCTCAGCACGATGCCGGAGTCGTTAAAGCTCAACGTCTGATCGAAGTCACTCGCCAATAGGTAATGCTTCTTCATCCAACTCTCCCTTGTTGTGTTCCGCGCACAAAAAAGCCCGCTCCATCGAAGAGCGGGCCGTTCCGTTGCGTTGCGAATCTCTGCATCGCCTCAGCCAGCGCCCGCCTCCCCGGTTGGGTTCCCGGTGTGGAGCAGCATCTTTGGATTGCAAGCGCAGAAAGTCATGGCATGAATGGTAGTTACGCCGGCCCACTCAAGCAACACCCGCGCTGTCACGAGCACGTCACAGCTACGGTTTCGCCGTTTCGGCAGCCGTAATCGCCAGCTCCAACCGTTCCGCTTTGCGCACAGCAGCGACGGTGGTGGCTGTACCGATCCGGTCGCCCGTGAGTAGCCGGTGCAAGTCGTCGATGCCGTGAACCGGTTGTCCATCGAACGCCACGATGATGTCGCCGGCCTGCAGACCCGCGCGCGCCGCTGGACTGCCCGGCTCGATCGTGGTGATGAGCACACCACTCGGCTGGATCAACCGGTGCGCGCGCACCGCGAGACGCGGCAACGAAACGTTCTGTCCCCCAACGCCGATGCGCGCGCGGCGAACGTGCCCAAACGCGATGAGCTGTCCCACGACGAGCTTGACCGTATTCACCGCGACGGCAAAGCAGATCCCCTGCGCGGGCAGAATCACGGCTGTATTGACGCCCACGACGGTCCCGCGCGAATCGAGCAGCGGCCCGCCCGAGTTGCCGGGATTCAGCGCGGCATCGGTCTGAATGACGTTGTCGATCAAGCGCCCAGAAACCGATCGGAAGGAGCGGCCCAGTGCGCTCACCACTCCGGCTGTCACGGTGCTCTGAAATCCGAGCGGATTTCCGATCGCGATGACGATCTGGCCCACGCGTAGTGCCGCCGAATCCCCCAGCGGCGCGGTCACCTGAGACGAAGCGTCGACACGCAGCACCGCGAGGTCGGTGTCAGGATCGTCGCCGACCAGCTCGGCGCGGAGGCGCCGGCCATCGGCAAACGCCACGTCCGTCCTGGTAGCGCCGTGCGCGACATGGCTGTTGGTAAGGATGAATCCGTCGGGCGTGAAGACGAATCCCGATCCGGCACCCTGCGACTCGCGTGGGGACGTCCCGCGACGCCGATGCTGCACTTCGACACTGACGACCGCCGGGGCGACACGCTCCACCACGCCGCTCACCGTACGCGAATACGCGTCCAGCAATTCGGTATCGGCGGGAGGCGTGGTGGGGAGCGACGGCTCCAAACTGGTGGGCTCCCCATCCACCAAAGTCAAATGAGTGCTCATGCTCCCAGAACGCCATGCGGTTCCCTAACCCCTAACCCCCAGCCCCGAACCCCTAGCCTATATTCGAGGCCGCATGCGAGACGCCTTGCAGGCGCTGCTCCGCGAAGCGAGTGACGCGAAACGCTCGGCAGACTTCTGGCGAGCGGCCGCGGGAATCTTGAGCGGCTGGGCCGGCGGCGCCCGACTGTCGATTCGCTACCAGGGAGTCAACGAAGCCGGATCGGTCGCGGCGGGCACCGACGACCGCTCCGGCCGCAGTCTGAGTGCGGCGTGGCACGATCCCGAGGGACGGCGCGTCGAAGCGACGCTCGCGGGCGCGCCACCGGCGCTCCCCGCATCGGAGCTCGAAGCGGCGATCGAGTTCTCTTCCCGCCTCGCGGTCATGGTCGGACGGCGTGCCGCGCTGGAGCGCGAGCGGCGGCTCGGCAGCTTCGTCGTCGAGCTCGCGCGCTGGCTGCTCGCTGCACCCGAGACGCACCTGCTGCTGCGCTATACGCTGCAGAGTCTCATGGAGCTCGTCGATGCCCAGGGTGCCTTCGTCGCCTTGAAGCAGCCCGACGGCGAGAACCTGCGCATTTCGCCGGCCCTCGGCGGTGCGTCACAGCTCGAAGGGTTGATCCTGGGACTCGAGAGCAGCGCCACAGGTCGTGTGGTGCGGACTGGTGAAGCGCTGATGAGCGCGGATCTACGAGCCGAGCCGGATGCGAGCCCCATCGCGACCAGACTCGCGGAGGGCGTCCGCGCAACACTGATCGCGCCGCTGCGGCTCTCCCACGGGCCAGTGGGCGCCGTCGGACTGATGCGCATTCAGGCTCCCGATGCGCCGGCCCCCCCGCCCTTCACGCTTCACGAATTGCAATATGTGTCCGCCGTTGCCGCGCACATCGCCGGCGGCATCGAGCTCTCGGAGGCCGTCGCTGCGACGCGCGCGGCCGCCGACCGCGCCCGGGCAATGGTCGACGCGAGTCCCCTGCCGATGGCCCTGGTGGATGCGGCGGGCACGGTGCGCCAGCTCAACGGAGCGGCGATGCAGGTTTTCGGCCTCGAGTCGACGGATGCGGCCGTCGGGCGCCATCTCGAGAAGCTCGGGCTCGCGCCGAGCGGATTGACCGTGCGACTCATGCTGACAGGCCGTCAGGAAGGCCAGCCGTGGCACGGCCGCGTGTTGGTCACGCAAGCCGGGGGCGACCGACGGATCTGCGATTGCACGGTGACGGACCTGCGCGGCCTCGGATCGCAGGATCTTCTGGTCGCGCTGTATGACCGGACGGACGAGCTGCGCGCGCAGCGCGAGCTCATCGCGCGCGAGAAGCTGGCCACGGTCGGCGAGATCGCCAGCGGAGTGGCACACGAGGTCAACAACCCGCTCGCCGCGATACGTATGGAGGCGGAGCTGCTGGGCCGCTCGACCCAGGACGCCGAGGCCAGCACCGCCGCCGCCACGATCGTGCGCGAGGTCGATCGCGCCGCCCGCATCGTGCGGAGCCTGTTGCGCTTGGCGCGCCGGGCCGACACCGCCCCCGTACGGATTCAGCTCAACGAGCTCGTCCGAGACGTGGCCGAGATCCGCCAGCGCGTGCTCCGTGCCGACAGCATCGAGGTGCGTACGCGCATGGATCAGGGCGCCGAAGCGGTGCTGGGGCTTGGCCAGGAGCTGCAGCAAGTCGTGATCAATCTCGTGACCAACGCCGAACACGCGGTGCGCGGACGCCCTAATGCCGTGATCGAGCTGGCGACGGAAGCCCGGAAAGATTGGGTGCGGCTCACGGTCGAAGATTCTGGCCCGGGCGTGCCACCCAACGTGCGCAGCCGGATCTTCGATCCCTTTTTCACGACCAAGAGTCCCGACGAGGGATCGGGTCTCGGCCTCTCGATTTGTCAGCGTGTCGTCGCGGAAGTGGGCGGGCGAATCTGGCTGGAAGACTCCAGCAGCCTTGGCGGCGCGAAGTTCGTGGTGGAGCTCCCCGCCGCGCCGGAGCGGGAAAACGTCATTGGCTGAGGCTTACGCCTCGAGAATCTGCCGCCGGTAGAGGGCGAGCGCACCCAGTCCGTACGCGCCGATCGCGAGGAGCAGGACGCCCAGCGCCCAATGGGGGCCGAGCTGCCAGATGCCCGCCACGACGTAGCCGATGCTGGCGACGAGTCCCAAACCGAGCACTTCTTTGCGCGCCATCAGAATGCCGAACACGTAGCCCCAGCTGAAGCCGGCGAGGCCGAGGAAGATGACGGCGTTGGGGAAGATCTTGGTCGGGTCGATGAGATTGAGTCCGCCCGCAAAGGCGCAGAACAGACCGATCACCGTGTACGTCGCCAGGTGGAGCGCCAGCGGCAGGGGCAGCGTGCCCATTTTGTTGAAGGTCATGACTCAAAACTACGGGGTCGGGAGTCGGGTGTCAGGTGCCAGGAGTGCGTGCTGACACCAGGCACCCGGCACCTAGATTTCGCATATGCAGGCAACCCGCACCTATCTAGAGCTCAAGGATCGCAACCAGTTCAAGGCGGGATTCGGGGATTTCCCGGATATCGCGATCGCCAGCGCGCCGCAGCCGCAGCCGGAGCTCTACCGGATGTGCTATCGAACCGTGGGCGAGGCATTCCACTGGCGGGACCGCTGGGATTGGACCGACGAGGAAATCGCGGCGCACTTGGGCGATCCGGCGATTCAACTGTTCGTGGCGATGCGGATGACCGGCAATCACGCGGCGAGACTGGCGGGATGGTACGAGCTGCGGCGCGTCGCGGAGGACGATTCCGTGGAGATCGCCTACTTCGGGATCGTCGCCACTGAGTTCGGGCGCGGCTTCGGAAAACACCTGCTCTCCAGCGCCGTGCGCGACGCCTGGGCGCTGGCCCCGAGCCGCGTGTGGTTACACACCTGTACGCTCGATCATCCCAACGCCCTGCCGAATTACCTTGCCCGTGGCTTCACGCCTTATCGCAAGGAAACGTACGAGGTAGATTTCGCCCCGTGAACTTCAGATTCAACTTCCAGCTCACGCGCAAACGCAAGTTCATCATCGCGGGGATCCTGCTCACCCCGATCCTGATCTTTGCGCTGTATGCGTGGTCCGCACTCCAGTGGAGCTACTCCGAAGGCGAGCGCGCCGGATTCGTGCAGAAGTTCTCGAAGCGCGGCTGGCTCTGCAAAACGTGGGAAGGCGAGCTCGCCATGGTGTCGATGCCCGGAACGAATCCCGAGAAATTCTATTTCTCTGTTCGGGACGAAACAATAGCGGAGCACATCAACGGGTCGCTCGGTAGGCGCGTCGCGCTGTCGTATCAACAACACAAGGGCGTCCCCACGACCTGCTTTGGCGAGACCGAGTACTTCGTCGTCGCCGTGAAGGTGTTGCCGCAATGAGCGCCAACAGTCTCGGCAGTCGTGCCACCCTGAAGGTCGGAGGACGGAGCTACGAGATCTTCCGCCTCGACGCGCTCGAGCGCCGCGGCCTCTCAGTCGCCCGACTCCCGTACTCCCTGAAGATCCTGGTCGAGAACCTGCTCCGGCTCGAGGATGGCCGCGTGGTTCGGACCGAGGACATCGAGAAACTGACGCGGTGGGAACCGCGCAAGGTCCCGGACGAAGAGATCACGTTCATGCCGGCGCGCGTGCTGCTCCAAGACTTCACCGGCGTGCCGGCCGTCGTGGACCTCGCCGCCATGCGCGATGCGATGGTCCAGATGGGCGGCGACCCCAAGCGCGTGAACCCCCAGCTCCCCGCCGAGCTCGTGATCGACCATTCGGTGATCGTGGATGAGTTCGGGACGCCGCGCTTCAAGGTGGTCCCGCCCGATACGGGCATAGTGCACCAGGTCAACCTGGAATACCTGGCCCGCGTAGTCTTCACGAACGACTCGCAGGCGTACCCCGACACGCTCGTTGGTACTGACTCTCACACCACGATGATCAACGGGCTTGGCGTGCTCGGATGGGGTGTCGGCGGAATCGAGGCAGAAGCGGCGATGCTCGGCCAGCCAGTCTCGATGCTCATCCCGCAGGTGATCGGTTTCCGGTTGAGCGGCAAGCTCACCGAGGGCGCCACCGCGACCGACCTCGTCCTCACGATCACGCAGATGCTGCGCGCGAAAGGCGTGGTCGGAAAGTTTGTCGAGTTCTACGGACCCGGCGTGTCGACGCTGCCGCTCGCCGACCGCGCCACGATCGGGAACATGGCGCCCGAGTATGGCGCAACGATCGGCATCTTCCCCGTCGATCAAGAGACGCTGCGCTATCTCGAGTTCACGGGCCGGACCGCGGAGCAGGTGAAGCTGGTAGAAGCGTACATGAAGGAGCAGGGGCTGTTTCACACGCCCGACGCACCCGAGCCGGTCTACAGCGACACGCTCGAGTTGAACCTGGCGACCGTCGAGTCGAGTATGGCCGGACCGCGCCGGCCGCAGGACCGCGTGGGACTGCGGGAAGTGCCGCGTAAGTTTGCCGAGGCGTTGCCGACGCTGATGAAGCCCGCCGCTGCGGTGAACGCCGTTCCCGTAGGCCGATGGGAGGCCGAAGGCGGGCAGGCCGGAACCAACCCGCCGCCGCCCCGGCCGTCGTCCGCAACCCTCGTGATCGACGACGTCGAGTGCGTGCTGCACCACGGCTCGGTCGTGATCGCCGCGATCACGAGCTGCACCAATACCTCAAACCCCTCCGTCATGATCGCGGCGGCGCTCATGGCCAAAAAGGCGGTCGATCGCGGCCTGCGCTCGAAGCCGTGGGTCAAGACGAGCCTCGCCCCCGGCTCCAAAGTGGTCACGGACTATCTCGAGTTGGCGGATCTCATGAAGCCGCTCGAAACGCTGCGCTTTCACCTCGTCGGCTATGGCTGCACGACGTGCATCGGCAACTCCGGTCCGCTGCCCGAAGCCGTGTCCACGGCGATTGCGGAATGCGACCTCGTCGTCTGCGCGGTGCTCTCGGGGAATCGCAACTTCGAGGGCCGGATTCAACAGGAAGTGCGCGCCAACTACCTCGCCTCGCCGCCGCTGGTCGTGGCGTACGCGCTCGCGGGCCGCATCGATATCGACTTCCACAACGAGCCGCTCGGCATCGGCATCGACGGGCCCGTGTTCCTGCGCGACATCTGGCCTTCCGCCAAGGAAGTGGCCGAGGTCATCGCTCGCTCGATCAAGTCGGCGATGTTCCGGAAGAGCTACGCGCAGGTATTCGACGGCGATGAGCGCTGGCGCGGGCTCCCCGTGCCCGAAGGCGACCGCTTCGCGTGGGAGCCGACCTCGACGTACATCCGCCGCGCGCCCTACTTCGACGGCATGCCCACCGAGCCGGGGCCCGTGCGCGACATCCGCGGCGCCCGCGTGCTGTGCCTGCTGGGCGACAGCATCACCACCGACCACATCTCGCCGGCCGGATCGATTCGCAAGACGAGTCCCGCGGGCCAATTCCTCGTCAGTCACGGCGTCCAGCCGATCGACTTCAATTCGTACGGGGCGCGGCGCGGCAACCACGAAGTGATGGTGCGCGGCACGTTCGCCAACGTGCGGCTCAAGAATCTGCTCGCGCCGGGAACCGAGGGACCGTTCACGGTGCATCTCCCCGACGGCGAGCAAATGACGATCTACGACGCGTCGCTCAAGTACGCCGCCGAGGGAACGCCGCTGATCGTCCTGGCCGGGAAGGAGTATGGCTCGGGGTCGTCACGCGACTGGGCTGCCAAGGGGCCCCGGCTGCTCGGCGTGCGCGCCGTCGTCGCGGAGAGCTTCGAGCGCATCCACCGCTCGAACCTGGTGGGGATGGGGATCTTGCCGCTGCAGTTCGCTTCCGGACAGACCCCCGCAACGCTCGGCCTGACGGGGAAAGAGCGCTACGACATCCTCGGCCTCAGCGACATGCCCAAGGAGCTGACCGTCACCGCGACGGCCGACGACGGCAAAGTGACGACGTTCAAAGCGCTGGTCCGCATCGACACGCCGCAGGAGCTGCAGTATTACAAGCACGGCGGGATTCTGGAGTACGTGCTGCGTCAGCTCGCTAAATAGTCTGTAGAAACGCCTCGAGCTCGGCCGGCGGCACGGCGCCGACGCGGCGCCCCACTTCTTGCCCCTTGCGGAACGCGATCAGCGTCGGGATGCCCCGAATTCCGAATCGCTGGCCAGTGAGTGGGTTCCGATCCGTGTCGAGCTTCACCACGAGCATCTCTCCCGCGCGCCGGTGCGCGACGTCATCCAGCAGCGGCGCCATGATCTTGCACGGCCCGCACCAATCGGCATAGAAATCGACCACCACCGGCACCGTCGTGTCGGTCGTGACTTTATCGAAACTGGCGTCGGATATCGCGATCGGCCGGTCGAGCAGGATGGGTTTGCCGCAATTGCCGCATTTCGGATGCTGCTCGAGACGCGTGAGATCGACGCGGTTCAGCGTCTGACAAAACGGGCAGGCGACGGTGGCCGTGCGTTGCTCAGACATGATTGCAGCTTAACCTCGCCCCACGCCCAGGGCATCGGCCACACGATTGATGTAGTTGAACCAGGACGCGATCAGGGTGATTTGCAGAATCGCGCGATCGTCGAACCCCACACGGCGCAACTCCTTATGGTCCGCCGGTCCGATCCGCGTAGCGTCACGGGTGAGCTGCGCCACGTAGTCCAGCATCACGCGCTCCTGCTCGGAGATCGGGGCCTTGGTGTAATCGTCCTCGAGGGCCGCGACGAGCGCCTGGTCCAGCGTGATCCGACGCAGAAACTCTGCGTGGGATTCAATTCAGTATCGGCAGCGATTGGTGACCGAGACGACCGTCGTGATCAACTCGTGCTGGCGGCGCGTGAGCGGCAGGTCGGGCGCCATGAGCGCCCCGAAGGTCGCGAAGGCGTGATAGAGCGCGTCGGGGATGAGGCTGTGCGACGCGACGATCCCGGAAGTGCCGTCGGCGGTCGGATGCACGGGGCTCTCGTACTCTTTGGGATAGAGAGCCTTCTGGGCGTCAATCGCCCGACGCAGCTTCTCGTCGGCTTCCGGCAGCGGAATCGTGCGAATCCAAGTCATCAGATCCTGCAGGTTGTGGGGTGAACTGTTTGCGGAAGACCAAAACGTACACTGGGGCGCCCGCGGCGACGATGCCGACACCGAGTGCGGCCTGCAGGGGACTGCGGGCAGCCACCAGGAAGAGCACCACAACAGACAAAACGAGAAAGAGTACGGGCGTGAACGGATAGCCCCAGGTCCGATATGAGGCGTCGGGCGAGTGGCGGCGAATCCGGAACAGTCCCGCCACGGTCGCCGCGACGAACAGCACCGTGACGAAGACAAAAACACCGATGATCTGATTGAACGTGCCCGATGCGATGTAAACCGACGCGAGGATAGCCTGGATCGCGATCGCGCGGGCCGGGGTGCCAAACCGCGGATGCAGCGCGGCAACCCCTTTGAAAAACACGCCGTCGTTGGCCATGGCGTAATAAACCCGCGGAAGCGCCATCAAGAGCCCCAGCAGGCTGCCGAGCACCGCTACGATGACGACGCCCGAGAACACGCGGCCGCCCGCAAGTCCAAACAACGCCTCGCCGGCTTGCGCGGCGAACGTCTCGCCTGACGTCACGCGCTCCAGCGGCACTAGATAAAGGAAGACGGCGCTCGTCATGATGTAGATGGCCGTGATGATCGCGACCCCGATCGCGAGCGCGCGCGGTACCGTGCGCGATGGATCGCGCGCTTCCCCCGCCAACTTGGAGATTTCCCACCACCCGCCGAAGGCGAAAAACGCGCCCATCAGCCCCGCGGCCAACGCCAAGGGAAGCGGATCTGAGCCGGCCCGCTGAGCGACGAACGGCACGAAGTTCGACCAGCTTCCCGCGCGCAACGCAAGTGCGAGAATCGCAATGAGCGCCAGCGCGCCCAGCTTGACTGCGGTCAGTGCTTGCATGAGGCCGGAGCCAAGTCGCAGGCCCGCGACATTCACACCTGCGATCACGACGATGGTCCCGATCGCAACGAATTTGAGCCACACGCCTGAGATGCCGAGCGCGTAGCCGACATAGCTCGCGAGCCCCGCCGCGAGTGCCGCCGTGATGCCCGGATCCATCACGAGCAGACATTTCCAGCCGTACAGGAAAGCGACCGCCGGACCGTAGGCTTCGCGCAGGTAGACGTATCCGCCGCCCGCTTCGGGCGCCCGCGCCGCGAGCTCACCGTAACAGAGCGCGCCGCTCAGCGCCATCGCACCCATGAGCAGCCAGACAATCAGCAACCAGAAGGGTGAGCCGAGCGAGTGGGCCATGCCCGCGGGCGTGAGAAAAATCCCGATGGCGACGACCTCGCCAACGACGAGTGCCGTGACGGCGACGAGGCCAAGTTGACGGCGTAGCACGATTTTAAGATAGCCTGCATGTTTAGAGTTGCAGCGCGCCGCCGTCGCGCGTAAAGACGCATACCTATTACCGCGAGGCGACCTATGATTCGATCCCCAACCCTTCCCACGCTTCTCGTGCTGGCGCTCACGGCCTGCGGTGCCTCTCGGGCCCCGGTTCCACTGGTCGGCGCGTCGGCTGACGTTGGTGCCCTCACCGGCGAGTGGGCAGGCGACTACAGCAGCGCCGAGTCGGGTCGCAGCGGCAGCATCAGCTTCACGCTGCGCGCGGCCGGCGACTCAGCGTTCGGCGATGTGGTGATGATCCCGAGCGCGTGGGGTCGTCCGCTCGTGCCCTGGCGCGGGGAAAACGCCACCGGAGCCAATCAGCAACCCGCTTCGACAGTGCTGACGATTCGCTTCGTGCGTGTGGAGCATGGACATGTGAGCGGCACGCTGGATCCCTACGCCGATCCGCAGACCGGCGCGCGCCTGCTGACCACGTTCAGCGGCGAGCTCAACGGCAATCAGATCACGGGCACGTACACGACCAGGCTGACGTCGGGCGGCACACAGACGGGCCGTTGGACGGTGCAGCGGCGCTAGCGGTCTTTCGACTCGCGGGCCACCGTGGGCGTCGCAAACTCCGGACGCCCTACGGGCTCGAGCCCGAGATACTGCCGAGCCCGATTCAACGCGTCGTCGATGTTGCCGTGGATGTTCTCTTCGCCGAGCTCGTCGTAGAGCCCCGAGCGGTCCAGCGCGACGACCGGCTGGGCGTGCACGTCGGACAGAATTACCAGGATCCGTTCCTGCCGGCTGCGGTGAATCAGCTCGCGGAGCGCATGCAACCCAGTCGAATCGATGGCCGGGACATGGCGCAGCCGAATGATCAGCACTTTCGGCCTGCCGGCGATGCGGCCCACCCGATCCTTGAACATCTCGGCGGCGCCGAAGAAGAACGGTCCCGTGATCTCGTAGACCTGGACACCCTCGGGGATCACGCGGCTGCGGACGGCATTGGGATCGTGCTCGAAGTCATCCACCGGATCAGTGAACTCGTGCGTCAACACGCTGATGTTCGTCACTTCCGCCATGCGGCGCATGAAGAGGAAGGC
>WNFR01001325.1_pt1 | contig 53477 bp, 46 predicted proteins | sample 5400221 | NCBI WGS metagenome assembly WNFR01 (sample SAMN13153357, study PRJNA577476) | soil metagenome | isolation source: 40 cm soil under Madrone tree | place: USA:California | collected 2016-06-14
AGCGCGAGCGCGCAAGCTGCGCCTGGAACACGAAGATCGCCGTCAGTGCGGTGAGCAGGACGGCGAGGATCGCGATATTGACCCGGGCGTCGCGCCAGGCCTCGACCCAGGCCGCGACGGCGGGCTCGTCGGGCATCAGGATATGCGCGGCCGGAAGCCGGTATTCGAGCGGGAACGCGACCGTCACGGGGTTCGGCCCGGTGGCATTGACCAGCAATTCCAGCCGCCAGGGCTTGACGGCGTCGAAGTGCGCATTGGCCGGCAGCGCAAATATTCCGGCATTCTGCTGCGCCCTCATGCCCTCGGCGGCGCCGGTGCCGAGCCGCTGATAGTCGTTATGCACGAAGGAGAAGGTCTGTCCGGCCTGGACGATGCGCAGCCGATCGAAGCGCCGGCCCTCGGCCTCCCGGTAGTGCTTGGTGCCGAGAAAATCGTAAGGGCCGTTGGAGGCGACAAAGATCGCCTGGGAACCGTTCGGCATCCCGCGCCGGTATTCCTCGAAATTGCGCAGACCAAGCAGATTGCCGCCGATCGCGGGTGGCGTCAGCAGGCCGGTCATGACCTCGATATAGAGATCGTCGGGCTTGCCGAGCGACACATCGAGCATGGCATCGGACGCCCCTGCCCTCGCGAGCGCGGCTGCGACGTCTCCGGAGGTCACCCGCAGGCGCGCCACTGCGCCCTCGGCGAGGAGATCGTTCCAGGACATGAGCCGGAACCCCTCCATGTCGAGGGTTGGGGCGGTCACGGCGGCCCTGGCGACACGCGCGCGCAGCACCAGCCGCGCCGTATCGAGCACGGCGCCCCGCATGGCGCGGGCGCTGATGGTCGCGCCGGCGACGAATTCCGGCCGCAGCATCGTGACCCCGCCGCGCAGCGGCATGCCGGCCTCGCGGGCCAGAAAGGTATCGAGCAGGGGCTGGCGCACCGCATCATGATAGATGTAGGGCTCGCGATGAAACACCACCTTGGCGCCGGTAATGCGGCCATCGAGATCGACGCCCGCAATGACATCGAACGGCGTCACGGAGTAGCCCGGCGCCGCAATGATATCGAGGGTCGAGAATATGTAGGCTACGGCCTTGTCGCCCCGATAGACCGCAATCGCCGGTGGCGACCCTTCCTCCGGCCCGAGCCGCTCGGCGCCCGGATAGACGACAGCCATCACGTCGGGCGTCAGGCGTTCGCGCAGCTTGCCCTTCTCCGCGTGGGTGGGGGATGCGAGGATGAGAAGGGCGAGCGCGAAAATGGCAACGCAGGCGAGGAGGAGAAACGAGGCGCCTCTCCTTAGCCCCAGCGCCGTTTGCAGGCTCAGGAATCGCGGCTCGTCACCCTCCCCTGGAGGGGGAGGGTCGGATCGCCGAAGGCGATCCGGGGTGGGGTGACGGCCGCGCAGCAGGTGACGGCGACGCAGAATATGCGGAGACGCTGTCACCCCCTCCCGGCCCGCTAGCGCGGGCCGACCTCCCCCCTCCAGGGGGAGGTGAAGCAAAAACCGAACTCTCATTCCTGGCGCTTTCCGTCGGGCATGATGGCGGCGTCGAAATTGGCGCCTTCGGTCAGCGCATCCGTCAAGATTGCGTTCTTCAAGTTGGCGCCTTCGAAGCTCGTGCCGCGCAAATCGGCGCCATGCAGATTGGCGCCGAACAGGTCGACGCCGGCGAGGATCGCGCCGCGCAAGTCGGCGCCGTATAGGTCGGCTTCGACCATGTCCGACAGCGTGAAATCGACGCCGCGCAGATCCATCTCGCGCATTTTCTGGCCATCGAGCTTGGCGCTGCGCGCATTCGCCCCCGCGAGCCGGGCACCCGCGAGCCGGGCGCCGCGCAAATCGGTTCCGGCAAGCACAGCGCCTTCGAGATTGGCCTGATTGAGGCGCGCCTGGCCCAGCCGGGCATTCATGAGCTTGGCGCCGGCGAGATTTGCGCTCGACAAATCGGCCTCGAACAACAGCGCGCCGGTCATGTCGGCGCCGCGGAAGTCCGCCCATTTGGCGTCGATCCGGTTGAGATCGGCGTCAACGAGCTTCGCGCCCGAAAGGTCGGCACGCTGCAGCGTGCTGCGGAACAACGTCGCTTCACTGAGATCGGCGTCCTTCAAGATCACACGGTCGAGCTTCATGCGCTTGAAATCGCGCGCCTTGAGATCGCGTCCCGACAGATCGCATGCGACGCAGGATTTCGTCGTGCCGGCCAGAAACGCATCAACCTCGGCGGCGAACCCGGATGCCGCGATCCCCACGAGGACGCCGAGCGCAATGCCCAACTTCATTTTGCCGGCCGATCTGCCAGCCATCCTTGATCCCTCCCGACGACATTGTCCGCTGCACTATATCAGACGGACGCCGCAGCGCGTAGGGTGGGCAAAGGCGCATGGCGCAGAGCAGCGTTGTTAGGCACGGACCCTCATGCGCCTTTGCCCACGCTGTCCAACCTCGCCCGCCGACCGCGTGGGCAAAGTCGCGCGAGGGCAGTGTGCCATGTCATCAGCTGCGGCAGGCGACTTTGCCCACCCTACGAGGCTGCATCATTTCGGCATATCAGACGGTCGGCGCGCTCCCCACCGTCTCGGGCTTGGGCTCCTGCTCTGGGGCCGGCTTAAGGCTCGGCAACGTTTCCAACCATTTGATGACGGAGCTGTGGTCGGCGCCGTAGCCGAGTTTCCTTTCCGCGGCACTCCAGGCCGCAAGGGTCGCGTCGATCAGAGGAGAACGCGTGTCGGTCGCAACCGCGAGACGCGCCGCCAGGTCGAGATTGCGCCGGACAAGCCCAAGCTGCACGCCGGTTTCGAACCGCCGGGTGACCACCTCCCGGCGCAACGTCGTGTCGAGTTCGCCGCCGCCGAGCTGGTCGCCGAGATCGAGGACCGTGGCCGGCTCGAAGCCGAAGCGCTGGCCAAGCCGGATCGCCTCGCTCGCCGCCAGGAGCCTTGCGGCACGCAGATAATCCGCAATTGCGCTGGCGGCCTGGGCGGCCCCGGCGGCGTCGGCGCGAAGAATTTTCGCCGCGATGGTCTCAAGCACCGGACGGCAGCGCGCAATCGCGGCTTCCGGCCCGCCGACCACGAGCGTGAGCCGTCCTTCCTTGGCCTGCGCCGGCGTCCCGAATGCCGGCGCCGCCACGAGGTCGATGCCCCCCGCCGCCAATTCATTGGCAATGTTTACGGTCTCGACCGGATCCGTATTGCCGAGGTCAATCAGGGTACCGCTCGCCGAAAATCCCTGCGCCAAGCCTTCCCATCCGAAGCAGACTTCGCGCAGTTCGGCCGCCGAGGGCAGCGCCGCGATGACGACATCGCAGGTCTGCGCCATCATCTTCGGCGAACCGGCTGCCATGCCGCCATAGTCGTTGGTGAACATTCGCGTCGCGACGTCGGCGACATCGTAAATCTGCAGCGTGTGATAGCCCGACCACAGGAGCCGCAATGCGACCCGCGAGCCGAAGGCGCCGATGCCGATCACACCGATGTTCATTTGGGTCATGCTGGCGTTCCAGGGATCAACCGCCGCTGATTTTCAGCGCCTCATCAAGAAGAAACAGGTCGGTCAGCAGCGTGCGCAGATGAATCGAGGCGTTGAGATTGTCGATCATCTGCGAACCGATGGCGCGTTGCCCCAGCACGAAACGCATGGCGGTGCGGGCCCGGGCCGCATCCTGGCGCACCATCTCGACGAATGCGGCCTGATCATCGCCGCCGCCGTTCGGCGGCGCCATCGCGGCGATGAGCGCAAGCCCCGCCTCGGCACGCCCGAGACTGTCGCGAATGTCGTCGCCCGCCTCCTCGCGCGAACGGCCCTGGGCCGCATAGGCGAGCATGAATTCGTAGGTTTCCTCGACGGCATCGATCGCGTCGGGGAGCGTCTTGGGTCCGTCAGTCGCAGATGTCATTGGTACGATCTTTCGGTTGGATGCGCGGACGCTCAGGTTTGTAGGGTGGGCATCGCGCCGGCTCGACACGTGAAATTCGCAGCAGACGGCGCCCGCGATGCCCACGCTGTCCGCCCTGCGATCCGACCGCGTGGGCAAGATCGCGCTCGACCTCAGCACAACCTTCCACGCCGTGGCAGGCGATCTTGCCCACCCTACGGGCCCGTGCCAACTAACGTTCATCAGCGGCCCAGCGCGCTTTATCGTGATGTTCCTCGAATTCACGGCGCGTGATCCAGCCGCGGAACATCGAACGCGTCAATCGCCATTCGTCGGGACGGAGCGCGAAATAGATGTGCATCATCACCATGGTGATCAGCGCCATGGCGGCAAAGCCATGCACGACGTAAATCCAGCCCCATTGGTAATCGGCCAGCACATAGGGATTGCGGCGCCACAGCGGCGTGTCGATCTTGAGGAGCATCAGGAGCCCGGTCGCGACGATCGACAAGACGAGGACCGCGATGCCGGCGTGATAGAGCTTCTGCGGCACATTGTATTTGCCCGGCCTGCCGGGCGCCGCCCCCTTGCGGCCGAACGCCTGGGCCAGATGCCGCCAGCCGTTGCGGAGATCGGCGCCGTCGATCATCATGGCCCAGAAATCCTGCCAGATGACGGCGCGCACGATGTGAATGACGATCAGCGCGGAAAGCGCAACGCCTGTCGTCCAATGCAGACCGAGCCACTCGAACTTGTAACCGATGATCGGCAGGAACGAGGTCGCGAGCAAGGTCAAGACGCACGCCGCCATCAGCCAGTGATAGACGCGATCCACCAGGAGATGACGCTTGACCCGGTCCGACGCGGCCCCGGCCGTGGACACATTGGCTTGCGTAACTGTCATTCCGGCTCTACCCGACCGCCGTTGTGCGCTCTGTCTCTGGCCGCCATATCACGATACCCGATCTGCCCGCCGCGACGTCACGGCCTTGATCGCCGCATGGAGGACGATGGCAACGGCGCCCGCGAGCACGAACCATTTCAACAGGTCCCACGAGGCGCCGATCAGCACATCGCTGCCGCCGTAGATGGACGTGGAGTAGCGAAAAAGCTGCATTGCGGATTCCTAGAGCGCGCTTTTAAGGCCCTGAACTGTCATGCCCCGCGAAATCGGATGCTTCCGATTTCGCTCGCCTAATAGCTGCCGAAGTCGGCCAAGGCCGACTTCGGGTGAAAGCGGGGCATCCAGTAACCACGAGCCTTGAAATTTTTCAATCGAACTCAGGTGGTTACTGGATCGTCCGCTTTCGCGGACGATGACACTTGAGGGGGTTTCTTGAACTGGTTGTAGTTCAAGGGCGAGGCGCCGCGGGTCGCCGATTGGCCGGCCAGCTTGGCGATGTCTTCGCCCGCCGGCTTGCCCTTGACGATCCCCTCGACCGCCGTGAGCCGCCGCGGCACACAACTAACGCCGCCGCAGGCGATGCGGCAGTTCTCGATCACGCCGTTCTTGACCGACATCGCCGCCGCCACGTTGACGAGCGGGAAATCCCAGGTATTCCGGTCGGCGACCTTCTCGAAGTAGAAATGGGCGCCGGCCCATGCGTTGGAGATCCGGATCGCGGTCAGGATTTCGTCGTGCGCCAACGAAGTCATCCGGGTGATGTCGATCTTCGGGCCGATGAAGAATTCGTCGGTGCCGATGACGCGCTCGCCCTTGGCGCTCTTGACCACGAACTTGGCGTCGAGCGCGACCAGGGCCGGCGCGGTGTCGGACTGCGACACCGCCACGCAACGGTCGCTCTCGAACAGCGCATGCTCGCGGTTGACGCCCTGCGGAGTGTCCGCAAAGCAGGTGTTGCCGCCGGCCCGATAGCAGGGCAGTCCGGCGCGGTAGTACCAGCAGCGCGCGTCCTGGGACGCGTTGCCGCCGATGGTGCCGGCATTGCGGATCTGCGGGCTCGCGACATGGGCGGCGGCGTCCGCCAGCAGGCGGAACTTGGCCCTGATCACCGGATGGCGCTCGATCTCGGTGAGCGTCGTCAGCGCACCGATCTCGATGCCGTCTGCGGTCTCGCGAATGCCTTTCATTTCGGCGATGCCGGAAAGGTCGATAACGGCCTTCGGCTTCTTGGCGCGCTCCTTGAACCACGACAGGCTGTCGTAGCCGCCCGCCATCTTCCAGCTATCCTTGCCGAAGCGGTCGAGCAGCGCGAAAGCGTCCCTGAGCTGTGTCGGTTGGAACAGCTCGAAGCTGGGCATGACATCCTTGATCATCATGGCAGTGCTCCGTCAGACCGTGTTGATCTGGAGCGGCTTATGCGCTTGCGGCCGCTTCGAGAGGAAATTGAGGATCATGTCGAGCGACACCGGCGTCCGGTTGAACAGATGTCCGCCGAGCGCATCGGAAATCGCCGAGGTGACGGCGGCCGCGCCGGAGCCTTGCACCGGCTCGCCCACGCCCTTGACGCCGACCGGATTTTGCGGATCGGCCTTGTCGGCCGCGCCCCATCCGATCTCGGCCGGAACGTCGAGATAGGTCGGGGGCTTCGACTGGTAGAGTAAGGTGTTCGCCGGCAGCCCGAGCTTGGGGTCATAGACATGCCGCTCGAACATCGCCATACCAATACCCATGACATTGCCGCCGCGGATCTGGTTGGCGAGGCCCTGCGGATGCAGCACGGTGCCGCAATCCGCCACGCACAGCATGTCGAGGATGTCGATCTTGCCGGTCTCGACGTCGAGCTGAAGCTCCACGAAAGTGGTCGTCAGCCCCGGTGTTACGCCGACGCGCGGCAGGTTGTCCTTGGCGACGCCGATCAGGCCCGATCCGGCAATCATGCCGAGACCGTGCACGGTGACCGGATTGATGTCCTTCGGGGCTTCCTTGCCGGAGAACTTGCCGCCAAGCTCGACGGCCTTCTGGGCCGCCTGCGCATAGGTGATCGACTTCGACGGGTCGGCCTTGCTGACCACCTTCTCGTTGCCGAGATCGTAGTCGCCGGGCGCGCCGCCGAGCACCTGGGCGGCGATCTCGACAAGCTTCTGCTTGGCGTCGAGCGCTGCCACCCACATGGTGCGCGACTGGGTCGAGGCAGTGAGGCTGCCAGCCTGGTTCGAGTTCCAGGGCAGGCCGCGGCGGCTGTCGCCGCGCTCGATGATCACGTTGTCCCAGGCATAGTTGAGGACTTCGGCCGCAACCCGGGCGGTCCCCGAGTGGGAGTAGGTGCCGAGATTGCCGACACCAGTATGGACATGCAGCTTGCCATCGGACGTGATGCGGACGATGCCGTCAAACCCGTTGCTGCCGGCCGAGTGATAGCCCTGGCCGATGCCGACGCCCGTCACCTTGGTGCCGACGCGTTGGCCGGATTTCTTCTTCTTTTCCTCCCACTTGAACATCTCGGCGCCCTTGTCGAGGGCTTCCTTCTGGAAGGCGCTGGTGACCGGGCCCTGGTCGGCGCCCATCTTGCTCGACGATTCCGGCGCGTTGCTGCGACGGATCGCGAACCGATCGATGCCGAGCTCGCGCGCCGCCTTGTCGATCATCGGCTCGATGAGCGGAGTGAGCTGATTTTCTCCAGGACCGCGCTGCGGCCCAACCGGAGGCGTATTGGTGAGCACCGGAACGGCGCGCCACCGCATTGCGGAAGGCTGATAAAGGATCGACAGCGCGTTGCCGGCAGCGCGGAAGTCACCGCCGCCGATGTGAGGACCGTTCTCCTGCACGATGTAGAGGTCGGCGGCCAGGATCTTGCCGTCGGCCGCAAAGCCGAGCTTGACGCGTCCCTGGAAGCTCGGGCGCGCACTGCCGATGCCGTATTCCTCGATGCGGGAAATGCGGTGCATCACCGGCCGGTTGATCTTCTTCGACAACAGCGCCGCGATCGCCATGTTGGGATAGCCGGGGATCTTGCTGCCGAAGCCGCCGCCGCAGAACTCGGCGACGAGGACGAGGTCCTCGGGCTTGATCCCGATCAGGCGGGCGATGTTGGGCACCGCCGCGGTGTGGCTCTGGTTGGAGCCGTGCAGGATGCACTTGCCGCCCTGCCAGTAGGCCATGGCGGATCGCGTCTCCATCGGATGGTGCGCCAGGCCGCCGGAGACGAAGCTCTCCTCGATGACGAGTTTCGCCGCCTTGAACCCGGCGTCGAGATCGCCATAGCTCCATTGTTCGGCCGGCTTGCCGAGCGGCAGCTTGTCGTCACCCGCGGCGGCGAAATCGCCGGCCTCCCATTTGACGGTCTGCAGATTGATCTGCGCTCCCGCGACATTGCCGTTCGAGCGCGCGTCGGGACCGCCAGGGAACAGGCTTTCGAGCGGATCGGTGACATGGGGCAGTTGCTCGAAGTCGATCTTGATCGCCTCGATTGCTTCCGCCGCGATCTCTTCGCTCTCGGCCGCAACGGCGAGGATCGGCTCGCCCACGAAGAACACCTCGTCCTTAGCGAGGATCGGCGGCTGCGGCGGCGGGAATTGCGGCACGTCGTCGGCCGTCAGGATGCCGAGCACGCCTTTGATCTTGAGCGCCGCCGACGTATCGATGCGGCGAATCTTGGCGTGCGGGATTGGGCTCGTGAGGGACTTGCAGAACACCATGCCGTCGGCACGGAAGTCCTCGGCGTATTTGGCCCGGCCGGTGACCTTGGCGGTAACGTCAACCGGGACGAAGTCCTTGCCAATGAGATTGTACGCCATGTCAAGCCTCCCTGGATGCGCGCATGACGGCTCGCAGGTAATGGTCGTAGGCTCCGCACCGGCAGATGTTGCCGGACATGGCGCGCCGCGCCTCCTCGACCGTCGGTTTGGGGTTTTGCTTCAACAGGGCAACAGCCGAGACGACCTGGCCGGGCGTACAGAAGCCGCACTGGGGTCCGAGTTCCTCGACCATAGCCTTTTGCACTTTGTGCAATTCGCCGTTCGGCCCTTCGATGCCTTCGATGGTGGTGATCTTGCGCCCACGCACCGCGTGAGTAAGGGTCGAGCACGAATAGGTCGCGACGTCATCGAGCATGACGGTGCAGTTGCCGCATTCGGAATGATCGCAGCCGAGCTTGGTGCCGGTGAGGCCGAGCTTGTAGCGCAGCGTGTGGACCAGGGTCTCGTTCGGCAGCACATCGACGGGCCGGTCGCGGCCGTTGACGTTGAGGGTGATCAGGCGCCCGACGGCGCCCGCAGCCTGCGCATGCGCCGTGCCGCGGCCGAGCACCAGGTACCCGGTCGACGACACCGCCACGCCCGAGGCGATCACGCCTTTGATGAACGCACGCCGCGAGGCGCGCAACTCGGCGCGGCCAGGACCACGATGGTCATGGCCTCCTCCTTCTTCGTGATGATGTTCGCAAGTCGGACGTAGATCGCTGTCTGACATGAGCGTCCTCTCCCAATGTCCGCGGCCGCCACGAGCGGCGGCCGCCCAAACTAGAATTATTATAGGTTACAAGAGCACGAAATGCGGAGCGGCACAACGTGGTTGTATGGCGCTGTGTGCCGCCAGATTGAGTGGGCAGCAGCCCCGGCGATTTTGGAGCGCCGCAGTCCGGATGGAGCGACCTTTTGGTCGCGCAATCCGGGACCGGCCGTTCAGGGACCACGAACTGACCCGGACTACGCGAACGAAGACGTTCGCTCCATCCGGGCTACGCGCCGCTATGCGCCGGCGCAGCCGACCTGCTACATCAGCACTATCCACCCGATAACGAGCGCCCCATGGCACAGCAGTCGATATTCGGCCCCTTCTTTGCCACGATGTTCCTGACCCTCATCGTCTGGGCGTACATGTACGTCCGGCGCATCCATTTCATCAACAGCAACAGGATCAGCCCAAATGATCTTGCTGTGCCCGGCGCGTTGGCAAAGCTGTCGCCGGCCGCAGTGTCGAATCCTTCCGATAATCTGAAGAACCTGTTCGAGATGCCGGTGCTGTTTTACGCGCTCGCGCTCTATCTCTTCGTCACCAGTCAAGTGGATGCGGCTTACGTGTACGCCGGCTGGATGTTTGCTGGGTTTCGCGCGCTACATAGCGCCGTCCATTGTACGTTCAATCTCGTTTTGCTGCGGTTCTGGCTCTATGCCGTCTCCACCGTCGCGTTGTGGTTCATCGCGATCCGTGCGGCGCTAGGATATTTTGGCGTCTTGTAGCCCGGATGGAGCGAAGCGTAATCCGGGGGCAGGCCTGCCCCGGATTACGCTTCGCTCCATCTACCAGCTGGCGACCACCCTCAAAACTTCTCCACCCACGGCCGCACTTCGATTTCCCAGCTCCAGGCGCTCCGGTCCTGCTGCAGCAAGTGTAGATAGCTCGCCGCGATGGCATCGGGATCGAGCGTCGCGTCGGGCCGGTCGGCCGCATTCGGGCGGCGGGCCGAACGGATGCCGCCGTCGACCACCACATGGGCGACGTGGATGCCCTGGGGGCTGAGTTCGCGCGCCATGCTCTGCGCAAGGCCGCGCAATGCGAACTTGCCCATGGCGAAGGGCGCCGACTGCGCATAGCCCTTCACGCTCGCCGACGCGCCGGTGAACAGGATCGCGCCGGCGCCTTGCGGCAGCATGCGGCGCGCGGCTTCCTGCGCCACCAGGAAGCCCCCGAAGGCGGTCACCGCCAAGGACTTCTCGACCTCGGCGGGATCGAGATCGACGAATGGCCCGCGCGTGCGATAGCTCGCGTTGTAGACGACCGCATAAGGATCGCCGAGGATATTGCCGAGATCGCCAAACAGCCTGCTCACCGCAGCCCGGTCGCTCGCATCGGCCGCAAAGGTCGTGGCGCCGATTTGCGCCGCGAGCGGGCCGAGGTCACCCACGCTGCGCGCCGCGAGAGCGACCTTCATGCCCGCCCCCGCGAAGCTTCGCGCAATCGAGGCCGACAACCCCGAGCCGGCGCCGACGATCAGAGCGACTTTGTTTTCCAGATTTGCCATTACACCTCGCCTTGCCACGAGAGGGCGCCAGATTCCCCCAAATTTATGATTGAGCGTTCACTCGTCCAGCGAAAGAGCGACACGAAAACCAAGGTGGTGATAGTGCGACGTTGCTCTCATAGGCCATCGCGTTGCCGACCTCAGCTTTGGATATCCCGCGGCCCAGCTGCCGCCTCGCATGACGCCCACTTCACAGCTGCCAGGGCGCGAAAATGCGGACCCATCGGTGGGGATTTCCGACGCAATTGGTGTCCAGCAATCTTCGACCCATTCCCACGCGTTGCCGTGCATATCGAAAATTCCCCATGGATTGGGCTTGAGGCTTCCGACCGGAAGGGGGCCGTACGCGACCGTCTCGCCTCGGCAACTGCCGCCCCAACCGAACCGAGAGTTAAGGTCAGCGAACCTGGCGTATCCGCAGAGCGCAGTCTCGTCGTCGCCAAAGCTGTACGTGGTGCTCGTATCCGCTCGCGCGGCATATTCCCACTCGGCCTCGGTCGGCAGCCGATAGGGTTTGCCGGTTCGCCGCCGCAGCCACGTCACGTAAGCTTGCGCCTCATGCAGGCTGACGCAAACCACTGGCTGTGTTCCCGTAACCTCGAAACCAGGCTGGCGAAACGACGCCTCGGGCGGGCCCCAGACGGCGCGGGCACCGCTGATTTCCATCATCACATGGCACAGGTTGCTCACGGTCATTCCGGTTTCCGTAACGAAGGCGGAGAATTGGTCGACCGTCACCTCGAATTTTCCGATCGCAATTCGCTTTGGGATAACTACGCGTCGCGGTAATCCTTCGGCCCCCTGGCGCCCGCGTTCGTCCTTGGGCGAGCCCATCATGAACTCCCCGGCGGGCAGCGCGGCCATCTCCGGGCAATCCGCGCAGTCCTTAAAGGTGGGACGCGACTGCAGCGCCTTGGGCGCGTCTTTGGCGAAACTGACATGCCCCGAATTCGCCACCAAAACCGGTAACCGGCCGAGCGAAAATATCAACGCGACACACACGAGACCGGCCGCAGCCGCGCCCCAAGTGCGCAGTTTATGTGTCGCAATGGTCCGCAGGACGCGGTGCCGCACGTCGGGCTTTGTCGCAAGTTTCTGCGGTGCTTCCGGCACCTGCACAGCCGCTCCGCTCCAGGATTGCGGTGCCTGCGCCAACACTGTGGCGTCCAGCAAATAACCGCGGCGAGACACCGTCTTGATCAGGCGGCGATCGTCATCGCCGAGCTTCTGGCGCAGTTCCCGGATGCACTGCACGAGCGAGTCATCGCACACGGAGACATTGGGCCACACCGCCTCGAAAAGCTCTTGCTTGCGCACGAGCCGCCCAGCGTTCTCTGCGAGGTAGCACAACACTTCGAATGTCTTCGGCCGCAGGTCGATCTCCTGATCGCCGGCGCGCAGGCATCCGCGCGCTAGATCGAGCGCAAAGCGGTCAAACCGCAAAACCCGATGGACGAGGTGGTCCATTCAGCGCTCCAGCGAAGGCAATCGTCGGTTGATCGGTGATTTTTAGGCGAAAAATCGTTCTCCTACCACCGCTCTATCAGGACTTACCGCGGCGCGCCGCCCTAGTCAAAAGCACGGGCGTTTCGGCCGCGTCGCGGTCCAAGATTACTGACGTCCGCAGGTTTCATCGCGCTTACCGATCACCGTTGGTGCTGAAAGCAGCGCTTCCGGTTCAAACGGCGTGCGCATCCATTTCGAGGAGTAAAATAGTATGGTGCCGAGGCCATTTTTCCGAAATACCTTAAGGCTTTCTGTGTCCGATGCTGCACTTCTATGCATCATCGCCGCCATTCCTTCCTTTGCGTCGGCGCAGGACAGCGGCCATGACCCTGCCAACTATGCGTGGCAGGCGGGTGCCATTCGCCACGCGCAGCAGATGCGAGCTTATCTCGATACCGACCGCGGTGCACAGCCGACGCCGCCGGTCATCCCGAAATTCGAAATTGACTTTGACCCGTCCGGATTGATCGCGACCGTCCAGCCTGGCGGTCCGACCGTGACATCACAGAATGCCTTCTTCGCAAATCTCGGCACCAACGGCCGCACTTGCTTCAGCTGCCATCAACCGCAAAACGGCTGGGGCATGAGCGCGGCGAGCGTGCAAGCGCGCTTTTATGCAAGCTTCGGCACTGATCCGATATTTCGCCTGGTCGATGGGGCGACGTGCCCGACCGACGATGTTTCGAGCTTTGGCGCCAAGCACGAGGCTTATGGTCTGCTGCTGAGCAAGGGACTGATCCGGATCGGGTTGCCGGTTCCGGCCACGGCGCAATTCCGGATTGCGTCGGTCGATGACCCTTATAACTGCAACACCAATCCCGCCACGGGCCTCACAAGCCCGACGACGGGCATCGTGTCGGTTTATCGCCGACCATTGCCGGCGACGAATTTGGGATTTCTGAGCGCCATCATGTGGGACGGTCGCGAGCCGACCTTTCAGCAACAAGCGATCGACGCCACCCTCGGGCACGCGCAGGCGACCACCCCGCCGACGAGCGCTCAACAGCAGCAGATCGTCAATTTCGAGTCCGGTGTCTTTACCGCGCAGCTGTTCGACCATAAGGCCAAATTCCTCAATGCCGATGGTGCGACCGGCGGTCCTGTTGCCCTGCAAAAGCAGCTGGCCGGATTTTTCATCGGCATCAACGATCCGCTCGGATTGAACCCCAAGGGCACGCCGTTCACGTCGACGATCTTCGATCTCTACCAGGCCTGGAGAAACATCGGCGGCTTCGGGGACGAGGCTGCGTATCGCAGAGCGGTGGCGCGTGGCGAGGACCTGTTCAACAACACGACGATCAACATCACCGGTGTCGCAGGGCTCAACGACGCGCTCAATCAACCCAACATTCCGGGGTTCTGTGGAACTTGTCACGACACTCCCGATGTAGGCAATCATTCCGTCAAGGCGCCGTTGAACATCGGCATCGCCAACGCCGGCGCCGATGCGCCCCCGGCGTTGGATATTTCCGGCCTGCCGGTCTTCACGCTGCAATGCGTAACCGGAGCATTGGCTGGCAAAAGCTTTGTCGTGACCGACCCGGGGCGCGCGCTGATTTCCGGTAACTGCGCCGATATCGGCAAGCTCAAGGGACCCATCCTACGGGGACTGGCGGCGCGGGCGCCCTATTTCCACAACGGCTCGGCCCCGACGCTGCTCGACGTGGTGAACTTCTACGATCAGCGATTCAACATCGGCTTCACCGAACAGGATCGGCGCGACTTGGCGGCCTTCCTGCAGACCCTGTAGCCGCGAAGATCGATTGGCCGCGCGCCACCTCGGCGCGGCCGACTATCGAACGCAGCTGAAAGCAATTTTCACAAGCGGGAGTGCGGGCCGGCACAGTTCATCGCGCATCCGCGCGTCCGCCGCGCCTCGTGAAATTTCGTCGAAGAATGGAGATTTCGGAAATGAGCAAAATAATTGGAGCAGCGGTAGCGATTGCCGTGACGGTCGTTGCCATCGTTGCTTGGTCGAAATTCGCGGTGGTCAAGCCGGAAGCGGCGGCAGCCACAAACGCGGCAGCGGCGGAAGACCGACCAATCATCTCGCCTTTCGACATCACGATAAAGCACGGCAAGAACCTTCCTCCGGAAGACTGGCGCCCGGCGAATTGACGTTCCGTTAGGAGGGCACCGTGGAAGATATGGAGAACTCTTCGAAAATGCGCGATCTCGCAAAACATCGCCAAGATGCATTCGACCTCAGGTTCATCATATGGGCCGCAATTGTCTCGATCGGATTGATCGTCCTGTCCATCGCGTTGGGAGTTGGAATTGACCCGGATGTGTCGATGCTCGTCTCTCCCTGATAGCAACGTCCTTGGCTGACGCGGCGAGGCATCGTTTGGCAAGGGCGCACCACATTTCCCTCCCAAATTATGATTGCGCGTTCACTCGCCCATAGAAAGAGCCACACGAAAGCCAACGGGACACCGTCTTGATCAGGCAGCGGTCGTCGTCGCCGAGCTTGTGGCGCAGTTCCCGAATGCGCTGCACGACCGAGTCATCGGACACCGTAACGTTTGGCCAAACGGCCTCATAGAGCTCTTGCTTGGGCACCAGACGCCCTGCGTTCTCCGCGAGAGATCGAGCACGAAGCGGTCGAACTGCTAAACCCTATGGACGATATGGTCCATTCACCGCTCCGGTGAGGATGATCATCGGTCGATCGGAAAATTTTAGGCGAAAAATCGGTCTCCTGCCATCGCTTTATCAGGATTTCCGCGCCGCGCCACCCTAAGCAGGATTCGGCCGGCTGGCCAACGGATGGGCAACCAAAACAGCTATCGCCGACGTGATCCGGAACCTCGATCCGTTGGGCAGCCCGGGAATCTCTGCTTAGTCAAAAGACACGGGCGTTTCGGCCACCTGGTGAGCCGAGAAACGTGCGAGGAAACATGAATGACGTGACGATGCCGGACACCAGCGTGTTCGCTGCGCTCAACCGCGAATATAGCGCTCCAATCATTGCAAGGGACTTAGAGGACCTGCTGGCTGGCGGCGGCCAACTGGTGGTTCCCGCGTCGGTTTATCAGGAGATCAAAAACACTCCTGACGTTGACCTCAGGGCAGCTCAGCTTCGACAGATCACCGACTTCAGGATGGAAGTTCAGCTGCCGGTAACCATCAAAGATCGGACGGATCTATTTGCGGAGTTCGCTCAGATAGGCCAAGCCGCGAGGCCTGCGAGGCCCCCGGCGGCTTTCAACGTTGAACCCAAAGATTTTCCGATCATTGCTGATGTCCGGATATATATGAAGAACGCGCCAGCCAGGAAAGTCAGGTTTTTTACCGTAGAGCGCATGATTAACAGCAAGATTGCAATCGAGAGGGACTACAAAATCGAATTCTCGTTGAAGAGCCGGAAGTTAGCCAACATGGGTAGAAGAGTTCCTTACAGCCCTCGGGTAGCGGCACCCGGGGCGCAGCCGAAATTTAGTTGGAAATTTGCAATCGCTGGCGGCGCTGCGGTACTCGTTGCGCAAGCGGGAGCTATCTTACTGATGTCGGTCGGCGCTAACGCGAGAAGCCGAGAGAGGTTGACCGCGGGGCTGACAAGCCTCCGGCCAGAAATCGACAGATACCTCGCGGCCCGCACACGCATGGTCCTGGACGAGCTTGCATCTGGTGGACAGGCGCATGTGGTTGCGGAGATCGAACTCGAGTACTCGGCGGGGGCGTTGCAGACGCCGACTCCGGGTCAATTTATCCCCGGCGTACCTGAATTGGTGCACGTAAGACTCGATTCGATTGGTATCTTTCCTAAGAAATTTGAAGGCGAGAGCAAGCCGCTCCGCCAACACACACAATTTGGCGGTTTTCAGGACACGTGGAGATATTATTATCTTTCTTCGGAATTACAACTTCCCCAAAAAGAGAAAGTCACTCAATATCGTGGCGTGGTGGAAACCATAAAACGGCTTAGGACCACGCTCAAAGCCCCGACGTTATCTGACGCTCAACGTATTGACCTCCGTCAAGATATTATCGCATTGGAAAAGTGGATGGATGAGTCATTCGGTGTTATTGATAATTTTAGACCTGACCCGACCCTCTGGACAGATGATGGACGCGATCGATTCCGGTGAGCTTTCTTGCGCTCACAGGCAACCGCCCTCATCCCGTAATCTCGCCACGCCGCTTCTTCATCACCGGCGCGACCATCACGACCACGATAATCGCCGTGATAACAATAAACGCAAGGCTAATCGGTCGCGTGACGAAAACCGTGGGGTCGCCCTTTGCCATCAGCATGGCGCGGCGCAGGTGCTCCTCCATCATCGGGCCGAGCACGAAGCCGAGCAGCAGCGGCGGCGCCGGGAAGCCGAGCTTCGTCCATACGAAACCGAGTACGCCGAACAGCGCCGTGAGGGCAGAGACCGTATTACCCTGGCACGCGCACTGAAGGACCCGTTGTTGCCGCTGCTGGCGCGGTACTTCCAACCCGATGCGCTAGACTAGCCGCAGGAGCGCCGATGAGATCACGAACACCAAAACATAGACGATGCGGTAGAACACCACGGTGTCGCTGCCGCGTAACGAATGGTTTAGGGTAAAGCCGCGCCTGCGCCATGACCGGCGCTGGCAATTGAAAGGGCGGCATAAAGAACCGGCCGCGAGGGGAGGTCAGGTGAACACAGCTTCGCTATCGCAGCCGCAGGCTGGCAAGAGCCGCTATCACGACGTCTATGCCCGCTCTCAGCGCGACCCGGTCGGGTTCTGGGCAGAGGCCGCCGGCGACATCGACTGGTATGAACCAGCGAGCAAGGTCTTCGATCCCGCGACGGGCGTTTACGGCCGCTGGTTTGTGGGTGCCACCTGCAACACCTGCTTCAATGCCGTCGACCGCCATGTGGCGCGGGGACGCGGCGCGCAAAGCGCCATCATCTACGACTCCCCGGTCACCGGCGCAAAGCGTGCCATCAGCTATGCGGAGCTGCTCGCGGAAGTAGGCGCCCTCGCCGCTGTCCTGCGGGACTTTGGCGTCGTTAAGGGCGATCGTGTCATTCTCTACATGCCCATGGTTCCGGAAGCGGCGATCGCCATGCTGGCGTGCGCCCGCATCGGGGCCATCCATTCGGTGGTGTTCGGCGGCTTCGCGGCGAAGGAACTCGCGACTCGCATCGACGATGCCAAGCCAAAAGTCATTCTGTCGGCGAGTTGCGGCATCGAGCCCGACCGCGTTGTGAGATACAAACCGCTGCTCGATGAAGCGATCGAGTTTGCAACCGCCAAGCCCGAGGCCTGTCTGATCTTGCAGCGGCCGCAGGCGGAGGCCGACCTTGTTCCCGGGCGCGATCATGACTGGGCGAGCCTGCGCGACGCCGCCGTCGCGGCCGGCAAGACCGCCGACTGCGTGCCCGTGGCCGCTACCGACCCGCTCTACATCCTGTACACGTCGGGCACCACAGCCCAGCCGAAGGGCGTCGTGCGCGACAATGGCGGCCACATGGTGGCGCTGAAATGGTCGATGCAAAATCTGTATGGCGTCAACCCCGGCGAGGTGTGGTGGTCGGCCTCCGATGTCGGCTGGGTGGTGGGCCACAGCTATATCGTCTATGCGCCGCTGCTTCATGGCTGCACCTCGATCCTCTTCGAAGGCAAGCCGGTCGGCACGCCCGATGCCGGCGCATTCTGGCGGGTCATCGCCGAGCACGGCGCCGTCGCACTGTTTACCGCGCCGACCGCATTCCGGGCCATCAAGAAGGAGGACCCGCAAGGCGGGCATCTCGCCCGCTACCACCTGGCGAATTTCCGCGCCCTGTTCCTCGCCGGGGAGCGCGCCGACCCGGATACCGTGAAATGGGCGGAGGACATCCTCAGGGTGCCGGTGATCGATCATTGGTGGCAGACCGAGACCGGATGGGCGATCGCGGGCAACCCGATCGGGCTCGGCCAGCTTCCCGTCAAGCGCGGCTCGCCCACGGTCGCAATGCCGGGCTACGACGTGCGTGTCGTCGATGAAGGCTGCCGGGAGGTCGCGCGCAATCATATGGGCTCGATCGTGGTCAAGCTGCCGCTGCCGCCAGCCTGCCTGCCGACCCTGTGGCAGCATGACGACCGCATGCGGGAGAGCTACCTCGCCGAGTTCCCTGGCTACTACAAGACCGCCGACGCCGGCTTCAAGGATGACGATGGCTACCTCTACATCATGGGCCGCACCGACGACATCATCAACGTCGCCGGCCACCGGCTGTCAACCGGCGGCATGGAGGAGGTGCTCGCTTCCCACCCGGATGTCGCCGAATGCGCCGTCATCGGGGTGAAAGATGAGCTCAAGGGCGAGACGCCGTGCGGCTTCATCGTGCTCAAGGCCGGCGTCAACCGTCCGCCCGCCGAGATTGAGAAGGAGATCGTGGCGCTGGTGCGTGAGCAGATCGGCCCGGTGGCGGCCTTCAAGCTCGCCATCACGGTGGCGCGGCTGCCGAAGACGCGGTCCGGCAAGATTTTACGCGGCACCATGAAGAAGATCGCCGACGGCGAGCCGTGGACTATGCCGGCGACCATCGATGACCCGGCAATCCTGGGGGAAATCGGCAGTGCGCTGAAGGGGCACGGGGTGGGGGGATAGTCGTCACATCGGATCCAACTGCCCCGGGTCGTGCCTTTAAAACGAAGAAGGCGTGATCGGGAGATACCGGCGTAAATTGCGGCGGCAGCCCGATTCAATCGTTGGACTCTAAACGCCATTTCTGCTAAACGCCCCATAATTAGGGAGCAAACGCGGGCTGATTGCGGCCGCCGAGCCCCAGCCCCATCGCAGATCATAAGAGGAGGCCTCGTGCAGGTTCTCGTTCGGGATAACAATGTCGACCAGGCCCTCAAGGCGCTGAAAAAGAAGATGCAGCGCGAGGGGATTTTCCGCGAGATGAAGCTTCGCGGGCATTACGAAAAACCCTCAGAGAAAAAGGCGCGTGAGAAGGCGGAGGCCATCCGGCGCGCCCGCAAGCTTGCCCGCAAGCGGGCCCAGCGTGAGGGCCTCCTGCCAGGCAAGCCGAAGCCGTTGCTGCGTGCCGGCGGACCTCCCGGCCGTGGCGGTCCGGGTGCGGGGGCGCCTCGTCCACCGCGCTGAGCAGCGGCGGAACCGCCCTGCCGGGCGCGACGCCGGAGAGGCCTGTCTGGCCCCGCAGTTCCACACTGGCCGTGGATTTATGGGGTTTTCCCGGTCGGATGACAGTCCGGCCCGCGATGAGCGCCGCTAGTACGGGGAAAAACAATGCCGCGACCGAGGCCAAGCGCCGGCCGCCACCCTGATCGCGGTTCGCTGGCTGTCAGGCCGAGGAAAACAAGCGCCGAGACCTCCGAGCAAGCCGCCGCGGCGGCCCTGACCCTCCAGTTCCTCGACTACATCGCCGACGGCCGTACCTATGGGGAGACCATGGAGGCGTGGCGGAGCACCTGCCCGCGCATGCCGATCTGGGAAGACGCCGTGCGCCAGGGGTTGGTGCGCATCGAAAACGGCGGCGCCATGAACGCCTCCCGAATCGTGCTGACCGCACTGGGTACGGCGCATCTGGGCCGGGCAGCGGCGGGTCGCCGCATCGGATAAGAATTTGCCGCACTCCGTCTCGGCTGGAGTCGCTCGCATGGAAAATCTGGACGGTTGTGATCGCGGTCTCGCTCGGATTGGCGATGGGCGCATGCAGCAAATAGGAGATTCCCGACCTGCTGCGGAAAATCCGCAAGACCGGAGCAAGCGCAAGACCGGAGCAAGCGGAACATAAAATTCAGCGACTGAGGCGCGGCATTGAGGCGACTATTGGGAAGATTCTACGATAAAGCGTTGAACTTCCGCGATGGCGCCGTATTGGTCAAGGTCGTCATGCCCACCATCGGGAAAGCGCACGAGACGCTTGGGCTCATGGGCGAGCGCGAACAGGCGCTCCCCCAACGCGATCGGTACCACCCAGTCCCGGACGCCATGCATGATCAGCAGCGGAGCCCGTACAGCGCCGATGCGTTGGTCGGACCGAAACTGATCGTGCATCAGCCATCGGACCGGAACAAAGGGAAATACCCCGGCGGCGACGTCGGCGATCGATGAAAACGGCGCCTCAAGAATGACTTTGGCGACCGGATGCCGGCTCGCGAGTGCAACCGCCACGCCGGATCCGAGAGAATGTCCCCACAGCACGACCGGGCTCGACGGGAAGCGCGATGTCGTAAGCCGGTACGCCGCCTCGGCGTCGTGCAGCAGGCCGTCCTCCGTCGGGCTTCCGATCGAGCTCATGTAGCCGCGATAGGACAACGCAACGAGACCGATGCCGTCCGCTGTCAATTGGCGATGCCGCTTAGCGCGCGAGGCCACGATTTCAGCATTGCCGTGGAAATAGATCACCACCGGTTTTTCGCCGCGCGGCGGTACCTGCCAGACGACCACGCGCGCCCCATCAGCAGTATCGATGACGGTTTCTTCGGCCTCCGGCAGCCCGGCGGCGGCCGGCGAAGGATGTGCCGATTGTGGATGAAACACAAACTGGCGCTGCGCCAGATAGAGAAATGCCACGAAGGCGAAATAGCCACCGCCGGCGAGCATCACAATCCATTTGAGAATGGTCATGCGAGCCGCCCCACCCTAGAACGCCGCGCACACGGAGCGCGAGATCACACCGACCGATCGCTGGCGGAATCGCTGCTTGTAGGCCGCAACGATGGCCGCGATCCGGTCGCCTACCGGCGCATCATCCGCCGTCACGATGATCACCATTTTGCCCGGCTCGCGCACCAGGCGGCCACCGACCGGGTCCCGCCACTGCCCGGCAGCGTCGAGAACGGTCAGTCCGTCCGGAAAGCGCGGCGTGATTTCCCGGGCGAGAAACCGCGACCATGCGGCCTCGCTGACCCGGAGGTGGCCGGCGATACTGCGCCCGAACAGCAATTCGATTTGCTGCATGGGTCGCTGTGGCGCGTTGCAGCCTACTGCCTGCGTGCTGGCGAACACGCTGATGGCGGCCAAGCTGCAAGCCACGACGTGGCAGCGGCCCGCACGGCGGAAATCGACGCGAAAGCTTCGCGTCATCGCCGCCTCAGGGCAGCGCCTTGCCGATCTCCTCGGTCATCTTCTTGGCGTCGCCGAGCAGCATCATGGTGTTGTCGCGATAGAACAGCGGATTGTCGATGCCGGCATATCCGGAGGCGAGCGAGCGCTTGTTGAACATCACTGTGCCGGCCTTCCACACCTGCAGCACCGGCATGCCGTAGATCGGGGACTTGGGGTCGTCCTCGGCGGCCGGGTTGGTGACGTCATTGGCGCCGATCACATAGGCGACGTCGGATTGAGCAAATTCCGAGTTGACGTCCTCAAGCTCGAATACCTCGTCATAGGGCACATTCGCCTCGGCAAGGAGCACGTTCATATGGCCCGGCATGCGGCCGGCCACCGGATGAATGGCGTATTTGACCTCGACGCCCTCGGCCTTGAGCCGGTCCGCCATCTCGCGCAGCGCGTGCTGGGCCTGCGCCACCGCCATGCCGTACCCCGGCACGATGATGACCTTGGAGGAATTTTTCATGATGAAGGCGGCGTCCTCGGCGGAGCCGAGCTTGACGGGCTTTGCCTCGGCGCCGGCGGCCGGTCCGGCGACCTCGCCGCCGAAACCACCGAGAATCACCGAGATAAAGCTGCGGTTCATGCCCTTGCACATGATGTAGGACAGAATCGCACCCGAGGAGCCGACCAACGCCCCCGTGATGATCAGCGCCGAATTGCCGAGCGTGAAGCCGATCCCTGCCGCCGCCCAGCCCGAGTAGGAGTTGAGCATGGAGATCACGACCGGCATATCGGCGCCGCCGATCGGAATAATGATGAGCCCGCCCAGCGCCAGCGACAGGAACGTGATGGCCCAGAAATCGACCTGCCTCTGCGACACCACGAAACCGTAGATGAAGATGATCAGCGCCAGCGCCAGTACGATGTTGATGTAGTGACGCATCGGCAGCATGATCGGGGCGCCGCTCATGCGCCCGGACAGCTTCAGGAACGCGATCACCGAGCCCGTAAAGGTGACGGCCCCGATGGCGACGCCGAGCGACATTTCGACGAGGCTCGCCTGATGGATGGCGCCGGGAGTGCCGATGTCGAAGGCGGCGGGCGCATAAAACGCCCCGGCCGCGACCAGCACCGCCGCCATGCCGACGAGCGAATGGAACGCCGCCACCAGTTCCGGCATCGATGTCATCGGCACCCGGCGCGCGATCACGGCGCCAACGCCGCCGCCAGCCGCGAGGCCCAGCACCACCAGGATGCCGGCGCCGAAGCCTGCGGGCGGGTGGGAGGCGAGCGTCGTCAGGATGGCGATCGCCATCCCGACCATGCCGAACAGATTTCCGCGGCGGCTCGTTTCCGGGCTCGACAGGCCGCGCAGCGCCAAAATGAAAAGAACGCCGGCAGCGAGATAAAGCAATCCGACCAAATCGGCACTCATGCGGGCATCACTTCTTTTTCTTCTGATACATCGCCAACATGCGCTGGGTGACCAGAAAACCGCCGAATATGTTCACCGACGCGAACACCAGCGCGACGAAGCCGAGCACGCGGGCGATGATCGGCCCGCTTTCACTGCCGATCAGCTGCACGCCGACAGCCAACAGCGCGCCCACCACGATCACCGAGGAGATTGCGTTGGTGACCGACATCAGCGGGGTATGCAGCGCCGGCGTCACCGACCACACCACGTAATAGCCGACGAAAACCGCGAGCGCGAATATCGAGAAGCGGAACACGAACGGATCGATCGCGCCGGCGGTGGCGTTGTGTGCGGCAATCGCCGCCGCATCCGCATAGGCTTGAGCCGCGTCGGCAGCCCGCTGCAATTGATCCGCAGCGGCACGGGCGAGGTCCACGGCTTCCTGGTGACTGAGTTCGGCCATTTTGGTTCTTTCTCAGGCGCTTTTCGGTTGAAAATTCGGATGCACCACGGCGCCGTCGCGGGTGAGCACCGTCGCCTTGACGATGTCGTCGTCCCAATTCACCACCAGCGCCTTGGCTTTCTTGTCGATCAGAATTTCCAGAAACGCGTACAGGTTCTTGGCGTAAAGGCTTGAGGCGGATGCCGCGAGCTGGCCCGGGTTGCTGTAGCCGATAATCTTGACGCCGTTTCTCTCGACGCGTTCGCCCGGCTTGGCGCCCTCCACATTGCCGCCGCGCTCGACCGCGAGATCGACGATCACGGAGCCGGGCCGCATTGAGGCCACCATATCGCGCGAGATCAGGCGCGGCGCCGGCCGGCCCGGGATCAGCGCCGTAGTGACGACGATGTCTTGCTTCTTGATATGCTCGGCGACCAGTGCGGCCTGTTTCGCCTGATACTCCTTCGACATTTCTTTCGCATAGCCGCCAGCGGTCTCGGCCTGTTTGAATTCGTCGTCCTCGACCGCAATGAACTTGGCGCCGAGGCTCTGGACCTGCTCCTTGGCGGCAGGCCGCACGTCGGTCGCGGTCACAATCGCGCCGAGCCGGCGTGCGGTTGCGATCGCCTGAAGACCGGCGACTCCCGCCCCCATGATGAACACTCTGGCGGCCGGCACAGTGCCGGCCGCCGTCATCATCATGGGAAGGGCGCGGCCATATTCGGCCGCGCCGTCAATGACGGCGCGGTAGCCGCCGAGATTGGCCTGGGAGGACAGCACGTCCATGCTTTGCGCCCGGGTGATGCGCGGCATCAACTCCATGGCGAATGCCGTGATGCCCGCTTTCGCCATGGCGGCGAGGGCAGCGTCATTGCCGTAGGGATCCATGATGGCGATGACCAGGGCGCCGGACTTGTAACCAGCCAATTCGGCTTCGCTCGGACGGCGCACCTTGAGGACAACTTCGGCATCCATCGCGGCGCCTGGGCGGACCGTGGCTCCGGCGGCCGCGTAGTCCTCATCGAGAATGCCGGCTTTGACGCCGGCGCCGGGCTCGACCGTCAGGTCCGCTCCCAACGCCTTGAGCTTCTTCACGGTTTCCGGAGTGGCGGCGACCCGCGGCTCAGCCGCATCACTCTCCCGCGCAACACCAATGCGCATTCACGCGGCCTCCTTCGACCGTCGACGTTTCGATCAAGAATAAGCGTTGAGCAGCAAGGTGAGGGCGGAGATCGCCACCATGGCGAGGCTCACGACTCGCGACCCGGTCCACGCGCTGATCGCGCCCGCGACAACTGCGGCGACGAGGATGAACGCGGCCGGCAACCAATGACCGAGCACGCCGCCAATCGCTAGTCCGATCAAGATGTTGACGACCGCGGCGCTCCCCACAAAGGTCGCCTGCACGAACTGGCTGTAGCCGGTCTCGTGCGCCGCCATGTCGTTGCCTGCAGCCGTTGCGTATTGAACTTCGCCGTGGTCGGCCATAACCCCTCCGAGCGTTGCGGGTGGTCTGTCTGGTGCCTGTCGCTTAGCCTAAATGTGTCGCAAGGGCAACGTGGAACAGGCAATTCGCATGCCGCTCAGCCGCTTGGCGATCCGCCAAGGCCTTCGCCGCGAAATAGTCGCTTCGGTTGTTGTGATAAGGCGCGCAAACTTCCCGTCCCCGCACGCGGGGAGGGCAAAGATAGACCGGTTCACGCCGATTTCGCCATCAGCCCTCGTCCGCCCCCAGTCCCGCGGCTTCGAGCGCAGCGCGCTGGCGCTCCGCCACGCGGTCGATTGCGAATTTCTCTATCGCTTCGCTGAAGAGATGATGAAAATTGAGCCTTGCCGCGAGGTGCAGAAACACCCCGCCGAGACCGATCGCAGCCCGGTCCATGAACACAAATTCGCGCGGCACCCTCACCGGCCCCTTTTCCTTCAGGGCGCGATGAACCCGGAAGGCCTCGCGCCGGCCGTATTCGGACGGCTTGACTCCGTCCGCGATGGTCCGCTCGCGGTCGTCAAGCAGCGGCCCATAGATGAACCGCGCCCAAATATTGAGGATGTCGATGAGCTCGCGTGACAGGCCGCGGAACCCCCAGGTTTCGTAGGCATGCACCACCAGAGCCTGATCGCCGCGGAGCAGGCCATGGTAGAGGTCGACCACGCCGCCGACGAATTTCGGCGCAAAAATGCGGATGCAGCCGTAGTCGAGCAGGTTGATTCCCTGCGGCGTGCCGTCCTCCATGAATGCTGTGTAGTTGCCGAGATGCGGGTCGCCATGGATGACGCCGAACCGGCTGAACGGCTGCCACCACGCCTTGAACATCGCAACCGCGATGCGGTTGCGCGCTGCGATCGGGTCGCCCTTGCGAGCCAGCAGCTTGTCGCCTTCGAGCCAGTCGAGAGTAAGGAGACGCTGCGTCGATAGCGCGGGCCACACACGCGGCACCCGCACCTCCGGGGTCGATGCCAGCATGGCGCGATAGAGCGCGACATGCTTTGCTTCGCGTTGGTAGTCGAGTTCCTCGCGCAGGCGGGCGCCGATTTCGCCAGCAACCTCGGTGGTGTCGATCGGTGGGTTCATGCGGCGATGAATCGCGAATAGCCACTCGAGCTGCCGCAAATCGGCTTCCACCGCCGACTGCATGTCGGGATATTGCAGCTTGCAGGCCAGCTCCGTGCCGTCATGAGCGCGCGCCCGGTGGACCTGGCCGAGCGACGCCGCGGCGGCCGGCTGGTGCTCGAAGCTCTCGAACTTTCGCTGCCAGTCGGCGCCAAGCTCGGCCGTCATGCGCCGTTTGACGAATGCCCAGCCCATGGGCGGGGCATCGCTTTGCAGCTTGGTGAGCTCGGCCGCATAGTCCGCAGGCAGCAGATCCGGGATGGTGGCCATCAACTGGGCCACCTTCATGATCGGCCCTTTGAGGCCGCCCAGCGCCGCCGCGAGGTCGGCGGCGCCGCGAACGGTGTTGCCGTCAAGCCCGAGCAACCGGGTCGCCGCGATTTTGGCGGCGACGCCTCCGACGTTGGCGCCGACCCGAACGTAGCGCGCCGCACGGGCGGAAAAGCGGTTTGCTTCAGCATCGTGGGGAGGCAAATCGGACCTCATGTGAGCCGAACGGTATCGGAACAATGCCGCACCGATGCTCACGACACAATTATGCTCGAACCTGACGAATTGAAGTGCGCCGGCGCGACAAACTACCTTCTCCTGCATGCGAGGGACGGTTAGGGAGGGGGCCAATTGTCGAGAATCCAGCGGGCAGGGCTTTGCTCGCTCAGCTCGCGGGCGGCGAGGGAAATGGCGGTGGCGTTGGATCAGATCGGGCGCGACGAGAACAATGTGGCCCGCCGTGAACGGCGGTACCATACGGGCGCCAGTCGGCGCCCATATCTGATTGTTGATCGTCGGAACGACCGGTCAGCGCAGGATCTCTTCAAGCACCCGTCCGTCGACATCGTCTCCGGGCCGCACGCCGAGCAGGTGCATGATGGTCGGAGCGACGTCGATGTTGCGCACGCGCGCAACCGTCGTGTGATGCTCAATCATCGGTCCCGCCGCCATGAAGGTTGCGCTCATCGTCTTCAACCCGGCGTCGTAGCCGTGGGCGCCATAGAAATTCGGCACCGACAGCGCGGTCGTGGCGGCGTTGAACGGCGGGTCACCCAGGCGGGCCACTCCGGGGCTTTGGATTCCGTCGAAGTTGTAGCCTTCGGCAAGCTGGGCGAAGACGTCGCCGAAATCCTGCCCGATGGTCTTGCTGGTACACAGCCCGGTGCCCTCATTACAATTGAGCGGCCGGCTCTCGACGACGGGGAAGAGCCGCCCGCCGCTCAGAGAGAAGTTGAAAGTGGGGTTGGGATCGGTGGCGTTCTTCAGCGCATTGACAACTTGCGTGACGAGATTGCGGTACGTGGTCATATCGACGGTGCCGCCGGACTCCCGGCCCTGCAGATTAACGTAGATATTCGCCGCCGGGCCTGACGTACGAATCGCGAGCTGGCTGGTGTCGACCCCAGCGTTGCGCAGGATGTTGATCATGCTGACCGCTGTGTGGAATATCGCGAATCCGTGGTCCGAAACCACGAAGATGTTGCTTAAGTGGCCGGCAGCGTCGGCAATCCGCGCCACCGCCCCGTCGGCCTGCTGGTAGGCAAACTCGACATAGGACTGATAGCGGGCAATCTTGGCCTGGTCCTGGTTGTTGCCGATTGAGGCCGCATCGCGCGGGTTGGTCGCTTGCCGGCGGTCGGTTAGCAGGTACTGATGCTCGGAGCCGTCCGGCTGCTCGATGTAGACCATGACAAGGTCGGCGTCGGGGTTCTGCCGGATGGCCCGCACGGCAATATCGGACTGATAGCGGACGAACGTCTTGACCTGATCCTGCTGCGCCGCCTCCAGTTCGACATCGGGGAATCCGGTGAAGCCTGGGCTCAGCCGTTCCGGAATGCGGAAATCGTCCTGGGGCCGCCAGAAGCCGACATTGTTGTTGATGTCGTCGACCGCCGCGATCACGGCTGCGTTGCGCGGGATGAAGCTGGCGCCGTACCGCACGACGCGGACCGTGGACAGATCCGGGGCCAGCGCCGTCACGAAATAGGCCGCGCCGACCTTGTTGCCGGTGCCCTCGAAGTAGAACGGAGCGGACCGCTCGCCGAGCTTCACATAGGCCGGTCCGGTGGACGGGGCGTGGAACGGTCCCGGCTTGATCCCCTGCGTCTTCTCGAAGAACACCAGTGTATCGTAATTGACGACGCCATCATTGGTGGTGTCGAGGGCGGCAACGCGCATTTCGAATTTGAGATCGAGCGTCGCGGCTGTTGTGCAGGTAGCCGTGGATGCCGACGAGCAGGAGAAGGTCTCGAAGGGAGCCGTCGCCAGGATCGGGCTGAAGGAGAAGCGGCCGGCCAGCTGCAGCTGGGCCGTCACAGCCGGGTCGGGAGCAAAGCTCGCTGAGCTCAGGGAGAATCCAACCGCACCGATCCCGCCGAATGCGCCGAACGGCACCGCATAGTCGGCGACGCGGGTCGGCTGTGCCGGCTGAACCACGACACCGTTGATCGCGATATCAGCCCCGTCCGCGCCGGGCCACGTCGCCGCGACGACCTTCCTGCCATGCTGGCGCAGCTTGACCCACAAGGGCTCGGCGGTCGGATCCGGAGACGGTCCCAACGGAGAAATCTTGTAGCCGCCGATGGCTGCGGCAAACCCGCTGACGGAACTGGTGATCGTGCCGGCGACAGCCTGGAAGGTATTGGACGGAATGTCGTTGTGAACCGCGGTCGAGCCCGTGGCAATGGCAATGTGCGATACGGCGGTGAGCGACGGATTGGCGGTCACGTTCTGACGCGCAACAACGCCGCGGCTCACCCTGGCGAGTCCGCCATCTCGCGGTAATACGCCAAGCTCCAGATATCGGTCGATAAAGTCGGGCTTGGCGCCGTCGAGAGAGATCAGGACGACCTTCGGCGATCTGGAACCATGCCGCGGGATACCATCATGGTCGTGATCTTCATCGGCGAGCGCCGGCACCGACCAACCAAGTGCCAATAACGGCAGCGCAAGCGACGCCGCCGATATAGAGTTCACGATCGCCCTCATCGGATTTGGCATTTAATCCCCCTGTTCGATACGCAATTGCGTGGTCAATCAGAACAGAGCACCTCTATCCACGTTGCCTGACGCGGCTATGACACAAAAGGAATTCGCGCATGTTGCGTCGTGCCTAACGCTGGTGCGATTTCAGAATTGGACGAGAAGGTCAATTACTCCTGCCGCTTGCTTGCGACGCTGCCGCGTGCGCAGCGCATACCGCGCAAGCTCCCGCGCTACATTGCCGGCCGGCCCAAAATCGCGTTTCACGGGCGACGGCTCATTTTGGTTTTAGCGATTTGGGCCAGTTGTCTCGGATCCAGCGCGCAAGGCTCTTCTCGCTTACTTCGCCGGCCGCAAGCGACAGCATGATCGCGGTAGCAGCCTCGGTCGCCGGCGCGAAATCAATGCCATTGAGCCCAAGGAAAACGATCAACGATGCAAACGCTGACCTCTTGTTGCCATCCACGAAGGGATGATTCCTGGCGATGCCGAAAGCATAAGCAGCAGCAAGCGAAGCGAGATCTGTTTCGCCGTAAGCGATTTTGTTCATCGGGCGCGCCAGGGCGGATTCGAGAAGCCCCGAGTCACGGACGCCGTCCGCCCCGCCGAACAGCGCGAGCTGCTCGGCGTGGACATCGAGCATGATGTCGATGTCCAGCCAGTCCGGCGCAATCATTCAGCAAGGGCTTTATAGGTATCCGCATAGGTTCGGAACGAACGTCGCGCGATCTCCATCGCCTTGGCATGTTTCGGATCGTACGGACTCAGTTTCACGCCACGTTCCGTCTGCTCCACGATATGCAGCTTATCGCCTTCTTTGAGCCTCAACCGCGCCAGAAGCTCTTTGGACAGAATCAGGCCAAGCGAATTGCCAATCTTACGGATTTGGAGGACTGTGCCCTCGCTTGTGGCATTGCGAGCAATTTCATTCATGTGCGACCTCGGTTGTTATACATATGTATAACAATAACGGCTGTCGTTCAACAGATGTTAGAACATTTTTTGACCAGCCCTGCCGTGGTGTCAGCCGTCGCTTTCTGCCTCTGCGCTGCCGGTACGAAGCGGTCAAAACGGCCGGACAGGCAGACGATGTTCCCATAGCTCTGAATCTGCGACCGCAGGTAGGCCGTGGGTTGGCAGCGTTCCCGACGCTTGTGGGGCGGCGAATTCGCGCCTATGTACTTGCGTGGTTTTGCAAGATTGCCCCTGATGCCCGACCGCGTTATTTCATCGCTGCCATCACGTGTTCCACCTGCCGTCTGGGCGGGGGCAGCGACCGTCGGCGCGTTGGCGGCAGGGACCGTCCTGCTGTGGGCACACTATGGCAGTGCGGTGTTTTTCGAGATGATCGCGGCCGGTCTTGCGTTCTGTTTTTGAGGCGGCACGGCAAGTGAGTCGAAGCACGAGGATCAACGCATGGGCGCACGGACCTCGCGGTTGATAGTAATGTTCACGGCGTTCGTCGCCGGGCTGGTGGTATGCCTCGGCGTCATTCTCTTTGTGGGCGGCCGCGGCGCCGGAACCGGGGCCATTCAGGCCGCTGCCATCGGCGGCCCCTTCCATCTGGTCGACCAGGACGGACAGGCGTTCAGTGACCAGGACCTCAAGGGCAAGACCTTCCTCGTCTTCTTCGGGTTCACGCATTGCCCGGACGTCTGCCCCACCACCCTGTTCGATATGTCCGAGATCATGCGCAATCTCGGCCCGGAAGCGGACCGGACGGCGGCACTGTTCATCTCGGTCGATCCGGAGCGCGACACTCAGGAGGCGATGAAGGATTACATGTCGAGCTTCGATCCCCATGTCCGGGGGCTCACCGGGAACGCCGAAGCCCTGGCGACGGTGGCGAAGGCCTACCGGGTCTATTACAAGAAAGTGCCGCTCGACGGCGGCGACTACACGATGGACCACACCGCGATCGTTTACCTGATGGACAAGGAGGGGCGGTTCGTTTCGCCTTTCAACATGAAGCGCTCAGCGGAGGCAGCGGCAGCCGACCTGCGCAAACGTCTCTGAGGCTCCAGCGTCATGCCCGTCCCCGGACTTGATCCGGGATTGTCTCGGGCATCCACGTCTTTCTTGCGGGCTTTCAGCTAAAGACGTGGACGGCCGGGACAAGCCTGGACAAGCTGGTGATTCAAAGCGATCGAAATCCGCTCTGATGCGACTGGCTGCCATAACATTCTCGCTTGTCATTCTGGCTTACGCGGCAGTCGGCGATACGCTGCCCGCGCGCGCTCAGGTCGCGGTCGCACACCGGCCGGCCGCGCCGGCCATCGTGCCCGGCTTCTGGGACCCGCGCCGCCGCCCGGAGCGGCCCGACCTCACGCGCCTGACCGCCATCAGGTTCATGACCGAGGTGGACTATCCGCCGTTCAATTTTGCCGGACCCGACGGCAATCCCGCGGGGTTCAATGTGGACCTCGCCCGGATGGTTTGTGAGGAGTTGAAGGTTACGTGCACGGTCCAGATGCGGCGCTTCGATACGCTGTTCGATTCGCTCGACGCCAACCGCGGCGACGCCGTAATCGCGTCGATTGCGGTCTCGGCGCAGACCCGGCGGCGCGTCGATTTCTCTGACCCCTATTACCGGCCATCCGCACGTTTTGTCGTTCGCGCCGATGCGCCGGTCGACGCCGTCACGCCGGAGGCGGTCGAGGGCAAGAAGGTCGCGGTGGTGGCAGGCTCCGCCCATGAGCAGTACCTGCGGACGCTCTTCACCGAGGCGGATGTGCGCGGATATCCCGATGCCGAAGCGGCCCGCGAAGCGTTGCGGCACGGCGAGGTGGACTTCCTGTTCGGCGACGGCTTTGCGTTGTCGTTCTGGCTCAATGGCGCGAGTTCCGCCGGTTGCTGCGCCTTTGCGGGCGGGTCGTTCATCGAAAGCCGCTATTTCGGCGAGGGCATCGGGGTCGCCGTCAAGCGCGGCAACGACACCTTGCGCCTTGCCATCAACTGGGCGCTGTTCCGCATCTGGGAGACCGGCCGCTTTACCGAGCTTTGGCTGCGATATTTCCCGATCAGCCCGTTTTGACGGCGAGTAGGGTGGGCAACGCGCCGAACTGCAACGTTCCCAAGTGTACGCAAACGTGCCGGCGCGTTGCCCACGCGGTCAGATCGAGCCGATCGGCGTCACAGCGTGGGCAAAATCGCCGGCCATGTCGCTGCGAGCCTCCATGTCGTGCGATGGCGATTTTGCCCACCCTACATTTGTGATTCCCGTCGGCCGCAATCCGCTCTAAATGAGACAAGGGCCGATCGGAGAACAAATGTCGAGCGCTGCCATTGCCCCTGATCTCGCGAGCCTGCGCGCCCTTGCGGAGCAGTCGAACGCCTGGCCGTTCGAGGAAGCCCGCAAGATCGTGGCGCGGCTCAAGCAATACCCCAAGGACGAGGTGATCTTCGAAACCGGCTATGGCCCGTCGGGCCTGCCGCATATCGGCACGTTCGGGGAAGTCGCCCGCACCACCATGGTGCGCCATGCGTTCCGGGTTCTCACCGAGGACAAGATGCGCACCCGCCTGATCGCCTTCTCGGACGACATGGACGGCCTGCGAAAGGTCCCGGACAACATCCCGAACAAGGACATGGTCGCCCAGCATCTCGGCAAGCCGCTGACCCGGGTGCCTGACCCGTTCGGCACCCATCCGAGTTTCGGAGCCCACAACAATGCCCGGCTGCGGGCGTTTCTGGATGCCTTCGGGTTCGACTACGAGTTCATGTCGTCGACCGCGTGCTACGCGTCGGGACGCTTCGATCAGGCGCTGCTGACCGTGCTGGCCCGGTTCGACGAAGTGATGGCGATCATGTTGCCGTCGCTTCGCGCCGAGCGGGCCAGCACCTATTCGCCGTTCCTGCCCGTGTCCCCTCGCACCGGCGTGGTGCTCCAGGTTCCGATCGTGGCGCACGACGTTGCGGCCGGCACGATCCAATACGACGATCCGGATACCGGCGAGCGCATGACGACGCCGGTAACCGGCGGGCAGTGCAAGCTGCAATGGAAGCCCGACTGGGCGATGCGCTGGCTGGCGCTTGGCGTCGACTACGAAATGGCCGGCAAGGACCTCATCGATTCGGTAAAGCTCTCCGGCGACATTTGCCGTGCGCTCGGTGGCCGCCCGCCGGAGGGGTTCAATTACGAATTGTTCCTCGACGACAAGGGCCAGAAGATTTCGAAGTCGAAGGGCAATGGCCTCACCATCGAGGAATGGCTGCGCTATGCGAGCCCGGAAAGCCTGTCGTTGTTCATGTACCGTGAACCGAAGGCCGCGAAGCGCCTCTATTTCGATGTCATTCCGCGCCACGTCGATGAGTATCAGCAGTTCCTGGAAGGCTACGAGCGCCAGGAGGACAAGCAGCGGCTCACCAATCCGGTGTGGCACATCCACGCCGGCCATCCGCCTCGTCCGGATATACCGATCTCGTTTACCATGCTGCTTCGTCTCGTCTCAGCATCGAATGCCGAGAATGCCGACACCCTGTGGGGCTTCATCGGCCGCTACTGGCCGGGCGTGACGCCGCAAAGCCATCCCAGGCTCAACCAGCATGTCGAGCACGCCATCCACTATTTCCGCGACTTCGTGCTGCCTGCCAAAAAGTTCCGCGTGGCCGGCGACACCGAGCGTGCGGCGCTCATGGATCTGCGTGAGGCGCTGTCGCAACTGCCTCCAGACAGCCCCGCGGAAAAAATCCAGGAAGTGGTCTACGAAATCGGCCGCCGGCCGCCCTTCCTCGACACTTCGGGAAAGATCAAGACCCGGGACGGCAAGCCCGGCGTGTCGCTCGAATGGTTCAACATGCTCTACCAGGTGCTGCTCGGCGAGGAGAAGGGTCCGCGCTTCGGCTCGTTCGTGGCGGTCTACGGGCTGCGCAATACGATCGACATGATCGACGGGGCGCTGGCGCGGTCGGCGTGAGCGGCGAGGGGCTGCGTAACATCTTTAGACCTCATCCTGAGGAGCGCCGCATCTTGGCGGCGCGTCTCGAAGGATGGCAGCTTGCTCCGCCGTGCCGGTTGCCATCCTTCGAGACGCGCGCAAGAGCGCGCTCCTCAGGATGAGGTACAAATTGTCTTCACACGCTCCTTCACGATCAGGGCAGTGCCAACGGCCCTCACTGGCTCGCCCACACAATGCGGGCAACCCACAGCACATCCTCGGCCGCCAGCATGTCCTCGGTCTGTTCCTGGTTGAGCGATTTCAGTTCCAGCGTCTTGGCGGTCTTGCGCTTGAGTTCCCTGAGCATCACCTCGCCCCTGCGGGTTTTGACGATGACCCGATCGCCGCGACGGAGCGGCGCCGCCGGTGACACGATGATGCGGGTGCCGTCCCGGTACATCGGCAGGAGCGAATCACCCGCTATCTCCAGCGCATACGCGTGCGTATCCTCGACGGCGGGGAATGGTATCGCCTCCCAACCTTCGCCGGACGGAAATCCGTTGTCATCGAAACGGCCGCCGGCGCCGGCTTCGGTGAAGCTGATAAGCGGCAGCGACTTGCCGGGCGGTCGCACCTCCTCCGAGATCAAGGCGACGAATTGATCAAGCGTCGCGCCCGTGGCAGCGAGCGACTTTGCGACCGATTCGGTGGAGGGCCAGCGCGCCCGACCGTCCGGCGTGACGCGCTTCGACTTGTTGAACGTGGTCGGATCGAGGCCGGCCCGTTTGGCAAGCCCCGACGCCGACAGCTTCGCCCGCGCGGCCAGCCGGTCTATGGCCATCCAGATTTGCGCGTGCGTCAACATGGTCGGGCTCCCACAAGGTAACCGACAAATCCCACCGTACCGGCGCAGGTGAAGCTTCCCCGGGGATAGGAATTATAACCTGCGAGCGATGGCGTCCAGTGCAATGTTTCCGACGTGGGCATTATGTGGGCATTATCTTGCGTGGCCGTACAGGATGGGTTGAGCGACCCCGGCCGGAGCCTCTCATCGGGCCAGGGACCTGGCCGGCCCGACGATAACGCGGTGAACCCCATCGACGGCCCGTCACCGCGGTACGTCCGCTGACGGGTTCGCGCAAGCTCAACCATCCTTCCACTCCCCCTGGAGCCCGCCGACACATAAGTGGACCGACGACGAAATATTGGTGCATGGATGAGAACGCATGAACGATCCGTCCAGTCAGACTTCCGTGCTCGCACGGCTTGTCACCGACAGCAGCACTGCACACCGGCTCTTCGATGCCCTCGCGGAGGCGTTCGAGGCCGGCGGGACCGCCGTTGCTGCCTCCGAGGAACTCACCGCCGCCTGGACGGTCGAAATTTACTTCGCGCACGCGCCGGACCAGGACGCGGTGCGGACGCTCGTTGGCGATCTCGCCGGCAATGAGGTGCGCGATCGCGTGGTGTTTACCACCGTCGCGCCGCGCGACTGGGTGGCCCAAAGCCTCGAAGGGCTGGCGCCGGTTGCGGCCGGGCGGTTCGTGATCCACGGCGGGCACGACCGCCACCGCATTGCGCCAAATCGGATCGGCGTCGAGATCGAGGCGGCACTCGCCTTCGGCACCGGGCACCACGGCACGACGCTTGGCTGTCTCATGGCGCTCGACCGAGTGCTTAAACGACGGCGCCCGCGCCGCATTCTCGATGTCGGCTGCGGGACCGGCGTGCTCGCCATCGCGGCAGCGCGGGCGACCCGGCGGTCAGTGCTGGCCGGCGACATTGATCCCGTCAGCGTTCGGGTGGCGCGGGCCAATGCGCGCCTTAACCGCGTCGACGCGCTCGTCGAGATCATTCGGGCGAACGGCCTTTCCGACCGCCGCATGCAGGCGGCCGGGCCGTTTGATCTGGTGTTCGCCAATATTCTGCTGGGCCCGCTTAAGCAGCTCGCCAATCCGATCCGGCGAGTCGCAGCGCAGGACGCCCGCGTCGTGATATCAGGGCTATTGTCCGGCCAGGCCAATGCGGCGCTCGCGGCCAATCGGGGCCGCGGCCTTGTGCTCGAGCGGCGCATTTCCCTCGACGGGTGGGTAACGTTGGTGCTGGTGCGCCCGGCGAGACGAATTGGGGGGCGCCGCAGGCGACATTGCCGGGCTTGACCCGGTAATCTATCTCCATGCGATGATGGACCCGCGGGTCAAGCCCGCGGGGGACGGGTAAAGACATGGACTCACTTCATCACGACACGGATTCCGACTCGCGGGCGAGACCCTGCGCCCCGGATGACACCGGATAGGATTCGAGATTGAAAAATTTTCACGCTCAGTTCCAGACCTTCGACGATCCCCAGGAGACGTCGGAGTCGGTGCCGCGACTCGTTGCGCTGCGGGCGGAGTTGGCGCGCCGCGGGCTTGATGGCTTCGTGGTGCCCCATGCGGATCGCTTCCAGAACGAATATCTGCCGCCGAGCGAAGAGCGGCTCGCCTGGCTCACCGGCTTTACCGGATCGGCCGGCGCCGCCATCATCCTCGCCGAGCGCGCGCTGCTGTTCGTCGACGGCCGTTATACGCTCCAGGCCCGCGACCAGACCGACCCCAAGCTGTTCACGATCGAGCATCTCGTCGACAAGCCGCCGAGCGCCTGGATCGAATCCAACCTGAAAACCGGCCAAAAGCTCGGATTCGATCCCTGGCTGCACACAGCGGAAGGGGCCGAACGGCTCGCCAAGGCCTGCTCCGACGTCGGTGCGATCCTGGTCGCCACCGAGCCCAACCCGATCGATGCGGCCTGCCGCAACCGCCCGGCGCCGCCCCACGGCGCGATCGTGCCGCACGATCTGCAGTTCGCCGGCGAGCCCGCCGCGCAAAAGCTCGAACGCATTCGCGCCGAGATCAGGAAACTCAATGCCGACGCGCTTGTGGTCTCCGATCCGCACGCGGTCGCCTGGACCTTCAACATCCGCGGCGCCGACGTTTCCCACACGCCGCTGCCGCTCGCCTTCGCGATCATCCGGGCGGACGGCGCGCGGCTTTACGTCGATGAGAGCAAGCTCACCGACGCCGCGCGCGACGCCCTTGCCGGGCTCGCCGATATCAGGTCGGAAGATACGTTTGCCCAGGACTTGGCCGCGCTTGGCGCCGAGCATTTGGTCGTCCGCCTCGATCAGGCCACCGCCGCCCACGCCATTTCCCAGGCGATCGCGGCCAATGGCGGCAAGATTTCACGCGGCCCCGATCCGATCGCGGTGATGAAAGCGGTGAAGAACGACACCGAGATCGCCGGCAGCCGCGCCGTGCATCGCCGCGACGGCGCTGCTGTCGCAAATTTCCTCGCCTGGTTCGATCGCGTGGCGCCAGGCGGTCAACTGACGGAGATCGACGCCGTCGAGGCGCTCGAGACCTTCCGCCGCGATACCGGGCTGCTCCGGGACGTTTCGTTCCCGACCATCTCGGGCGCCGGCCCAAACGGCGCCATCGTGCACTATCGCGTCACCCGCAAGACCAACCGCAAGATTGCGCCGGGCGAACTGTTTCTGGTCGACTCCGGCGCCCAGTATCAGGACGGCACCAGCGACATCACCCGCACCGTGATGGTCGGTGACGCCAACCCTGAGACGCGCGACCGTTTCACCCGCGTGCTCAAAGGCCATATCGCCATCGCGCGCGCGGTCTTTCCGGACGGGACCTCCGGATCCCAGCTCGATAGCTTCGCACGCACGCATCTGTGGGCGGCGGGACTCGATTTCGATCACGGCACCGGCCACGGCGTCGGCAGCTATCTGTCGGTGCACGAGGGGCCCGCCCGCATCGCGAAACTCGGCACCGCGGCCCTGATGCGCGGAATGATCCTTTCCAACGAGCCGGGCTACTATAAGAGCGGACACTACGGAATCCGCATCGAAAATCTGGTGCTGGTGACCGAGGCGCCGGCAGTCGAAGGCGGCGAGAAGCCGCTCAACCGTTTTGACACCCTGACGCTCGCGCCGCTCGATCGCCGGCTGATCGACCGCCACCTCATGACGGCGGACGAGATCGATTGGCTTGACTCCTATCACGCCGAGGTGCGCGAGACCTTGATGCCGCTGGTCGCGGACGACACCCGCACCTGGCTCGCCGCCGCCACCGCGCCCCTGGGGCGGAGCTAGTGTCCGGCCGCGGGGAAAAGCGATTCAGGCCGGAGCGACAACGGCCGCCGACACAGACGTCTCCGGCAAGATCGCCCGATCTGGCGTCGGCGTTCGACCGGGCGGTGGCCCTCCATCAAGCCGGTCGATTGCCCGAAGCAGAAGAACTGTATCGCGCAATCCTCAACGCCAAGCCTGACGATTTTGACTGCCTGCACCTGCTCGGCGTCATTTATCTCCAACACGGAGATCACGAGCACGCGGTTCGCCATATTGACGCAGCCCTCAAGATAAATCCGAGGCTTCCGTCCGCATATAACAATCGCGGCAATGCGCTTGGGGAGCTGGGCCGGATTGACGAGGCTCTGGCGAGCTACGACAGCGCGATCGCGGTTGAGCCCGCTTATGTCGAAGCATGGGTAAATCGGGGTATTACGCTTGCCCGGCTCGGGCGATTCGAGGAAGCGCTGGCGAGCTATGACAGGGCGGCGGTCCTCAGGGCGGCCGATGCCGCCATCTGGCACAACCGGGGCAATGCGCTGAAGGAGTTGAACCGGTTCACGGAGGCGGTCGCGAGCTATGACAGGGCGATCACGCTCCAGCCCGACCATGCCGGCGCCTTCTACAACCGCGGCAATGCGCTTGCCGCGCTTGAGCGCTTCGGCGACGCGGTGGCGAGCTACGACAGGGTCATCGCCCTCAAACCCGACCATGCCGAGGCGTTCAATAACCGGGGCAATGCGCTGGCCGCACAAAAGCGCTTCGATGCCGCGGTGGCAAGCTACGAAATGGCGATTGCATCCAAGCCCAGCTATGCGGCGGCGTGGATAAACCGCGGCCTTGCGCTCTACGAACTCGGGCGGTTCGACGAGGCGCTTGCAAGCTACGATCAGGCGATCGCCGTCAGGCCCGGTGATGCGGCGGCATTCAACAGCCGCGGCAATGCGTTCCAAGCGAAAAAACTGTTTGAGGAGGCGGTCGCGAGCTACGACCATGCGATCGCGCTTGCGCCTGATGATGCCGAGGCTTTCAGCAACCGCGGCAATGCGTTGCGGGAGCTCAAGCACCTCGATGAGGCGCTCGCAAGCTGCGACAGGGCGATTGAAATCAAGCCTGGCCACGCGGGAGCCTGGATCAACCGCGCCATCGTGCTCGGCGAGCTGAAGCAGTTCGACGAGGCGCTGGTCAGCTACAATCAGGCAATCGCGCTCAAGCCCGAAGACGCGCGCGCCTTCTACAACCGCGGCAACACGTTGAAGGAATTGAAGCGGTTCGACGAGGCGCTGGAGGACTACGACCGGGCGATTTCGCTCAGGCAAGACTTCGCTGACGCCTTTGACAATCGCGGCGCCGTACTTGCGGAGCTGGCGCGATTCGACGAGGCGGTGGCGAGCTACAATCACGCGATTGCGCTTGCGCCGGACCACAAATTTGCCTTCGGCGGATTAGCCGATTGCGCGATCAAGCAATGCGATTGGACCCGAATGGACCAATTGTCCGACGCGCTGCGCCGGCACGTCATCGACTGCAAATCGCGCACTTCCCCGCTTCTGTTGCAGGGCTACAGCGACGATGCAGCGCTGCACCTGTCTTGCGCACGGCACTACGTTCTCGATCGTTTCGGCACGGCGCCGCAACGCTTGGGGTCGGGCGCGATCCGGCGCAATGATAAAATCAAGCTCGCGTATCTCTCCAGTGATTTTCGCCGCCATGCGGTGGCGTACCTGGTGGCGGAATTGTTCGAGCGGCACGACCGGACGCAGTTCGAGGTGTTCGGCGTGTCGTTCGGCGCCGATGACGGCAGCGACATGCGAACACGGATCATGGCGGGGTTCGACCGGTTCATCGACGTCAGGACGCAAGGCGAGCGGGACGTCGCGCGGCTCGTCACCGATCTTCAAGTCGATATCGCGATTGACCTCAACGGTCATACCCAAGACGAGCGCCTCGGCATCCTGGCGCTGCGTCCGGCGCCGATCCAAGTGAACTATCTGGGATATCCCGGCACGAGTGGCGCGGACTTCATCGACTACATCATCGGCGACGCGACAGTGCTCCCGTTCGACCAGCAGCCCCACTACACTGAGCACATCGTTCATCTGCCCGACTGCTACCAGGCGAACGACACCAAGCGCCGGATCGCATCACGCACGCCGACACGCGAAGAGGTTGGCTTGCCGGCGGAGGGCCTGGTGTTCTGCTGCTTCAACAATACGTGGAAAATTGCACCGCCCGTGTTCGACGTGTGGATGCGGCTGCTGAAGGCCGTCGAGGGCAGCGTGCTATGGCTTTATCGCGACAACCGGCACGCCGAGGCGAACTTGCGCAACGAGGCCGCGGCGCGCGGGATCGACCCGTCTCGCCTCGTCTTCGCCGGGCCGCTGCCGCATGGCGATCACCTGGCGCGCCACCGCGTCGCCGATCTGTTTCTGGACACGCTGCCCTACAACGCCCATACCACGGCAAGCGATGCGCTGTGGGCCGGGCTTCCGGTTCTGACCTGCCGAGGCAAGGCTTTCGCGGGGCGGGTGGCGGCAAGTCTGCTCACTGCCGTCGGGCTTTCTGAGCTGGTGACGCAAAACCTCGACGAATATGAATCATTGGCATTACGGCTTGCAACCGATGTGCCGCTGCTGCGCGGATTTCGGCAACGACTCGAACGAAACCGGTCGGAATATCCATTGTTCGATACCGATCGGTTTTGCCGACATATCGAGACGGCCTACACCACCATGTGGGAGGTGTGGCAGCGCGGCGAGAAGCCGCGAAGCTTCAGCGTTGCTCCACACGGTGGCGAGGTGGTCAGGCCGATCAGAAATCCGGCCTCACAGCCTCGGGGCGCGGAAACGGACATGCCGTAGGGCGCAATAAGCCACCGGGTCCGGCCTTTGGCCGGCCCGATGATAAACTCCGCGCATTGCATCACTCCAACAGATTGATGGTGAAGAACCAGCACCGCCGGGCACAAAGGCACGCGACAAGTCGGTATGGCGGCACCGATAGGCTGGCACGGACTCAGGCAGCAAGATGGGTGCGGACTTTGGCAGCGTCACGCGGCTTTCGCACCGGAATGGCGCAATGCGCGGAGTTTATCATCGGGCCGGCCAAAGGCCGGACCCGGTGGCTTATTGCGCCCTAGGTACTGGGTATGCATGCTGTGAGGGGGCGTTCGCTCCAAGAAGCTGTTCCTAAGTCGCAGCTAAATCGGCGCGGTTACATTGCGGATGCCGAACGGGGGTCCGGAACTCACGAACGACAGCAACCACACGAGCAAGTCGAGGCTCGTCGTCCTTAGCTGTGTGCGCGTGGGTACCTCTTACAGCGGCATGCTATTAACACGGCTCGGCTGGTTCAAGAAAGCACCGAGCGCAATTCAAGCGGAGGGACGTTGTGAAGCCAAGAAGTCTACCGACAATTGACGCGCGTTACTGGACCGCCATTCTGGCGGCGAGCATGTGTGGCGCTAACACGGGCGATTTTGTCTCGCGCATTTTGGGTCTCGGCCACACACGCGGTCTCCTTCCGCTTGGATTGATCTTTCTGGCAATTGTGTGGGCGGAGGCGCGAAGCAAACTTCCGACAGAAGCCTACTACTGGTTGGCGATCATAGTGTTGCGCACGGGCGCAACGAATCTAGCTGATCTCGGAACCCACGACCTCAAACTTGGATATTTCCTGTTCATGGGGGTGCTCACGGCGTTAATAGTTGCAATGCTGCTGCTTGATCGTGTGCGGGGTGTCCAACCAATCGGCGTCGCGGGACCGGACGGACGCTGGCATACGCTGCCTGCGACCGACGCCAGCTACTGGATAACCATGCTCGCCGCCGGGACCCTTGGAACTGCGGCTGGCGACTGGGTTGCCGAAGAAACCCCACTTGGGTTGGCGTACGGATCTGCCTTGCTCGTTGCTGCGCTGTTCGGCATTTGGTTCATTTCCGACCAGTACGGCAAGATGACGAAACCGTGGTACTGGCTGACCATCGTAGCGGCGCGCACGGCTGGTACAACTCTTGGAGACCTGTTGGCGAGTCGGCGCGGGCTGGGCCTCGGCCTGTGGGTTAGCACGATCTGCACCAGTCTTTTGCTTGCCGGCATCGTGATTCTGTTCCGCCACGGTCGCGCGGAGCGTTTGCGCGAGGCATGATCAAAATCGGGCCGCGGGAATTACTCGTGGCCAGCAGGCGCGGCGGGCGCAGGTCCTCTTTGGCGGCCTGGCGCCCGCTCGGCAATGACGGATGGCGGCTCGAACGGGTACCGATCAGGCGTGTCGCTGCCCATCGCGTCAATCACAGGTTCGCAAACCAATCGGTAGCGACCTGAGGCATAGCGGACGCGACGACTGAGTACGTTATCGGGCCCGCTCAAAAATCCGACTTGTCAGCTTCGGGCACCGGGAACAGTCCCTGGTTGAAGTAATCCAGATTGTTCTCGGCGCAGACCGTTTCCCTCATGGGAGCGTCCACCTTGAACCAGCGCTGCTGCATGGTGAGCGGTTCGTTGAACGTGTCGGGATCCTCCACCGTGACCATCGCGGTCATATTCTTGCCGTCCGGATCGATGGTGAAGCGCTCCACGACGTGCAGCTTTTCGGTGTGCGGCGTGCGAAAATTATCGATGTAGCTGTTCTTGGTGGAGAGCCCGATGGTATCGACGACCAGCGTGTTGCCATTCTCGTAATGGCCGATCGACTCGCCGAACCACGACGGCGTCACATGCTCCGAATGTTGGTCGGTCAGAAAAACGCGGCGCACCATATGGTCGCGCTGCCACATCAGCCAGACCTCCTTCGCGGTCTGGATGAAATAAACGGGCTCGAAGGGATAGAGCAGTTGACCCGGCACGCCGCCCGGATAGCAGCGGGCCTGGGCCGCGAATGGGATCGCCATCTCGCTATGCAGCGCCGCGTCGTTCGAGGCCTGCATCAGCGCGGCGGCCCAGGGCTTGAGCACCGGATCCTTCGCATCGCCGATACGTTTCGTCGGTTGGGTGCCGGTCCGCGCCGCTTCGGCGTTGCTGGTGAAGGGATGGGCAGGGTCGGGCTTGATCGGTCCGTGGCCATGCCCCGGCGGCGGATCGCGCCAATCCGCCACGTTGGTCTGCCAGCCGAACGCGGCGGAAGCAAATTGGGGAACGGCATTGTCTCGTTCCGCCACTGCCGCCGACGACAACGCGGTCGCGGCGACACAGCCGACAATAACGTGGCCCGCCACCGCAGATAGCCGCGACGCTGATAGGATACCGTTCGCATTGGTCATGATGTTCTCCTCGCAGGCTCCCGCGAACCCCAGAATTTGTCGCGCTAATCATAGGCCATGATTTGAACTTCGGAAACGCCTGACTGGACAGACCGCGCATGTCAGCGCACGATTGCGCGTGTAAGCCGGGCTCGCTTCAGCCCATCTGAATGGATTGAAGCATCGACCAAAGTCATCACGTTGGAGGGGTGTCCAGACGCGGCGTCCTCCAACATTGCCTACAGAATGGCAAGGCGTTCGGCGATCGCAACCAGCCAGACCGCGGCGGCAAGGAGAAGCGCGACGCCCACCGCGGCAGAACCCATGTCCTTGATACGGCCAATCCCCGGATGGCGCACCGGAGTGACATGATCCGCAAGCTTTTCGATTGCGGTGTTGAGCAATTCGACCACCACGAGAAACAGCACGGCGGCGATCAGTGCGAGGCGCTTCCAAGTATCCTCCGCGATCACGAAGGCGAGCGGCACCGCGAACAGAAGCGCAAGCAGTTCCTGGCGAAAAGCCTGCTCGCTGCGGGTCGCCGCGATCAACCCATTCCACGAATTCACGGTGGCACGCAACCATCGATCCATAGGAGACTCCGACTATTCAACTGACGGTTCACGGGCATCCGCCTCCCTACCCTCCCCCGCTTGCGGGTGAAGTAGGGAGGATGCTCGGCCCGCGGTGAGGCCCATGTGGTCGTGGTTTCGACTCTGATCCTGTCCCATTCGAAAATTGCTCCCGTCAGGCCGGTTGGATCACGGCGATCGGCTTGCCGGGGAATATATCTCTATGTCATATTTCCGTCATCTATTGCGCGGGGTCATGAGACAATGAGTTCCGGGGGCCGCGAAGCAGCGAAGGCGGCTTCCTCCGAAGGGGTGGAAATCACCGGCCAAGTCGCGGACGGGGTGTGGGCGCGCGCGAACGAGTGGCGGCGCGACCCGGCGCGATGGCTATTCGCGCCCGACGGCACCCTGAGTCGAGGCCTCGTTTTTGGCGTATCTGCACTTTTTACCCTTCCGACTGTGGACTATTTCTGGAGGTACGAGGGCGGAGCTGCCAACCTGTTTTTCGTTTCGTCGGTCACGCTGACATTGGCGGCGGGCCTGATGCTGGCATTTGGTCGCGTGCTGGTTGCCTCCGTCCTGGTCAACGCGATTGTCGGCATCGTGGCCACGGTGGCTTGGGCAAAGCATCGCGCCATGGATATGGCGCTCCACGCCTATGACGTGGTCTTTTACTTCAGTTCATGGTCGACGATCGGCTTTCTCTGGCGGGATTTTCGCGCCTACGTGATCGCTCTCATCGCCGCCTTGCTGGCGACCGCGATAGCAGCCGCGGTTGCTTACTGGTTCGATACCAAGCGGGTGCGCCGACGGACCGCGTTGGCGGCGGTGGCTCTGCTTACGGTCGTGTCGACCGGCGCGGCCTTCATAAAGGGCGAGCGCCGGCACACCCAGTACTACTGGAACGGGCTCCACATATCGTCCTTCTATTCGTCCTGGGCCGAGACGGTTGAAACGTTATGGCGCGGCCAGTTGATCGAGGCGGCCGCGTCGGCCCCCGGCCCTCATTTTGATATGCCGACCGAATGCGTCACCGCGACGAAACCTCCGCACATCATCCTTATTCATCAGGAATCGCTGGTGCCGCCCGGCCATTTCCCGACGCTCCAGTATGACCACCGCGTCGATCGCCTGTTCGCGTCCCATGACGGCAGGGAGCACCGCCTGCGCGTAGAAACCTACGGCGGGGCATCCTGGCTGACCGAGTTCGCGGTCCTGACCGGTCTCTCCACGCAGTCCTTTGGCGGCATGAGCCAATTCGTGCAGCCGCTGATGGCGGGGAAATTGCGCGATACCTTGCCGGAGACGCTCAGCCGCTGCGGTTATCGGAACGTGGTGCTCTATCCGCTCATTCGCAATTTCGTGTCGAACGCCAGATTCTACGCGTCGATCGGCTTGAAGGAGATGTTTGATGCCGAAGATCAGGGCGCCAAAACCAATAACGAGCGCGATCGGTTCTACTTCGGGAACGCGCTCGACGAGATATCGCGGCATTTGCAAAGGTCCCGGCAGCCGCTCTTCACGATGGTCTTCACCATGGCCACCCACAGCCCCTACGACACTGCCTATATGCCGGAGGTCAACGTGCCGGGGGGCGGTCCGGGCACCGATCCGGAAATGAGCGAATACCTGCGGCGTCTCGCCATGGCCCGCATGGACTATGACGACATGCGCCGGGAGATTGCGCGGCGCTTTCCGGGCGAACGATTTCTGATCGTGCAATATGGCGATCACCATCCGATCGCAACCCGCACCCTGCTCGGATTAAACAACAAGCTCGATGCCGAGGATATAGCGTTGCCGCTGGAGTCGCCGGGCTTCGTCACCTACTACGCCGTCGACGGCATCAACTACCAGCCGCCGGCACTGCCTGCGGTCGAGACTTTGGACGTGCCCTATCTGCCGCTGGTCATTCTCAATGCTGCGCGACTACCGCTCTCGGATTCGTTTCGGGAGCGGCAGAGAATGCTCACCGCTTGCAACGGGCGCTACTACACCTGCCAGCCGCACGACACCATCCTGGCGTTCCACCGCCGCCTGATCGATTCCGGCCTCATCGACGCGCATTGAGCGGAAGTACTTGTAGGGTGGGCAAAGGCGCACGCCGCACTTCTCAACTTGCGCAGCCATTCATGCGCCTTTGCCCACGCCGTCCGACCTCGCCGTTTGACAGGGTGGGCAAAGTCGCGCGAGACCGGTGAGCTTTTCAACAGCTGCGGCAGGCGACTTTGCCCACCCTACGAGTCACATCTGCCAGGCGGCGTCCGGATTTTCCTCCGGCATCGGCGCCATCGCTATCTCCACGGTGCGGTCGGCGTCGATGACGATCGAGGCGGTTGGGGCGTCGTAACCGGACTTCCAGACATTAAGATCGTAGGCGCCTTTCGGCACCATGAGTTGCGCAAATCCGGAGCCGTCGGTTGTCGCCCGGTAGGCGCCCAGCCGCACTTGCGCGTTTTCAACCGGTGAGGCGGTTTCTTGTGCGACGACCTTGATCGTCAGTCTGTGCTCGGGCGGGTCCACGATCGCGATGCTGAATCGAGACGATGAGCCCTGGTGCGGGAGTGCGAGATCCGCAGCGGCAAGCTCGACCGACCACGAGAACATCCCGGCCTCGGCGGGCGCAATCAAGGGCAGTTCGGTCCAATACAAGGAGCTGGTGCCCGGCCATGGCGTGTCGCCGAGAACGCCGCCCGCCAGCATGACGCCTGCCGGGTCGCGCACCGCGATCGGCATGCCGGTGAGATCGCAGCCGGCGGCCGATTTCGCTCCCACCTTGATGGCAAACGGCCGGCTCGTCACCACCGGCGACGGGATCGCCCACACCGCAAGGCTCGTCTCGTGTGGCCGAACGCGAACCGGCACCCGCAACAGGCTTGCGTCATGATGCCAGCCGCTACTCTTGTGGGCCGCGCAGGAGAGGCACCACACGTGTTCGCCGACCCGCAGGGGCGCCTTGAGCGCGATGCGCCGCGCTGCGGCAATCTCCGCAACCCCCTCCCTGCCCTCCCCCGCATGCGGGGGAGGGTGGGGAGTGGGCACCGTCGCGGTGGCGTTGTCCGGAGCCATCACTTCGATCGGAATGCCCGAAAGATCGCACCCGGCCAGGCACGACACCCGGACTGTCAGCACGAACTCGGCGCCGACCGCGACCTCCGCCACGTCCTCTACCGTAATAACGGTCGCATGCGCTGCGGCACCCGCGGTCACGCGCGTAGTCCGGTCTCGACGCAGCGAAGCGCGGTCATGCGGAGCGTTGAGCGGCGTGGCGGCCGGCGACCCGGCCGAACACCAGGCAGCGCGCGAGACCGTGCTGGGCAAACCCGCCCTGGGACTCGCCGGCGCAATAGAGACCCGGGATGACCTCGCCGTGGATGTCGACCACCTCGGCGTTGGGGGTGGTTCGCAACCCGGTCAGCGTGTCGTGGAGGATCGGCGTCGACCACGCGGCGAAGAAAGGCGGGGTCTCGATCTTGTACATCGGGGTCGGCTTCTTGAAATCCTGGTCGACGCCGGCGGCGACAAAGCCGTTGTACCGGTTCACGGTCTCCTGCAGGACTGCGCCTGAAATCGGTTGTTTCTGATAGGGATTGCGGATCTTGCCGGCGAGTTCCGCGATGGTGTCGGCGCTAAAGAAGAAGCCGTCAGGATCGACATGCGGCGGTTTTGGGTTCCACTTTTCCCGTACCACCGCATCGGCATCGAAGATCGCCCAGATCGGCCCGCCGCCGTTGAGCTTTCCCGGGTCGCCGCTATACGCCATGGCGGCGGCGAAGAATTTGTACGAACCGTCGGCCTCGTTCCAGAACCGGCGGCCGGCCTGGTTCACGAAGATGACATCCTGCCAATCCGCCACAGTCAGCCCCGTCGCTTTGGCGAGATGGAACATCGGGCTTTCGGGCTGATAGACCAATGTGGCGTAGCCCCACCGGCAGCCGATGTGGCGCGTCTTGGTGATGGCCGACCCTGCTTCCGCGGTCTGGTTGGCGGTCGCCCACAGCGAGCCCCCGATATCCATGGCGGCGAGTTCGCCGTCGGCGCCCTGGTGGACGTAGGGCATGCAGGCCTGCTGGTACTCCTCGGTCAGCCGCGGATCGAAGATGCGGCGGAAATTCACGTTGCCGGTATGGCCGCCGGTCGCGATGATGACGCCCTTGCGGGCCTCGATGCTGATCATCCTGCCGTCGTGACCAGCCGTGATGCCGAGGACCTTGCCGGACCACCCCGGTTCCCGGATGATGCTTTTCATCTCGTGCGCAAGCAGGATTTCCGCGCCCTTCTGCCGCGCCGCGATCTCGAGCTGGCGGACGAGACCTGAACCGTTGCGGCCGCGGCCGGGCGCAATCAACTGGCTCGGGATGTGCCACTCCTCCGTCACGAAGGTGCGCGGCACCGTGGAGGCGCGCTCGGGGCCGATCGGCCGCGCGTTGAACTTGACGCCGTTCTCGACCAGAAAATTGAAGGTGGGGACATTCTCGTCGGCAAACACCCGCACCAGATCGCGATCGCTGTAGCGCGCATCGGCCGTGTCGTGGCGCGTCCAGTCGGCGAAAACCTGATCGGCCGAGTCCTTGATGCCGGCCTTCTGCTGGAGCGCATGGCCGCCGCCGAGATGCACGCGCCCACCGCTCAGGATGCCGCGGCCACCGATGTCATAGTTCTCGTCGACAACGATGACGGAAGTGCCGTGATCGCGCGCCGTGATGGCGGCCGGCAGTCCGGCGACACCCGCCCCGATCACCACCACGTCCGCCGACCGGTCCCAATTGCGCTGCGAACCACCTTGGGCATTGGCCTCCTGCGCGCTCGATGCAGCCAACGCGACGCCAGCCGCACCGGTCGACAGGAAGGCTCGCCGGCTGACCTCGCCTGAGGCGGCGCCAGCGCGATCCGTGGTATTCTTACCCATGTTCCCTCCCGGTCGATTCAAGAGCGGCGAACGCTTAATCGCTGCGGCCGTCACCTCGCTTCCTCTTGTCGGGAGAGCAACGGGATATGCCGCGCCAACGCGTGCCCCCTCCCTTCCCTCCCCCGCAAGCGGGGGAGGGAAGGGAGGGGGCAGTAATCTTGACTTTGCCCGAGGCCGGGTCAAGACGGTGAGCGTCCGCCGAACCGAAAGACCCCTCCTCATGCTTGGCGCCAGAATGATCGCGGTGGCGGTCGCAGCCCTCACCGTGTCCACCATTTCAAAAGCCGCGGTCGCAGCCGAACACAAATGCGATCCTGTCACCGACGCCGGCTGGAGCGTGGTTCCTGAGCGCGAAATGCTGAGCCAGACCGATGGCGCGCCTTACCAATCGGGAACGGACTGGCTCGTCGATCGCGTCACCACTGTGCTGCCGTTCTGCCACTATTTCAATTCGATCGGCGTCTACAGCATGCGCTCCTACTCGCTCGACCCGGTGGTGACCGAGGAACGGGTCGTCATTTGCCGGCGAAACGGGAGCGACAGCGTTGCGGTCGCGCCCTACGCGGGTCCCTGTCCGCCACGCTAGTCTAGTTGGACTTTACGGCTGTAAGGTCGGCACAAGCAGGAAGCTGATGCAAGCGTTTTCAAGAATCTGGGGCGGAGTTAAGGTGGAAGGCTTCACGGACGGCATTGCGGTTTGCGATTCGCCATGGTGTTATATTTATATTACTGCCGGCTTTCATCGAGGCATAACGTATCAAGGAGAGCAGGTATTCTGCTCGTTGAACAAGTGCGAGAGTTCTGTCGACGAGCCGCACGAACGCGGCCCCGGTCGGATATGACGATATTCTCCCAATCGCAACTCTCCGGCGCTGAAAGCGCCCGCGACCCGCGCACAAATCCGAACTTGGGCTGAGAACCGCCCTCACCCCGTAATCTCGCCGCGTCGCTGCTTCATGGCCGGCGCCACCATGACGACCACGATGGCCAACGTCACAATGATAAACGCAAGGCTGATCGGCCGCGTGACGAAAACCGTGGGGTCGCCCTTCGCCATCAGCATGGCGCGGCGCAGGTGCTCTTCCATCATCGGGCCGAGCACGAAGCCGAGCAGCAGCGGCGGCGCCGGGAAACCGAGCTTCGTCCATACGAAACCGAGTACGCCGAACAGCGCCGTGAGGTAGATCTCGAAGGAGGAGTTGTTGACACTGTAGATGCCGATCGCCGAGAACGCCATGATGGCGGGGAACAGCAGCCGGTACGGCACCGTGAGGAGCTTCACCCACACGCCGATCAGCGGCAGGTTGAGCACGACCAGCATCAGGTTGCCGATCCACATGCTGGCGATTAGGCCCCAGAACAGCTCGGGACGCTGGGTCATCACCTCAGGGCCCGGCTGGATGCCCTGGATCGTGAGCGCGCCGAGCATCAACGCCATCACGCCGCTCGCGGGCAGCCCGAGCGTGAGCATGGGGATGAACTTGCATTGCGCATCGGCATTGTTGGCGGACTCAGGCCCAGCGACGCCCTCGATGGCGCCGCGGCCGAACCGCGACGGGTCGGCGGCGACCTTCTTCTCCACGATGTAGGACGAAAACGACGCGATCGCCGGACCGGTGCCTGGCAGCACGCCGAAGAACGATCCGATCGCAGTGCCGCGCAGGATCGGACCGATCGATTGCTTCATGTCGGCCCAGGTCGGAAACAGGTGCGTAACCTTGGCGGCGAACACGCTGCGCTCTTCCGGATCGCCGAGATTGGCGATGATCTCCCCCATGGCGAACATGCCGACCGCGACCACGATGAACCCGATGCCGTCGGAAAGTTCGGTTATACCGAAACTGAAACGCTGCACGCCGGTGTTGACGTCGGTGCCGACGATGCCGAGCAGAAGCCCGAGCGCCACCATGGCGAACGACTTCGCCATGTCGCCCTGGGCCAGCACGGCGGCCGCCACCAGGCTCATCAGCATCAGGGAGAAGTATTCCGGCGCTGCGAATTCCAGCGCCACCTCGGCAAGGGGCGGCCCGAACAGGGCGATCAGCAGTGTGCCGACCGTGCCGGCGAAGAACGAGCCGATCGCCGCGATGGCGAGCGCCGGACCAGCGCGGCCTTGGCGGGCCATCTGATAGCCGTCGATGCAGGTGACGACTGACGAGGTCTCGCCGGGCAAATTAACCAGGATGGCGGTGGTCGAGCCGCCATATTGCGCACCGTAGTAGATGCCGGCGAGCATGATCAGCGCGCCGACGGGAGCGACGTTGAAGGTGATCGGCAACAGGATCGCGATCGTGCCGAGCGGTCCGATGCCAGGGAGCACGCCGATCAAGGTGCCGACCGATACGCCGATCAGGCAATAGAGGAGGTTCTGCCACGACAGCGCGACGCCGAAGCCGAAGATGAGATTGTGAAACAGGTCCATAGGGCGTCACATCTGCGCGAGGTCACATGCCGACGATCAGCGGATAAGGCAGGCCGAGCGCCCAGATGAACAGCACGACGCACATGATGGTGAGCAGCACCGAGAGCGCCAGCACCTCGCCGATCCGGAACTCAGGTCCGGCCGCCGCCGAGCCGGCCGTGAGGGCGAGCATGGCCGGTACGAACCCTGCATGTTCCATGAGGACGCCGAACGCCACAAAAGCGAGCGGAAGTACAATGAGTGCGCGCAGCGACCAGTTGCCCTCGATCTTGGCGGAATCGCGCAGGCCGCGCACCGCGAAAGCGAGCCCAAACAGCATCAGGACAACACCCAGCACCACGGGAAAGAAGCCCGCGCCCATGCGCAGCGCGGTACCGAACGGATAGTCGCGCGCGATGAACACTGCGACCGCGCCGATCGCGATCAGCATCACGCCGGACCAGAAGTCTTTTGAGTCGGGGAGTTTCACGAGAGGGCCTTCTCCCTCTCCCCCCAAAGGGGGGAGAGGGTCGGGGTGAGGGGGGGCTCTCCGCGAGTCTCAGCCTTGCGGCCCGCCCCCTCACCCCAGCCCTCTCCCCGCAAGCGGGGAGAGGGAGCAGGCTGCGGCCAATGGCCAGGCATTCCTTCACACGCTCCTTCGCGGGCATCCACGTCTTCGCGTTGTTGCAACTTCAAAGACATGGATGGCCGGGACAAGCCCAGCCATGACGGAATGGATCGGTCATTGCAAGTCGCCAACTCACTCACTCCGCCTTGATCCCGCCCTGCTTGACGACCTTCTCCCACTTGTTCATTTCGCTCACCATGAAGCCGCCGAAGTCGGCCGGCTTCATGGACACCGGCGTCGCGCCTTCGTTGTCGAACTGCTTCTTCACATCGGGCGATTGTTGCACCGCTTCGATCTCGCGGTTGACCTTCTCGATGATCGCCGGCGACGTGCCGGTCGGCGCCACGACGCCCCACCAGTTCACGGCCTCGTAGCCGGGCACGCCTGCCTCCGCGATGGCCGGCACGTCCGGCAGCACCGGACTGCGCACGAGTGCGCCAGTGCCGAGCGCGCGCAGCTTGCCGGCTTTGATCTGCGGCACGGTCTGCACCATGGAAGAAAACATCACCTTGGTATGGCCGCCGACGATGTCGACCATCGCCGGGCCGCCGCCTTTGAACGGCACGTGCAGGATATCGACGCCCGCCATCAGCTTGAACAGTTCGCCGCCGAGATGCTGGAAGCTGCCGATCCCGGCGGAGGCGTATTGCAGGTCGCCAGGCTTCTGCTTCGCGAGCGCCACCAGCTCTGTGACGGACTTCACCGGCAGCGACGGATGCACCACCAGCACGTTCGCGCCCTTGGCAAGCAGGCCGACGGGCGCGAAATCCTTGATCGGGTCATAGCTGAGCTTATAGAGCCACGGGTTGACGGCGTGCGCCATGGAGATGATCCCAAGCGTGTAGCCGTCGGCCGGCGACTTCGCCACCGCCTCGGTGCCGATCACGCCGCCGGCGCCGCCGCGGTTGTCGACCACCACCTGCTTGCCGAGGCGCTCGCCTAGATGCGTGGCGATCAAGCGCCCCACCACATCGTTGCTGCCGCCCGGCGGAAACGGAATGATGAGCCGCACCGGCCGGACGGGATAGTCCTGAGCCGCGGCCGGGTTCGCAAGGACCAACATCGCAAATGCGAGGCCGGCGGCCGTGGGCCGCAACGCGCGCGGGCTGTTCATGAGGGCACCTCCCGTTGTTGTCAGCGCAATTCTATCGAACAAGAATTGTAGCAAGAACTGTAGCCCGGGTTGAGCGCGAGCGAAACCCGGGGACGGCGTTGCCACGTTGATAGGCGATCCCGGATTTCGCTGAGTTTACCATCGGGCCGGCCCACCGGGTCCGGCATCGGGCCGGCCCGATGGCAGGCTCCGGCCGGACCCGGTGGCCCAATCCGGGCTACGACTCTACTCGTGATCGCCGTGGTCCTCATCCTCCCGGCGGTCGGCGTCGTCGTCATCGCGCTCGCCGAGGCCGGCCTGCCGGCCATTCGGACCGACTTCGAGCAGGCGCCGGTTGGGCGTGCAGGCCCAGTTGGCGGCACTGTTCACGTCGCCGGAGCCACGATACTGCGCCTCTTCGGGAAACGCGCACAGCGGCATCGTGCGGTCGACGCCGAGTGCTGGATTATTGTTGACGAAATGCGTGGCCGCGATCGCGTCCGGCGCCACGCTACCCTCGACCCACTTCTCAAGCATGCTTAGCGTGTCGAACAGGTTCGGTCCCGGCCCGCCGCCGCAATGGTGCATGCCGGGCACCATGAACAGCCGCATGTTCTTGCGCAGCTTGTCCAATCCTGTGCGCTGCGCCAGCGCCTCGTAGTGGACGATGGTGCGGAACGCCGGCAGCGCCGGATCGCTGAAGCCGTGGTAGACGAGGAGCTTCCGATTCTGCGCGAGGAACCGCTCGAGTTTCCGGGGAATATCGGCGTCGCCCGCCTCTGTGCGGTCGTCGAGCAGGTCGAGCGCCCGATCGTCGATGCGCGTGCCCTCGTCGAAGCTGCGGATATCGAAGTTCGGGTCACGCGTCACGATGTACTTGAGGAAGTGGTCCACGAACTGCCACGAGA
>WNFR01000257.1_pt1 | contig 53437 bp, 38 predicted proteins | sample 5400221 | NCBI WGS metagenome assembly WNFR01 (sample SAMN13153357, study PRJNA577476) | soil metagenome | isolation source: 40 cm soil under Madrone tree | place: USA:California | collected 2016-06-14
AAGTGGATGTCGGTGGCAAAACATACTTAGGGAATCACTTCTCGGGCGCCGTTTCCGTCGAAGGCGGAACCGCAGACAGTCACAACAACCTCGAAGCCGTCTGGGCGCCGCTTGGGGTTTCCGGAAACTTCACCATCAGGGTCGTAGCCGCGAACCTCGCCGGCGATGGTGTGCCTGGAAATTCCGATCTGACCGATCAGGACTTTGCGTTGGTGGTCTACAATGTAGAGTCGCCGACCGGAGGAGGGGGTCTGGTTGACTCCCCGCCGAGCGTAAACCTGACCACTCCAGCGGGAGGCGAGCATTTTCTTGTTGGAAGCACTATTCGCATTCAGTGGAGCGCATCCGACGATAAGGGCATTCAGAGCCAGAGGATCGAGTTCTCACCTGATGGCCTCTCGTTTAGTCCGATCGCCTTGCTCAACGGCAACGCTCGCACGTATGACTGGCGCGTTCCGGGTTGGCCTACAACAACCGCACGGATCAGGGTAACCGCGCTCGATGGAGTCAACCTGCCATCCTCAACGATGAACTCGACGCCTTTTGAGATCGTAAGCGGTCCGCCGGACACTACTCCTCCAACCGTGACTCTACTCTCGCACAACGGGACCGATCCGGTGGGCGGTGGATTGACCACTTCGATCAAGTGGAGAGAAGTCGACAATGTCGGCGTGCTTCGCCGGGTAGTCGAGATCTCCAGTGACAACGGCAATACCTACGAGAAGATCGCTGACTTAACCGCGCCGAGTATTGGAGACACGCAAACTTACGATTGGCAAGTACCGGTAGACATGGACTCGCAAAAAGCAAAAGTGAGGGTTACGGTCTACGACGGCGCAGGAAATTCGGCTTCGGCCGCATCGAAGAACAACTTTGACATATGGGCGATGCCGTTTATCAACGGCGTGACCTACAACGAAGGAGACAAACCCGAGTTCGAATTGTCGGGCCGCAACTTCCGCGTCGGCGAAACTGATATCTGGGTCGATGACATGCCGTTGAAGAAGCTCCAATACGTGGACAAGTACTTCACCGGCAACAACACGTATAAGCACGTTTCCAGCTTCGATAAGAAGTTGAACAAGCGAGTACCCGATCGAACCTGGGTAAAGGTTGTAGTTAAAATTGCGCGCACGGGACAGGTGTCTCCGCCTTTCGATTTCCGACGCAAGCGGCCATCTTCATAATCCGAACGCGCATGTCCGACAAACTTCAGGTTGTCGAGGCAGGCCGGTAAGACAAACTGAAGTTTGTCTAACTTTCAAATTAAAGACCCGGTCAGGGGACCTCAGCTCTTTGACCGGGCTTTGCCGCACGCGGTATCCTTGGTTCACAGTGAAACGGTTCCTGGCTAAACGTTTCACCACTGCCGGTCGCTGGCGCTGTTTTTAGTTGTCTAGCCAACCGCGGACGCTACTATCATTCGAGGCACCCGATCTCAGGTAGAGATGAGCCGAATACTAATAGTATCCAATCGCCTGCCTGTAACAATAAAGTCCGACCGAGGGGAACCAGCTATTGCAAACTCGGCCGGAGGACTTGCAACCGGACTGCGGAGCGTTCACCAATCATCGGATTCGTTGTGGATCGGCTGGCCCGGAGATGTATCGCACTTTGATTCAACACAGCGCGAGCGCATCGATCACAACCTCCTGGAGCAGCGTCTGGTTCCGGTTCACCTGACTCAAGCTGAAATCGCTCGCCACTATGAAGGATTTTCCAATGGCGTCCTCTGGCCTTTGTTTCATTATCTGACAGACAAGATCCAACGAGACTCCTGGCGGAACTGGGGGGTCTACGCGGCAGGCAACCAGAGATTTGCCGACGTTGCCGCCCGGCACTACCAGCGAGGAGACGTCGTCTGGGTTCACGACTATCAGTTATCGCTCGTTCCGCAACTGTTGAGGCGCATCCTCCCCGAGGCAAGGATAGGGTTCTTTCTGCACATCCCCTTTCCATCTTCCGAGGTATTTCGAATTCTGCCCTGGCGCACTGAGATTCTCGAAGGCTTGCTCGGAGCGGATCTTATAGGTTTTCATACATATTCGTATGTGACCCATTTCAGTGGCGCACTGCTTCGCATCCTTCGTTTGGAGTCCGAAGACGGAAAACTTGAATACGGAGGCAGGGAGGTTCGTTTTGGCGCCTTTCCGATGGGCGTCGATGCCGCCGAGTTCGACAATCTGGCGAACGATCAAACCGTCGTAGCTGAAACCGAATCTATCAAGAACAAAAGCGGCGATCGCAAACTCCTTGTCGGAGTCGATCGACTTGATTACACCAAGGGACTAGGCCGGCGCATGCTCGCCATCGAGAGGCTGTTCGAGCGTGAGCCCTCCCTCAGAAAGAAAGTTCGTCTCGTGCAGGTCGTCGTGCCTTCACGCACCCGAGTAGACGTGTACGAGCAGCTAAAAAGGCAACTCGACGAATTTGCCGGCCGGATAAACGGCGCCTATGGAACCGTAGACGCGGTTCCGATCCACTACTTGTACCGTTCAATAAGCCGGCGCCAATTGGTCGCGCTTTTTCGGGCCGCGGATGTCATGCTTGTGACGCCGCTTCGAGACGGGATGAATCTGATCGCGAAGGAATTCGTCGCCTCTCGGGTTGATGAACAAGGTGTCCTGCTGCTCAGTGAATTTGCGGGAGCGGCGGCGGAGTTGGCGGAAGCTTTGCATGTTAACCCTTACGACGTGGACCGCGTAGCTCAACTCATCAAAAAAGCCCTGAACATGCCTGCTGAAGAGCAGGGTGCCCGGATGCGCGCTCTTAGGCGCCGCGTACAGGCTTACGATGTTCATCGATGGGCCCGGACGTTCCTTGATGAACTGCGATCTGTTCAGGCCGTCGATACCGGCCTGATAAGAACGCTTTCTTCCGCCAGTGAGATTTCCAACCTATCGACCAGCCTTCGACGCGCCAAACATTTGCTGCTGTTACTCGATTACGACGGAACGCTTGTTCCGTTCGCCGCTACTCCTGAACTGGCCCGGCCCGACCCCGAGCTGCGAAACCTTCTGAACGCGCTCGCCAATCGTCCGGGCGCACGCGTTCACGTGCTCAGCGGACGCACGCGCGAGACGCTCGAGCGTTGGCTTGGAGATTTACCGATTGGGCTTCACGCCGAACACGGGTTCTGGTCGCGAATGTCGCCCTCCCGCGATTGGGAGTCGCTTGGTGGACGGGAACTTGAGTGGAAGCAACTAATCTTACCGATCCTCGAACAGTTCACCGCCGCAACGCCAGGATCGTTGATCGAAGAGAAGACCGCCGGACTGGCGTGGCACTATCGGATGGCAGACCCGGAATTCGGCGTCCTGCACGCGAATAAACTGGTCGCGCGGTTGGTGAGTGAGCTAAAAGGCTCGCCCGCTGAAGTGTTATCCGGTGATAAGGTTATCGAGACTCGCTCCCGAGGCATCCACAAAGGACTAGTCGCCGCTCGACTCATCGCCGACCTTCCGGAAGCAGTGCCGGTGCTGGCAATCGGCGACGACCAAACCGACGAAGACGTCTTCGCGGCGCTGCCGCACGGGGGTATTTCCGTTCACGTAGGACCGAGGCTCAGCCGCGCAGAATATCGACTCGCAGACGCCAAATCCGTGCGGGACTTCCTGCAAACCTTGTTGCAAGTGGATCAGAACACGGTCGGGGCGGCGTCAGAAACCCGTCAAAACGGTTGAGCTCTCAGCGGCTCTCGATCGGGGCCGCCCTCCTCCTTGAGAGAGAACCAGAAGAATCCATACCCGTTTAAGGAGAGCTGATAAGGGCCAGCCCCCACCTCCGGGAAACGGACCCCGCCCGACATCTCAACTGGAACGCGCCCCTCGTATGCGCTTAGATCCAACTCAGTCGGTTGTGCGAATCGCGAAAGGTTAAATACGCACAGCACGACATCATCCTTGTATTGTCGAACAAACGCGAAGATCGTGCGGTTTTCCGGCTTGACGAACTCGATGGAGCCACGCCCGAAGAGTGGGTGCTCTTTTCGTAGTGCGATTGCATTTCGCATCCAGTGCAAAAGCGACGTCGAGTGGCGTTGCTGGGCCTCGACGTTGACTGCCTGAAAGCCGTAGACCGGATCCATTATGATTGGGAAATAGAGTCTCGCAAAATCGGCTCGCGAGAACCCTGCATTTCGATCGGCCGACCACTGCATAGGCGTGCGGACGCCATCCCGGTCACCTAAATAGATGTTGTCCCCCATCCCGATCTCATCGCCGTAGTAAAGAAATGGGCTGCCCGGCAAACTGAACAACAAGCCGTGCATTAACTCAATTCGCCGGCGCCCGTTATCGAACAGCGGCGCCAGCCGCCGCCGAATGCCGATGTTGACCCGCATCCTTGGATCCTTCGCGTACTCGGTGTACAAATAATCACGTTCATCGTCGGTCACCATCTCCAATGTCAGCTCATCGTGGTTGCGCAGGAACATCCCCCACTGGCAATTCTCCGGAATAGACGGGGTCCTTTCGAGAATCTCGACGATTGGCCTGCGGTCCTCCTGCTGCAGCGCCATGAACAGCCGTGGCATGATCGGGAAATGATAAGCCATGTGGCATTCATCACCATCTCCATAGTAGGCAACGACGTCTTCGGGCCACTGGTTTGCCTCCGCCAGCAGGACTCGCCCAGGATAGTTACCGTCGACATGAGCCCGCAAGCTTTTTAGAAATTGATGCGTCTCCGGCAGGTTTTCGCAGTTTGTTCCTTCGCGCTCAAAAAGGTAGGGCACTGCATCGAGCCTGAACCCGTCAATCCCAAGTTCCATCCAGAACGAAACCACGTCGAGCATCGCTTGCTGCACCTGGGGGTTGTCGTAGTTGAGATCCGGTTGATGTCGGAAGAAACGATGCCAGTAAAAGGCTCCAGCCTCGTCGTCCCACGTCCAGTTCGAGCGTTCACTGTCTACGAAAATGACCCGCGCATCGAGGTACCTGAGATCCGTTTCGCTCCAGACATACCAGTTGCGCTTCGGCGAATCAGGCGAATTGCGGGCTTCTTTGAACCAGGGATGCTGATCGGATGTATGATTGAGGACCAGGTCCGCGATCACCCGGATCCCGCGCCAGTGCGCGGCGTCGAGGAATTTCTTGAAGTCTTCCAGGTTGCCGTACTCAGGCAATATGGAACAATAATCGGAAATGTCGTAGCCACCATCACGAAGCGGGGACGAGTACATGGGAAGCAGCCAGATGCAATCGGCGCCCAGCCACTGGATATAGTCGAGCTTCTCGGTCAAGCCCCGGAAGTCGCCGATACCGTCGGCGTTCGAGTCGTAGAACCCGCGCGCGTAGACTTCATAGAAGACCGCGTCTTTGAACCAGAGAGGATCGTCGCGAAGTCGGTTTGATGCTGCCATCTCAGAACTTCATGGTAGCGACTCGTTACTCACTTCACAATCTCGAAATCGGTCCACTGGGTTACCGTGCGATACTTTTCTTTCGCGAGCAGATCGGTTATGACAACCTGGAATACGTGGTCTCCCGGCTGAGCGCTCTTCGCGAGTTTCATACTTCCCACCACGCTTATTCGTTTCCAATCCGCTTGAGGGTTAAGCCGCAACGGCGTCGGCTCTCCCTGGTAAACAAGCTTACCATCGCGAAACAGACGAGCCTGTATCAATAACCGGGGAGCGTTCGTCGCCCCGTCCACTTTCGCGTTATAGAGCCCAAAGGCGTAGTTCAAATCGCTTCCGGGCCGGAGCCGTCGCACTGCTGGGCCCGCTTCTGCGCGCACTTCGTCGTTCGCTCTTGCATCGTCTGAATAGGCCGGCCGGTTCAAGTCAACGAGAAGGTCGTTCCCGCCGAGGGCTATAGCCGAAAGGACCGCCCGGCCCTTGTTGAGGTCGGGGACTTCAATATATTGATTCGCGGACCCGATCTTCTCCGAATTCGTGTCCCGGACGGCCGTGCGCAACTGATACGCACCGGCCTTCTTCAGCGGAAGATTGATCTCGTAAACGAGCCCGGAGCGCAAGACTTGATCCAGATTATGCGCCCGGACGCTCAACGTATAAGTCTGCGTACTCTGCTCGACGACTGTTCCGTTGTCGCCGAAAGCTATCGCCGCAACGTCGATCCCGGCGTTTCGCCAGCCCTCGGTCTCATCGCTGAATTTGAGATCTCTCGCATCTATGTGAAGCAGAGACCGAACGAAGTAACCACTCTGCTTATCGTTGCCGAAGAGCGACGTTAGTTTTAGATGCACGTCGCCGGACGTAAACGGAGAAGTGACTGCCGCCGTCAACTGCTGCAATGGAGTCAGGCGGGCGGGGCGCGCCTCTTCATCAGTAACCCCCAGAAACCCGCCGCGGGTGCGAACCTTGAGACCATCGCGTTTCAGCTTGATGGAAGTCTTGTGAAACGCGAAACGCCCGGCGATTCGCTGGAAAGTTGATTCGGCCGGAACGTAGCCAATCAGGTAATAGCCGTTTTGATCGTCAAGCACGCGTCTGATCCCCCGGCTCAAGTCGTTCGATCCTCCGACCAGAAAACCTCCGGTTTGCTGAGCCAGGTAATCCAAATTACTCTGCGCATCCGCAAGCTGACCCTGCCGCAGCCGAAGCGCATCGATTCGCTCCTGCCAATTCAGCGCGCCGAGATTGTCAGCGGCCTCAAGCATCGGAACCACGATGCCCCGCGGATCCATCGAGTAGATAACCACAGCCGAACGGTTCGCCAACTCTATCAACCGGCGCAAAGAATCCGATACGCGATCCGCCGGTTGTTGGAGCGACCCTCGCCGCTCAAGCCTTTGACGCGGAAGCCTGAAAGATTCCGAGATGAACATCACCGACTTCCTGCCTGGAAGCTCCCTCAATCCGCGCACCACATAATTGAGCGCGCCGAGGACGCCCACAGCAAAGAGCTGCTCGCGGAAGTCTTCCGAATCGTCCTTCAGCTTCTGCTTGCCTGCGTCCGCGGCGTCGCTGATTGTGCCCTTCGTTTTACTCTCCAGCGTCTCGTCTCCGCTGAGTGGCTCGAAGAGGCCAATCTCGGCGGCCCTGGGATTCGAGCGAATCCTCTCAATGGCTGGATACAATTGCCGTTTGTCGGCGGTGAACTGCTGGAGCGCACCCATGCCGCCGCTGGCTCTGATAATCGCGACCAGGTCACCAGGTTGCATTTCTTCGTCGACAAACTTTCGAAGGTGATACCTCACCGCTTCCGCGGATCCAATAGAAACGTTTAGATCGTCGATCACAATCGCGATGGTTCGCCGTACCTGCTCGGGCTTCAGGCGAACAGGCGGCGCCGGCGCAGGAGTCGCTTTTCGGACTGAAGGCGCGACCTTCGGCTCCGGAGTTACGGGTGGCTGTGTTCCCACGAATGAAAAGTTTGTTATGAATTGTCTCTTCCCGTCTTCGTAGATTTCAAAATCGTCTTTCTGAAGATCGGTAACCGGGGCGCCCTTCTTATCGGTGACGACGGCGTCCAGCTGGACCAGGGTCACAGAAATTCGAACAACGTCCTCCCTGTCAGGCGCCGGCTTCTCCTGCCTGGTCTTCTGTGAACCGCGTTGTTGAGCTTCGCCGGCTTTGTTCTGAGCTGATGCCGACCCAGCTATCAAAAGAACAGAGAATAGGGCAAGACTCATTCGCATCAGCAATCCCTCATCGAACAATCTCAAAGTCAATCCAGTTCGTGGCAATCTGCTCTTTCTCTCTTGCAAGCTTGTCGGTGACTATGAATTGTAGGGCATACTCGCCCGGCTGAAGCTCCTTACCCAGCAGCACGCTGCCTCCCGCGACCAACCGCGTCAGGTCCTTTTGCTGTGCCGGATCGAACGTGTTCGTTTTTCCGATGAACACTTGCTGCCCGTCTCGAAACAGCCGCAGTTGGGTTTCAAGCTGTGGGCGCCCAGTTGCCTTGTCGACCTTAGGGTGGTAGAGCACGCAGGCGTACTCCAAAGCCATTCCGCGCACAAATCTGCGCACGGCCGGGCTCGCCTGCGGGTCATCTTCTTCAACTTTTCCTTCAGTCGTGCGCGTCATTTGCACTGTATTTGCAGTACCAGGATGTGTGCCACGAACAATCATGCTCGAGAGCACTAGCCGGCTCTTCTTGATGTCCGGGACCTCGATGAACTGATTCGCCGAACCAACTTTTAACGTTGCGGTGTCGCGCACCGCCGTTCTCAATTGATATGCTCCCGGCTTTTTGATCACCAGGTTAACCCGATAGAAGATTCCAGCTTTCAAGGTGTGCTCGAACTCTTTTTCGGTCATGTGTACGGTGTAGGCGCGCACGTTTTGATCGACGATGCGACCATTGTCGCCGAATGTAAACGCTGCGATCTCAAATGACGCTTTGCGTTGACCGTTCGGCTCCTGCGCGAATGTCAGCTCGTTCGCGTCGATGTGAAGCAGAGAGCTGACGAAAGCTCCCTTCTGCGCGTCGAAGCCCAACATTGAAGTCAACTGCAACCCTACTGCGCCGGAATTAAACGGCGACGTGAGCGCGGCCAATAAGCTTTGGAACATAGTCTTTTGGATCGACTTGTCCTGTTCGTCAGTAATGCCGAAGAATCCACTTCGAGTTCGAACGCGCACGCCGGGACGATTCACTTTCACTTTCAGCTCATGGAAGCCTCGCGCTTTGTCTGGGTTGAAGGTCGATTCTTGCGGGATGAATCCAATCAGGTAATAGCTTTCCTGGTCGTTGAGCACCCGGCGGATACCGCCGTTCAAATCATTTGTGTTTTTGATGAAGAACCCACCCGTCTGCTGGGCGAGGTAGTTCAGGCCTTCCTGTGACTCGAAGAAGTCGTCGCGTCGCTGCGCAGTATAGGCTCGGGGTTCCCCCAGCCACTTAAGCTGATCCCCTGCGCCAAACGCGGTTTCGAAGTCTCCACTAAGGTCATCGGCCGCAGTCATAGTGAGCGGCTGTAATCCTCGCGCGTCTATCGTGTAGATGACTGCCGAAGCCCTGTTGGCAAGATCAGTAAGTTTACGCAGCGCATCACGAACGTGGAGGATGCTCTGTTCGCGGTTGTAAATCCTCAGACCCTCCGAGAACAGCACTACTGATTTGCGGCCGGGCAGATCTCTCAACGCGCGTACTACGAATTGCAGGGCGCCGAGTGTGCCGATCGAGAAAACCTCCTGGCGGAACCTGTTCAGTTCGTCCGTCGCCCGCTCGGGAACTCTCGCGTTGCGTTCTACCTGGCTTACCTTTGTTTCCTGGTGGAGGATCTCCGCTGAGTTTGGATTGACAAAGTTAGTCTCGACCGGAGCAAAGGTATAGAGCGTGTTCGAGCTGGGACTCCAGCGAACCCGCTCGATCGCCGCGTACAGAATCCTTTTGTCGGCAGTGAACATTTGCAGCGCACCCATGCCCGCTCCGGTGCGAATGATGGCCACGAGATCGCCCGGCTGCATTTGCTCGTCAACGAATTTCTTGAGCGCCTGGCGGACGTAGGGGCTGCTCTCGAGCGTCAGAGTTAAGTCATCCACGACCAGCGCAATCGTGCGGGCAATCTGGTTAGGTCGCAACCTTGCGGGCGGCGCCGGCACATACGTCTCTGTAGGTCTCCTTACGGGAGCGGACTCCGACGGGGGCGCTGGTTGTGGCGAAACATGTGAGAAGTTCGTGATCTGCTGGCGCCGGCCGTCTTCAAAAATCTCAAAGTCTTCTGGTCTGAGATCTGGGACTGGACGCCCCTTTTTGTCAGTGACCGCAACGTCAACCTGAACGAGCGTTACAGATATGCGAACGACCTCATCCGGGTTCTTTTGCGTTGCGTTTTTTTGTTCCTGCTTCTCGTTGCTGGGCGGAGCCGGCGGCGCGGCGGGTTGCGGCTGTTGAGCGAACCCAGGAGTGAAGAACAGGAGCAATAGGGAAGCACCGATGGCGCGAGACAGTTTCATGCAACCCCCTTTTTGCGATAGTGGGTGACGAATCGCTAGGAATGGTGAACTATTGAAGGCCCCGTCGCTGCTTCATCCGCGAGAACTGTAATCCTATTCCTCTCGATTTTCAAATTAGCATCGCATTCGAGTAGCGGGGTTATAGTGCGTTGCTGAAGGAGCAGTCAGCGAAGCATCAATGCATTCAACTACCCCCAATCGAGAATCAGATTCACAAAACTTCATCTCGCACACGTTAGGGCGCGGCCGCCGTCGATGCTTACCGTAGCTCCGGTTATCCAACCCGCGCGGTCGGACGCCAGGAAGTAGATCAAGTCCGCGATCTCTTCAGGCTTACCGATTCGTCCCAGCGGATGAGTCGTTTTGCTGTGCTCTAAGAACGCGGCGTAAGCCTCTTCGTTCATGCCGCCCGATCGATGCAAACCGCTCATGACGACGCCTGGATTCACCGCATTAACACGAATGCCTTTAGCAGCCAGTTCGAGCGCCGCGCATCGAGTCAACTGATCGAGCCCCGCCTTGCTGACACAGTAGGCCAGCACACCCGGAAATGAGCGCGGCCCGGTCACGCTCGATACGTTCACCATGTTGCCACGCGAGCGCTCGAGGTGAGGCACAGCGAGTTTCATCAAATGAAAGATCGATCGCAGATTGATGTTCATCATTTCATCCCAAACCTCGATCGACGTGTCTTCGATGCGACCCGCTTTCAAAATGCCCGCGGCATTCACCAGCACATCCAACCCGCCCAGCGCCTCGACAGCTTCCGCAACGCAACGCTCGGTCTGGTCTTCTTCCGAAAGATCGGCGACTATGGCGATCACGTTCCTGTTATCGGAGGAGGAAGCGACTTCATTGAGCGCATTCATGCGGCGGCCGACGATCGCAACGGCGGCGCCTTCGCTCAAGAACCGCTCCGCCGCGGCGAGCCCGATCCCGCTGGACGCCCCCGTCACTAATACTTTCTTACCTGGCATTTCATTCTTACTATCCATAGCAAAGCTCTCTTTCGATGAGCGAGTTTAGCGGATCACAGCGACAGAGTGAAAGCGCTTGCTCAGCAAGAGCGTAACCGCGGTCCGTTCATACTGTGGCAGTCGGCGTTTCCAGCAATCACATATCCTGGACAGGGAACGAATGTTCCGCGAGCGCATACCGATCCAGCATGTAAGGGCGGTCCTCCGTGGCCGCCCCTCCTCACGCGGCCAAATCACTGATGGCAGCGAGGGGCGGCCACGGAGGACCGCCCTTACATGACTATCAATCAGCCCTACTGGCAACTAATCGTCAAAGCTAATGAGTATCAAGTCAATTGCCTTCGCCTTAGCATTGCTGATACTGATCGCAGCACGCGGATTCTCTCAATCGATCGCGATTTCTCCGCTCGCGCCTCCCGGGCTTGCGGCTTCTCAAACCAATCAGTTCAGACTCGGAAACCTGACCGTCACGGGCTATACCCACACCAGGCTGGTTGTCATCCTGCGAATGATCCCGCTGAACGAAGGCGACATTTTCAATCAGTCGCTGTGGGACTTCGGCATCGACCAGATCAATCGGTCAGGGTTGTTTGAGCCAATCGAGCCTAAAGACGTCGTGATGAAGCCCAACAGTGCGACTGGGCTGGTAGATATCGAGCTTCATCTGAATGAGCGAGATCATCAGCGCGTCGACTTGAGCGGCGGCGGAGGCACCACTGGCGGAGCGTCGCTCAGCCTGGACTACTCCAACATAAACCTGACCGGCAGAGGAGACAGGTTGATCGGGCGCGCTCGAATAGGAACGAGGGAACAAAGCGGTGGTGTAGATTACTCGAGTCTCATCGACGGGAGACTGCCGCTCAGCTTGAATCTATCGGGATTCTTCGAACGACTCGATCTCGTCAACGCGAGCACAAGTTCGCAAGGCAGCCAGCCGCAGTTTGTAGAGAAAACCGCCGGCGCGAGCATTGGACTTTTTCTTCCGCTTAACAGATCACGTTACACTTTGACCGCGACAACGCGAGCCGGGCTTGTCTATTCATTCACTTCGACTAATCTCGCGGATGCGCTTCTGTCAGGGGCTGCGGCCCCGAGCAGTCTTCAGCAAGGGGGCTTGCGAATCGCGTCCATCACGCCGCTGCTCATTCACGACACACTCGATCGCGAGTTCGACCCAAATCGTGGCTCGCGTTTGGCAGCGGGATTCGACCTTGCGGCACGCGGTCTCGGAGGAAGCCTGAATACCTTCAAGCCTTATTTTGACTGTCGCCGCTTTTACCGCGTCGGTCGACACGACGATGTCTCGCGAGAGCCGATGGCGGTGGGCTTTCGCGTGCGAGCTTCGCACATCCGATCGTTTGGAGAACCGTTTACAGAACAAGCCTTATCAACCGTCAGCGGAGTGCCTGTGTTCAAGCGGTTCTTCGAGGGAGGAGAAACCGAAGTGCGCGGCTACGATGTGAACTCGATAGCACCGCTCGCGCGAGTGGAGCGCTTCTTAATGTCTGACGGCAACCCGGCGACATTTCTCTCCAGCGAAGTGCGGCCAGTCGGCGGGGACACCGAGATGCTGTTCAACGCAGAGTATCGAGTGCCGATAATCTGGCGGCTTTCAAGCGCGGCGTTCTTCGACATCGGCACATCGTTCAACGCTCGCGGGCTGACCAGGGAAAGCTTCGAGACAGCAACACAAGTTCAGCCTACGGGTGCGCCTGCGACAATTATCACAGTGCTGAAGCCGCTAAAGCCCGGTCAGGATTTTCTTCCGAGCTATCGATACTCGCTGGGAGGCGAGCTGCGCTTCCCGATTCCGGTCCTGAACATTCCTTTGAGATTGATCTTCGCGTGGAATCCAAACGCCCAGAAGCTTGTACCCGACGGCGCATTGCTTGCGCCAGAGAAACGTTTCGCATTTCGAGTAGGCTTTACTCGAACTTTGTGAGCCTTGGCGAGCTTTGCGGTCCTTGGCGAGCTTTGCGATAGGTAAGAAATACGTTAGCGCAAAGGTCGCCAAGAACCGCAAAGCTCGCGGAGAAGATTCATGAAACGCGAGGGTTACGACGCGATTGCGGTGTGGCGGACGAGTGCTGCAACCACGCTTGCCAAAGTCGAGGGCTCGACCGGCTTGGCGATGTGGCGCTGAAAGCCTGCCTCTAAAACACGCGCGCGATCTTCGGCGCGAGCATATGCCGTGAGCGCGATAGCCGGGATGTCGCCCCCGCGCTCGGGCCCGAGCGCGCGCACCTTCATAATCAGATCGATACCGTCCTCTCCCGGCATTCCGATATCGCTGATCAGAACGTCGGGCATCGAGCCGTTCACTGCGCCGGCTAACACTTCGATGGCCTCCCCGGTCGAGCACGCCGCGATCACCTCCGCGCCGCAGTGTTCGAGCATAGCGGCTATGACTTCGCGCGCATCCGGTTCGTCGTCGACAATCATCACGCGAAGCCCGCTCAGATCCTCAGCTTTTCTTGAAGTGATTTGATTCGCGACGCCGGGCAACGCCATCCCGGTTCCGTTGCACGTTGAAGCTGTCAGTAATGGAAACGACACCGCAAACGCAGCGCCCTTCCCTTTTCCCTGACTGTCGGCGCTCACTGTTCCTCCATGAAGCTCGACCAGATGACGAACTATCGCAAGACCCAGCCCGAGTCCTCCGTGCATTCGCGTGAAAGTGCTGTCGGCCTGTCTGAAGCGGTCGAATACATAAGGCAAGAAGTCCGCACTGACGCCTTCGCCGTTGTCGGTGATCGTTATCTGAGCGTTAGTTCCAACGCGGTCGAGCCTCACTTCGACGTGGCCGCCGCTCGGAGTGAACTTGATTGCATTCGAGAGCAAATTCCAGACTATCTGTTGAAGCCGGCTTGAATCACCCGAAACAAGACCTGCTGCTCGATCGAGTGTTACGTCCAACCGAATATTCTTCGCATCGGTCGCCGGCCGAATGGACTCAAGCGCGGCCTCGACAACGGAGTTGAGCTCAAGCGCCTGAACTCGCAGCCTGAGTTTTCCGGTTATTATGCGCGAAACGTCCAGCAGATCGTCGATGATCTGCGCGAGCGCCCTCGTGTTTCGCTCGATTGTCTGAAGCGCGCGATTGGTCGAATCCTCATCGAGATCGCCGGTTCGCAGCAGCTGCGACCATCCAAGAATCGAGTTGAGCGGCGTGCGAAGTTCGTGCGACACCGTTGCCAGGAACTCGTCTTTGAGCCGGTTCGCGGCCTCCGCGTCAGCGCGCGCGGCCTCCTCGCTCATCAGCAAATCAGCGCTCAACCTTTGAGCCTTTTCTGCCTCGAGGCGAGCAGCTTTCTCGCTGAGAAGCAGTCTCTCCTTTTCTTCCTGCGCTTGCTTTCGCTCCGTTACCTCCGCGAGCAGTTGTGATGCATGTTCCCGAGCGTCCGCATATAAGCTTGCGTTCTCGTAGGCCACAGCCAGCTGTCCGGCCAGCGTCAGCGCAAGCCGCTCGTCCGCCTCGCTGAACTCCTCGGCGCCAAGTTTATCCACCAGGTACAACCAGCCGATCGTCTGATCAAGCAAAGAGATCGGCGCCGAGAGGAGTGAACCAATCGATTGCTGATTCAGAAGCCGCCTCGTCCGGCCGCGTGCTGCGTATGAAACGCGAATCGCTTTGTCCTTTGAAGAGAATGCGCTAAGGATGCCCTCATCGGCTTCTCTGATTCCTTCTCTGATTCCTTCTCTTTCCGCTGTTTCGACGTCGAGCGATTCCCCCACGAAAAACCGGACGGACCGTCCGTCCTGTCCCATAATCCTCACGTAGGCGTTTCGAGAGCCAAGAATATCCCGCGCAGCATCGCAGAACACCTGCAGAAGGGCTTCCGGGTCGCGTTCCGCGGTCAGCCTCTTTCCCAACTCGACAAGCTTCCCAAGGCGCTGGAAATTCGCGTTCTCCAGCTCAATGTTCTTCTCGTGCAACAGCTCCGCCTGATGTTTCACCTGCTCGGTCTTCTTGTACAGCTCGACAAAGACCGCCACCTTGGACTTCAACGCGTCAGGATCAAGCGGCTTTATAATGTAATCGACCGCACCGAGTGAGTACCCTTTTGAGAGGTCCTGCTTATCGGCGCTGTCGAACGCCGTCAGGAAAATGATTGGAACGTCGTGGGTTTTCTTGCGGCCCCTGATTAACTCCGCGGTCTCGAGCCCGCTTATGCCGGGCATTCGAACGTCCAGAAGGATCACCGCAACGTCATTGCGAAGGAGGTATTGCAACGCTTCATCGCCGGAGGCTGCGCGAACCAGGTTGCGGTCATCGCCTTGAAGAATGGTCTCGAGAGCGAGCAGATTGCTCTCGTTATCGTCGACCATCAGAATGTTGACTCGGGGAGTATTAGTCTCCATAAGCATGTTCACTTAGTGAGGCGAGTCGCAACGGATCCGATCAAACGCGCTGCGCTTCTTTTTCTTCCATATCACCGGCAGCAGAAATCACCGTTGAACCGTGTTTCTGATAAAGGCATCCCTCGCGGTCCAATTCCGCATAGTCGTCTTCGTAGGGCAATTCGTCGAGCGATTCCTTCGCGCCCAGCGCCAGTATCCCGAAGTGGCTCAGACTGTCATAGATCAATCGCCCGGCGCGCTCCCTCAGTTTGTGATTGAAGCTGCCGAGTACGTCCCGACAGACGATTACCTGAAACTCGTTGAACGAGCCGTCGGTTGCCAGATTGTGCTCCGAAAACACTATGTTCTTCTTGAGCGACGTGTCGATAAGCAGTCGCCTGCCCTTCTTTTTGAAGTAGTCTTTCAGCGATCCCTTTCCCCCGGCCTTCAGATAATTCCCGGCAAACCCATCCGCCGCCGAAGCTGGGAAACTACCCGCGCGAGCCTGTCTCACCACCTCTTCACTTAGATCGGTTGCATAGATCCGCGTTCGTTGATTGAGGTTCTCTTCTTCAAGCAGGATGGCCAGCGAATAGACTTCCTCTCCGGTCGAACAGCCGGCGTGCCAGATGCGAACGAAAGGATACGTCCTGAGCTGCGGAACCACTTTCGTTCTGAACGCCTGATAGAAGTCCAGTGTAGAAAACATCGAAAGGCCGGTTCTGGAGAAAGAGCGCACGAACCGCTCCAGGAACGCAGGTTCGCGCAGTATTCTCTCCTGAAACCTGGATATGGTCGTGACTCGTCGCGCGAGCATGGCTTCGCGAATACGACGCCTCACCGCGCCTGGCTCGTAGTCGCGGAAGTCATAGCCGTAGTAACGAAGCAATGCCTCCAGCAACAAATCCGTTTCAAGCTGCTCGAGCTTGCTGTCTGTGTGCTTGTCACTCATGCTTGCGCCGCTTTGCGGCCATATAGCCATACTCTCAACATCGACAGCAACTGGTCTATGTCCAGTGGCTTGGAAATATAATCGGAAGCGCCTGCTTCGATGCACTTCTCGCGGTCAGCCTTCATCGCCTTCGCGGTAAGCGCAATGATCGGCAGCGAGGCGAATGCGTCGATGTTCCGGATCGCCTGCATCGTCTCGTAACCGTCCATCTCCGGCATCATGATGTCCATCAGCACGACATCGATCCCGGGATTCTGCTGCAGGAGTTTGACACCTTCGCGGCCGTCTTCCGCGTAGAGGACTTCCATCTGATAGCTCTCGAGCGCGCTCGACAACGCGAAGATATTGCGCACGTCGTCATCCACGATGAGCACCTTCTTGCCGGCGAGCACCGGATCGTTCCGCATGACGTTTTGGATCATCCGGCGTTTCGGCTCAGGCATCCTGGCTTCCACTCGATGAAGAAACAAAGCGGTCTCGGCGAGCAGTCGCTCGGGCGAGTTCGCTTCTTTGACCACGATCGCATCTGCCACTTGTCGCAACTGGTTCTCTTCCCTTTCAGTCAGGTCCTTCCCGGTGTAGACGATTATTGGGAGATCGCTCCGGTCAAGTTCGGTTTGGATCTTGTCAATCAATTCGAAGCCGCTCATATCGGGAAGCTTCAGATCCAGCACCATGCAATCGAACGCCTCTGCTTTGAGCGCCTCAATGGCTTCTTCAGCGGTGGCGACAGCGATGGTCTCAACATCCCCACCACCAATAAGCTCAACAATACTCATACGCTGAGTATCATCGTCTTCAACAACCAGAAGGCGCTTCACATCACGCTCGGCGAAAGCAGTGATCTGGTCAAATGCCTCCGCCAGCTGCTCGCGCGAGACGGGTTTTTGCAGATGCATGAACGCCCCGAATGCGCGCGGTTGGCGCTCCTGTTCGTAAGCGGTGATGACATGCACCGGTATGTGGCTTGTTTCGGAATCGTGCTTCAAGCGATCCAGCACAGTCCAGCCCTCCTGATCGGGCAGCTTGATGTCTAGCGTGATTGCATCCGGTTTGTACTTGCGCGCCAGGGTGAGGGCCACATCGCCGCGCCCCGCAACCAATCCCTTGAAACCTTTCTCGTGAGCGAGGTCCAGGAGGATCTGAGCAAACAACGCATCGTCCTCGACGATCAACACCAACCGATCGCCGACCGCGACATCGGCGCGATCATCCGCGATTTCGAATACCTCATTGTACTCGACCATCGGGAAAGAGCTGACCGGTGACAGCGGCGCAGTCGACGTCGCCGAAGACCTGGCTCGCGAAGAACTTTGCTGCGAGCTCACGACCGCGGAGACCTTATTAGCGCGAGGCAGGTAGAGCGTAAACGTGCTGCCCTCGCCCGCCACGCTGGCGACACGAATCTCACCTCCGAGAAGCCGGGCGATCTCGCGGCTGATCGAAAGGCCCAAACCAGTGCCGCCATACTTACGGCTCGTTGAAGCATCAGCCTGCTGGAAAGTCTCGAAGATTATCTGCTGCTTGTCGGCTGGAATCCCGATGCCCGTATCGACAACGGAAAATCCGATGACCACGTCAGCCTGATTAAGGCTTTCCGCCCCGAACGCCCCTCGCCGTTCAATCTTCCTTACCTGAAGAGAGACACGGCCCTTCTCGGTGAACTTGAACGCGTTCGAGAGAAGATTCTTCAGAACCTGTTGCAGCCGTTTCTGATCGGTCAGAATAGAAGCCGGCAGGTTTGGTTCTACATCGATTGTAAACTCCAGGCCTTTGTCCTGGGCAAGCTGATGGAAGCTTCGATTCATTTGCTCGGTGACATCGGTGAAGTCGACCTCGCTGGTCTCGATCGCCATCATCCCGGACTCTATCTTCGAGAGATCGAGGATGTCATTGATCAAAGAAAGCAGATCGTTGCCCGATGAGTGAATCGTCTCCGCGAACTGAACCTGCCTTGGCGTGAGCGCACCTTCCGAGTTCTCGGCGAGCTGCCGCGAGAGGATCAACATGCTGTTGAGCGGCGTCCGCAATTCGTGCGACATGTTGGCCATGAATTCGGATTTGTACTTCGACGTAAGCGCGAGCTGTTCGGCCTTCTCTTCGATCGCCCAACGCGCCTCTTCGACCTCGCGGTTCTTCGCTTCGACCTCCGACTTCTGCTGCGCGAGAAGCGTCGCCTTTTCCTTTAGCTCCTCGTTGGTGTTCTGAAGCTCGTCCTGCTGACTGCGCAGGCGCTCTTCCGATTCGCGAAGCGTGAGGGCCTGCTGTTCGAGCCGCTCGTTTGTCTTCTTCAGCTCGTCCTGCTGACTCTGCAGCTCGGATGCCAGCGACTGAGACTGCGCCAGCAGCCGTTCGGTTCGAGTGTTGGCCTCGATCGTATTGAGCACGATGCCAATGCTCTCGGTCAGCGTGTTCAGGAAGGTCATATGAATTTCGCTGAAGCGATTGAACGAGGCGAGTTCGATTACCGCTTTGACCTCCTCTTCAAACAGCACCGGCAATACGATGATGTTGAGCGGCGGAGCCTCGCCGAGTCCCGAGTTGATGTAGATGTAATCGTTAGGAACGTTCGTGAGGAGGATGCGTTTCTTTTCCAGCACGCATTGCCCGACAAGCCCTTCGCCTTGCCTGAACTCGTTCGATAGATTCTTGCGGTTCGAGTAGGCATACCCACCGAGCAGCTTCATCAGCGGCTGCTCTTCTTCGGCCGGTTGATTGACATAGAACACGCCCTGTTGCGCATCGACCAGCGGCGCAAGATCAGAAAGAATCATGTTCGCGACCGTCGTCATATCGCGCTGGCCCTGAAGCATTCCGGTGAAGCGAGCCAGGTTTGTCTTGAGCCAGTCTTGTTCGGTGTTCTTCTGGGTCGTGTCTTTGAGGTTGCGGATCATCTCATTGAGATTGTCTTTGAGCGCCGCGACTTCGCCTTGCGCCTCGACCGCAATCGAGCGCGTAAGATCGCCTTGAGTAACCGCGGTCGAGACTTCAGCGATCGCGCGCACCTGCGTCGTGAGGTTCGCCGCCAACTGATTCACGTTGTCAGTCAAGTCCCTCCAGGTACCGTATGCGCCGGGCACGTTTGCTTGTCCGCCGAGCTTGCCTTCGACGCCCACCTCGCGCGCAACCGTAGTCACCTGATCGGCAAACGTCGCGAGCGTGTCGGTCATCGCGTTGATCGTATCGGCCAATTCGGCGATTTCGCCCTTTGACTCGATCGTCAGCTTTCGATTCAGCTCCCCATTTGCGACGGCGGTTACAACCTGCGCAATGCCGCGCACCTGGCCGGTCAGATTGCCGGCCATGAAATTCACGTTATCGGTCAGGTCTTTCCACGTGCCCGCAACGTCTTTCACATCGGCCTGGCCTCCAAGTTTTCCTTCGGTTCCGACTTCTCTTGCAACGCGCGTTACTTCAGAAGCAAACGAGTTGAGCTGGTCGACCATGACGTTGATTGTGTTCTTGAGCTCGAGAATCTCTCCCTTCACGTCGACCGTGATCTTCTTGGAAAGATCGCCGTACGCAACCGCCGTGGTCACATCCGCAATGTTACGGACCTGGGCGGTAAGGTTGCTCGCCATGAAATTCACGTTGTCAGTCAAGTCCTTCCACGTTCCGGCGACGCCTCGCACGTCGGCCTGGCCTCCCAGTTTTCCTTCGGTTCCGACTTCCCTTGCGACGCGGGTTACTTCGGAGGCAAACGCGTTGAGCTGATCGACCATCACGTTGATCACTTCTTTGATCTGAAGAATCTCACCCCGCACGTCGACGGTGATCTTCTGCGTGAGGTCGCCGTTGGCGATCGCGGTTGCGACTTTGGACATATCGCGAAGCTGAACGGTGAGGTTGCCCGCCATGAAATTCACGTTGTCGGTCAGGTCCTTCCACGTGCCCGCGACCCCCGCAACCTGGGCCTGCCCGCCGAGCTTGCCTTCGGTACCCACCTCGCGAGCCACGCGAGTTACTTCGGAAGCGAACGCGTTGAGCTGATCCACCATTCGATTAATCGTGTTCTTAAGCTCCAGGATTTCGCCCTTCACGTCCACTGTGATCTTCTTGGAGAGGTCACCGTTGGCGACTGCCGTTGTGACCTCTGCGATGTTCCTCACTTGAGCAGTCAAGTTGCCGGCCATGAAGTTCACGTTGTCGGTAAGGTCCTTCCAGGTTCCGGCAACGCCGGGCACCTGCGCCTGTCCGCCGAGGTTGCCTTCGGTGCCGACCTCCCTCGCCACGCGGGTTACCTCAGAAGCAAACGAGTTGAGCTGGTCAACCATTCGATTGATCGTGTTCTTAAGTTCGAGGATCTCGCCCTTGACGTCGACCGTGATCTTCTTGGAAAGATCTCCGTTCGCAACGGCGGTTGTAACCTCAGCGATGTTACGAACCTGACCGGTCAGGTTGCCGGCCATAGAATTGACGCTGTCCGTCAAGTCCTTCCACGTGCCTCCGACTCCGCGCACGTCGGCCTGACCTCCGAGTTTTCCGTCGGTCCCGACTTCTCTCGCGACTCGGGTGACTTCTGATGCGAAAGAGTTGAGCTGATCGACCATTCGATTGATGGTGTTCTTCAGTTCCAGAATCTCGCCCTTAACGTCGACGGTGATTTTCTTTGATAAGTCGCCGTTGGCCACCGCGGTAGTTACCTCTGCGATGTTTCTCACCTGGCCCGTGAGGTTGCCCGCCATCGAGTTCACGTTATCGGTCAGGTCCTTCCAGGTCCCGGCGACGTCAGGCACGATCGCCTGCCCCCCGAGTTTCCCTTCAGTTCCAACCTCTCTCGCCACGCGAGTAACTTCAGAGGCAAATGCGTTGAGCTGATCGACCATGACGTTGATCGTATTCTTCAGTTCTAGAATCTCTCCCTTCACGTCGACGGTGATTTTCTTCGAGAGGTCCCCCTTCGCGACCGCCGTAGTCACTTCAGCAATGTTGCGGACCTGGCCGGTGAGATTTCCGGCCATCGAGTTCACGCTGTCCGTAAGATCCTTCCACGTGCCGCCGACGCCGCGAACATCCGCCTGTCCTCCGAGCTTTCCTTCTGTTCCAACTTCGCGCGCGACTCGAGTCACCTCGGAAGCGAACGAATTGAGCTGATCCACCATCACGTTGATCGTGTTCTTCAGCTCCAGGATTTCGCCTCGGACGTCCACGGTGATCTTCTTTGAAAGGTCGCCCTTCGCGACTGCAGTCGTGACCTCTGCGATGTTTCGCACCTGAGCGGTCAGGTTGCCGGCCATGAAGTTCACGTTGTCGGTTAAGTCCTTCCAGGTGCCGGCGACGCCCGGCACTTGAGCTTGCCCTCCGAGCTTTCCTTCGGTTCCGACCTCACGCGCAACGCGCGTGACTTCGGAAGCAAACGAATTGAGTTGGTCGACCATTCGGTTGATTGTGTTCTTGAGCTCGAGAATCTCGCCTTTGACGTCGACCGTGATCTTCTTGGATAAGTCGCCGTTTGCAACCGCCGTTGTAACTTCGGCGATGTTACGAACCTGGCCCGTCAGGTTGCCGGCCATCGAATTCACGTTGTCAGTAAGGTCTTTCCAGGTTCCGGCGACTCCGCGGACCTGGGCCTGGCCTCCGAGTTTTCCTTCGGTTCCGACTTCCCTCGCGACGCGAGTCACCTCCGACGCGAAAGAGTTAAGCTGATCGACCATTCGATTGATTGTGTTCTTGAGTTCGAGAATCTCGCCTTTGACGTCGACGGTGATCTTTTTGGATAAGTCACCGTTAGCGACGGCGGTTGTGACCTCTGCAATGTTACGCACCTGGCCAGTCAGGTTCCCCGCCATCGAATTTACGTTATCAGTAAGATCCTTCCACGTTCCGGCCACGTCGGGAACCTGTGCTTGCCCACCGAGCTTCCCTTCTGTTCCGACTTCTCTGGCCACGCGGGTTACTTCAGAAGCAAACGCGTTGAGCTGATCGACCATCGTGTTGATCGTGTTCTTGAGTTCGAGAATTTCTCCTCGCACGTCGACCGTAATTTTCTTCGAGAGATCGCCTCTGGCCACGGCAGTTGTTACTTCTGCGATGTTTCGCACTTGAGCAGTAAGATTGCCCGCCATCGAATTGACGCTGTCGGTGAGGTCCTTCCAAGTGCCGGCGACTCCTTTTACCTTGGCTTCGCCGCCCAGTTTCCCTTCGGTGCCGACTTCTCTTGCGACACGCGTCACTTCCGACGCGAACGAACCGAGTTGACCCACCATCGCGTTGACCAGCTTCACAGATCGGAGGAATTCACCTCTCAGCGGCCGGCCGTCAACCTCCAGGGCCATGGTCTGGGAAAGGTCTCCATTCGCGACCGCGCCGATCACGCGCGCCATCTCGGTTGTCGGCCGAGCCATGTCGTCTATCAATGTATTGACTGAGTCGATCAGGCTTCGCCACGAGCCATCGGCTACCGGCAGCGCTGCTCGTTGTGTAATCTTGCCTTCCTTTCCGACAACACGGCTTACGCGTTCGAGTTCTTTGGTGAGCCGGTCATTGCGGACTATCACGTCGTTGAGAGTGTCGGCGATTTTTCCGGGCACGCCCACCCAGTCATCCGGCAAGCGCACCGAGAAATCGCCTCTCTTCAATGCGACTACAGTCTTCAGCAATTCTCGATCGACCGGTGATGTGGCGGCGGCGCCGTTGCGGCCTTCTTCGCGGTGCGGCCGAGACATCGTATCGACTATGGTATTGACGTAATTGAAAGTCTTGGCCCATGACCCTCTGGCGCGCGGCAGCTTCTTGCTGCGCGCGATTTTCCGATCAGTCTTCGCAGCGCTTCCAACGCGTTCCAGCTCGCCGGCCAGGTTCTTGTTAAGCGCGACTACTGCATTGAATGCCTTCGCGATTTCACGCTCTAATCCGGTTGAGTTTTCGGGCAGGCGCGCCGTGAAATCACCCTTCTGAAGACCGGTCAACGCGTGCAACAGCGGACCCGGGTCAAAAGAATTCGTGCTCGCTTCCTGTTTTGGCATAGTCCCTCTTTTGAATGCGAGTCTTCCTACTCAAGCAGGAGATTGTGAGCCGGTGACTTGAATGGGCAGGCTCTGGATAACGAGAGGTTGATAGAGATGAGTTAGATAGAGAAATCTATCGACTCTCAGAAGAGAGTTGAGCTGCTGTAGAACCGCCAAGCGATTAAGCCCCCGAGCTTTATCGTGCGATCCAAGCGTCCGGGAGAAATACTAAGTAAGGGAGATGGCCTTGTCAACGGTTATTGGAAGGCCCGACATCTCAGGTGGAATGAGGTTGACAGCCTTCGGCAAAGCAATGGAGACGGAATTGCGGGTCGAAGTGGCGTCGACCCTACTCAGTCGAACCGCGGACATAATCTTCGGCGCGAGCATCTGCGCCGAGCTCGATTTCTGATTGGTGTTGCCAACTGCCGTCGGTCGGTGATAAAAGCAACAAAGCATAGGGCTAATCAGATAAATAGAATATCGATGTCATACTAGCGCTCTGAATCCGCTTTGGTTAGTAATGTGAGGGGTTGATCGACCTTCGAGGTTCGCGGCGGTGCGGTTTGAACCGTCCGCGTAAATACAAAGTAAAGGTGCTTCTTGTCGACGCGTGCGGCGAGGACCTGCTCTCAGCCAGTTGTGAATGTAGCCGAGTCATATATGACTCCTTGACGACGCAAAGTCGCAACGCAGTGGAGGTAAATCTGTGAGCCAAGATGGTTCCAATAACACGCGATCCAAGGTAGTGGATTTCCTCCAGATTTTGGCTTTGAGAGATAACGTCCTAAAAATCGTTATCACCAGCGTCATTACCGGAATTGTCAGTATCACATTTGCCGCTATCAAGTCTTTCTTACAGTGTAACACCGGACTGTGGACCATCATGCTGATATTCCTTGGTCTGATTCTGGTGTGCGGGAGCTTGCTCTATGTTCGCGTCGGAAAGAAAGAAGAAGAGGAACGGGTGACCGTTGACGAAATGGCTTGGGGAAAGCCGCGTGTCAAACCAGTGCCACGATATACCGAAGGAACACGCCGGTTTGCTCTAGTAGGTATCATAGCAATCCTATCACTTACCCTCGCCGGCTTCGCTGTTTGGAAAGTACGCGATTCCATCCGTCCCGGCAAGATAGTCATCCTCGTCGCCAACTTTGACGGCCCCGACCAAGGCATAACTCAGGAAGTACTCAAACAACTTCGCGATTCGGGAAATAAGTACGCTAGTGATTTACTTATCAAATCCTTGAAAGAAACGATTACCGAGCAAGACGGGAGCGAAACGGCGCGGGAGAAGGGCAATTGCTTCAAGGCAAGCATCGTCTTGTGGGGTTGGTATCGCGGGACAGACAGTGCGAACGGTTACATATACTTTGAAGTATTGAAGGGGCCGCAAAACTTAAGAACGCAACACGAAAGACCAATTAGGAACGCAGATGTAGCAGGGTTTAAGATTCAGCCAGAGCTCTCCAGCGAGATGAGCTACCTCGCGCTCTTGACTATTGGCTTAGCTCGCTACGAGGCGGAAGAATACCAAAGCGCAATTGACCGGTTCAACGATGCATTGCAACAACAAATCCCGAAAGACATGATCAGCCCTGCCGCTGTCCACTTCTTCAAGGGTTTGTGTCACTACGAAATTGCTCAAGCCGCTCAAGACCGAGTCGCGCTGGAAACTGCAATACGTGAGTTTGATAAGTGCGTCCAGGATTTGAACGCTGCTACACGAGATCTGGACGACGAGAAGATGAAATGGTCTGCCGACTTCAATTCCGTTAACGCCAAAATGCTGTTAGGGGACTATCCAAACGGGCAATATCCTCGAGAGATATTTCGCAGCGCGGCGCTGGCCTATGAACATAAACTCAAAGACTACGTTGATGCCGGGATTTCTGAATGGGCGGTGAAGAACAATTGGGGATATGCATTATATCAACTCGGTAGGCGGCTGGAGGGAGCCGAAAGAACAGACCGCCTCAAGGACGCAGTGATGGAATACAACGATGCCATTGAAGTCTGCAAGAGAGAAAGGCAGGAACACGGTTGCGCACTGACGTATTACAATCTCGGAAACACCTTGTATGAATTGGGAGTGCGGGGAGGAGATGAGTGGCTGGAACAGGCTGAGACGGAATTTCGGAATGCAATCAATCAGGGAGACGCTATTTCGCCAGACATCGTGAATAGCCTTGCGAACGTGCAGGTTGTGATGGGCGATCGGACGCCCGGTGAACCCGGGAATAAGTTCTTAAGAAACGGGGTCGAGACATATCAGTCTCTACTGAGAATCTATGAGAAAGGCTCTCGGCAGCATGCCACCACTCAATACAATCTAGGTTATGCGCTACTCGCTCTGAGCAACCGAGTAGACTCAGAAGAAGCGAAGGAAAAGCTTCTTGAGGCTGAGAAAGCGTTCAGGGTTGCCCTCGAAGTCAATTGCCAGAACCCCTTGTGTGCCAAGGTGGAACGCGACTTGGGAGGCGCTCTGCATAAGAGCGGAGACTTGTCCGCGGGCAAAGATAGGACTGACTTCTTCGAGGAGGCTATGAAGCACCTCGATGAGGCGTTGCTCTTTTTCACTCCGGAAGGCTATCCGCAGGAAAACAGGAAAATCTCTGCGGAGCGAGAAGCAATTTATCGGGAGCTGAATTCCCCGACGATAAATAGTCACTGATATCTTGTGAGCCAATCACGGTATCACGGGCGGAGGCTCTTGTTTCAGGGGCTTTTTCCTCCGCACTACTAAGACAATGACAGCCGCTGCAACAGCAGCACCCAGCAGGAGCTTATTGTGCAAGCCCCCTGCTTTGCCGACGATTATTTGTCCCTCCCACGAAGGTCCAGTCTGACCTGCCACTGTGGCAGTGACTTTGCTCTTACCTTTTTTCGGCCCTGCGGTAAAGGTCGCTATCGCTACCCCGTAGTCGTTGGTGGGAACAGTAACCTCTGGTGAATTGAATCGACCTATCAGAGGGTTTTGCAGAACGAATCTAACAAGCGTTCCAACGGGAAGGGGTCGTCCTGGCTTTGGCTCCGTCTTCCTTCGCACCGTTAGGCGAACAGCTAGTTTCTCCACGAGATTTGGGGGCGTCTTAATTGTCTTGGGGCGTTCACTGATGGGTCTGTCCCTGCTGTCGGTATTGACAAGCTGGCCGTCAATGGACTCGGGCTGTACCATCGAGGACGTTGACCTCGCTTCACCAATCGCTACCTCAACGAGCGATTTGGCTCCCCAGATCATTTGCTCGCCATTAATCCTGCGGCCGTCGATTGATAATTCACCGAGTGAATAGACCTTTCCAATAGGAGAAAACGCGGCGGCGCGCATTGGAGATAACTTGCCCGCACTTCGGTCATCTGCCTCCGCCACACTGGTGAGCATACTTCCCGTCAAGCTCGCGATCAAAATTGAAGTCAGAAATGATCGACCCGCGCCCGCTGTGCGTCTCGTCATTTGGTTTTCCTCCTGCGGATGCTTGAGCGCGTTTCAGCGGCGCCAACACCACCGGAGCCAGAGGTCTTGTGTGAACTGGTGAGACTCCGCGCGATACGTTTCCGGACGTCCACGCTTGAGCTTCGGCCTGTGCTGGGAAGCTCAATAGTGGGCAACACGATCACCGCCCCTCGAGATCGTTGCGAGACTTGTGACTCGAACGATCTGCGTGTCAGCGATCCGATGGCAGGGACCGACGTTGCCGTGTCCTTTGAACCCCCGTCATACACCGTGACGCGTACGCAACCCGCTTCCGGGTGTTTGTTTGCCCTGGAGAATCGCTGAATTACGGAAAAGCTCTGTCCGGTAACCAGCTTCCTCTCTGCTATGAACTTGGTCAGGTCCGGATCGCTTATATCAACCGGCAATGGTGGTTCGGACGTGTTGCATTGGTTGTTCTGGATCCTAAAGAACTCGTAATTGACTTTTTGCACGCTCAGATCTGAGTCAAAGATTGAGAAAGTGACAAACAGATTGTCTCCCGAACGGTCGAGTGTGACCTTCGGAGGCTTCGAGGTCTGAACGGGGTCGATCAGTTTGACGGCTGTCGTGACGTTCCCGATTAGTCTTAGCGGTGACAGGGCCCGGCTCCCGTTTTGCGAGAGGGCCACAACTGAGATGAGTCTGGCGGCTAATACATCCTGGGCGCGAAGCCCACCCATTTCATTCTCTTGCTCTTTCTTGATAACGGCCGGGATGACCGGCGTGAATTTCACGCGAAAAGTGCGACACTCTCCTGGAGCGATGCTCATCGAGTCGCTCGTCTGTGAATCACTTGTTTGGCATGTTCCTCCAGCGTTGTTGAATAGCGTGACAGGAAAGAACATTGAATCGTTCGTGAACTTTATTCTTAGATTGTTCACGTCCTCTCCGGTGCGTGCCGTCGAGATCGAGTTGAGGACAAGCGCGGAGCATCCGCAGTTCTCGATCGTGAAGTCATCCGATGGTGCGCCGGGATTGTTGGCCGGGTCCACCGGCCCAAACTTGAGCCTTTCCCTGTCGATCCTGGCTACTGCGGCCCCGGTGCAGAAAGGTATCAACTCCGAAGTGTTCCCCATGGCATCCGTGAACGTCGCGGTGTAACCATCGATTGGGCAAGAAGCCTCGCCGGTGAGCTGCTGGCCGGACACAGTTTCTTTTTTGAAAGTTGCGCTGAACGCGCCGCCGCGGTTTTTGTCTAAGATTATTATTGCGGACGGCTTCACCGCCTGAACAACTGCAACACCCGATGCATTACGAATCCTGGTGACGGAGAATATCTCGACCACCGGGTCCTTCGGCTCGCAAGACGCGCCGGATAGGTTGACTCTTCCCTCAAACGTCACTGTACTGTCTGTTGTAACGGCGGTGAATAACTCAGGGAAATTCAGCAGAGTGTTGGGACCTTCATCCGCGTCTGCCGGGTCGTTTAGCGTCACGCCGTCCCCGCCCAGGTCGATGAGCGCGCCCGTTCCCGATATCGTGTTTTGCGAGATTGTATTTCCGATGTTGTGAAACACCGCGCTGGGCTCGGTTGAATCCAGGTCTCGGACAAGCACACCCGCCGAGCCGTTGTCTTCAAGCTTGTTGAACTCGATCTGGTTGGATGCGACGTTATCCAAGTGGAGTAGCCGCGAGCGTATCGGCTGGTTGGCTGCGTTTTCGCGTATCGGATCGATAGCGATTCCCGCTCGTCTGAACTTCACGATCCTCAATCCGCGCACAATATCGTTATACGAGCGAATCAATATGCCATCGCTATGCGCCTCGCCCATCGTTGTGTCGGTATTCGATCCATCGATGGTCACTGGAGCGCTGCAATCCGCGGAGCCTCGACCCTTCAACCCGTCTATTGTGATGTCTGGCGAAGTGAGTGCGGGCAAAGGCGTTACCGGGCTGATTGTTTTCACACCGCAAGCAAACGTGATGGTCGTCTCACCGCCGTTGCAGTTGGCAAGCTCGATGGCTTGCCTGAGCGATCGCGAGTCGCTCATCACCGGCGTATTGGGAAGAGGATCTGCTTCGGTGTTCACTACTACAGTTGTCTGTGCCACACTGCTTCGGAGGACGCTACGGGTGAGCTTGGCGAAATCGCACACCTGGCGTTCACAGTCGCTGCCGAAAGTTGCGCCGGGTACATTGCACTGGCCTGCATCAATCTTAAGGGTTGCGCCGGGCAGGTTGTCGGCTGGCTTTGGGAAAACTATCTGATCAACCTTATCCTTGCTAACTTGGAATTCCTGAGATCCTGACCCAAGCCCCATCAGAAGCACATCCAACTCAGAATTCATATCAGCCCGTGCGGCGCGATCTGCTGCAGCCCGTCCCGCGTCCGGATCAGTTGGCTCACCATCTGTAGCCATCAAGAGCACCCGATGAGCGCCCGCCCGATGGTTCTGATTTAGATGATTGTCTGCGGCGGTAATCGCCGCAGTGTAGCTGGTTTCGCCAAATGGGCACGAATCGATCAAACCCTCGCTGCTGGGACACGTCAGGGTTTCCACTCTCGAGGCAAACTGCTCCGCATCTGCCGCCGAACTAATCTCCCTCATCGGCACTCGAACAACTGCATCTCCAGCGAAGGTGACAACTGCGACCGCCATGGATCCATCGCGAGGTATGACGGTTGGATCGCGTAGCGCGCGAAGCACACCTTTGATCTCTACATTGTAGGTCTGGCCGCGCCCAAGGCTCTTGGTATCACCGGACGGCGGGTCAATCCGGTTCATTAGACTTCCAGAGCGATCGATGATGAAAGCCAAGTCGATTTTCCGGTTGGGCCCGGAGCACTCGGAATTGTCTTGGACAAAGCGTGCGGGTCCGACGTTCCGGGCCGGAACAAAAATCACCACGCCCGCCACAATCGCCGCGATCACTGCGGCGCGCACGGCATGAACGGACATTCCTGACGTGGTTTGTCCTCTCATGAACCGACTGAACCGCCTCCACGTGCCAGAAGAGAAACTCGAGGTTGAAGTCGCCATCATGATTTCCTCATTTCCCGTTGAAGCTCATCCGAAGAAAGTGTTCACTCGTAAAACTAATGAACGAATCGCGTTGGGTAGGCGGGAAAGTTAACCGTTAGACTCACCAGCCCGTTGCCCGACCGCGCTTCAAGCCCGCTTGCAACGGTGAGCCGCCCCGCGAGGCTTCGTGAAATCGCGTCGTACTCCCGTTTCGTTTAGATGACCATTAGCTCGCTAAATCCTGCGCAGTTGCGGGCCGTCATCAGCACAGGAAAAGTTCTTCCCCATCCAGCTCATTGCAGCGGCGACTGTTAAAGCCACCCATTCCTCATGACGCAATTTCTCACCAAAACAATTCACAATTCGTACACGAAACAAAAAACCGAGATGGACCAGTATTTTGTGTGCCTTATGATACCAGATGCTCTGTAAGCTTGCTATCAGATTCGTGCAAGGCGAATTACACAGAGATCTGACGCCGAATACGGCCGGGTCGAACCAGTGCCATTGCCGGGACCCGCTTGAACGAGCGCGGCCAGCCGCAAAAGAGGGGGATTCCGGAGACGCCCACACTCCGAGACTTACAGACTCCTCGCGCAACGGAAACCATAATCGGCGTACTTGAACTCGGGTGGGATGCTGCTGCGAGCTGCAACGCGCGTGATTTTGATCTGATGGCGCCACGAACCTCCGCGTGACGCTCGCCGGCTTCCGGTGGGTGGCCCTTGAGGATTGCGCGTTGGAGAATCCAGATAGTATTGCTCACCATACCAATCCGAGCACCACTCGTGAACGTTCTCGGAAATATCGTAAAGCCCGAAGCCGTTCGCCGGGCGCCCGCCGACTCGTTCGGATCCATACAACCAGCGCTGCGAGTAATAGGGCTGATCCTGAGGAGGCTCGTCGCCCCACGTGTAACGCTTTCCTTCGAGCCCGCCGCGCGCCGCTCGCTCCCATTCGGCTTCGGTGGGAAGACGATAGTCCTTATCGGTTTTCCCGGAAAGCCACTCGCAATATGAGGCCGCGTCGAACCAGCTGACGCTGGTGACCGGCTGATCCCGATGGTTGGATCGCGGATCGTTCGAGCCTTCCGGCGGCAGGTGCCCGGTGTCTTCGATGAAGAACTGATACAGCCTGTTGGTAACAGCGAAGCGGCCAATCGCGAACTCATCGACGAACACGCGATGAACTGGCCGCTCATTCTCAGCAGCGGAATCACAACCCATAAGAAACTCACCGGCCGGAATGACGGTCATTTCAGGTTCGATGATCATGTCAGAAGAGAACGGTCAGAAAAGAATGAATTCGTTACTACGTGAGCGCTTTGCCTTCGTAGTAACGAATTATTGGCTCAAGTCGACGCGCGCCACGTAGTAACGATTTTATTCGTTAGAGTAAAGTCTCATGAGTGCAGCCTGAACGAACAAATCGTTACTACGTGGCGCCCGCACCGTTGGAGGAGCGAACGAATTCGCCACTTTGAGGTATTGATACTGACTAATGCGTCCGGCGGCGGTCTGTGGTTTCCTTCGATAGAAGGGTTAGCGCCGCCCCCAGACATTCACCATCGGGCGAGAGCGCCATCCTTCTTTCGAATACCAGAACTCGATGCTTCGAATCCTGCGGCGATCACCGGGAAGGTCAATGACACGGGTTCGGCCTCGGTCTGCGATTCTCTCTCGAATCGGAAGATCAGCGTCGCCGCCGTTCTCGAAGTGAACAACAACTCGCTGGAATTCAATCGCACCGCCCTTGACGCCAAGTTGAAGTCCTCGAAAACTCCCGCGGTTGGTCACCACGATTCTATCGTGATCGTTTCTTCCGTCAACAGTCGCCTGGCCGATATTCTCAAACCCAGCCTCATCCCCTCGACGCGCGTGTTCATCGTCAACCTCCTGCCTGCCCGAGCCGCGAAGACTAGCCAGTCCATAGAGATTCACGTATGGACGCGAGCGCCAACCGCCCTTCGAATACCAGAACTCGACGCTTCGGATTCTGCGGCGGTCACCCGGAAGGTCGATCTCCCGCGTCCTTCCCCCACTCGAGATTCTGTCGCGAATCTCTATGTCATGGTCGGATCCGTTTTCGAAGTGCACAACCACACGCTGAAACTCAATGGCTCCGCCCCTAACCTCAAGCTGAAGCGCACGGAAACTCTCGCCGCTGTTCACGGTAATCCTGTCGTGATCATTTCTTCCGTCGACATAGGATCGCCCTAGCTGCTGCCATGTGCCTTCGTAGCGACGTCCCTGCGCGCTCGAGGCGACGGTCAGGCTGAACAGCATCAGCAGCAACCCAACTATACGAATCGATTTGTAAGAGTTCATTCTTTATCCCTCCCTGGGAGTTTGGAGTTTAGGCGTCCACAGCCATCTAGCCATCGCCGAGAATCAACTTGGCGATCGTCTGAAGCTGCATATTCGATGTTCCTTCGTAGATCTTGCCAATCTTCGCGTCACGATAAAACTTTTCAGCGGGATAGTCTTTCGTATAGCCGTAGCCGCCGTAAAGCTCGACTACCTGAGACGTGACGTGCTCGGCGACCTGTGAAGTGAATAACTTGGTCATCGCCGCCTGCATAACGAAATTCTCTCCCGCGTCCTTCATCCGCGCGCAGTTATAAACCATCAAACGCGCCGCCTCGAGCTCGGTGGCGATCTGCGCTATTTGAAATTGCAAGCCCTGGTACGATGCTATTGATTTGCCGAACTGTTGCCGCTCTTTGGCATAGTTGATGCCACATTCCAGCGCGCCCTGAGACACGCCAACCATCTGCGCACCGATACCGATTCGGCCTTCGTTCAGCGTTTCGATGGCAATCTTGTATCCCTTCCCAATTTCCCCCAGCACGTTTTCTTTCTTCACCAGGCAGTCTTCGAGAATCAGCTCACAGGTCGAGCTGGCGCGAATCCCAAGCTTGTTTTCTTTCTTACCAACTGTGAATCCTGGAAACTCTCGCTCGACAATGAACGCGGTGATCCCGCGATAACCTTTCTCGGGCGCCGCGTTCGCGAACACTATGAAGACTCCCGCCTCGGCTCCGTTTGTGATCCAAAGCTTGTGGCCGTTGAGCAGGAATGCATCGCCCTTGTCTTCCGCTTTCGTCGCGAGCCCGAACGCGTCGCTCCCGGAGCCGGCCTCAGACAGCGCGTACGCTCCAACGGTGTCGGCCGTCAGGCGCGGGAAATAGCGCCTCTTCTGATCTTCGTTTCCCCAGCGGAGAAACGCGTTGTTGACGAGCGTGTTTTGCACATCCACGACGACACCTGCCGAGGCGTCCGCTCGAGAGAGCTCCTCTACTGCCAGGATGGCGTTGAAGAAGCTGCCGCCTTGTCCGCCGTACTCCTCAGGCACTCCGATGCCCATCAGACCAAGCTCGAAGAATTGTTGGATGAGCTCGGGCGCGAACTTGCCTTTCTCATCCATCTCGCTCGCGACCGGGCGGATCTGTTGGTCGGCAAACTCCCGCACTGATTGCCGAAAAAGAGACTCCTCGTCCGACAGCGAAGTCAACGCGCGCGGAGCGCTCTCGGACATTGATGAAGCCGGTTGAGACATTGCTTATTACTCCTAAGGTCGGACTAATAATTCCAGAACTAAGTGAAGCTCAATCTAACACCTGGTTTCAAGCGAGGCAAGTTTCGACATGATGTCCGACAAACTTCGGTTTGTCGATTTGAACCGCCTTTTAAGCTTCGGGGCCTGCTGATATGATTCGCTGGCCAGTCGGTGTCCTGCAAAGTCGAACCGAAGGCTTGGGACACTCGTACTACGAGGAGTCTCCAGTTGATATTAAGAGCATGCAACCGTTGAGGGTCGTCGAACATGTACTGTCCGAACTGCGGCGCAGAATCGACATTCGGTCTGAACTACTGCAAGCATTGTGGTGGTAACCTATCGGACGCGCCGCAACAGGCGCCGCCACCAGCCAGGAACGTTCTCGCCGCACTTATCCTTGCAGCCGCCACACTGGGAATCGTACTTGGCGGCCTCGGAATCGTCTTCTCATCCGCTCTGTCTCTGATTGGCCCGCAGCCGCCGGGATACGCTGCACCGGTCCAGGATTCCGTGGCAGTAGCCGGGATGATGGTGTTGTTTGGCTCAGCCACTATCGGGCTCGTCAGCCTGATGCTGATAAAGTTGTTTTCGCGCATGATGGGCTTCGGTTCGTCGGCAGACAAGCCTCCTCGGCCTGCGAGGACATTCGTACCAGAGCAGCGACTACCTCAGATCCAGGCGCCGCCACTCTCGATGCAAAGTGTGACTGAGCATACGACTCGAAATTTCGAGCCGCAAGCGCGGCGTCGAGATACCAACGAATGAGTACGTTGGCGGGTTGGATGGGTGCCGGGTTACGATCAATTGGGCGACAAGGTGATGAAATCCGGTCGAGACCAAACACGCGCGTGCTGACTGGAAACTCTTTGGAGATTGGAAATGTTCTGTCCGAATTGCGGTGACCAAACAGCTCAAGGCTTGAAGTACTGCAAGCGATGCGGAGCGGGCCTCGGTGCACTGACGAACCCAACCGAGCAGAAGGCTTCCATCGGCAAGGCGATCGGGGGATCGCTATTCCTGGTGTCGCTGGTCAGTATCGTGGGATTCATCGCGCTGTTCGTGACTATTGACTCACTTGGCGAGCACGGCTTCGATAGGAACGCGCTAGTTGGGCTGATGGCATTTGGCGGCGTAACCGTTGTTGGCGTAGTCGGACTTTTGGTATGGCTGCTCTTGCGCCTTACGGGAGCAGCAAACATCACATCTAAGACACAGGTGCCGGTCATCCGCGAACACGCGCCGCAACAGCTACCGGCTCAACCGATCGGAATTCCAAGCGTGACGGAAAACACAACTCGCAATTTCGACCCCAGATATCGGGACAAAAGCGAGCTCGAGTGATTCACCGCGGTCGACAGTTACCCTTTCCTTCAGGGTTCGCAAAGCCTCTCGGGTCTAGTCTCGAACAATTCATAGCGGAGGGTATTTGATGAATGTCGTTGACCTGAAGAATGTCACAAAACGGTTCGATCAGTTTGTGGCAGTCAGGGACCTCTCCTTCAATGTAAGGGAAGGCACAATCTTCGGTTTGCTTGGCCCGAACGGCGCCGGCAAGACCACTTCGATTCGAATGATCGTCAACATCTTTGCGCCCGATGAAGGCGATGTCCTGGTGATGGGCAAACACGTTTCTCCCGAGCTTCAGCCGCACATCGGCTACCTTCCCGAAGAACGCGGCCTGTATAAGAGGATGAAGATCAGCGACCAACTCGTCTTCTTCGCAAACCTCAAGGGCGTAGACTCGACCGAAGCGCACCGCCGAGTCGATGACTGGCTCAAACGGCTCGAACTCTCCGACTGGAAGAACAAGAAGCCGACCGACCTTTCCAAGGGCATGCAGCAGAAGGTTCAATTCATCGCGAGTGTTATCCACGATCCCGATGTGATGATTCTCGACGAGCCCTTCTCGGGGCTCGATCCCGTGAGCGTCAACCTGCTCAAGAACGTCATCCTCGATTTGAAGCAACGAGGCAAGACGATAATCTTCTCAACTCATCAGATGGAACAGGTCGAGCAAATGTGCGACGACATATGCCTGATCAATCACGGCACCCAGGTTTTGAGCGGCGGGTTGAAGGAAGTGAAGCGGCGATACGGCAAGAATACCGTGGTCATGGACTTCGAAGGGCCTGACTCCTTCCTGGGCGATGATCTGGTAAAGCACTACAATCGTTTTCCAAACTACAGCGAGATCCTGCTCAACGACGGCGCTGATGCACAGGAGGTGCTCAAGCGGGCGCTCGCCGCCGGGGCGCGGGTGAATCGGTTCGAACTAGTCGAGCCTTCCCTTAACGAAATCTTCATCGAGAGCGTGACCGGAAAGGCTTCCGTCAGCAACGGAAGCATGTCGTCCGAGACTACTCGCTGAAACGATGAACAGGTCGTAGTACGGCCTTAGGCAGAAGTTGCAGCACGATGGCCAGACCGTCACCGCGGTACAAACTTCCGCCTAATAAAGGCCGTACTACGAACTCTTTCTCAGGAGCCAGAGGTAGCAATGAAGAAAGTACTGATCATTATCAAACGTGAGTACCTTGTCAGAGTCCGAACACGCGCGTTCATGATCGGGACTATCATAAGCCCGCTCTTGATGCTCGGATTGATCGCGCTTCCAATCTTCTTTGCGACTCGCGGCGGCGGCGATCGGCGCGTGAGCGTGTTGGATCAAAGCGGCGACGCCGAACTCTTCGACGCCATCAAGAAGAGCCTGGAGTCACGCGGCAACTTTGATGAAGAACTCAATCACCGTGATCCGGGCGTTGGGCGTACCAACTATGTGGTCACGCGAAGAGTCGTGGCGCCCGGCGAAGACCTGGAAGCGCTCAAACGAGAGTATTCCCAGATGGGTGATAAGGATCCGGACAGCACCTTTCTCGTTCTTCACCCGGGCGGGCTGGACAACCTGGAACCTGAGTATTACGCGAAAAACACCAGCGACTTCTCGATAACAACGCTCGAGCGCGCAATCAACGATGCCGTGTCTGGTCTCAGGCTGAAGCGCGCCGGACTGGATCAAACAACCATCAGCAGGTACACGAAGCGGGTCGAGCTGAATAGAAATAAGATCACCGCGGGCGGCGGCGTATCCCAGGGCGGAAGCACCGATTTCGTCGTCGCCTTCGTGATGTTGTTCTTCATCTATATATCGGTTTTGATCTACGGCCTGTTCGTTATGCGCGGCGTGATCGAAGAGAAGTCATCGCGAATAGTAGAAGTGCTTGTGTCCTCGGTGAGGCCGACTCAGATGATGCTTGGCAAGGTGATCGGCATCGGGCTGGTGGGGCTTACTCAAATCGGAGTGTGGGCGCTATCGGCACTCGTGCTGACGACCATCGGCGTCTCGACTTTCGCGTCAAGAGGGATGACGATGCCGGCCGTTCCAATCAGCTTGCTGATCTACTTCGTGGTGTACTTTGTGCTTGGTTACTTCTTATATGCAACTCTGTATGCGATGGTCGGTGCGACGGTGTCGAGCGAAGAAGATGCGCAGCAGGCGCAGATGCCGGTGACAATGTTGCTGGTGGTTCCGATGGTCATCTTCAACATGATCATCGCAAATCCCACGAGCACATCGTCGATCGTCCTGTCGATGGTGCCGTTCTTCGCGCCGATTTTGATGATGGTGCGGATAGCAGTAGTGAATCCTCCGTTGTGGGAGGTTCTATTATCGATGGCAATCATGCTCGCCACTATCCTGCTGTGCGTGTGGATTGCGGCGAGGATTTATAGGGTTGGAATCCTGATGTACGGAAAACGCCCGAGCATCTCGGAACTGGGAAGATGGCTGAGATATAGTTGATCCTTGATCGACATCGCTTTAGTCGGGTCATGGTGTGCTGTTTCACAATCGTGTTGCTCCTCGGCATCCTCTGCGGTTTTTCTTGATCGGTGCCGGGAATCAAACTTAGAGGACGCGGAGGACTGCTTTGCCAACGTCGAGTTCGGCTTTTAGCAGCCGCCGATTTTTGATAGCATCCGGCGATACTCAAACACTGGCTCGAAAGGACGATAAAGACTATGTTTGGCAAAACCCTCTCAGAGTACATCTCGTTTGCAAAGCCGATACTGCTGTTGATCATCATCGTGGGTGTCACACGGTTGGCGCTCTCGCTGGCGGGTGCTCAGAATTCGGCGGTCAAGTTTATAAGCATCACGGCAGTGCTCTTCATCGGTCTCGTGTACTTTGCGATTCGTGTGTACACGACCGGCTTCGGAAGTTATAAGCAACTGCTTCCGTTACTGTTCCTTCAGAGCGTGGTCTCGCAAGCGATTATCGTGGCGGGTATCTTGATCGCGATGAAGACCGGCAAGGACAACATCTTCAGCGCGCCCGAGTATTCAGGCGGCGGCGATGGCAAGACATGGCTGCACGTGGGAGCGCATATCGTATTGGGAGCGATATTCGGCCCGCTGCTGGCATGGCTCGTAGGCAGCATCATCCTGTGGGTGACGAAGAAGATATCTCCCAGAGACACTGTCGCCCAGAACGCATAACTCAAGTTGTAAAAGAACACGTAAGCACTACGCCTTCCGCGCCGTGGGCTGGCACCAACCCAGCCCACGGATTGAATCTGCGAACATCAAAGATCTTGATTGGAAGGGCAGGGTGCGCACGGACCTCACGGTCAAGTGACCTTCGGTCTCATCCCGGCCCACGGTTTCGCCTTCTCGAGCTGCGACGCGAGCCTCAACAACATCGCGTCATCACCAAACCTTGCCGAGAACATAACTCCGATTGGCAAGCCATCCGCCGACCAGTGCAAAGGCACGGACATCGAAGGCTGGCCCGTCACGTTGTAGATCGCCGTGTAAGGCCCAAACTCCGAAACGTCTCTTCCATAATCCGCGATGCTCGCGGGTGAGAGGCTCAGCACACCTAACGGGACCGGTGGTTTCGCAAGCGTCGGGCTCAGGATCACATCGTACTTCTCATGAAACTTTGCCATCGCCAATCCAACTTGATGCATAGTCGCAATGGCTCGCGAATAGGCGATGCTGCTTATCGCGCGACCAGCTTGAGCGGTAACCCAAGTCACCGGCTCGACGTCCTTCTCCGCGACCGGCCGGCCAAGCGGTTTCGCGGCGTCGTCCAGCGTTCGCGCGATCGACACTCTAAGCACAGCCAGGAAAGCATTGCGCATCCAGGCGTCTTCAATTGGCGGCTGCGCTTCTTCCACCCGGTGTCCCAGGCTCTCGCAGAGCTTCGCAGCATCGATCGCCGCCTTCTTGCATTCGGGATCGAGCGGTGTTCCCCCTGGCGTTGCCACCGCAAGCGCGATTCGTAGCTTGCCCGGATCGGCGCCGGCTTCTTTCAAGAATGGACGCGCAGGCGGCGGTGAAAAATACGGAGAGCCAGGCTCGATGCCCACCGAAATATCCAGTAGCGCCGCACTGTCTCGCACGGAAATCGTCAGAGCATGATGATGAGAGCAACCGTTCCATCCCTCAAATTGAGAAGGCCCCAGCGGCACTCGTCCGCGCGTGGGCTTCAACCCAAACAATCCGCAGCACGAGGCTGGAATTCGAATCGAGCCTCCGCCGTCGCTGCCATGCGCCATCGGGACAACGCGGCTTGCGACCAATGCGCTCGATCCTCCCGAGGAGCCGCCGCTGGTGCGTTCCAGATTCCATGGGTTATGAGTCTTGCCGAACAGAACTGATTCGGTCGTCGTGGTAAGACCAAACTCAGGCGAAGTAGTCTTTGCGAATATCACAAGCCCCGCCTGCTTGTAGCGAGTCACCAACGTGCTGTCAAAGTCGGCAATGTTGTCCTTGAATACTCGACTGCCGTAAGACGTGATCGTTCCCGCGAGCTGCTGACCCAGATCCTTCAGCACAAACGGAACGCCACTGAACGGACCTTCCGCCAGCCCCTGTTTGATCTGCGCCGCGGCCTTATCGAAGAAAGCGTGAGCGACCGCATTGATCCGTGGGTTGATCGCATCGAGTCTGTGCCGGACCGCATCGAGCAATTCGAGTGGCGTGACCTGGCGCTTGGCTACAAGCTCGGCCAGGCCCAGCCCATCGTATTGGTCGTATTCTACTGCGAGCCCCGATAGCTTCACTGACTCAACATCAGCGTGATCGGCTGCATGCATTGATGGTTGATCGATTGTAGTCACAAGTGCTCCCACCGTGGCGGCGGCCCCAAGCTCGAGTAGCTGTCGCCGGCTGATTTGTTTGTTCTTGTTCACGATTCCCTCTTTACTCACTAAACTGCGGTTGAGTTTAAGACGGTCTGTCGAGACCAGCAACCTGCATACGATGTCCGCTCCTGCACTCTTTGTCTACGTAGCCTACTTCGGCGACTGGGGTGACACTCCGCACGAGAGCAGTCAGCCCATTCTGAGATTCGCTTTTAAACTCCACAACTGATGTTTCTTCGGCGATGCCTGGAATCTGATAAGGGCGGCACATGAGTTGCCACTTCAGGGCCGACGTGGGGAGGGGATTCAGATGCAAGTGCAAAGGAAGATACTCATCATCGATGACGAGCCGGTTACGAGGGCGGTGCTGAGGAGCGTCCTGGAACAAGCGGGCTACGAGGTCGTTCTCGCAGAAGATGGGCTGAGCGGTGTCGAGGCAGCGCGATCCGAAAAGCCCGATCTGGTAATAACGGATGGACTACTGCCAAAGATGCACGGCTTTCTGGTATGCAAGGCGATTAAAGAATTGGACCCACCTCCAAAGGTGATTATCCTTACGGGCCTCTATACGAAACCAACCTACAAATGGAGCGTCAAACACGACTACGGCGCGGACGATTTGCAGACGAAACCAATAACACCCGCCAATCTGCTTGCCTGTGTTGAAAAACAACTCGTTGGCGCGGCGTATATGGACCTGCCCGAACCACCGCCGGTAACGGCATCAGCCAGGGAGCCGGAGAATTATTGGGAGCCGCTTCGACAGCAGCGCGATGACAAGCCGCCGCACTTCGAACGCGGGGGCGTAAGTTTCAGCGATACGGAAATGGAAGAAATATTCAACGGGTGGGCGATTCCCGCTTCATAGAAACTAGTGCACTCGGCTGGTGCGCCTTTTGACATATTCCATCAGAATATACTGTCCTAAAGTCATCGTCGTCGTGAAGTAAGCCTTCCCCTGACAAATCTCGGTTATCTTCTTAACGAAGTCGACAAGGTAACAGTCGTCGGCAAGCATGAAGGTGTTGATCATTATTCCGCTGCGGCGGCACGCCGCGACTTCGCGAAAGGTCTCACGCAGTATCAGCGGATCCAGACCCATCGGGTTCTTGTAAATTCGACCATCATCCATCGTCATCGCGGAAGGCTTGCCATCGGTGATCATGATGATCTGCCGCATGTCTTTTCGCTGCGACATCAAAATCCGGCGCGCCAGCTTTAGACCCGCGCGAGTGTTGGTGTGATAAGGGCCCACCTGCGCGCGAGCCAGACCCGAAAGCGGAATCTCTTCGGCCGAGTCGTGAAAGAGCACCACCCGAAGACTGTCACCCGGATATTGCGTTCGCACGAGATGGGTCAACGCGAGAGCGACACGCTTGGCCGGAGTGAACCGATCCTCTCCGTAAAGAATCATCGAGTGCGAGCAGTCGAGCATCAACACCGTCGCGCACGAACTTTGATACTCGGTCTGGTGAACCATCAGGTCCGCATACTCCAGGTTGACCGGCACGCCAAGGCCCTCGCGCTGGATCGCCGAGCGCAGCGTTGCATTCACATCCAGGTTCAAAGTGTCGCCGAACTCGTAGCGTTTTGGCGCTTCGCTGGCTTCGATCCCGGTAGACAGATGATTGGTGTCGTGGCGGCCGAACGATGCTTTGCCTAGCGACGCGATCAGTTGACGAAGGGCCTTGAAACCCAGAAAGTCGAGGCTCTTGTCGGTCAGCTCGAACTTGACGCTGCGCTCGGAGGGCTTTCCGGTCCTGCCTGCTGTCGACGAAAATCCGGTGTCCGGTTGCTGATAAGAGGGGCCCTCGCTGACTGTAATGTAGCCCTCTTCTATGAGGCGCTCGATCAGACGATCGAGCAGCACCGCCATCGCTTCGGCTTTGATGTTGCCCTGTTCATCGCTGAGCTGCTCGAGTTCGTCATCAGACAACAGCCCTTCTTCCATCAAGGCGCGCATGATGGCTTCGCGAAGAGCATCGAGCGACTGATCGCGATCGTCCCAGTAGTTTGAATAGTAGTTGTCGAACCCGCTTTGAAGCAGGAAGTCAGCGAGCCGGTCGAGCAAATCCTCGAGACTGAGCGACTGCCAGTCTATGCCGTCCCATTTTGAGTATTTGGTGAAGGGCATGGGTCGATTGCGGTTTACAGAAGTCGGATTACTCTGTTGCGATGCCCTAGCTTCCTTCGGCTTCTTCTTCGATCTCTGTTATGTCGCCGGTGGTAAACAAGTAGGTTTTTAGTGTTGCATCGAACTTGGGATCGTGCCGCCGGATCCATTCCAGAACCATCGCCGCGTGTTCTTTTTCCTCGTCGCGGTTGTGCTCGAGTATTCGGCGCAACTCATCGTCGTCGGTAACGTCGGCGCGCTGGTTGTACCAGTCGATCGCTTCCAGCTCTTCCATCAACGAATGGATCGCGCGATTCATATCCCGCGTTTCCGGTTTGAGCGACTCGTAAGGTGCGTGCCATGCAATTGGCATTATGATTCCTCCTTGTCAATTAATCTTTCGCGAACGGCTGAAGCTTTCGAAACTCTGTCCGCGTGTTTCTGTCTTCGCCGCCGCGTACCCGCGCTCTTCACTGCGACTGATCTTCTTATGAGCGTGCAGACCTTCGAGAACTAGTTCGCAGACGGCTACCAGTGCTTGTGAATCTGACTTGCCGGAAAGGCCTGAACTAATAGCTGCGTCGATCAAGCCATCTACGTGGTGGAAGTTCTTCAGGCAGAGGTCCGCGCTGTCGGTATCGCTCGTTCTGATAGCATTACCATCGCTGAACCAGGCGACGATCCGGGAACAATCGACGTGTTCGAAGTATTCTTCAAACGTCTTGCCGACCGCGGTTTTTACCAGGTCACGCGCAACGTTAGCCGCGCCTCGCTGTTCTCCTTCGTATTCAAGCTCGAGCTTACCGGTGATTGAAGGCAGCGCCGCGTAGATATCGCTTATGCGAGGGACAATTTCGGACTCACCGGTTATCAGTCCTCGCCGTTCGGCGTTTGAGATCACATTCTCGATAGCCGAAATCGGGAGCCGCTGGCTGACGCCCGACCGCTTGTCTACCCGTTGGTCCGAACGCGCTTCGAAGGCAACCTGCTCGACTGCTCGAATTATGAAGTCGGGCACATTGAGCTTGCTACCATTTCGCCCGAGCCACGCTTCCTGTTTGGTGATCTCGATTCCCTCTTCGACGGTGGTGGGATAATGCGTATTGATTTCAGATCCGATGCGATCCTTGAGCGGAGTGATGATTTTCCCTCTCGCGGTGTAATCCTCAGGGTTCGCCGAGAACACCAGCATCACATCGAGCGGCATTCGTATCGGATAGCCCTTAATCTGAACGTCGCCCTCCTGCATTATGTTGAACAATCCAACCTGAACTTTGCTTGCCAGGTCCGGAAGCTCGTTGATCGCAAACACGCCGCGGTTCGCGCGAGGCAACAGTCCGTAGTGGATCGTAAGCTCGTCTGAGAGCAGGTGTCCGCCGCGCGCTGCCTTGATTGGATCAAGATCGCCAATGAGATCGGCGATGGTGACATCGGGCGTCGCGAGCTTTTCAACATACCTTCTGTCGCGTGGAACAAAGGTCACCGGGGTCTGATCGCCGAGGCCCGCGATCAGCAGTTTGCAAGCCTTGCATATCGGCTCGTAAGGATTGTCGTTTATCTCACAGCCTTCAATCGCGGGCATCTGCTCGTCCAGCAAGCCCGTCAGCTCGCGAAGAATTCGACTCTTCGCCTGTCCCCGCAGCCCGAGCAGGATGAAATTATGACGAGAGAGCAAGGCGTTCACGATCTGAGGGACCACCGAATCGTCGTAGCCGACTATGCCAGGGAAAACCGTCTGGCGCCGCGCGAGTTTGCTTATGAGATTCTCGCGCATCTCGTCTTTAACGGACCGATGCTGAATGCGCGCCGCGTTGAACTCGCTACTCTTGAGCTCGCCGAAGGTGGACGGAAGATGCATGGATCGAATACCTCAGAGTCGTTGAGAAAAGCTGAACATCGTCAGTGATCAACTGTAGCGTTGCTTTTTTGGGGTGTAAACCCCGGCAGAGATCAACGTGACCCGTGATGCGTGATCCGTGAAACATGACGCGACGCGAAGGACATGCTCATGCACCACAAAGATACTGAGTCACAAAGTAGAATTCAGATGCCTTGCCTTTAAATGGATGCGCCCCGGGAATTGGCTTTTTCGGGAGGAATTTTGTGCCCTTGTGTCTTTGTGGTTAATCCGCTTCAGTCTTTGCCGAAGATCTTTTTGAAGACTCGAAGAAAGCCGCCCTTCTTCTTATCTTTCTCATCGCCCTTTTTCTTATCTGAACCCTTGTCAGAACTCTTCGAATTGACCGCGGTGGTTTGATGATCCCTCTTTACTTCCGAAGCCTGAGCGGGTCTGGTCGCCGTTTCCGCCGGACGCGTATCGGTCACGGGCTTCACGGCGGGAGGTAGTTCAGGTTTGGTTGCAGCAGACGCCGTGTTCTTATTTGCGTCGCCCGAGGAGGCTGTGGTGTCGACGCCTTCGGCGGCAAGCGCTGCGGCTTTCGGATTGGGCGCTTCTCCGTTATTGCTGTTTGCTGCGACCTTCTCTTTCTTCCTCAACTCCGGAGCGGCTGAATCGGCCGCCGAGGCGTCCGGCTCAGAAGCCGGATTCGCGGCCGCTACGGTTGCCGAGCTTTCAGGAGCTGTGCCGTCTGAGGCAGCTTTTGGAGCGGGGAGCGGTTGAGGCCCGGAGTTCACGACGGGGAGAGCTACGCGCGCCTTTGGAAGAAATATGATCGAAGCCGCCGAGATCACAACCGCACCGACCAGCAAGCCGGCGCCGAGGAGCGACCACCAGTTGCCTCGGTCTTTACCTTGCCCTTCGCTAGCTTCACGGCCGAGGCGGGTTCCGTCTACGTCGCAGAAGTTCAACTCATCCGGGAAGGTGTCGTTACAAACTGGACATATCTTCATGTGTACCCCGGCTTTCCCGTTGAACGCGACTGATTGGTGACGCGGCTATTGTACCATCGAGGTCAAACGAGGTTCAAACACAACCAATTCTGTAGTGGGCTCATAGTGTTTTGCTCGCTCACGATCGCGCCGCCTCTCTCTGTGTCTACCGCGTCCGCCGCGGTTGAATTGCCAACACTAATTGGGAAAACCGCAGAGGGCGCCGAGGATCCTGAGGACTGCCTTGCCGGCCAACACGGTGTTCAATCCGGCGTGTTTTCCTGATAACGCTCGAGAGCCAATCGACCGGCCAGTAACCCGGTTGCTCGCTCGACTTCAATCTCCTGCACCAGTAACCCTTCCTGCCCATAAGGCAAATAAGCCTGGCACTCGCCCGACGGCGCAATCAGACTGGTCGCCGATTCCTGGAAGCGCAACGCGTAGTTCACACTGCCAAAGTAGATCGTGTTTTCAAGGCTGCGACACATCATCGCCTTCTCATAGTAAGGCGAGGCCGCCGCTCCCCACTGCGTGAGACGGACACCCTCTTTATCGCTACCCGTGTGTTGGGGATGAAAGACGATCCTGGCCCCCCGCACCGCCGCCCATCGCACCGTCTCGGGATAGCGCCAGCCTTCATGGCAGATCGCCACTCCAAACTTGACGCCGTTGATCTCAAAGAGTTGCCGCATATTTCCCGGCAGATAGTACTGATCTTCGGCCGGGTCCAACTGGTTCTTCGTTTGGTATCCCTGAACCTGCCCTTGAGCGTCAATGATAAAGGAGGCAATTTGGCGGCCCTTCGAGACAAGCCTTTCCAGCCCGAGAATAGTAGCCACGCCGTATGCCTGCGCCCACTGTGCCACTGCGCTGAGCACTCGTTCCTGTTGCGTCTGATCAAACGCCAGTACTTCAAAATCCTGCCCACGCAACCCCGGGAGATAGGCTTCCGGGAAACACACGATCTCGGCGTCCTGTGACGAAGCTTCGGAAAGGAAGCCTCTGACCTTTTCTAATCCCTCATCCATTGTTGAAGCGACACAAGGCGACGCAAGGGCGATGATCACGTATGACCTCCGATGCAATTGGATTCTCGACGGAGCAGTCTGAAACAGCCGGCTCAAAGCTGAGCCGCGATCCCGGGTTCAAACTCAATCGGTCGCGGCCTGTGTACCGTGCAATTGTGATCCGATGTTTTGGGATTCAAATGCGAACACGTGCCAGGTCTTACCATCCTTATTAACCAGGCGCGGCTTGATCGTCTTGCCGAGAAACTCAGCGATTGCGCGACTCCAGAAGTTCCCGGCCTGCTTATTTCGATCTGTAACACGCACCTCCCACTTCCCCGGAAACCTCTTCCAAATCTCCTGAGTCGCTTGCGTCCCCACTGCCCGTCTGCGGAAACCACGAACGATGAAGAACTCCGCCATATCCCACACATCGGCTTCATCAGAAAGCGCAGAGCCTCCGCGCACAAAAACGAAGCCGGCCAAATGACCGTCAGCCATAACTAAGAATGGATAGCGATTAGGGTCCTTCCAATATAAGGGAAGACTCTGGTAGCCAAAGCGGCCATCCGGGCCCAGCTTTAGATCCATGAACTCGCTGAAGTCATGGACGTACAGCTCGAGCATATTAGCCAGAACAGGCTGTTGTTCCGGTGACGCTGCAATGACCTCGACATCCGCTGCTGAGTTCAATTTGCCGGTGACTCCCATTGATCCCTCAAATATTGCGAGGTGTCTTAACACTTGCGCGTTGCTTAATAACCTTCGCGTGCTTTGCGGTCCTTTGCGCCTTGCGTTGAGTATTGGGTCTTACTCCTTCAATACCCAGCGCAAAGCCACAAAGGACCGCAAAGCACGCGAAGGACTGACCAGCCGTCACAAGTCAACAACCCAATCAAGTGACTCTTACCGGTAGCCAGGTCCTCAAGCGTTCCCTCACCCTCGAGACAGTAAACAGCCTCCAAATGATTCTTGTACCAGAAGACCTGGTCCAAGCCCGGTTCGAGGATGGCATCAGTGAGTGTTACACCCATGCCGTCCTGCTTATGCAGCAAACGGCAACTCGACCAATTCTCCGTCCGCACTTCGCCTTTCGTGCCTTTGAGATCCTCTTTTGTCCTTACGATCATCGCTCTCCTGTTAGCGGCCCTTACTGCCCTTTCGTTTTCATCTGATTGTTTGTGAGCCAATGCTTACTTCTCTAGATAGTCAGTGCGAAATACGTCGGTGCCGCTTAACTGAACTATAACGCTGCCTTCCTTTGCCGCCACGAAATGTGGAACGCCCGCCGGAATGACTATAAAACTGCCCTCAGGGTAGCCCTTTAGCTTAGATGAGTCGAATCTTTCTCCCGTGCCCAGATACCACGTGCCTTCGATCACCGTGACGAGTTCGTCTTGCGGATGCGTATGCGCAAGGACACGCTTGCCGCCAGGTATCTTAACTCGATCGACCCACGCGCCGCCTTTGCTTGAATCGCCGAACAACTGCGCTCGCTGTCGCCCATCGTTGTAGTAAGGCGGCGTGAACCACCGCACTTGTTCGCGGGTGAACCCGACAACTTCTTTTTGAGTCTTGCCGGCCCAAGTCATTGCCAGGGTTATCGCCGAAAGAGCTATCACTACAGCAATGACTGCGAGAAGTATCTTTTTCATTTCTCTTGCCTCTCAACGGATAAAAAGTAGTGTCTAACGGCGCGCGTAACCGCGGCGCTTAATACTCACGGAACCTTAAGAAATTCGCTTTGCCGCACTCCGGTTGATGCAATTGTCAGACGGCCAATAGGTACTTCGCAAGCGGACTGACGCGAGCGAGAGTTTCGGGGCGCATGCGAGCAGGCAGCTCGACCGCAGCCTTGGCTTCACGCCGAATGTAGGCGCCTTGTATAGAACGCCGAGACTCGCCAGACTCGTTTGTTGCGTGCCCATGCCAGATAGAGCCGTTGTAAATGATGACGGAGCCGGCCGTGCCACACGCTTGGACTTGGCCTTGCTCGTCCGCCCCATGGTCGTTGACTTCGTCGGCTGTAATTGTGGACCACTTGTGTGAACCCGGCACGAAACGAGTGGCGCCGTTGTCGCATCGAAAGTCATCCACAATGAAGATGAAACCTACCATCGGCCACCCATCGGCGTCGCGCTTGAAGTCCACATGAAGACCCTGCGCGTGGGAGCAAGGTCGCAGAGTCCTCGCAAGCATTGTGCTGAGCTTGAACGGCTGACCGATGATGCGACAGCACGCCTCGAGGACCGGTTGGTATACATACAGCCCGTCGAATTCGGGGCCGCGATTCACGAAGTCGTGGACGCGCGTCGTTGTTGAACCAATAGATACGTCAGCTGGATCTGCACCCGACACCGCGCCGTCATAGGAAGACGCGAGCTGCTCAAGATTAGTCGGAGCCACTCCCACAAAGGATATGACATGTCCACCAACAGCAGCCCGATCGACTTTCCCTGCACCGCCGGTAACCAGGTTGGCTCCGGCTACACCCTCACCAATGGCTCGCAGACTATCACCCTGGAGCCGAGCGGCCTCGTCGTGCTCAACAACACGCTCTACATGGTGAGCGACAACGGCTATCTGGTCAGCATGGACGTGAGCTCCGGAGCCTCGCTGAATACGGCGTGGATCCAGGTCCACAACTTCACGAACGACTCCGGCTACAAGGACAATTCGGACAGTTACGATCTGGAGTGCATCACCGTCGCCACCGGCGAGCTGATGATCGGTGTGGAGGGGAACAGCTCCTACGACCCGCACATCTTGCGGTACGACACGGGCAGCAACGGCCCCACGGGCAGCATCTGGGACTTCACGGACGTGACCCTGACCACCGGCGGCATGGAGGCCATGACCTTAGTGCCCGGCTCGGCCTGCCCGCCTGAGATGATCGATGGCTTACCTAATCCGGATTATTACGGAGGAGACCAGTATTACGGCGGCTACTTCTTCGCGGCCTACCAGAGCAAGACCGGCTACGTGTACGTCTACGACCTGCCCCAGGGCTCCGGCACGACGCACACGGTGCCCAACCACCTCAAGAAGTTTCAGATCAACGACGGGAGCGGCCAAAAGATCACGATGGAAGCCTCGGACATGTGCTTCGCCGACGGCTACCTGTTCATCCTGTTCGACGGCGGCGGCACACAGGACGAGATCCACCTCTTCTCGATCCGCCCCGACGGCAATGGCCTGGACCACAAAGGCGCGAGCTACCTGCCAGTCCTCACTGGATGGAACAACCAGACGGACTTCGAGGGCCTGACAATCGACGGGTCGAACCTGTACCTGTCCATGGACGCGAGCAATCCAACCAAGAAGCTGGTCTATCAATTCACGGACTACAGTATCAGCAAGTTCGTCTGAGAAGAGCGCCATTCAATCCGATAACGTAGCCAGAACCGAAAAACCCTCGCAAGGAGAGCCAGCTTTCCTAAAAGGCCGCCAAGGTCCCGCTAATTCGCAGGGCGAACTCCAACGACGAGATCAGCCTGTCCTTCGGTGATTGCGCTTCCATCCTTGAAGTCTACCCGGTAATGAACCGAGTAGGCGCCGGCAGCAAGAGACTTTGGAATCATAAGCGCGCGGCTCATTTCAGCGCCGGCGAGCACCGGCAGTGATTCAGTTTCAGGAAGCTCCGCAACCGTCGCTCCCGCGCTGTCGAGGATCTTGACCGAGTGAAGCGGACGAAGGTGACTGTTGCCATCGTTCTTTAGAGTGGGTGTTATGAGAATGCCCTGCTCGCTGCCTCCGGTCTTCAGATTCTGCAGAGAACCCCTCTTCGTCAGTTGCGGAACCATTACATAAAACAGCGCGGCCATACGAAAACGCAATATCACCTGGCGTCTGTTTTGATCCACCTTGAGATTATCGGGTCTCGCTTCTACAAACAGCGCCGCGAGATGATCGCCGGGCGTTGCGTCTTTTGGAACTGAGATCGTCACGCGAATCGGGTGGACTTTACTCGGCAGCGCGGTGATCTCAGCCGGGCTGTACGTCAGCCACGAGCTTGCTGAATTCGGTTGAGTCCCGGCCTTGTAGTATTCGGCTTCACCGCTGCTCAGGATCGACCAATCACCAAGCGACGCGACAAGCCGGCAAGGCTGGGCCTCGCCGGATACGGAGTTGTAAATCACATTCACAACAACCGTCTTCTCAGAACCGGGCAACATCGGCAGCTCGAATCGCGCAGGCGCCACACCGATCCCGTCGGCGGCGGGAGATGGCGACGAGGCCTGCGCCGGCGCACTCTGTGACTGGCCCGATGCGAGCATCGGCAGCATAACGGCCATCCAGACTGCCGTAAGAACCCAACTGTTCGTTTTCATATTCGATCCTGTGAACGTTCATTCAACCTGGTAGCCCGAGTGAAGACTTGTAAGGGCGTCCCTCCGTGGGCGCCCCTCATTGGCGATGCCAAGCGCGGTGTGTAATGAGGTGCGCCCACGGATGGATGCCCTTTACAGGACTACCGATTTGGCCGATACACTCCACTAATTGCACGCGAACGTCGTTCCCGATGAGATAGTAAAGGTCAGCGTAACCGCGCTCATTGTACCGGGCGTAAAGAACTGCGGCTTTACAGCGAGGATCGCATCAAATGCCCATCCGTCGTTCTGACCGCTGCCGCCAAAGTTATTGCTCAGTTGAGGACCGTTGATCACCAGCGTATTGGTTCCAAGATTGGAGAGCGATCCTGGATACTGCGCTCGGCCGGTCGAGCCGTTGATCGTGAAGCTTGCAGATGGATCGTTGTTGAATGTACTCGCGATGATCGAGTCGCCGCCGCATGCAGCTGGCCTATTACCGAACGGGCGCAGGTTCTGAATGCCGAAGCCGATGTCGGAGAATCGGACCGCATTTGCATCGCTCGATTGAGTGCCCGAAATCGTCACCACCACCTTGTACGCGCTGTCGGTGCGCATCGCTACCGGAACGACGACGTTTACAATTTGATTCGCATTAATTGGCGAGAGATCTCCGAAGTTGACGCTTACTGAGAGGACAGCCAGCAGTGTTGCGCTGCCAGTCACTGATCCTCCAACGCTTCCGGATATAGTCGGCAGTCCGGCGCTTCCAATATCGTAGCGGGCGGCCAGCGTGGGACGAGTCGCCGAAAACACAAGACAGCAACTCAATGCGAACACTGCTGGTATGCGTACTCTATTCATCGGGAACCCGCCTGGTTCAGATCTACTCGGATCTACATTTGGCGCTACGGATTCGAAATTGTAAAAGTCACGGACGTCGAGAAACTGCCCGGCGTAAAGAACTGCGGCTTGATAGCGAAAATGGTCGTCACTACAAGCCCATTGGTGTTAGCCGAGGGGGCCATCGCATTCATCACGCGAGGGCCGGTCAAGACTGTTGTGCTGCTTGTGTAGTTGGCCAGGGAATGACCTGCAATATAGTTGTATCTGCCGGTGACTCCATCGACCGATCCGTTTGATCCGGAGGTAGGATCACCATTCGCGCTCGCCGCTATCGTGTCCGTTCCCGTAGCTACTCCGCCGCCGCTATCTCGAGTAGCGGTGGTTACTCCGAATCCGATGTCTGCCAGCGTAACTGAGCTCGCGTCAGGCGTGCCGGCGCCATAGGTTATTGCCGCGGCGCTCGTCTTCAAGGTGAACGAGACGTTGCTTCTGAGCCTTAACGGCACGCTGGCAGTAACAAAGTTGGCGCTGTTGGAAGGACCTACTTCACCGAAGTCGATTGTCAGCGTCGTAGGGTTATTGAGCTTATCACCCTTGATCTTGTTGTTGGTTATCCCGCCGCCCGAATTATTGGCCAGCGTCGCAGGTCCTCCGGCTCTCACTTCTACGTAACCCGATGCGCTGCCCTGAAGCGTGAACGATCCGCTGTCCGATGTCTGCGCCGATGCAACCAGCGAGATCATCAAGACGATTGTTGCGAGAAACAGCAGCCGCGCAGATTGGCAAACCAGTCTTGTCATTGCTCTATCCTTCCTTCGTCAACTTTCCTGGCGGGCTTGGCCTTGCACATAGCCAGGACAACAACGGCGATGCGCTATTCAAGATCTCGAGGGGGTGGGAACTACAACCTGCGTGAGGGATACCGAGTGGCCGTCAATGATTATTGCTACCGGTAATAATATGTCATCACTTCTCCGAAAAACGAATCTCAGCGGTCAGACTTCGAGACGGGCGCAGTTTTCGCATTTGTACTTTCTTTGTGAGCTGACTGCGCAGCGACCACCAAATCGGCGCGACCTTCCGTCACCGGGCCATTCTCACTAAACCTAACCCGATAGTGCACAGAGTAGCTGCCCACGGGAAGCGTCTTCTCTATTGTCAGGGGAATCTCGGTTTCGCTATCAGCCAACACCGGCAACGACTCGGTCTCCGGGCATTCGGCAACGGCGACTCCGCTTTGGTCCAACAGCTTGATCGCATAGATCGGCCGAACATGAGTGTTACCCTTATTCCTCAATCTCGGTGTCACGATAAGGGCCTTCTCCGTTGCTTCTGCTTTCAAATTCTCCAGGCTCGCGTCCTGCGTAAGAGTGGGAACCATCACATAGAAAACAGCCGCGAGGCGGAACTTCACGCGAACTTGCTTTCGATTCTCCTCAAACTTTATGTCGTCGGCTCGCGGCTCAACGAACAACGCGGCGACATGTTCGCCGGGCGCCGCATCTTTCGGGACGGAGATCGTTACTCGGATCGGATGACTCCTGCCCGGTATCACAGTAACCTCGGTCGGACTGTAGACCAGCCAGGGGCTTGCAGAGTTCGAACGTGAGCCCGCCGGATAGAAGTCGACTTTTCCCTGCTTGGTTATGGTCCAATCGCCCAGGTAAGCAAGGACCCGCGTAGGCTGTCCTTTGCCTGTATCCGAGCTGTAAATCAGATTGACTACGACCGTCTTCTCCGTGCCCGGCAACATCGGCAGCTCGATGCGGGATGGTGAAATCGCAATGTCGTTAAGGTCCGGCGGTTTCGGCTCCTGACCCTGCGAGCTACGATCCTGAGTCATACCGTGCAGCGGAAGACACAGGATAACCAGCGCCGAAACCAGCAGAGTTGTAGCTTTCCTTGTGATCGTCAATATCAGTGCTCCTGACCTTCAAGGCGTTCGAGGCTCCGTCGATCTGACGCCTATGCCTAAACTAAGCGTTGGTGCAAGCGCCGTCTCGAATCGATGACGGCGCCTGCACACTCAGCTTGGTTGGGCGGTCTAGGTTTCATCCTCGCTAGGGAGTGGTGATCGTATAAGTGACAGTCGCCGAAAAAGTAGTCGGCGTGAAGTATTGCGGACCGATAGCGTAAACCGTATCAACCAGCAATCCGTTATTCGGTGAACTTACTGAGCCGCCTTTCGAAATACGCGGCCCGCTCAGGACCTGAGTAGCCGAAGAAACATTGCTCAGCGAAGTAGGAAACGTTGGAACTCCGTCTGCGTTCTTGGCTGCCGCGCTTGGGTCGTTGCCAAACGAGCCCGCTATCACCGAGTTGGTTGCCGGATCGCCAAAGACCAGCGCGCCGGAATTGGCCAGGTTCGCGAGCCCGAATCCGACGTCGGAAAGCGAGATGTCACCGCTCGCCGCGCCGAAACCGCTCGACGCCGTAACTTGCGCCGAAAGCGCATAAGCGGCATTAGTCCGCAGAATGACTTTTACTTTGCCGCCGGCATAGTTGTTCGTGTTCGCGGGCGATACGTCGCCGACGCTCATCGTGAAAACCAGCGGACTGTTTTGTGTGTTTGGCGCATTGGTGCCGGTCTCGCTATTCAAAGCCGTGAACGACCACCAGCGGATCGAAGCCGACTTTGCTACGCTCCCGTTAATGGTGACCGTTCCTGTGTTTTGTGCGAATGCCGTGCCTGCCGCGATGGCAAGAAACGTCGTGAGGAAAGCGAGCTTTGTCAGCCGCCTAACCAATCTGTTCATAATGATCTCTCCTTGACTTCGCTTCCGAACCCTGAGGTTGTCCAGAGAACTTGGTCAATTGTGCGGGGAAGGTTTACCCAGGCATGAGGGGCAAAAAGGAACAAGCGTCTGAGAGACGCACGGCCATTATTGCCACATACGGGTAAAGGTCAACAGTTTTCAGCAGTGGGGGTCGTTGGGTGTTGGCCGCTCACGATCTGCTCCTCCGCGTCCTCGGCGCCCTTGTATGTTCAGTAAGTGTTTGATAGTGAACTCCAGTGTCAACAAGCTCGGCGTGGTAGATCGATCGCGTCCTGGTCATCATAGACCGTCGCAGAGCGCTGATCGCCACGCCGTCCTAAAGTAA
>WNFR01000431.1_pt1 | contig 53172 bp, 50 predicted proteins | sample 5400221 | NCBI WGS metagenome assembly WNFR01 (sample SAMN13153357, study PRJNA577476) | soil metagenome | isolation source: 40 cm soil under Madrone tree | place: USA:California | collected 2016-06-14
CTCGCTTCAGGACACCCTCTCGCTGGCTTGCTGGGGGCCAGGCGCTTTCACCCCTCCCAATGTCTGAACTGCAGCTCATTTTTGCCGAGAGTTGAGAAACCACAGGCTGACGGGTACACTTAGGATGCAAAGCTTTCGCGCCACCTGAAAGCGCGCAGAGGTTTCGCCGCAGGGTACAGGAGCTCGCGGCGACTGGATTCGAGCAAAGGAGAAGCTGAATGGCTTATGTGATAGCCGAGCCGTGTATCGGCACCAAGGATACCGCCTGCGTGGATGTATGCCCGGTGGATTGCATCCACCCACGTAAAGATGAAGCGGAACACGAAGGCGTGACGCAACTGTACATCAATCCGGTGGAGTGCATCGATTGTGGCGCGTGTGTGCCGGTATGCCCGGTGACGGCAATTTTTGCCCTGGAAGATCTGCCTGAGAAGTGGCAATCATTCACGGCGTTGAACTCGGACTGGTTCGCCAAGAAGTAAGCTAACGGATCGAATGGAAGAATCAAGAACGGCACGCGACGGCGTGCCGTTTTTTGTGGTGCGCTGAGCATGTTCGACAACTTGGAGGTGAAATCCTCTACTCATCCTGATGGAGGAGAAGAGTTAGTGAAGCGCAAGGGTGTCATCGTGAGATGGGACCTGAGAGAAGCGCGAAGCAAACATGCGCACCGATGGACAAAAACTGGATTTGCGGCTCACGGTGTCGGGCGAGCGAGCAATCGATCGCGAAGTCTACATCCAAAGGCACTGGTGGTAAATCCAGGTGCGTAGAAGGCGATCGAACTTACCCCGGGAGGTCTGCTGCATGTCACGGAATCGTGTCGACACTTCCCCTTTGCTGATTTAGATATGCCGCGGCCATAGCCAGTTGGGCCACGCCAACCCTCCTTGAGATTTCGACATCTATGCGATTACCGAGTGAAATGCGGCAATTTTTTAGGAACCGTTCGAGAGGGATAAGCGCGTGAGAAGAATTAACTCAATAATTGCTTCGATGGCGTTGCTGACGGGCGCCGAGAACGCAAGTGCAACGGCGCAGCAGGCAGTAGCGGGCCCCAAAGCCGCTGGCGTGACGCACCACGCTTCTCCTGAAGGAGACTGGAGCGGGGCCCTGCAAGTCGGAGACGCGCAACTGCACCTTGTGTTGCATTTAAAAAAGAATGCGCAAGGGGAGTGGCAAGCGACCCTGGATAGTTTGGATCAGGCCGTGTACGGAATGGAAGCTTCGGGCGTAAAGCGTGGCGAAGATACCTTGGCATTTGAGCTGGCGTCCGTCGGCGCGCATTTTCAGGGCAAAATCTCACCGGACAATAAATCCATTCGTGGGATATGGGAACAGGGCGGGACGGGTCTGCCGCTGCGATTTGAAAAGCGGGCGGCGGGCGCGGAGAAGTCTACAGCCAGACCGATTTCAAAAGTGGAAGGCACGTGGCAGGGAGCCATCGAGACCGGCAACATGCGCATGCGGCTGCAACTGCACCTCAATCACGATGACAAGGGCGCGCTGATTGCGTCCGTGGACAGTCTGGACCAGGGAATCCAGGGGATTCCTGCGTCGAAAGTGACCGAGCGGGCTGGCGAACTGAGGTTCGAACTTTCGGCGTTTGGGGCGGAATATCTGGGAACTCTAAGCGCAACAAAAAACGAGATCGCCGGACACTGGAGCCAGAACGGAAACGACGAAAAGCTGGATTTCAAGCGTTCCGATCAGATTTTGGAATTGCGGCGGCCGCAGAATCCAGCGAAGCCGTATCCATACAAGGACGAAGAAATATCGTTTGCAGCCGGTGATGGAAAAGCGACCCTTGCAGGAACGCTGACTCTTCCACCGGGTACCGGGCCATTTCCTGGTGCTATTTTGATCGGAGGTACCGGGCCGGTCGATCGAGATGAAACCGTCGCCGGACATAAGCCGTTCCTGGTGCTCGCGGATTCGCTGGCGAGAAAGGGAATCGCAATCCTGCGCTACGACAAACGTGGCATCGCGCAATCCAAGGGCGACTACGCGGAAGCGACGATGCAGGATTTTGCGCAGGACGTGCAGGCAGCTCTGGCGTTCATGAAATCGCGCAAGGAAGTGGACGCAAAACGATTAGGCATCATTGGCCACAGCGAAGGTGGAATTCTTGCTTCTCTGGTGGCAACCCGTTCGCAGGACATGCGTTGGCTGGTGCTGCTGGCTACACCGGCTACGACCGGAGAAAACACGTTGCTGCGGCAGTCGGAGTTGATCGCGCGCGCCGGCGGACTCCCCGAAGAACAAATCGTGCACAGCTTGGAGTTTGACCGCAGAGCTTATGCCGCGGTCCGCGAAGAAAGAAACACCGCGGCACTGGGAAAAAAGTTGGACTTGCTGGTCAAGCAAAGCGGATTGGGCGAAGCCATGCCTCCGGCGGCGCTGCAGGCGCAGATTCGGTTCATGACTTCTCCCTGGTTTCGGCAGTTCCTGGACTACGATCCGGAGCCGGTGCTGGAAAAATTGCAATGCCCGGTGTTGGCGTTGAGCGGCGACCGCGACTTGCAGGTGGATTCAACCGAGAATGTGCCGTTATTGCGCAAGGCTTCCGAGGCGAGCGAGAACAAAGATTTCACCGTGGTCGAAATTGCAGGCGTCAACCACTTGTTTCAAACGGCGCAGTCCGGCTCACCGGCGCTTTACGGCGCGATTGAGGAAACCATGGCCCCAGAAGTGTTAACTGCCGTGGCAAACTGGGTCTCGAAACACACCTCCGAATGAATCGTTGCGAAGTGGTAGCACCAAGCCGTGACCGCGGCTTGCTATTGCGACCCTCGCGGTATGATGAAGGATGGAGCCCAGGACCGCCCCCGTGCCGCCAAAATTTCATCTGTCCCTGCTGATTCACGCGCACCAACCCGCCGGAAATTTTGAAGATGTTTTTGAGCGCTGCTACCAGCACGCGTATCTTCCTTTCGTTCAACACCTCCAAAAACACCAGGGGATTCGCGCCGGGCTGCACTTTTCCGGGCCGCTGCTTTCTTGGATTGAAAGAAATCACTCTGAATACTTTGCATTGCTGCGGTCTCTTGTCAAGCGCCAGCAGGTGGAAATGGTTGGCGGCGGATTCTACGAGCCGATCCTGGCCGTGATTCCTCCGGAAGATCAACGTGAACAGATCGAACGGCTCGCCGCGTATCTCGAAGAACATTTTGGCGAAAGACCGTCGGGTGCGTGGCTCGCCGAGCGCGTGTGGGAGCCGCAACTGCCGTCGGTGCTGGCTGCGGCGCAAGTAAATTACACGCTGGTGGACGATTTCCATTTTCTCGCGGCTGGATTCGAACCTTCCGAATTGTTCGGCGCGTACCAGGCGGAGGATCGCGGCAAAGTGGTGCGGCTATTCGCCGGGCAAAAAGCATTGCGCTACCTGATACCCTTCGGCAAGGTCGAGGATGTGATTCAGTATCTTCGCGAGGCGGCGATGATGCATCCTGGCGGAGTTGCGGTGTTTGGCGACGACATGGAAAAATTCGGAGTGTGGCCCGGTACTTTTGAGCATTGCTACGACGATCGCTGGCTCGAAGAATTTCTGACGGCGCTCGATAAAAATTCCGATTGGTTGAGCGTCACGCCGCCAGGCGAGTTCGCGCAGACACACGTGCCCTTGGGCCGCGCGGACCTGCCCACCGCGTCATACCCGGAAATGACAGAGTGGGCCTTGCCTACCGGTGTGCGGCAAAGATTTCACACGGTGCAGCAGGAGTTTACCAAGCGTCCGGAAGTGGCGGCATTCTTGCGTGGCGGTTCGTGGCGCGGATTTTTTCGCAAATATCCTGAATCGAACCTTCTACACAAGAAAATGCTGCGCGCCGGAACGCGCTTGGCGGCAGTGCCGCAGCGCCGTACGGAAACCAAGCCGGCGCAGGAAATTGCGACGGCCCGCGATCAACTGCTCCGCGCGCAATGCAACGATGCGTATTGGCACGGCGTTTTTGGCGGGCTTTACGCTCCGCATCTACGCACTGAAATCTGGCGAAACCTAATCCGCGCTGAGGCCGCGGCGGATAAACTCATTCCCGGAGGACAAATCGGACGCGTCGAAATGCTCGATTACGACACCGATGGCAAAAATGAGTTGTTGTTCACTGGGCCGGAATATCAGGCGCTCCTCAAACCCTCGGATGGCGGAACTCTCGCCGCCCTGGATTTTCGTTCCAACGCGGCGACGCTTATAAATTCCATGCAGCGCCGGCCGGAAGCGTATCATGCACGTTTGCGCGAAGTGTCACAAACCGCGACCGGAGTTGTTGCCTCGATTCATGAGCAGACGCGCGTCAAAGAGCCGAACCTGGAACGCTTTCTGAAATATGACCGTTGGGCGCGTCACGCTTTCCGCATTTTGGTTTTCGATCCCAAGAAGACCCATGCTGACTACGAAGCTTTGCGATTGATGGAGGATGCAAGTTTCGCAGGCGGAGAGTTTTCCGTGCGTTCTTCCGGTCCGCATCAGGCCGAACTGTATCGCCAAACGGTGATTGGCGCCCATCAAGGGGTGGACGAAGGGATTTCGGTCGACATCACCAAGCGTTTTTCGTTTGGACCGGCGCCCAACGGCTGCGAAATTTCCTGTGAAGTGGGGCTCAAGCTCAAACAGCCCGTGGATCGCGCGGTAATGGTCGGCATCGAAACCATCGTAAATTTACTTGCGCCCACGGAGAGCGACCGGTTTATTGAAACTGCTGACGGCCCGCAAGCACTGCGGTTTAGCGGCGAATTGCCTGGACCGATTCTTCACCTGCAAGACGGCTGGCAAAAACTGCGAATTACTTTACACGCGCCGGGAACGGAAAATTTCTGGATCGCGCCGATCGAAACAGTTTCGGAATCCGAAGAAGGATTCGAACGCGTATATCAAGGCTCGCAAATTTTGGCGCGCTGGCGGTTGAGCACACAGAAAGTCTTGTCTGCGCGAATTGTCTGGCGTATTGAAGCCGTCTGATTGGCCTGAAGACCGATTGTTTTTTCGGTCAGACCAGCAAATCTTTTCCACCATTCCGAGCGAACCATTACTCCACAATCCAAAGGTTTTGCGCGAAGGGCCACTGGTCATCAACCCATTGCGCAACCTGGCGGAATCCTGCGCGCGTTGCCATTTCCGCCGGCTCATGAGGACGGTATTTGTGCGAACTTTCCGTCCAGATGGTTTCACCTTCTTCCAAGCGAACCAGCAACGCCGCACCCCGAATGTTCACGCGCTGGCGCCGCAAAGATTGCAGGTGCATCTCAATCCGGCGCTCCGAGGAATTCCACAATGCCAGATGGCGGAAATCCCGCAGCTGAAAATCCGCGCCTAGTTCACGATTGATGCGCGCCAGCAGGTTTAAATTGAACGCGGCGGTCACCCCCACAGGATCGTCGTACGCCAGAATCTGCACGTTCACTTCTTTTTCAAAGTCGGTCCCAAGTAGCAGCGAATCGCCTGGTTCCAGCACTCCTCGAACCTGACGCAGAAAATCATCGGCGGCTGGCCGGTCAAAATTTCCGATGGTGCTGCCCAGAAAAAGCACGCACAGATGTTCCTCAGCTTCTCTCCGCGCCGCTACCGCCCGCAAGCCCTCCAAGTAAGGTTTTTCGTAGCCTACCAGGCTCACACAATCCAACTGGCCGAGCTCCTTTTCGCACGCCGCAAGAGCCGCTGGCGAAATTTCGATGGGGTAATAAAACGTCTGCCGGCGGCAAGCCAGCGCTTCGAGCAGGTAACGCGTTTTTTTGCCGCTGCCGCTCCCCAACTCCGCCACGTGCGTGGGCAGGGGCATCCGCGCGATGATCTCTTGCGCGTGTTTCTGCAGCAACCGCGTATCGGCGCGCGTCAGTCCATATTCTGGAAGCAAGCAGATCGCTTCGAATAGCTCCGAGCCCACTTCGTCATACAAATATTTGCTGGGAAGTTCGCGTTGACCAGCTTTCCTCAGCCCGTCGCGAACATCCACCGCAAAATCCGACAACACTAGTTGCTGCGTGGTTTGGCTCGACATTTCTGCTCCTGAATCGGGAGTTGCGATCTACTCTTCCACGCAACGAAAAGTTGCGTAGACATACGGGTAATGCGGCTGGAACCAATTACGGAAGGAGCGCCGAAGCATGCAGGCGGCGGTGCGCGGCGAACCACCCTTCATCACATAGTGCTTGCCATCGAAAAAGTTTGCCGAGTAGCCAGGATAGAACGGCATTGGCGCGAACCCGGGCAGCGGCGCAAACACCGTGCGCGTCCATTCCCAGCCGTTGCCCACCAGGTCGTGAATTCCAAATGCGCTGGCACCGTCCGGATGCGCGCCGCACGGCGCAGGATCAAAATGAGCAAAATCGAAATTGCCAAATTGCGGCTCAGGCGTTTCTTCGCCCCACGGATAGCTGCGCTGCTCCTCGGAATATGGCACTCCGTACGCGGCACGATGGAACTGCTCTTCGGTAGGCAGCTTTCGATCCAGCCATTTGGCATAAGCGGACGCTTCGGCATGGCTCACGTACACCGGCGTATCCATTGCGAGCGGCATCTCGCTGAACATTCCCCGGTAATTCCAAATGTTGCCGTGGCGTTCCCAAAAGGCCGGGTGCGCGATTCCATTCTTTTCGCGCCATGCCCAGTCGGCGCTTGTCCACAACGAGCGGTCACGATATCCACCATTCTGGACGAAGTGCATAAATTGACGATTTGTGACGTTTTGATTTTCGATGCTGAACGCGGGTACGCGAACCGTCAAAGCTCCACGTTCGTTGTCCCATCCAAAACTCTCGCCGTCGGCAGGCAGTCCAAGTGTCGCCGGTCCTTCTGGAATTTCCACCAGGTGATGCCGGATGCGCGGCGCACTCCAGTGGTGTTTGGCGGCCACCCGCTTTTTCATCGCCAGCGGCAACCGATGAAACATGTAAGCCAGAGTTTCTGCGTGCATCAGGCGGTGTTCGATGGCCGTGTCCAGCATCGTCAGCAGCTGCGGATGCCCTTCGTCGGGGTGGCCGAGTGTTTGCTCGATCGCAGAATCGAGTTCCGCGCGCAGCCGCTCGTTGTACGCAGTGATTTGATCACGCGAAGGCCAATCATGTGCCTGGTCGGAAGGCAGCCCGCCGCCAACTGGATCAATTCCAAACGCAAATAGCTGATCGAAGGAACGGTTAAAGCGGCGCAGACCAAACGCTCGCTCCCCGAGAAGGTTCCAATCGAACGTTTCCACGTGGCCCAGATAAAAAATAACGCGGTGACGTTCGGCAATTGGCCGCTCGTAAAACGCATCGTCGCGCAGGATTTCGAATAGTTTATCCGTGGTAGCCCTTGCACGGATGAGCCGCGCATGATCGTGGCGGGTATGGACTGCGGTGGCGAGAGCTCCCATGATTTTTTCCCCTCCGTTTGATGCGACTGCCGATCGAAGGATGCACCGATTCCTCGGCGCAAGGGAAGCTGGCTACGTTACGATGTTGACTCTGGTCCCTGAAGATGTCAACCCAAACGCGGGAGCCCAAACTTTGAGCGAAACTAGCATCGAGTTTACGAACGTGGAATACCGTATTTCTGGCAGAGCCTCTCCGCCCATCCTCTCCGGCGTTTCCCTGAAAATTCATCACGGCGAAACCATCGCATTGCTTGGCCGCAGCGGCAGCGGAAAAACTACCATGCTCAAACTGATCAACCGGCTTCGCACTTGCTCCTCCGGCGATCTACTTGTCGAAAATCAGCCGGTCCGCGATTGGAATGTGATTCGGCTTCGCCGGCGAATCGGCTACGTCATCCAGGAAGTCGGATTATTTCCACATTTTACAATCGAGCAGAACGTTTGCCTGGTACCCGGTTTGGAAAATTGGCCCACCGAACGAATCAAATCCCGCTTTGCAGAAGTAATGCAGTTGATCGGACTGAACCCCGCCGAATATGCCGGCAAGTATCCGCGCGAACTTTCTGGCGGTCAGAGACAGCGAATCGGTGTGGCGCGAGCTCTGGCCGCAGACCCGGCCATTCTGCTGATGGACGAACCGTTTGGCGCGCTCGATCCCGTAACGCGGGCCGAACTGCAGCGCGAATTTCTCACCCTGTCCCGCAAAGTTTCCAAGACTACGGTACTTGTGACGCATGATCTTCGCGAAGCATTACTTCTCGCAACCCGCGTGATTCTGTTGGATGCTGGGCGAATTGTTGCTGAGGCCAGCCCTGGCGACTTTCTGAGTCTCGATCAAAAAGTTGCGCGCGATTTCATCGCTGCTTCGGAGCTGGTGGCAGGAGCCACACAATGAATGTCTGGCAATTTTTCGCAGGCCATCGCGCGGAAATTCTCGCGGCCACACGCGAACATCTCGTGCTGGTCTTGATTTCGATGGCCATAGCGGTGGCAACCGGCGTCCCTCTGGGACTCGCGCTGGTCACGCATCCTCGCTGGCGTGCCGCGGCGTTGGCCGTTGCCAGCGTCTTCCAAACCATTCCCAGCCTTGCGCTCTTTGGCTTTTTGATCCCCCTGCCTTTTCTCGGCGGCATCGGCGCACGCACCGCAATCGTGGCACTGGTGCTGTACGCTTTGCTCCCCATCCTCCGCAACACCTATGTTGGCCTCACGGGCGTTGACCCTGCCATTCTTGAAGCTGCTGAAGCCATGGGCATGACGGAAGATCAGATCCTTTTTCGCGTGCGCCTGCCCCTTGCTACCAGTTTTATTCTTGCGGGTATTCGCACCGCCACCGTCATTACCATCGGTGTGGCCACCATTGCCGCCGCCATTGGCGCCGGAGGCCTAGGCACATTTATTTTTCGCGGAGTCGCGATGGTCAGCGACGCAGTCATTCTCGCCGGAGCGATACCTGCCGCGCTTCTGGCGTTGCTGGCCGATTTTCTGCTCGGCTTGCTGGAACGCCGTCTGCGAGTTGCATGAGATGAAACGCTTCGTCTGCCTCTTGCTGCTATTGGTAACACTTATTTCCAGCGCGTGCCGAAATTCCTCTCGCCCGCCACTGGTCGTCAGTTCCAAGTTCTTTACGGAACAAGTCGTCCTTGCCGAATTACTTGCGCAGCATATCGAAGCGCGTACCGGCATTCGCGTTCAGCGCCAGGCAAACCTCGGTGGAACATTGCTGGTGCAAAAAGCCATGCTTAGCGGTGACGTAGACCTGTACGTCGAATATACCGGTACGGCGCTGACCGCCGTTCTCGGCGAAGATCCGCAAGGAGATTCGAACGCGGTGTACCAGCGCGTGAAGGAAGAATATGCGCGACGTTTTGCCTTCGAAGTAACCGAACCTCTGGGATTTGCCAACTCGTTTGCGATGGTGGTGCGCGGCGCGGACGCGCGCAATCGGCATCTCGCCGCAATGTCTGATATCGCGCCGCTCGCGCCGCAGTGGCGTGTCGGCGTAGGCTACGAATTTCTCGAACGGCCCGACGGCTACCGAGGCTGGACCGAACGCTACGGCTTGAAATTCAGTACACAGCCGAGCGTGCTCGATCTCGGCTTGCTGTATCGCGCGCTCGCTGAGAAAAAAGTGGATATTGTCGCCGGCAATTCGACAGATGGCCTGATTGACGCGCTCGGATTCGTTCCGCTAACCGACGATCGACATTATTTTCCGCCGTACGATGCCGTGCCCGTCGTTCGGCGTGCAGCGCTCGAAAAATTCCCGCAATTGCGTGCCGCTCTTGCCGAGCTCTCCGGGAAGATTTCAGAGGATGAGATGCGCCACCTGAACCGCCAGGTAGATGCCGACCAGCGCGACGTTGCAGCAGTCGTCGGCGAGTTCAGAGCCACAAAAGGGCTCTAGCCGTCCCGCCTCAAATGGCCAACTGTTGCTCGTGCTAGCGCACCGGGTCAATGAACGCCTGCAGCAGGTCCGCGCGCTCCTTCTGATCCATGGCCAGCACCCGAAGCAAATCACGCACGGAAACCATGCCGCGAAAATTGCTCCGTCCGTCCATCACCAAGAGGTGGTAAATACCATGCTGGTCCATCAGGCCCAGGCAATCCTCCAGCGTCATTTCAAGCCCCACGCTGATCAGGTCGCGCGACATGATTTCGCCGACTTTCATCCACGCGGGACACCTATTTTCCGCGGCAACCTTATTGGAAATATCGCTCTGCGACACCACTCCGATTAACCGCCCGTTGGAATCCAAGACTCCCGCTGAGCGAACCTGCCGCTCTCGGAAGTATTGAGCAGCCTGATGCACCGATGCATCTTCAGGGAGAGAAAACACTTCTCTTCGCGACCCGATGAGATCCGAAACCCTCATAGGACCCTCCGGGCGGGACTTGGCGGGATTGGCCTGATGGTAGGCCGCTCTCCCGCAAATTGCAACTCGTATTCGAAGTGTGCGGCCATTGGAATTGTGCGACGCCGAACAGTTTTCTCCGGACGCCGTTGCGTTGGGTTGCCCCTCAGGCGCGCGCAATGCTAGAGTCCCAACAGAGCGCAATACCGAGGAAAATCATGGCGATTTCTCAAGATTTGTTGGAAATGCTTGTCTGCCCGTTATGCAAAGTGCCGGTTACGCTGCTTGAGGACCAGAGCGGCTTAAAGTGCCCTGCATGCCGCAGAGTTTATCCGGTGCGCGATGACATTCCCGTCATGCTGCCCGAAGAAGCCTCCATTGCAAACGAATAACCAGCCGAAAAGGAATTTCCGTTGACTCCGCCACTGCTCGCCGATTCACTGCCTCGTCTCAAACGCATTTTGCCGCGGCTCAAAGCCCGCAGGATTGGTGTGCTTGGCGATCTGATGCTTGACCGCTATTTATGGGGAACTGCGACGCGGCTTTCGCCTGAAGCTGCTGTTCCTGTCGTGGATTTCGTCGAGCAGAGCGAATGTCTCGGCGGCGCTGGAAATGTCGCTGCAAATCTGGCTGCGCTGGGCGCGCGCGTAGCAGCCTTTGGCATTATCGGAGAAGATGAATCCGGCGCAGCATTGCGGCGATGTCTTCGCCAAGCGGGCCTCGGCGATTCCGGAGTAATCGCCGACAAATCGCGCGTGACCACCGTCAAGACCCGCGTGATCGCGCGCCACCAGCAGATCGTTCGCATCGATCACGAACGTCGTGAACCGGTGGCAGCATTCCTGGAAGAGAAACTGGTCCGGCAATTGCTCTCGGCTCTGAAAAAACTCGACGGTCTCGTGCTTTCCGACTATGACAAAGGCTTGATCACCGATGCCTTCGCCGATCGTGTGCTCAGTGCATGTCATCACCTGAAGGTTCCCGTCTTTGTGAAGCCAAAAACGTCGCGGCTTTATGCCTACCGCGGCGCGCGCTTGATCGTTTGCAATGCCAAGGAAGCGGGTTTTTTTGTCACTCGTTCTCTGCACGACGAAAAATCTTTTGAAGAAGCGGGCCGCGCGCTTCTCGCTCATTTTGGTTGCAGCGCTGTCGTTATCACCCGCGGCGAAAAGGGACTCAGTATTTTCGAGGAGTCCTCGCCTCGCCACCTGACCATCCCGGCGACGAGTTTTGAAGTCACCTACGCCCGCGTGGGCCAGTCCGGTGTTGAACGTGACGCCACCGGACGCCAGGTCTTCGACGTTACCGGGGCAGGCGACACGGTGCTGAGCGCGCTCTCGCTGGCCGTCGCCGCCGGAGCCGCGCTTCCCGACGCTGCGTTGCTCGCAAACACCGCCGCCGGCGTCGTGGTCGGGAAATTGGGCACGGCCAGCGTCACAGTGCCCGAACTCGCCCACGCGCTCGACGACCTCCGCCGCTGATCCCTGCGCCATATTGGCGAAGCGAGTTGGTCGAAGGATCTCAACCCTTAACTAAGCTGAGTTTCAACAATCGGTGCACGCGAATCAAAACGAGGGCGGGAAACTGAATGACTTGTCGGCGGAATTCACCCAAAGATTCACCTGCTTGGTGCGGCGGCTGTTTTCAACGTCGCTTTTATCCGGCATCGGCGAAAAGGGACTGACCTGCACCGTCAAAACCACTCCATTCGCGCCTTTACCCGAAGCCGCTTTCACAATCGAATAACTTTTCACCGGTCCGTAGTAGCCTTCCGGCCCCCAGTCCGCCATGAAATCGCCGATCTTGTAACTTTCCGATGGCTTCCAAAGTTCATACGCTTGCTTCACGTTACCCGCTACCAGGGCGTCCAGAAAATGTTCCGCAGCCCTCTTCTCCGGATAATAGCGAAACGCAAAATACAATACTACGGCCAGCGTTATGAGCAATGCGACGCCGGTATAGGTAAGCGCTTTGTACTTGTTCGACGGTTCTGGAGGCGGTGAGAGGAGTGACATTTCTTCTGGACTGCGATCCTTGCAGCTTCTTTATCCTAGCAAACTCCTGTGGGACAGAACAAAAGGTTGCAGGCGCGGCATTCATCAATCGTGCAGCCATGGTCTTTTACAGGCAGTGAGGAATCTCTCTTCGCTTCGTGATTACTCGCAAACCTATCCCGCCGGCGCTAAAACCAGTGACATTGACTTAGACACCAGACTCACCCTTCCAGTGCCCCGCCAGCGCCTTCCGGCAATTCGATTTCATATTTGGTACGGGCTTTTTCCTGGTGAACTTCAAACGCCAGCGTGATCAGCCGGTCGATCAATTCGCGAAACGGAATTCCCGTCGCCTCCCACAGTTTCGGATACATGCTGATCGAAGTAAAACCCGGAATCGTGTTCACTTCATTCAGATAAAGCTTTCCGCTCTTTTTCTCCAGGAAAAAATCCACCCGGGCCATGCCAAGCAGTTCAAGCGTTCGAAACGCTGCCACCGCCAGCGTCTGGATTTTCTTGATTTGCGCCGGCTGCAACTTTGCCGGAATAATCAGCGCCGTTCCTTCTTCCAGATATTTCGCGGTGTAGTCATAAAACTCGCGATGCGGCACAATTTCGCCAGGCACAGAGGCCTTCGGATCATGATTGCCCAGCACCGAAACTTCGATCTCGCGAGCGCTCACTGCGCGTTCGACCAATATTTTCATCGCGAATTCCGAAGCCAGATCAAGCGCCGGCGCCAACTCCTTGCGCGAATGTACCTTGGACATTCCCACCGACGAACCAAGTGCAGCCGGTTTCACAAATAGTGGATAGCGAAATTTCTTCTCAATTTGTCTTTCTACCGCTGCCGGATCGCGCTCCCAGTCCGCGCGATATATGGTCACCCACGGCACAACCGGAATTTTGGCCTGCAGCAGCAAGCGCTTCGCAACATCTTTGTCCATGCCAATGGCCGAGCCCAGCACTCCGGCTCCCACAAACGGAAGCCCCGCCAAATCCAGCAGGCCCTGAATTGTTCCGTCTTCACCGTAGGTTCCGTGCATCACCGGGAAAATCACATCCAGCCGCTGCCCCATTTCACTGCGATCCAGCGGAATCAGCGCCGCATCGGTAGGATCGGCCGCCATCACCACACGCCGGCCGCCCTTCAAAACGTCCGGCAGCAGCTTTTGCGCAGCACTGCCAATCAGCCAGTGGCCCTCCTTCGAAATTCCAATCGGCACCGCTTCATATTTATCCGGATCGAGCCCGCGAATCACCGACGCCGCCGAAGCCAGCGACACTTCGTGCTCGCCGCTCCGCCCGCCAAACAAAACTCCCACCCGTAATCTCTTCTCATCGTTTGTCATGAACTCTCGCGATAAATCAAAGGTGAAGAAAACTTGCGGCAACTCGTGGCAAGTTTCCAGTGGTCCGTTTTCAGTTATAAGTTAAAAAGACTGCCTGGTGGGCAGTTGTTTCGCATGCAGTTCCGGATCAACAATGCAAGAGGCGACATCCCCGCTATCAAAGATTTTGTCACCTAGTTTTCCGGCCCGCGCAAATTCACGCTATCACAAGCTGCCGGAGCAACAAGTTAGCTAGAGAATCTTCTGTCCCAACCCCGACAGCACCAACTCCACTCCGAGCAGCGCCGTGCGGTTGTGCTCGTCAATCACTGGATTAATTTCCACCACTTCCAGCGAAGCCATCGCCTTGCTGTCCGCGATCATTTCCATCGCCAGATGCGCCTCGCGATAAGTCGCTCCCCCACGCACCGGCGTCCCCACTCCCGGCGCATCCGATGGATCGACAAAATCCATATCCAAAGAAACCGCAATTCCATCCGTATCGTCCGTCGCGTATTTCAAAGCGTCGGCCATCACTTCACGCATTCCGCGCTCGTCAATATCCCGCATCGTAAAAACGCGTATGCCAGACTTCTTCACAATTTTGCGTTCCTGCGCATCCAAGTCACGCGCGCCCACAATCACAATATTCCCCGGTTCCGCTTTCGGCTTGAATCCACCGAGCATCACCAATTCATCCGCGCCATAGCCCATAATCGCCGCCAGCGGCATCCCGTGCACGTTTCCCGATGGAGAACTTTCCGGCGTATTCATATCGCCATGCGCATCCAGCCACAAATACCCAATTCGCTTTTCTTCCTTGCGAAAGTGCGAAGCCACTCCAGCCGCAACTCCTGCCGCAATCGAATGATCTCCGCCCAGCACCAGCGGAAAAAATCCCGAATCGAGCGATTCCTGCACATGCTTCGAAATATCCTGGCAGGTCTCGGCAATTTCCTGCAGGTATTTCGCCCGCTTCTCGCCCACTTGCATCTCTTCCGGCTGCTTCACTTCCAAATTCCCAATATCTTCCACTGTGTGCCCAAGCTGCTTGATCCGTGCCTGCAGTCCCGCCACGCGCAGCGCCGACGGCCCCATATCCACGCCGCGGCGGCTCTGGCCCAGGTCCATGGGCACACCAATAATCCTTACTTTTTGTGGCATTGCGTGATCCAGATTCGGCGGCAAGCCGAGCCAACGGTGATCAGGCGCCTACCCGAGACCCAGCCGTTCAGCGGCCAGCCACTCCTAACTTCCGAGGAGCCCTAAGGATACACCCGATAAAGCATTCGCGGAAATGGGATGACTTCCCGAATGTGCTCGGTCCCGCAAATCCACGCCACCGTGCGTTCCAGCCCCAGCCCAAATCCTGAATGCGGCACGCTTCCGAAGCGCCGCAAATCCAGGTACCACTGAAACGCCTCTTGCGGTAAGTTGTGTTCTTTCAATCGTTTAACCAATAAATCGTAGTCGTGGATGCGCTGGCTGCCCCCAATGATTTCTCCGTAGCCCTCTGGCGCAATCATGTCAAACGCCAGCGCCAATTCCGGCCGCTCCGCATCTGGCTGCATATAAAACGCCTTAATCGCCGTCGGATAATGGTGGATCAAAACCGGCCGGTCGAAGGAACTCGATACGATGGTCTCCTCATCCCCTCCAAAATCGTCCCCAAATTTGGCGGGATTGCCTTTCTGGCTCAGCACCGCAACGGCTTCTTCGTAACTGATGCGCGGGAACGGTGGTTTCACGTTTTCGAGCTTCGCAGTGTCGCGCTTTAGCGTTTCCAATTCGCGCTTCCTGTTCTTTACTACTCCCTGCACGATGGCACTGACCAATCCTTCCGCCAGCGACATCACTTCCTCGAACTCTACGAACGCCGCTTCCGGCTCCAGCATCCAAAATTCCGTCAAGTGGCGTCGCGTCTTCGATTTTTCCGCCCGAAATGTCGGCCCGAACGTATACACCTTGCCCAGCGCCATGGCGATCGCTTCCGCATACAGCTGACCGCTCTGCGTAAGATAAGCTTTTTGCTCATCAATGTAATTCACTTCGAAGAGCGTCGAAGTCCCTTCGCATGCCGCAGGCGTAAACATCGGTGCATCCGCCAGTGTGTAGCCCTGCCCGTCCATAAATTCGCGGGCCGCGCGAATCGCTTCCGCGCGAATGCGTAAAATCGCCGCCTGCCGCGGCGTGCGTATCCACAAATGACGCTGGTCCAGCAAGAAATCCACGCCATGATCCTTCAACTGAATCGGATATGGCGTTTCTTCAGAAACTCTTTGCAATACTCTTACGGCTGTAACTCCCATCTCATATCCGCCCGGCGCTCGCTGCTCCGCGCGAATCTTTCCCGTAACAATCACGCTCGATTCCTGCGTCAATCCCTTCAGCGCCGCAAACGCCTCCGGATTTTCCTTCAACGAAACCACGCCTTGAATCACACCGGTCCCATCGCGAAAAATCGGAAACAATAATTTTCCCGACTCTCGCAAGTTATAGAGCCAACCCTGAATGGTCACTTCCTGACCGTCGTGTTTCCCCGCCTGTTCAATCGTGATCGTGGTCATAGTCCGTTTCGTCGTCCTGTCGCCAAACCAGCAGTTTATCAGATTCACCCAAGCCCATTCTCCGTACAGAAAACACCTTGTATCCCCTGCCATGCCTACGGCGTCCTATTTGTATGACCTGGTGGTGCACGGTCGCCTTATTCAACCTGCGGCGGCACCTTTTCACTCAAAATTTTAGGGAGGAAGCAAAACGATGAAACTCAGTTCGGTTTTCCCGTTAACCCTGGCCCTCTGTCTATCCTTATCCGTCGCAGCTCAAGAACACGGCGGTGCTCGCGGCGGCGGCGGTCAACGTCGCGCGCCGGAGCCTCCAGCCAGGCGCGAATCGGGCGCCAGACCCGAGGTCGATCGCCGCGATGGCGGCCGCGTCAACAGCATGCCTCATGTCAGCAACAATCACTGGTATGGGCACGAGGCGCCTAATGACCGGCGTTTTCATCTCGATCATCCCTATGAACACGGCCGCTTTGAACGTTTCGGCCCCTCCTACCGTTATGGCATCGAGCGCTTTGACCTCGGCGCTCATCGCTTTTGGTTTCCCGGTGGATTTTCGTTTGTCGTGGCGCCTTGGGACTGGGACGTTGCTGCGGAGTGGTGCTGGGATTGCGGCGGCGACAATTTTGTCGTCTACGATGACCCCGATCACCCGGGCTGGTATCTCGTCTATGACACTTCGACTGGGCAGTATGTGCACGCTCAGTACATGGGTCAGTAAGCCATTCTGCGCATAATCTATGCTCCATCGGAAAAGGCGCCGCGCCGCCAGTCGGAACCCCTCAGCGGCGTTTCTATTTTTTTAGCGCAAATTCAACCTAGCGATGGGCGAGAGTCTGAATGGTGTGCCTAGTCCCAAGAGTTTGTCGTCTGCTGTGACTAAGGTCATATCAAGTACTTGTGCCGCCGCCGCAAGGAATCGATCGGCAGGGTCCCGGTATAGCGGAATTTGCACTGCCGCTTGAGCGACTTCATGAGTGAGCGGGGCTGATCGTGTCCCCCGAATTGCCCTTACCAGCCACGAGTTGGTATCGCCGCTTAAGCGCACCCGGCCTTTCGCATGAAGCATTAACAATTCCCAACTGCTGATCGGCGAAAGCCATCGTTGGGATCAGCCAACTCTGCAATCCTGCGCTTGCCGATGCGGCCAACATCGGTAACCAGCCAATACCAGATACGGGTGTCGAGTGAAAATCTCAATCGCGTAGGACCTCCCAGTCTCATCCGTCGCGGCGAAATAATATCGTCAAGAGTTTCGCCAGAACCTTGCATCGAAGCAATCCACGAACGGTCTTCGACCATGGTTTTCGCTACCATCTCGGTCACCGGTTTTCCGTGACGTGTCACTCGAATCGGTTGCTTGGTTTTTCGGACGCGCTCCAAGATGGCTTCAGTTTTTCGGCCTGCCGGGGATGATCGAATAGCTCACAAACGCAACCAGCTTGCTGTTCGGTGACCAAGAAGGAACATTATTCGTGCCTTGCCCGCCGAATAACTTCGCCAGCACTTTTATCTTGTTGTCCGACAGCGACAGCAATCGCAACATTACATCCTTGTTCTCCGGATGCCCGCTCACCGATTTCTCAAAGCTCAAAAACACCATGTATTTCCCGTCCGGCGAAATATGCGGAAACCAGTTGTTGTAGTCGTCCGAAAATACCTGCGTCTGTTCGCTCCCATCCGCTTTCATTCTCCAGATCTGCATGTGCCCCGTGCGCTCGGAATTAAAGTAAATATATTGCCCGTCCGGCGAATATTCCGGCCCATCGTCGAGGCCCGGCGCGGTCGTCAATCTCTTCTCTTCGCCACCCGTAACCGGAATTGAATAAATGTCAAAATCGCCGTTGCGTTGTCCAACGAATGCCAGCGTTTTTCCATCCGCTGACCACCCGTGCCAGTACGAAGGCGAATTCTTTGTAATTCGCCGCGGAGTTCCACCGCCGATCGGCACCACATAAACGATGCTCTTGTGGTCCTCCTGCGATTGATCGCTGATTGCCAACAGCGTACTGTCCGGCGAAATTCCATGGTCGTTGTTGCACTGGTTGGCAAACCCTGTATCAATCGTCTCCGGCTTTCCTCCACTCACCCTCAGCCGCAGAATCTTTCCATCGCGATTAAATAAAAACGCCTTGCCGTCCCGCGTCCAGTTCGGCGCTTCGAACCGTCCCGCGAAAATATAAACCGCCGTGCGATCCCCTGAATCGATAGGCACCGTCTCCAACACGCTATAAAGCGTTGCCGCCGCCGGACCGGCAGCAACGTTGACCGGCGCCGTGGTTATCTCCACATTAGAAAAAACAGCTCGTTCCACGACGTCTTGGTCATGGCTGCACACGCCAATCCCCACGTAGAACGGCTCTTTTAATTCAATTTTTGGCGAACCTCCGGCCATCTTCAGTTCGCCGTTCGGTCCGTCCAGCCACATCGTAAAGTACGCCCCATGTTTCTCGATGCGCACGCGGCCCGGCGCGGAAATCTCTGACTGCACCTCCTGCGTGACGCCGCCTTTTTCATCGCGAAACTGCAACGCGGTCAATCCATTGCCATGCAGCGCCACATCCGCATACACCGAATCCGTATCCAAGCTCTGGCGAACCATCAGCACCGCTTTGCGGTGAGCATTCCCGCTACTCCCCCAAAAAGAAACGTCCGCCGAAAGCGTCACATCACCAGACATTTTCTTCCACACAAAATGAAACGCATCTGCGCCAAGCCACATATTCTCGCCGCTTCCCGCAATCGTGTAACTTCGTTTCGTAGCGTCATACTCCACCGATCCCGTATGCAGCACTTTCCCCACATCGCCATACGCCTCAAACGCCCCGACAGCCGATACCGTCTCCTGCGCCGACAACTGGTCTATGGCTCCCAAGAACGCCAGCAGCAATACCGAAATCCCGGCTGACAATTTGCAAAAGCTCTTCATTGTCCCCCTCCGACGGGACACAATAGCACTGGTCGCATTTTGCATCCGAATTTTCTCCAGAACTGTACCAACAGTGCGGACGTCTTCCTCGCCTTAGCGATTCAGCGCGCTGCTTTGCCCGCACCTGTTGGCCTTTGGCTCAAGACCGGGATTTTACCCAAGCGACGACGGATCCGAGGTCTACGCTAACAGCAAAATTGTCATTCCGAAGCGATCGGATAAGGGTCGCCTGCGCGGCCGTCGTGCCAGCTAACGCTTTAATTGACAGCGGGCAATTCTCGCTTTACACGACAGAAGTGATCGCTCCCACCCAAACCTGCTCTTCTGCTTTTCGCCGGCTCCGGCCGTTCGGCCGGCTGCTCCGGCTATACCAAGAAGGGTTAGGAATTCCAGGCGTCCTCAAACTTGTCGAAGGAAGCCCGCGCCGCAGCAAGCTGCTCAGCAACGGACTGCGCTTCTGGTCCGAATTTTTCTTTCAGCTCCAGAACGATCTTCAGATTCTCTGCTGGCGCAGTTTTGAGCAGTGGAATCGCCGCTCTCCAATCGATCGATCCGTCATACGGCGGCAGATGCTCATCTTTTTCTCCGTGATTGTCGTGCAAGTGTACTGACGCGACTAGATCACGCAGCGGCGCAAAACTTTTTTCAACGCGCTCTTCCGCAGGACCGTCCGCAAGATTTGCGTGCCCAATATCGAAATTAAATCGCAGTCCCGTTAACCGCGTTTCATCCACGAACGCCCGCAGATAGGCCGGATCGCCCATTTCACTCATGGTATTTTCCATCGCCAGCGTTACCCCGGCATGATGTGCGTGTAGCACCAAATGCTCCAGCGAACTAAACGCTGCATCGCGCTTGCGCGGGTCGGCAGTCTCTCGCGAGCCCCCCATATGCAGCACCATGCGAGAAAACGGCAATTCTTCGGAAACATCCATCGCGCGTTTCAGCTCATCCATCGCCTCGATGCGCCGGACTCGTTCAACCTCGCAGATTGATAGTGGAGTTCCGCTTTCGCGTGTCGCGCTCAAGTCCTTGCTGGTCGGCGCATGCAGCGAGCTGAGCGTCATGCGGTTTGCTTCCAGTGCTGATTTCAACGCTTGAATTTCTTGTTTTGATCCGTAGTCAAAATGCGCACGCGAACAGAAAACTTCCACTCCAGCGAATCCGTGTTCGCAGATCTGTGTCAACAACTCGTGCGTCAATTTGCGCGAAACAAACAGGTACGTAGAGAGAATTTTCTGCATGGTGGCTTGGGCTCGCCAATTGAGTCTAACTTCGGGGCTGGAATGCGCCGCTAGTATCCCACGGCAGAGCCTTCATCGCGAGGGTCTGCAGCGCCCAATCTTTCTCCAGTTTGCGAATCAATACCTATGGCGTTCACTAGGCCAATGTGCCCCCGGCGCTTGGTGGCATGCCCCATGGCGTTCAATCCCTGCTCGATCGCAGCAGGGAACTGCTGCTCCATCAAAATCCGGTCGGGTATCCACTGATGATGAAACCGCGGCGCATTGATGGCCGCCTGCGCGTCCATTCCAAGTCGCATCCAATTAATTACCGTCAACAACACGGCCGAAATAATGGTTGGCCCGCCTGGCGATCCGGTCACAAAACTCAATTTTCCATCACGCAACAAAATTGTCGGTGTCATCGAACTCAGCGGACGGTGGCCCGGCGCGATTGCATTTGCATCGGACTGCATCAGCCCAAACAGAGCATTGGGCACGCCCGGCTGCGTCGTAAAGTCATCCATTTCGTCATTCAGCAAAAATCCAGCGCTGCAAGTAACGTGCGAACCATAGCTGTCGTTCAATGTAGTCGTGCTCGCGACGGCATTTCCTGCGGAATCCACAACCGAAAAATGCGTCGTATGCGGACCGTCATTCAAACTGATTTCGATTGGCGCTGAGTTGCTCGCTTCTTCGCCGCAAACATGCGGTTCCCCCGCATGAATCGCTTTGCTCGATGACGCATGCTTGGGATCGATCATCGCCGCCAGCTCTTTGGCGTAACAACCACTGATCAATCCGTCCACCGGCACTTTAGCGAAATCGGGATCAGCGAGGTAAGCAGCGCGATCGGCGAACACCCTCCGCATCGTTTCCGCGACCATGTGCACGCTGTCTAAATCGTCCCAGCTTTTCAGTGGAACACTTTTCAACATATTCAGCGCTTCGATCATCGCGACTCCGCCGGAACTCGGCGGCGGCGAAGATAAGACTTCCCAGTTGTGCCCGTCAATCGTATATTTCGCACGTAAGACTTGGCGCACTTTCGGCTGGTATTGCGCAAGATCGTCCATGGTGATCAGGCCACCAAGCGCGGCCATATCACCGACCAGCATGTGCGCCGTTTCCCCGCGATAAAATTCCGTCGCGCCATTTTTCGCGATGCGCTTCAACGTTGCGGCAAGTTCCGGCTGGCGCAATGTTTCGCCCGCTTTGAAGATTTCTCCATTCTTCAAAAAAATTCTGCTGCTCACAGAAAATTTCTGGAGATATTTTTTTTCTTCCGCAAACTCATGCGCCAGTTTCGCGCTGACCGGACAGCCGTTTTCTGCAAGACGAATCGCCGGCGCCATCACCTCCGCTAATTTCATCGTTCCGTATTTCTTTAGCGCCAGTTCCAGTCCCGCTACCGTTCCAGGCACCGCCACCGATTTGTATCCGATTACCGATGCGACTTCGTCCAGTGTTCCGTCCGGCTTGACATACATATCGCGCGTTGCTTTGCCCGGAGCAACTTCGCGGTAATCGAGAAAACTGTTGCGGCCATCTGCCATCCGGACCAGCATGAACCCGCCGCCGCCGATATTTCCTGCTGCTGGCTCGACTACTGCCAGCGCAAACGCGGTAGCGACGGCGGCGTCCACCGCGTTTCCGCCGCGCTGCAGAATTTCCACGCCCGCTCGCGACGCAAGCTCCTCGTCCGTCGCGACCATGCCGTGAGCGCCGCGCACTGCTTGCTTCGGCCAGGTTTTTTCCGAATCAGCGCGCGCCTTGTATTCCGGGGCATCTTGCGCATGCGCGATTGGAAGGACGGTGAGTGTTAAGAAAAAAAAACTGGCGGCCAGTGGCAGAAAAAATCGTCGGTTCATAAAATCGAAGAATTTCCAGTATCGTGTTGGTTTAGGCTAGTTTTCGGCAAGGAATTCCACAGTGTCCGGAGCTGGGATGATTCCGGCTTTGGTTCCGCGGGTGATGAGTTCCCGGACGGCTTGCTTTCCTTTTTCACCGTAACCGAGGGTCCATTTGTTGACGTACATGCCGACGAATTGGTCGGCGAGTTCGGTTTCCATGTCGCGTGCGAATTGCATGGCGTATTTCAGTGCGTCTTCGCGATGGTCAAGACCGTAGGAAACGCTGTCGCGAATCGTCTTTGAAATCAGACGACCGAGATCGGGGCCCAGCGCTTTGCGAACCGCGTTGCCGCCAAGCGGCAGAGGCATTCCGGTCTGTTCCTGCCACCAGATTCCGAGATCGAGAACTTTGTGCAAGCCCATCTTCCCGTACATCAGCTGGCCTTCGTGGATCAGCAAGCCGGCATCAACGAGTTCGTCTTGAACCGCATCGAGAATTTTATCGAAGGGCATGACGATGGCCTCAAAATTCGGCTCGTAAAGTTTCAGCGAAAGATACGCGGAAGTCTTCAATCCGGGGACGGCGATGCGCTGGCCCTTGATGTCTTCTTTCTTCATGGATTTGGCTGCGACCACGATGGGGCCGTAGCCTTCGCCGAAGCTGGCGCCGCAGTCGACGAGAATATATTTATCGCGGATGGAAGGATAGGCGGCGAAGCTGATGGCCGTGACATCATAGGTTTCGCTAAGCGCGGCTTCGTTCAAAGTTTGAATGTCGGAGAGCACGTGTGTGTACTTGTATCCGGGAGTAGGGAGCTTGTGGGTGGCCAATGCGTAAAACATGAAAGCGTCGTCGGAGTCCGGGGAGTGAGCGAGCTTGATTTCGACGGTTTGTTCGCCAGATTTAAGAGGTGCGGTACGTGCTGACATGTGGGTCGTGCTTCCTTTTGCCTCAGCGGCCACTTTGTGAAGACGCCTCTCCCGAGAGAGTGATGCCAGAAACGGAGAGGAGAGGACCGGGGCTACGTCGGGAACTTGCGTGGCGCTGTGCCGGGTCTTTGCTGTTTGCGGAAAGAAGGGTAACACAGGAACGTTGCGGCGGGCCAGTGCGGCGGCCAGGTGTGCGCTGGTGAGCACGGGCGAAGTTAGGCGGCGGTGGGCGGCGATTCCCATTTTGCGACATGGCAAGCAATGATCCATTCGATGAATTTTGGGGAGCGGTCTGCACGGTACCCCGGAGGAACTTTCCGCATGAGTGGCAACGAAAGGACTTATTTTTGCAAGAGTGAAAAAGAGTGTGAAAGAGTGAAAGCGCGGGACTAAAAAGAAAGGGATAGAGCATCGGGAATCTCGCTCTTGTTGTGCCGCGCCTCCGGCGCTTGTCAGGTGATGTGGTAATGGTTTTGTGCTATTCCGAAGGGGCTGGGAACAGAATAAGGTTACGCAACTTTTTGAGCGTGCTTTCATGGAGGGGACCGTGTCCACGCAAAATCCTGCTTTGAATTTGGAGTTTACGAGTGCGAGAGCCAGAGCGGGTGCGTGGCGCAGCCGAACGCTGGCGGTGACGTTGATGGTGGTGATTGGCACGGTGTTTTGGGTGGATTCGCGCTATCCGGCGCTGATGAAGAGGTATCATGCGGGAACGCAGGTGAAGGCTGCCGGCGCGTTGACGTTTGGGACGGTGTATCGGTTGGACCGAACGATGCCGATGCGGGTAAGAGTGTGGCGGACGACGGTGAATTGGCTGGACGCGAATCGGATCGGCATGACCTTTTCGTTTTTGTTCGGGCCGGCGGCGCTGGTGTTTCTGACGATGGTGCCGCGGCGACGGACGGGCTCGAAATATTTGAATACGCTGTTTGGAGCGGTAGCGGGAATGCCTATGGCGGTGTGCACCAATTGCGTGGCTCCGATTGCACGAGGGTTGTATGCGGCGGGAATGAGCAGGGAATCAGTCCTGGCGGCAATGTTTGCTTCGCCGGCTTTGAACGTGGTGGTGCTGGCGATGACATTTGCATTGTTTCCGGCGCGGGTGGCGTTGTTAAAGCTGGCGACGGTGTTGTTTTTGATTTTTGTATTTGCGCCGGCAGCGGCGTCGCGCGAGGGAGACAAAGCCTATACGTGCCCGATCGAGATTCCGATGGCGGAAAGTTGGCGGCAGGCGCTCGTAAAGGTACTGCGGTCGTACGGGAAAAGCTTCTGGTATGTGTTTCGGGTAGCGTTTCCGCTGATGGTTCTGGGAGCGGTGCTGGGAGCGCTGGTGATCGAGTGGCTGCCGCCGCAGGTCATCATCACGCCGGCAAGCATCGGCGGGATCGTGTTGGTGGCGCTGGTAGGAGCGTTTTTGCCGGTGCCTATGGCGTTTGACGTGGCGATTGCCTACATCGCGATGACGCATGGAGCACCGATGCCGTACGTGGTGGCGATTCTGTGCACGCTGGGAATTATCAGCGTGTTTTCGCTGTCGGTATTGGGGAAAACGATTTCCTGGAGATTGGCGGGAGCTGCGTACGGTACGGTGGCGGCGCTGGGAATCGTTGCTGGAGTGATTGCGCGCGGTTGGTGACGGCGCGAAGTTAGGGGAGCCTATCTGGGTTGGGCACTGCGTTCCCGGCGATGACGCGCTGGGCTAACTGCTGCCGCGCCTTCGCAGCTTGGCAATCGGCGTCGCCTGCTGGTGTATCCCAGCTGGTTACAAAATCATCAGAAAAGTGTGCTGCGCTTATCGTGCTGAAATGTAGGACGGTCCGCGCCTACTTCGCTGCCTTAGAGTTAGAGGAGGTTCAATGAAGATTGCGGTGATTGTTGCGCAGATATTGATGGGGCTGATCTTTGTGTTTTTCGGATTGAACGGATTTTTGCAATTCCTTAAGGCGCCATTGCCGATCGGACTCGCGGGACAGTTCCTGATGGCGCTGTTCCAGTCGCACTATGTTTGGTTTATTTGCTCGGTGCAGATTGTGGGCGGGGTGCTGCTGCTGGTGAACCGGTATGTGCCGTTGGCATTGACGTTGCTGGGGCCGGTGATCGTGAATATTATTTTGTATCACCTGTTTTTGAATTTAGCGGCGGCGCAGTTGGCGGTGGTGGTGACGATTCTGTGGTTCTTTCTGTTTTATCGCTACCGGCAGAATTTCTCGGGATTATTTGCACAGAAGGCGTGAGTGATGGCGATTGTGGGCGCGAAGGAGCGCGAATATTCTTTTCGGCGTCTTAGCTGAGTGCTGTTGCTGTGTTTCTGAGCGCGGCCTTTGACTATTTGTTGACGGAAACGGTTGTTTCCGGTGAGTTCAGCAATTGCTTTTCTGCCTGGGCGCGGAGTTCTTTGGCGCGCAAGCCGGCAGGGCTGTCTGGATCGAGCTGGAGGTAGGCATCCAAGTCCGTCAGCAGCGCGGCATAATTTTTCTGGCGCAGGTGGATTATGGCGAGCAGCCGGTAAACCACGGGTTGGTTTGGCGCGAGCACCGCAGCCTGCCGCGCCGCTGCCAAGGCGGGTTCCTCGTGGCCGCGCGTCAGTTCCAGTTCTCCCAGTGCAAACTGACCAGGCCAGGAGTGAGGATTCGCCGCCAAGCCTTCGCGCAACAATGGCTCGCCTTCGCGAGCCTCGCCGCGTTGCAGCAAGAGTGAGCCGAGCGCGATGTCCGCGTCCGGGCAGTGCCTTTGGCTGAGCTCGACGGACTTGCGAAACTGTTTTTCGGCTTCGGCGGGATTCTGCAGCGAGAGATAGGCCATGCCGGCCTGATAGTACGCTTCATAAAAGTCAGGCGCCTTGCGCATGGCGGACTGAAAATCTTCCAATGCGGCTTGAGCGTTTTTATCCGTGTATAACTTTTTCTTTCCCGAAGCGAATAGATTGCGCGAGGCTTCGGGCATGCTTAGTTCGTGGGCGGAAATTGTCTGGCCCTGGGAACCTGGTTGCTGCGCAATTCGTGCAGGCTTGAGCATTACCGAAAGCCCGCGCTGCGAAGTGAAACTCAGATCGATGTGCAACTCTACGGGGTCAAAACCGGTAGCCTGCACTTTGAGGATGTAGTGCGCAGGCTGAAGGCCCTGGAAGGAAAATTCACCGTCGTCGTTCACCGGCGACTGCTGCAGGACACTCCCACCGTCATCACACAAGGCGATACTTGCGCGGGCGATAGGTTGGTTGGCGCCATCGGAAAAAATTGTACCGGTTAAAGCCACCGCAGGCTTCTGCGGAGCGTGGGGGCATGCCGGAGCTGCGGCTGGAAGAAAGAGAGTAAAGGAAAGCACAACCCGGACGACGCGAATCCGAGGCATCGAGCACCTCCCGTCAAATTGCAAAGATCACCACGGGCGAATGGGCGGATTGTACTCCTCCGTACAAAGAAAGATAGGAGAATCGAATGATTGGGGTTGTGGGTAATGAGAGTGCGGTTTACTTGCTTCCGGGAGCGGCGTATACGATTCTGCCACGGAGGAGAGTTAGTTCGCAGTGGATATTTTTGACGTCGTCGGAGGGGATAGAGTAGAGGTCCCTATCCCAAACGGCAATATCGGCGTCTTTGCCGGGTTCGAGGGAGCCGATGCGGTCTTCGAGGAAGAGTTGATGCGCGGCCCAGATGGTGTAGGACCTGAGAGCAACGTGGATGTCAACGGATTCCGCGGTGCCGAAGGGCTGCGAGCCGTATAAACCATTTAATGTCCTACGAACGACCGAGGCCCAGAGTCCATATCGAGCAGGGAATGGCGTGACGAAATAATCCGAGCCGCCAGCCCAGATCATGTGCTTCTGTGTGTAGGTTTTGTAAGGCATAAGGCGCTGCTCGCGCTTGCCGCCGAAGGATGCGGCGTATATGTCGCCGATCCACCACATGAAAGGCGCTTGCGTTTCGGGGTAGCCAGAGTCGTATTCGCGTTGCAGACGGGCCATGGTGTCAATGGCGTGGACGGTGGGAATATTGCAGTGAATGATGCCGTGGCGCAGGCCTTTGATGGGTTTTTCTTTCAGAAGATCGGAGTAGGTATCCACGACCCAGTCAATCGCTCGATCGCCGACGGCATGAGTGCTAACGTGAATGCCCGCATCGTGAAAGAGTTTCACCATTTCCCGATACACAGGCGGATCGATGTTGGGGTAGCCGGTGTTGCCGGTGTCTACTTCGGTGGCTTTCTTGAACCAGGGATCGTAAACCCAGGCAGTGCGTCCGCCGCCGCTGCCATCCATATAAAGTTTGACGCCGCCGGAGAGCAGCATTCCGTCGCCGAAGGATTGGGGCGGCTTTGGTTGCGCTTGCAGCCGCGCGAAAGTGGCCCGAGCGGACTCCATATCGCGTCCGCCATAGAGCAGAGCAAAAATGCGGACGGTGGATTTATTTTGCTGCAGGAGTTCCTGATAGAGATCCCAGCGTTCGCCTTCGATGCCCGGATCTTTCGCAGCGGTCATGCCTTCGCTGTTGAAGTCAGCCATCATTTTTAAAAGGCCGTTGCGATGCTGATCTCTGGTGTAGGGAGGAATGAGCGAAGTAACCAGGGCCATGGCTTCTTCTTTTAAGACGCCAGTAGGACGGCCGCCGGGATCGCGATCGATTGTTCCACCCTTTGGATCTTTTGATTGCGGAGAAAGTTTGGCTAGACGAAGCGCAAAAGAGTTTGCGACGCCGTAGTGGCCAGTAGTGTGCGTGAGCCAGACCGGGTTGTCGGGAGCGGCTTTATCCAGGTCCGCGGCGGTAATGTAGCGGGCCTCTGCGAGTTTGCCTTCGTCCCAGCCGGCGCCGGTTACCCACTCGCCGGGCTTGCGAGTGGCGACTTTTTGGCGAACGAGTGCGACGGCCTCGCCGATCTTGGTTATTTTGCTGAGTTCAATGCCGTAAATAGCGGGTGTCTCGTCGAAATGGCAGTGCGCGTCGATTAAGCCGGGAGTCGCGGTGCGACCGTGGAGATTGATGACCCGCGCATCTTTGGGAGCGAACTTGCGGATTTCCTCGTCGGTGCCAGTTGCAACGATTTTTCCGTTGTGAATGGCGAGCGCTTGCACGATGGAATCTTTTTCGTCGACGGTTATGATTTTGCCGTTGATGAGAATGAGGTCGCCGGAATCGGATTTGCTTTGCGGCGGAAATTGAGCGAGAGAGTGCGATATCGATAAGAACATCGCAAGCACGGTGGCAAAAGCCGACCGTCGGGCAAAAGAGCCTAAGTTGCGTTTCATGGGCACACCTCAGAGCGGTGAGTGAACGAAAAAGACATTGTCACAGTGCGGAGACCATGTGGGCGATGGCATCGTCGAAGGTGACGCGGCCGTCGAGGTAGGGCTGCCAGTATTCGGTCAGGATGCGGAGATAATTTTCCCAGCCGCGTTTGTAGAGGCCTTCGCGCACGGCGTAGGGCACGTATCCCGATGACGAAGCGCCAGATGTTGAGCTGCTGCCGTTGAGCGCGAGCGGACGGATGACTTCGCCGGTGGTGTAGAAAAGCAGAGCGTGCCAGAGGTCGCGCGGAATGGGTTTTTCGCGCTGGCGGCATTCACGGAAGATGGCGTCCTGCACGGAATCGGCGATGCCGTGTGAAGCTTCGTGGAAGAGAACTTCGAGGGCTTCGGGTCCTTGATTGCGCGCGTCAGTGCTGGAGACAGTCACGCGAAGCGGGTCGAGCGTGGTGTAAGCGCCGGTAGAGCTGGCGTAGGAGGTGACATCCACGCGGATACGGTCCTTGGGCCAGTTGGTCTGATAGATTTCAGCTAGGCGGTGGGCAGTATCGAGTCCGTTGCGGCGGACAAGAGGGGCGACGGCGGAAATCCAACGGCGATTGGCGCGGTCATGCTCCGGCCAAAGGTGCGCGCGGTAAATGGGAGCCACGGCGTCAAGCGCTTCGGTGAGTTTGGTGGGGAGTCCAGCATCACAGGATTTTTTCTTGTAGCCGGCAAGATCCTGGCAGGTTTCAAAATCGCCGAGCTGGTTTTTGATGAGAATCATTTCCAGGCTGACGGTGATGTCGCTGTCGGCGTAGGTCTTCGAGTAATAAGAGATGGCCGCCGACCAGGCCCGCTGTTCAGCAGGCGAGAGGTTTGCGATTCCGGAGCTTAATCCCGCTGGATTTGCCGTGGAGCTTGCAGCACGCTGCGAGCGCGCAACGCGGTACAGCGTGTGATGGAGATTGAGCCAGAAGCCGCTGTGAAATTCGAAAACGGGAAGTGGCGGTGTCGGGGGTTCATCCTGGGCAGGAGAGAGAGGCGCGAAAAAAAGAGGGACGAAGCATGTGAACAAGCAGAAAGCGCGGCGAATGGAAGTACCCAATGGGCGCATGAGAAGAACACCGATGGTATCGCCAAACGAGCAGAGCGGCAAACTTCGCACGAAGCAGCAGAGTTTAGAAGAACGTCTTACACGCGAGCTTTGGCAACGATGCGAATGAAGGAGCCTATTTCGAGCCGGAGAGCCAGCGATCTAGGGTAGCGAGTTGTGCAGGAGACAAATCTTCGTCGAAGCGAACGCCCATGCCCAGGCCGGGACTGACGTAGACAATGCGCGCGGGAAGGTCCAGTTCCTCACCGGCGTGGGACAGGCGCACGCGGACAACGGTTTTTACCGGCGTGGGATTGAGGGTGTCAATGTAACACCCAGTGCGGCTGATGTCGCTGGTGCGCGAGTCGAGGCGAGTCCCGGTGGCGACTTCGGTGACTTCCACAGCGGCAATGAGTGGTATGCGAGGATCGTGACGCTTGTCTTGCATTGAGCCTGACATGGCCGGATCTCCTGTTCATCGTGACCGCAGAACGGAAAACTGAACTGCGGTCAACATTCTTGCCGTGAGAGCGAACCACGAACAGCAAAATTGCGCATGAACTGCAATCGGAAGAACGACTCTGGTTTGATTGTGCGGTGGCTGCGGGAAGAAGACAAGAACAGGAGACCGCGGTGTTTCGAAAGAGTGACAATTCGCTTCTGCGGCAAATTATCCGTGTGGGCGTAAAACCTCGCCCTGCAGGGCGGATACACCCGAAGTACACCAGTCAGGAATGCCCCAACTGTCACGCTATCGCCAAGAAAGCCCTGTCGCAACGAGTGCATCGTTGCGATTGCGGTCTAACGATAGGACGCGACCAGGCGGCGGCATTCGTAATCTTGAGGCGTGGACTACGCCTTCAAGCGCAAACAGCGGGGCAGTTAGCCCCTGTTGCTTGAGAAGCCCCTCCCTTCAGGGGACTTCAGGGGGGAGGATGTGTCACTCGATGACCGGATCTATGGAGTGGCCCACGCCGCCCTGGTGGTCAGCGGCGTGGAGGGTGCCCTTGGTGTCGCGGTAGAAGGAAAGCTTTCCGGTGCGGCCGTAAGTTGCGGGAGTGGCGGAGAGTTCGAACTGCGCGGGAGCTCCGATCTCATTGGCGCCGGCAATGACCATGCGAAAAAGGTAGCCATTGCTTTTTCCCGCGACCAAATCGGCATCCAGCAGGCCGGCTGCTTCCGCGGAAGTTTTGGAAGCATGGCCTAACTTGGCAAGAGACTCCGGAAGACGCGAATATGTGAGTCGATAGTTCTCGATTGCGCGGGCAATGGTTTTCAAATCGTTCAAGGCGTCGCGTTCATTGCCGCCGATGGAGGCCTGGTCCCATTCGACTTCGAGAGATGGAAGATCCAGGAACAGCATGCCGAGCGAAAGAATCTTCCAGGAAGAATTCTCGCGTATCATGCCCATCAGAATGTGATGAGGGTCGCCACCACCGAGTTCGGAAACATCGCGGATATCCAGTGGAAGAAGAGCAATGTTGTCGTGCAGTTCGACGCCGCCCAGTTGAATGTCGGCTGCGCCGTCGGGAGTGGCGCAGCGAATGTCGGGACGGCCTGATGGGCCGGAGGAAAGTGTGGGTTTGCCGGCACCGTCGAGAAGTACGAAGCGCTTCATGAGTTCGGTGCGTGCGGCGGGAGTGAGCTGTGAAAAGGATTGCGCGTTGCGCGCGGTGAGGAATTTTTCAAACGACGGCTCGTCGTGAGCACATGCGGCGGCGAGCAGATCGCGCAGGGCTGCGGAAGGCGCGTCGGGAGTGGGAGTGCCTGCGGGTGATGAAAGCGGCGGCGCGGCAAGTGTTGTCACGGGTGTCGGTGAATCGGGCCGCGAACTGGACTCCTGGCCGAGGGCATGGAATGGTGTGCCTAGCGTAAGGAGGAAAGCCGAAACCACCACGAGAAAATACTTACGAGTCATTCTTTCCATTCTTTGTCATAGCTGACGCGAGAATATCGGGCAGGTTCATGGAAAATTTTGAGCGCGGCATGACCTCATCGAGTCCGGCGGCTTGCGCTTGCTGGGCCAAGTCCGTTTGCACATGAGACAAAAATCCGATTACGCGAAGGTGAGGCTGCAGGTTGCGCAATTGCTGCACGGCGGCGAGCGGTTGCGAGCGCGCGTTCAAATCGACGATGACCAATTCGGGCGGTGGATCGAGTAACTGCAACAATGATTCGGCAGTGGACGCAACTTTGACTTCCAGAGCGAGATGCTTGGCGGTTTCGGCCAGCTTCATCTGAAAGAACAGATCATCCATGTAAGCGACGACGCGCGGCATTGCAGGGACTCTCCAGAATTCACTTCGATTTCAAGTTCGGCACTACAATAGATGCCCGAAAAAGTGAATTTGCTGCCAATCCTGAACTCCCGGCGCGGTAAATGGGTTCAGCTCAATGGCCAGCAGTGGGGCTGTGCGCGCCGACAGTTTCGTCCGGAACGTCACCAGCACGGCCTTTTACGCGATCGTACACGGAAACCTGGCTGACCGAGCCCAGAGCTTCGTTATAAAATGTTGGCACGTTAAGGGCGGTGCGTAGCTCTTCATTGAACTTGCGCAGATTTTGCAGGTGCGTGGCCAGAGCAGGCAGTTTCAGGCCGTCGTCGGTGAGCAGAAATTTCTGGTAGCCGGCGTCCCACAAGCGCGCGAACTGTCCCTTGACCATGATGGTCGGAAGTATCGTGAGTTGGAATTTTCCATCAGTGCCCTGGCGAAATTCCGCGCCGCATCCGTATTTTTCCACGCGCACCACGCCGCGCGTACTGCCCACGGCAAAACCAAGAGCAGCCAGGCTTTCAATCGCCTTTGGAGCAAATCGCTGTGCAACGTTCCACATGGTGCTTCAAGACTAAAGAAACCAAGAACTTCTGTAAAGTGGCGCGCCGCCTTTGCCGCCTTTGCCCGTTTATCTTTAACGGGGTGAAACGCATCCAATTGGGAGTAAACTGGTCGGATATACCGTAAGTCGAATTGCTGCAAGAGGGCACAGTCACGAGCCAGGCGCACCAAACAGGAACCGGAGCATCCGCCGTTCAGCGCGAGCGCACTGGACTGGGTGTGCTCGATCGGATTGGCAATACTCCGCTTCTTCGGATCGAACGAGTCGCGGCTCACCTGCTTAATGTTGAAATTTTAGCTAAGGCGGAATGGTGCAACCCTGGCGGCTCGGTAAAGGATCGCGCCGCGCTGGCCATGATCAACGCGGGACTTGCGAAGGGCGAGTTGATTCCCGGCAAGACCATTCTCGATGCCACCAGCGGGAACACCGGCATTGCCTACGCCATGATCGGGGCGGCGCTAGGGTATCCCGTGAAACTGTTTTTGCCGTACAGCGCATCGCAAGAGCGCAAACGCATTCTGCAAGCTTACGGTGCTGAGTTGGTGATGACTCCGGGAGACGAAGGCACCGATGGCGCGATTCGCCGCGTTCGTGAACTCGCCGAGGCCGAGCCGAAGAAATATTTCTATCCGGACCAGTACAGCAATCCGGCGAACTGGCAGGCGCATTATCGCGGAACGGCCAACGAAATTTGGGAGGAAACGCGTGGGCGTATCACGCACTTTGTCGCGGCGCTGGGTACGAGCGGTACATTTGTGGGTGCGACCCGGCGGTTAAAAGAGCTTAACGCAAAAATACGCTGCGTCAGTTTGCAGCCGGATGGTCCGTGGAACGGCCTGGAAGGCTGGAAGCACATGCCCACGGCGTTGCGTCCGGCGATTTATGACGACACGCTCGCCGATCAGAATTTGGAGATTTCGACCGAAGAGACGTATCAAATGGTGAAGCGGCTGGCACGCGAGGAAGGCTTGTTGGTCAGCCCAAGCGCAGCCGCGGCGCTCATCGGGTGCATTAACGTGGCCGGCAAGATTCCCGCGAACGAACACGCCATGATCGTTACGATTTTCGCCGATTCTGCGGCAAAATATTTGAGCGAACGATTCTGGGACGAAGAATAGCGATGGCGGAAAAGTTTCAGCTTTGGATGAGCCACGACGTGGCCGAGCACATTCGCCGCCATGGAGCGGAGACCTTTCCGCATGAGTGTTGTGGCGCGTTGTTGGGACGCGACTCCGCAGCAGCTGAAAAAGTCAGTGCACAAGGTGAAACGCCGGCCGAACTTACGCGCGAAGTATTACAACTGTTTCCGCTGGTGAATCGTCGCGATGATTCGCCGCGCAATCGTTTTGCCATCACCGCCGACGATGTGCGCGACGCGGAGAAGGCTGCCCGCCAGCATGGCCTGGAAGTGATTGGCTGGTATCATTCTCATCCCGACCATCCGGCGCGGCCCAGCGACTTTGACCGCGAACATGCGTGGCCGTGGTACAGCTACGTGATTGTCAGCGTGATGGCCGGTAAACCTGCGGATATGACATCGTGGCGCTTGAACGATGACCGGCAGAATTATTCGCCTGAAGATATCGAAATTCGCAAAGGCGCTTTGGCCTGAGCAGATCGCACTTTGCTAAGCAGGCATGAAATTGACAGCGATTACGATGGAGAAAAAGATGGCAGTGAAAGTAATCATTCCAACGCCGTTGCGGGTCTATGCAGGAAAAAAAGATTCCGCTGAAGTTTCGGCACAGACAGTGGGCGAGGCGCTAGGCGGACTGACGACGCAATTCGGCGAACTCCGCAAGCATCTTTTCACTGACGAAGGGAAATTGCGCAGCTTCGTGAATGTCTATTTGAACGATGAAGACATTCGCTACATGGGGAAGGAAGCTACGCCGGTGAAGGACGGCGACGTGGTCAGTATCGTGCCTTCGATTGCCGGCGGCAAGCATTGCGTCCGCTAACGCGAAATTAGTCACGAACAATTTATTCTTATGAATCGGAGCAGAGAGTCATGGCAACAAAAACACAGACGCTGAGCGTGAACGCGCCGGCCACGAGTTTGACCAACGAGGAAATTCTTCGCTACAGCCGTCATTTGATCATGCCGGAAGTCGGCATGGAAGGTCAGCTCAAGCTGAAAAACTCGAAAGTATTGTTGATTGGAACCGGCGGGCTCGGCGCACCGCTGGGTCTGTATCTAGCGGCCGCAGGGGTCGGGAAACTCGGGCTGGTTGATTTCGACGTGGTGGATTTCACCAATCTGCAGCGACAAGTAACTTTCGGCACCAGCGACGTCGGCAAACATAAAAGCGAAGCGGCGCGCGCGCGGCTTTCCAATCTGAATCCCGACATCGAAGTGCTGAGCTTCGAAACGCAGCTGACCAGCGCCAACGCGCTGGAACTTTTCAAAGATTTCGACATCATCGTAGACGGCACGGACAATTTTCCTACGCGCTATTTGGTGAACGATGCTTGCATTCTGTTGGGCAAGCCCAATGTTTACGGCTCGATTTTCCGCTTCGAAGGGCAGGCCACTGTTTTCGGCATGCCCGATGGCCCGTGCTACCGCTGCTTGTATCCTGAACCGCCGCCGCCGGGTCTTGTCCCTTCGTGCGCGGAGGGCGGCGTGCTCGGCGTTCTGCCGGGAATCGTCGGTTCCATCCAGGCGATGGAAACCATCAAGCTGATTCTTGGCGCGGGAGACAGTTTGACCGGCCGGCTACTATTGTTTGACGCGCTGGGCATGAAGTTCCGCGAACTGAAGTTGCGCAAGAATCCCGACTGCCCGATGTGCGGCGAAAATCGCACCATCCACCAGTTGATCGACTACTTCGAATTCTGTGGCGTGCGCGGCGAAGAAGCGCCCGCGCCGGATCTGCAAGTGCCGGAGATGACGCCGCGCGAGCTGAAGTCGCGGCTTGATCGCGGCGATGATCTCTACATTCTCGACGTTCGCGAGCCGCACGAATATCAGATTTGCAACATCAAGGGACATTTGTTGCCGCTTGGCGAGTTGCCGCGCCGCGTACACGAACTCGATTCCTCGCGCGAGATTGTCGCGCATTGCCGCAGTGGAAAGCGCTCCGCCGAAGCGGTGGATTTTCTGCGCAAGGCAGGCTTCCGGAAAATCCACAACCTCAAAGGCGGAATTCTCGCCTGGTCGGATGAAGTCGATCCGAGCGTTGCGAAATATTGATGATGGCGAATGCCGCGACCGGCTCAGCGACTCGTGTATTCGACGAGTTAATGGAGCGCAATAAGGGCTACGCAAAGCGCTTTGACCTGGGTCACTTGCAAACGCCTCCCATTAAAAAGTTGGTTATCCTTACCTGCATGGATTCGCGTATGGACCTAGAGCAACTGCTTGGCTTGAGTGTAGGCGATGCGCATATGATTCGTAACGCGGGCGGCATTGCCACTGAGGACGCAATTCGTTCGCTGATTCTCTCCACGCAACTGCTCGGCACTCGCGCCGTGGCGGTGATTCAACACACGCAGTGCGGCTTGATGTCCATCACCGATGAAGAATTTCGCGGGAGACTCTCCAGCGAAACCGGGCGCGATGCATCGCACCTGCGCTTCCACGCTTTCCGCGACATCGACCAGAACATCACTGACCAGGTTCTGCGCATCCGCGAAAGTCCATTTTTGCCCAAGCAGGTCCAAGTGCGCGGCTACGCCTATGACGTGACTACCGGCGCGCTGCGCGAAGTTGTTGTGTCGTAATCTATTTGCAATGGGCCGCGACCGCGAGCCAAGTTGCGCTGGTTCGCGCTTTTTCAGTTCTTCCGCTATGATTTGCAGTGCGCCGCCACTTGCGGCCCGGAGACGGAATGCCCTCGACAAAAATCACCATCAATAACAACGGCAATATCCGCGTCGAAGGCGACTTCGAAATTGTCGATCCGCAGGGCACCGCTTTCGGACTTGCCGGGCGCACCGTAATCAGCCTGTGCCGCTGCGGCCAATCGAAGAACAAGCCTTTTTGCGATGGCTCCCACAACGCAGTCGGCTTCCAGGACCCCGTAGTGGCCCGCGATCTGCCTGCTGCAAAACCGAAAATCTAGCCGATTCAGTGATGCGAAACAGGTGAGACTGTCTCAGGCTGAGACAGAATGTTGCCGCGCGTGCAAAAGTGTCTAATCCCCACGTAACTCTAACGGAACAAAACGGTTATTCCGCCTGATGTGAGAATTCACCGATTCTCACCGTCTCGGAGTTGCGATTCGAGCCGTCACCCTCTTTCTTGTCTTTCCGTAAGCCTAATTGTATCAATTAGATACAAGACACTCATCCAGTCAATAAGCGGTCATTGGCGTGCATTTATCCGGGCTTGCCGTGTTTCTTTGGGTATTGGGGGTTTTCTTGGAAAGTTGGTTCAAAATCGTTGGCGACTTGCGCAAGCGTCCGGCCCTCGTTTGGGCAACCGCAGTCTCGCTCGCAACGATCTTGTTCCTGGCGGGGCTCTTCTACCTCCGCAATGCAGACGTTTCCGGCAGCTATCAGACCTATCTTTATGTCGAGGTTGGCGGCACTCTTCTCAGTTTCTGTTACGCAGCCAACGCGTTGGTTCGCTTTCGCGGCACGCACGATCGCACCGCGCTCATCCTGTCCTTCGGGTTCGTACTGTCCGGGTTAATCGAAACGGTCGGCTACTTTCAATTCAATCACATTCTTCACATCGGCGGCGCGGGGCTGCATATCCCACTCGGCTGGATGGTCAGCCGCACTTTACTCGCCGTCCTGCTGCTCGCAGCAATCGGCGTGGAGAAATATACACCGACCGCACGCCAGCCGGGCAAGGAGATCGCCATTGCCTTGCTTGTTGTTGCGTTGGCCGCGTATGCCACCAGTGCCGCTTTTTTTGCTGCGCCATCCGCGCCCATCGCACATCCCACACATATTCTTTCGCGAGTGTGGGATGTGCTGCCCGCTCTGCTGTTCCTTGCGGCTGCCGTGGCGTTTTTTCTGCGCATCAAGAAAGACGAAAAATCGGCGTCCGTTTTGGATTACTCACTTTTTCTGGTCGCTTCGATGAATGTGGTGTGCCACATTGCGGCGGCGGTGTCCCGGCATCTTCTGGATGGACCATTTTTCCTGGCTGAATTGAGCAAAACGGCCGGTTACGTGGTGATGTTATTTGGAGCCATGCTGGATCAGGCGAGACTCTTCGATCAAGTTCGCACACTCGCCGTCAGCGATTCCTTGACCGGCCTGGCGAACTATCGCCGCCTGCTGAGTGTGATGGAAGCGGAACTTGATCGTTCGCGCCGCACGCAGCGTCCGTTCAGCGTCGTGCTTTTCGATATGGACGGCCTGAAAAGCATCAACGATCAATATGGCCATTTAACCGGCAGCCGTGCACTGGTACGGCTGGGCAAAATTCTGCGCAATCATTGCCGCGCGATTGATACTGCTGCGCGCTACGGCGGCGACGAATTTGCCATCGTTTTTCCCGAGGCCGATTCCGACATCGCCACGCGCATCGTGAATCGCATTCACGAAAAAATGTCGTCGGAAGCCGAGGCGCCCGCTCTTTCCGCCAGCGCCGGAACCGCTTCTTTTCCTGCGGATGGCGACACTCCGGAAAAATTGCTCGCCGCCGCCGATCGTGCTCTTTACCGCATGAAGCATCGCGGCAGCAGTAGCAGCATTCAAAATCTTTCGCGCATCGCCGCGTGTCTCTAGAGGGTATGGACCAGCCCATGAATAGACGGTCTAACCAAGTCCATCCCTTCAATCGCGCCGAGCGCCGCATCCCCATGGAGATTGGCGTACTTCTCGAAGGCAACCGGCAAGCGCCGGGTGCCGAATCCACATTTACGGAAAATGTCAGCGAACGTGGCGCGCGCGTGGTCAGCTCGCGGCGCTGGGAGCCCAATGACCGGCTCACCCTCAGTTCGCGTTCCGGAGAATTTCGTTCCTCGGCCCGGGTGGCTTACTGCCAACCGATGCAAGGCGAAGGCTTTGCCGTCGGCGTGGAGTTCCTCGAGCCGCAAGGACGATGGGTTGTTCAAAATGCCAGATAGCTTGGCCGAACGGCGTAGCGGAAGGGAGGGGAACCGAGGGAACATCAACAGGTGAAAGTAGATTACTAGCGCGTAGTAAAAGAATTTGAAGCGCCGGGTGGATCGAGAAGGAGCCACCTGGCGCTTCGCTTTTTAGCCAGCAGCATTTTCTGCCCTGGTGTTAGAGATCCCCCAAATGCAATTCCACATCAGCGTTCTTCCATGTGGAGCGGAATTCCCGGTCTACCCACGCAGCGTCGGCGTCCGCGTGCTGCGCCGCCAGGCTCTCTCTTAAACCAAACAACGAACGTGGATTGCGCGGATTGTGCCGCAAGTCTTCCCGGAAGACTTCCTCCGCTTCCTTGGCTTTTCCGGCTATCAGCAGCGCCGCACCCAGCGATTCACGCACCGGATAATACCAGTCTGGCGGCTCATCGTAGTTCAGTTTGTCCTGCGCCTCTACGGCCGATTGCCAGGCCTGGATTGCCTCATTCGTGTTCCCTTTCGCTATGGCGATGCGCGCTGCCAACGTTTTATTTGCTACGTTGAGGATCGCCGGCGAGGCATTCATCTCTGAAATCACAACGTCCGGCGGAAGCGCGGCAGCTTCCTTGGCGAATAAAGCTTGCTCGGCGTCGGCTGTTGCGATTTCCTTGCGCGCAGAAAAGGCCAGCGCTCTGGAGTATCGCCACATGATATGAGAAATCTTCCGTTCGCTCGACGGCTCGGGACGAGCAGCGATGGCGTCCCACTTCGCGAATCGCAGGTCCACCCAGATCGGCGTCCACAAAAAGACGTCCAGCATCGCAACCATTTGCGCGTGCGGAAGCAATCGCTTTTCGAGCGCGTCGCTCGCTGTCTTAGCCTCGGCGTAACGGCCTTCCATGCAAGCCGCGTACGCCAGAAAATGCTCGTTGTGACTGTGGTACATCAGGTCATACATGCTTCCGGTGCGGTCCGCTTCGTTTGCGTATGCCACGTCCGCGACGATTGCCCTCGCGTTGCTATCCGCCGCGCCGGGAAAATCTCCAACCCGCGCGTAGACGTGCGCCGGCATGTGCACCAGATGACCCGCTTTCGGAACCATCGTTTCCAGTCGCTGGGCGCTCGGCAAAGCTCGTTCCGGCGACGGAGACGCCTCCACTGCATGGATGTAGTAATGGTTTGCGCCCGCGTGTAGTGGTTCGCGGGACAGCACGCTCTCCAGCACGCGAACAATTTCCTCGGTGTTTTCTCCCGGCTTGCCATCGACGCTCCATAGTTTCCACGGATTCAAATCCATCAAGCTTTCCGCGTAAAGCGTCGCCGCATCCAGATCGTCCGGATATTTTTGCGATACGCGTCGCATCTGATCTGCGTAACCGCGCGCGAGTTTCTTGTAATCGGGACTGGCAGCAGTCGAATAGCGGCTTGCCAGTGCGTTTACATAATCCTGCTCTATAGCTGGCGCATGCTCTGCTCGCTTCTTGGCTTTTTCGATTGTTTCGAACGCCAATTTTTCGCGCTTCGCGTCAACGTCCAGATTGTAGTTCGGTCCCACGGCCATCGCGATTCCCCACAACGGCATCGGCGAAGCTGGATCAAGTTGCGCGGCGCGTTCGAACGCACGCTGGGCCTCTTCATGATTGAATCCGTATAGCAGCGTAATTCCCTGATCAAAATATTCCTGCGCCTCGTTGCTCTTGGTCTGAATAGGATGATGCTGCCGGCCCACTGCTGTGAGGCTGAGATCGGCTATCTTACCCGAAGGGCCGCCAATCTGTGCGTAGGTTGGACTGGTCACAATGCACCAAAAAATAAAAAAGCAAGCGGTTTTCATGGATCGCCCTCCATGAGAAGAATTCGCGGGAATTCGAGGGAACTGTTGCGCTTAACTTGCCACGAGTTACCAACTCGGTGCAAGCCCATGCGCTCTTAGCGGGAAATCGTTTGGTCAATGAGTTTCTGATACGTGCTCAGCGTATTTTCCACCATTCTCCTGGCGGAAAATTTATTTTCTATCGTTTGTCGCGCATTTCGGCCTAACTGTGTTCGCAGCGAATCGTTCGTCAGCAGGCGCAATAGTCCATCTGCTGCCAGCTGGGGATCGGATTCCGCGATCAGCAATCCATTCTCGCCATCATCCACATATTCCGGGACGCCGCCGCTCGCTACCGCCAACACCGGAAGTCCCCATGCCATTGCGGCCAGCAGGGAAGTGCCAAGCGGTTCGGCCAGCGACGGGAAAACAAAAACATTCAATACCGCGTACACCTGCGCTATGTCTTCGACGAATCCCGCGAAAATAACGGCGCCCTGCAGGCCTAATTGTTTCGCCAACCCTTCCAGACGCATGCGGCAAGGCCCATCGCCTGCCAGCAGCAATCGCGTTCCGGGAAAGCTTGCGCGCACCGCGGGCATCGCACGCAGCACGGATTCTTGTCCTTTTTCAGGCAGCAAGTACCCGACACAACCGAGCAAACGTTCGTTGCCAGCCAAACCCCAGCGTTGCCGCACTCGTTCGCGCGCTTCAGGCGTAATCGCCGGTGGAACTTCCACTCCTTCGTACACCACTTCCACTTTGTCGGCGGGAATCCCGGACTCGACAACGCTCGCCGCAACAAAGCGAGAAACTGCCAGAATGCGCTTTGCCATCAGATAACGGCTTCGCGCAATCGCATTGTTTTGCAGCGGGTACGCCACGCGCCGCGACGCAATCACCGGAAGTTTCTTGTGCGCGCCGGCTAACCAGGCCGCCGTCAGCGCATGCGGTTCGTTTGCATGCACAACGTCAATTTTCTTCTGGGAAAGAAGTTTACGCAGCAGCAGCGCCGTGCGCGCCCGCTTCGCTCTCGCAGCTACTAGGTGTACTTGAATGCCCGCTTGCACTGCCCGCCGCGCCAGCGGTGAATCGCGAATCGCCACCAGTTGCGCATCATGTCCGCACGCGAGCATTCCTCTGGCTGTAAGCAGCGCCTGATTTTGCCCGCCGCGCCATTCCGTCTCCAAATCCACGATCAGCGGTATCATCCCGGCAAGCTCCGCTGATTGCGCTGCGCGGCCAGCAGTTTGCCCAGTTTTCCATATTTTAGTTTGACGCTGCGTGCCGCCATGTGCGAGATCAGCGCGCCACGGTAGCCGTCCAGAAATCCGCCGCGCAAAATAAAATTTTGAAAAAAGCTCCACGGTGTGGCCAGCCACATTGCCGGACGCCATCGTTTTTTTCCGTTTTCGAGTAACTGCTGCGCCGCCAGTGTCGAGTAGCGCTCGACTTTCTCTTTATGCTCCGCAAGCGTGCGCACCGTGTAGTGCAATAGATCTCCCGCCAGCCTTCCGGGCGCGCCTTCGAAACGCAGCGCTTCATGAATCAGTCCCGTGAATTTCGCGCTGTCTCGCCGGTACAACCTTCGCTGCCAGTCCGGATACCATCCCGAATGATGAATCCATTTGCCCAAGTACCACGTGCGCCGAGCCATCTCATATACATTCGCCTTCGGCTGGCGCTTTTTCCAGCTCAGCAGCGCAGTCTGCAATTCGCTGCTTACTTCTTCATCCGCGGCAAGCACAAAGATCCACTCGTTTGCGGCGCGTGACGCAGCGAAATTCCTTTGCTCGGCGTATCCATGGAACTCGCGTGTGATAAAAATTGCGCCGTGTTTCCGGGCGATCACTTCCGAGCCGTCCGTACTCCCGGAATCCACAATTACGATTTCGTCGGCGATTTCCTTCAACGACGCCAGTGCGCGGGGCAGATTGTGTGCTTCATTCAGTGTAATCAGGCACGCGGATAGGCGATTCATGGCGCGGAAGTCTCTAGGAGGCAGTTTAAGTATCGCATAATCAGGGTCGCACGACTTCTGCCTGGCCGCGGCCGCTGTGATAGCATTATTGTTCGATTCATTGTCAGGAGAACTCGTGTGTCTGAACATCTTTCGCGCAAGGAACTAAAGCAGGACAAAATCCGCGAATCCCTGGAGCACGGCGCTGAGGCGGTCTATTCTCACAGCCAGGCCGCGGCCATTCTGGTCGCGGTGGTCATCGCTGTGGTATTGATCTACGGTGGCTGGAAGTTTTACAACGATCGCCAAACCGTCCTCGCTTCGGCTGCGCTCGATGACGCCATGAGAATTTATAACGCGCCCATCCGCCAGGCCAACGTCCCTATCGAACCCGGGGAACTCGCCTATCCCGATAGCCAGACTCGCTCCCAGGACGCGTTACCGAAATTTGCCGCCGTGGCTGACAAATTTCCCGTTATTACGAAGCGCTGACACTCCTCGATCTGGAGAAACAGAATCAGGCACTCGAAGCGCTGAAAAAGGTTGTCGGCGGCAGCGACAAGGAACTTTCCGCGATGGCGCAATATCAAATGGCCAACATCTACGCGCGTACCGGAAAAACTGACGACGCGATCAAGACCTACCGCGCCGTTGCCGACGCAAAATCGGCTCTCGTTCCGAGGCCATTGGTTCTGATCGAACTCGCCGACCTGCTCAGCCAGACCAAACCGGCGGAAGCCACTGCCCTCTACGAACAGATCAAGAAAGAGTATCCAAGTTCCGCGGTTTCCGAGCGCGCCGACCGCGGGCTCGACATGCTTGCCGCTCCTAAATCCTGACGCGTTTCCAGGAATCCTCTACTCGGTGGAGCGGACCAATCCCGAATCCCTCCTCACTTTCGAATCTTGCGATGCGCGAAGAGTTCTCGCGCGGCCGCCGCTTTCATGAACCCCGCCATAGGTACCGTAGCGAATATTCGCGCGACCGCGATCGCATTATCCACGCGCGCGCGTTTCGCCGCCTCGAAGCAAAAACGCAAGTCTTCACCACTCGCTATTCCGATCATTTTCGTAACCGTTTGACGCACACGCTTGAGGTTACGCAAATCGCGCGCACCGTCTCCGCCGCGCTCGGCCTGAACAGCGAACTAGCGGAAGCTCTCGCCCTGGTGCACGATATCGGCCATCCGCCCTTTGGCCACGCTGGCGAACGCAAACTCAACGAACTCATGCAAGCGCACGGCGCATCATTCGACCACAATCTTCATGCTCTGCGCATTGTCGAGCGCTTCGAACACCGCTACCTGGAATTCGCCGGCCTCAATCTCACCTTCGAAGTGCGCGAAGGCATCATCAAACATTCCCGCGATTATCAGCCTGGAGCATCACACGAGCTGGATGAATACCTTCTCGATCTCCGACCGCCGCTCGAAGCGCAACTCATCGACTGGGTGGACGAAATCGCCTACAACACCGCCGATCTCGATGACGCGCGCGAAGCCGAACTTCTCGATTTCGATCTTCTCCGCGCCGAGGTGCCGCTGTTCGCAGAAGCCTACGCTTCTGTTGATCGTGCTCATCCAGTTGCGAAAGAAAAACTTAAATTCAGCGAAGCTCTTAAAGACGTTCTCAACGCGCTCGCATCGGATTTGATCGAGACCACCATGGCCCGAACTCTTCAATCTGGAGTTAGTTCCGTCGACGAAGTTCGCCGCTGGCCTAAGCGCCTTGCTGAAATGAGTCCGCAAATGTTTGCGGAAAACGCGCGTCTGAAACATTTCCTGGCCGCAAATCTGTATAGCAACCCGGTCATCACCGGGGATCGCGATCAGTCCATCGAGTATCTAGCGCGTCTTTTTCATTTTTACCTGGGCAAACTGGAATCGATGCCGCCCGATCATGAACAACTGGCGCGTACTGTTCCCCGCCACGTCGTGGTTTGTGATTACATCGCGGGCATGACCGATCAATTCCTACTCAAGCAATATCGCGATCATTTTGGCAGTACCCCATTTTCTTCCATCGCACCCGCTTGAACACTTGCGCCGCAGGCCATGCCAAATCCATTATGGAAGTGTAGTTCGTCCAGCCGATCAGGAGCATGCATGGTAAGACTTCGCAGCATCCTACTCGCGGCATTGCTGTTGCCTACGCTTGCCTGCACTGCGCAAATTCCCGGCCTGAGCTCCAAACCCGCTGCTAAACCGGCGCCGGCCGCTACTACTCCACCATCTGATCCGCTCGGAAGAGAAACGCCGCGCGGCACGGTAATGGGTTTTCTTCATGCCGCGCAGGATGAAAATTATTCTCTCGCTGCGCAATACTTCCAGCCCGCTACCGGGCATCGTCGCCTCGATCCCACCGAAGAGCAGGACCTTGCCGCGCAACTTCTCGCCGTCATCAATCAGAAAATTCTCACGTCATCTCTCGAGTCGCTCAGCAACGATCCGCAGGGCCGGCTCGATGACAGTTTGCCTCCCAATCAGGAACTTCTCACCGGCGTCCGCGAATCCCGGGCCGTATTCTCCATCGCACTCTTGCGTCTCGAAGATGATCACGGCAACAAACTCTGGTATATCTCCCGCAAGACCCTCGACACCATTCCCGAGGTTTACGATTCGCTGCAATTTTCTGATATTGAAAAAAAGCTTCCTCCTTACCTCACCAAACATCGCATCCTCTCCATGCCGTTCTGGCAGTGGATTGCCATCCTGCTTGCCCTTCCGCTGGCTGTTTTAGCCGGCTGGATTCTTTCGCTCCTTCCGCGTCTGGCCGTCCGCTACTACAGAAAAAAGCTCGATCCCGCCGCAGTCCCCGCGCAGACCCTGTTTCACATCGGCCCGGGCACACTGCTGCTTGCCGCTCTGGTTCATTACGTGTTTGTTTTTTATATCGGCGCGTCCATCGTCTATCGGCAATATTATCGCCGCGTGATTTGGATTTTTCTTGCCGTGGCGTTTTACTGGCTGGTGATTCGCATCACCCGTGAAGTTTCCGCCCGTCTCGCGAACCGTCTCACCTCAAGCGGAAGGATGGCGGAGCGTTCCATCGTATCTCTCTCGCGCCGCGTGCTTGAGGTCGCTATTTTTATCCTCGTCGCTTTGATTGTACTTAGCGGACTCGGGGTCAATGTCACCGCGGCTCTCGCCGGTCTCGGCATCGGCGGCTTGGCCATCGGCCTCGGCGCGCAAAAAACTTTCGAAAATTTGCTCGGCGGCATTTCCATTCTGACCGACAAAGCGCTCGTCATCGGCGATCCCTGCCGTATCGGCGATCAGCGCGGCGTTGTCGAAGACATTGGCCTTCGTTCCATTAAACTCCGCACCGAGGATCGCACGGTGGTCACTATTCCGAATGGCACCGTCGCCACTGCCGTGCTCGAAAATTACCGCCAGCGCGACAAAATCCTCTTTCGCCAGTTGCTCCGCCTCCGTTACGACCTTTCCTCCGACCATCTTCGCTACGTTCTCGACGAAGCCCGTGCGGTGCTCAAACAAAATAACCATGTCGAGAATGCCACTTCGCGCGTTCGCCTTCTCCGCATGGCGGAATATTCCATTGAAGTTGAGATTTACGCCTACATCCTGGTGCGCGACTACGCCGAATTTCTGGCCTTGCAGGAAGAACTCATTCTTTCGATCGTAGACGCAATTGAAAAAACCGGCGCGGCCATTGCTCTTCCTTCTGTTGGACCCGTCCTCACGCAGGACGCCTGGATCGATCCGGAAAAGGCGAAGGCCGCCAAAGAGCGCTTCGAAAAATCCCGCGATTCCGGCGCGTCTGGCCGCAATCCGCCGGGGTCATAATTTTTGCTTGTTTTATTGTTGCGCGGCGAACGTGTTGCAAGCCGCGATCGACCCGCTAGCAAATCCCTGCTGAAACCAGTGCATTCGTTGCGCTGACGACCCGTGTGTGAACGAATCCGGCGTCACGTGCCCGGTGGACATTCTCTGCAAACGATCGTCGCCCACCGCCGCCGCCGCTCCCAGCGCCGACTGTATGTCGCCCTGCTCCAGCAAATTTCGTTGCTGCGTCGAATGTGCCCACACTCCCGCATAACAGTCGGCCTGTAATTCCACCTTCACTGAAAGCGCGTTATCCATGCGCCGGTTTCCCTGGTTCATCTGGCGCACTTGGGCCTCGGTGCCAGCGATTTTCTGGATGTGATGGCCAATCTCGTGTGCCAGCACGTACGCCTGCGCGAACTGTCCCGGCGCGCCAAATCGTTGTCGTAATTCATCGTAAAACCCAAGATCAATATAAACTTTTTCATCTTGCGGACAGTAGAACGGTCCAGTTGCTGACTCTGCCCCGCCGCATCCCGATTGCGTGTAGTTCCTGAACAAAACCAGCTTGGCGTGACGGTAAGGCTTTCCCGCTTGTTCCGGTAAGATCTGCTCCCAAGTTTTTTGTGTATCGTCCAATACGAAAGACACGAATTGTACCAGCGGTTGTTCCTGCTGGTCGCGTGCGCGATTTGGCTGCCTGACGACCGGCGCATTCGGAGCGCCACCACCTCCTCCGCCGAGCAAAGCGAAAAAATTCTGCTTAAATACCAGGCTCAGTACCAGCAGAATCAGCGCGCCGCCGATCCCCAGGTGCATACCGCCAAACTGAAATCCCCCGCCGCCTCCACCTCCATCTTCGTCGCGGCGATCTTCAATGTCCTGGCTCTCTCCGCCTGGTGTCCATTTCATTTGGTTCTCCCGCTGCGAGTTTTTGCGATGATGTTATCACGCCGCATTCTGATTTCCTGTGACTCGTGTGAACCGTTGGTTTGAATTTTCGCTGACAGAAACGACATTTATTAAGTAGTGTCCGAGTACTATGAGTTGTCCGGCTCGGCACGGACGAACCGCAGTACCTTTTCCTGCGCTTCTTGCGCCACCGTGAAGAATTGGAATGGCTCAACCGCGGCTGTGCGTACTGTCTTGGTCATGGATGTACTTCCTCGGGTTCCTCGCCGGGCAACACCGGGTTTTCCTGCCGTTCCGGTGCATCAATGCGGATCTCCGTCAGGTCGGACAGCAAATTAGCCGCCCACCGATACACGTTGTAATCTTTCACTTTCATCCGCATGCGGTACATCCTCGCCGTTTGTTCATCGTCCGGCATTTCCAGCGCGCGCAAAATTGCCGCTGCACTTTGCTGCACATCGTACGGATTTACCTGTAGCGCATCCGTCAACTCCAGCGCGGCTCCCGCAAACGTGCTCAAAATCAGCACTCCGTGCTCGTCATCCCGCGATGCCACGAACTCCTTCGCTACCAGATTCATTCCATCGTGCAGCGAAGTCACCATGCACAGCGATGCCGCGTGATAGTACCTGGTGATCTCATGATGAGAGTGGTGTTTCTTCAACAGCACGATCGGTTTCCACTTTCCCGATTGGAATCGGGAATTTATTCGGTCCGTTTCCGCCGTCACTTCGTCCAGAAATTGCTGGTATCTCGGAATATCCGTCCGGCTCGGCGCTCCAATCTGCACAAACGTAAACCGCCGGTGGTATGCCGGATTCATTTCAATGAACCGCTCAATTCCCCGGAACCGTTCCAGAATTCCCTTCGTGTAATCCACACGGTCCACTCCCACGCCCAGCAGCGAACCTTCAACTCCCAACTCCTCGAACAGCTTCGCCCGCTCTGCCCCTGCACTTCTCCATTCTTGCTTCGGCTTTCCGTCCGGAAACGCCACGCTGATCGGATACGGTCTGACCCGTGTCACATGTCCCTGTCGATTGACGGCAAAACGATCCCATTCCGTCAGCGCTTCCACCGACCGGTCCACCGTCTCCAGAAAATTGTTGCAATGCGTCTGGGTATGAAATCCGACCAGGTCCGCGCCCAGCAATCCGTCCAGAAGTTCGCGCTGAAACGGGCAGATCGCAAACACTTCTGCGTTGGGCCATGGAATGTGCCAGAAAATCGCCACTCGCGCGTCCGGCCGCGCCTCCTTTACCATTTTTGGCAGTAATGCGAAGTGGTAGTCCTGCGCCAGCACGATTGGCGCTTCCGCTCCTTCCATTTCCTGCAACACCGCGTCGGCGAATCGCCGGTTCGCTTGCTGGTATTGCCGCCAGTCCTCCGGCCGGAACGTCGGTCTGGTGTGCGCGATATGGCAGAGCGGCCACAGCCCTTCGTTCGCGAATCCTTCGTAATAACCTTTAACTTCTTCTTGTGTCAGCCACACCCTCCGCAAGGTATAGCTCGGCAAATCCGGCGGCACTCGCAGGCGGTCCGATCCGTCCACCGTTTCCCGATCCGCATTTCCGGAGCCATGCGCAACCCACGTGCCATCAGTCGCCACCAGCACCGGCTCCAGCGCCGTCACCAATCCGCTTGCCGGCACCAGCGCTTCCGGACCTCGTTCGCCCTTCACGTGCATGTACGGCTCGCGGTTGGAAACCACAAAAAGCGGCTTTCCTTTCAATTTACTTTGCAAGCTGATGCGTAGACGTTCCGCGGTCCACACCGAAGCGTGCGTCTCCCGCAACTGTGCTTCCTCGGCCGCCGCCGCCCGGGCTGCACCCAGATCGCGCGCCAGGTGCGACATCTCCTTGTTTAACTGGTCGAAAATTTCGCCCTGCGGCAACGAGGCGGGAATTTGCGTTTCACCGGCGCGCAGCGTCCGCAACCACTTTGCTGTGCGCATCAACGGTTCCAGAAATGTCGAGCGCACCAGCACGAGCGCCAGTCCGCTGATCAGCAGAGTTTCCAGCAGCGCCGTCAACAATGCATCACGAACAGTTAATAGTACCCGAAAGTTAATATAGCTTGTCTCGAAGATTATCAGCAGCGCCCCGGCGGTCTTTCCGCCGCGTTGCAGCGGCACTGCGTACAGGTACACCGGAGCATCATTCATGTTGGTGAACTCGCCTTGCGGGGCGTTCTTCTCGATGCTGCGTTTCGCCGGCGCCGGCGCGGGCTTGAACTCGTCTCCCAGGGATGATGTCATTGCCCGCAGATGTCCGTCCGCTTCGTACACCGCGATGCCTTTCAAGTGCTCGCGCTGCGCGAACCGGTCCACCACTCGCTGCATCGCTTTTTCTGAAGTACGGTCGTTTTTCTCAAACAGCGGGTCAATCGCTTCTTGCAGGCTCTCGGCAAGCACATCTGCGCGCCGTGCCAGATCGCTTCGCAGATTTCTTCGTTGCGTCCTCACCTGGTAGGCTGCAAACAACAACGACACCAGTGCCACGCTGATGATCAACGGCAGAACGAGTTTCAGTGTCGTCCGCAATCTCTATTCCTTTCTCAGGGTTGCTACCTTCCAAAACGTCTGCGGAGCGCGGGCCGGGTTTTCTCCGCGCCTGAGAACTACTTGAGAATGCGAAGTGTTCGTCTTCGCCGGACCAGGCTGGGAGCCCGCCTTATTGTTGATAGATCCAGATGGATACGTGCCCAGTTGTTTCTGCGTCGTTTTCTCAGCAGTCTTTTAAGATTAGCTCCTTAGCTTGTTCTTTCTTGTTGATTATTAAATTCCTGGTCAATTTTCGCCCCGCACCGGCGATTTCCATAGCGCCACGGTGAAAAATGCCATGAAAATCGTCGCCACGGCGCAGATGGTCCGTAGTTTCATGAGTGAGGCCTCCAGAACGAATGCTCAGAAGATAATTGTCCGCTTGCTTCTTCGCATGAAGCCTGCCAGGATCCGAGCCTCCCGGTGAGCTTTTTAACACCTTTGCTATCAGGCGGATACTAGGAATTCCCTGTATCCAATGCCGCCGTACTAGAACTCGACTAGGGTGCAATTATTCCGTTTCTCCCGCCATCTGTACACGATTGTACTAGGCTCCTTGATTCGCCCGAGAGAGTTTCATGAGCCGCAAAGGCGGTTGCTATGGCATCTTCGCGTATTCAGCCTTCGCCGCGCTAGGCAACGGCAATCCCGCGTCGGCATCTTTCCATAGGACAAAAAAGTCCTGGTACGCCGTGCGCGCCTTCGCCGTATCTCCATCCATCGCGTAAGCCCGCGCCAGATAAAGTTGCGCTAGCCAACAGCTTGGATTCTGAATGCCTTCGCTCCGCAACTTCATCGCCGCCTGAAATTCTTGCTCCGCCTCCTGCGGCTGATGGTTCAGCAGAAACGCTCTTCCCCTCAGCGCCAACACTTCGGCGTCACCCTGGTCGTAGGACGGAACTGCTCTCAACAGTTCGATCGCTTTACTGCCGTTGCCGTGATTAATTTCCACCTGAGCGCGCACTGCCGGCAAGTAAACCGACTGGTACCACGTATCATGTGGCCGCGCCTGCGAAACCTCGTCCACCAGCCGCAGGGCTTCGCTGTCTCGGCCCGCCAGCGCCAACGTATTTGCCACGCATGTTTTCACTCCCGGACTTTGTGCTACGGAAAGTGCCGGCATCGGATCGAATTTCTTCCGAGCATCCCCGATCAGAACTCCTAGCCAGGCTTTCTGGCAAATCAGAATTGCTTGCAGTTCAGTGCTTCCAGTCCGTCGCGCAATATCCTCAGCTTGCGAAAGGAACTCCGTCGCTTTTTGCAGTTGCCCGTGACCCGCAGCTCTCGTCGCCTTGGAAGGCAAGAGAAACCGTGCCAGCTCAGCCGGGTTCTCGGCCGCCAGTAGTGTTTCTTTCTGTTCGCTCGCAGTGTCTCCCTGGGCCAGCGCCGTAAGAGCCAGCATCGTATGCAGTACGGTGGCACCTTCAATCTTTTTCAGTCCTTCATTCGAAATCGCTTTCGCTTCTTCGAACCGTCCTAGCGCGTTGTAGCTCCACGCCGCATTCAGGTATCCGTAGTTCGAATCGGATGCAGCGCGAATTCCCTCCAGCGAAAACTGCAAGTCCTTCTCATATTCTCCCAGCCGGCCATACATCACTGCCAAGTTCGAATCTGGCGTCTCATCGTTCGGATATGTTTGGTGATAGAGCTGCCAGGTCTGCAGGCTCTGATCGATGTCGCCAATCGAATCGTAGTAATGTCCGGCAATATAAAGTCTCTCTCGCTCGCTCGCGCGGTCTTTCAACTCGAAAGCTTTCTTCAAATACTTTTCGTATGCCGCATTTTCGCCGATATTGCTGTAAGCCGTTCCCAGGTACGCGTGGGCCGCGGCAAAATTCGGATCCAGCTCAATGGCATGTTTAAAAAATGCAATCCCTGCCAGTTCATCTCCCCTTATCCTCGCCGCCGTCCCTTCGCTATAAACCTTCAAGGCTTCCAGCGACGGCGTCGTCGCTTCATCCAGCGGCTTGTCAAATTTCTTTACCGAAGCCAGGGACTCTCCCAACTTGCCGCGCAGCGTTGAAACTCCGGTCCCCAGCGCGTTCAATACGTCGTCTTTCTTTGACGCCTGCACCTGTTCCTGCGCCAGGTTGTCGCCGGTCGCCGCATTCACTGCGTTCAGGGTGATCAGGTACTGGCTGCCGACCGATGCAATAGATCCGGTCAGCATGGCCTTAATGGCGTTCCGCGAACAAATCTGCCTTCCAATCTCCGGAGTAATCCGCGCATCTGGCGGTTGCCCCATGAGCTTCAACGTCTGCAGAATTTTCTGGTCGGAGACCACATTCAAATACGGGGACTGTCCTAAACCAACCGCCGTCGCGCTCTTCAACGTCCCGTCAAAAACCGCATCGCCCGTGGTGTTCGTAAAATCCGTAACCAAAATCAGATCTTTGTCGCTCAAGCCGCGCGCCGGCCGCTGCCAGAAAAAAATTCCTCCGGCCACGGCAATGATCGCGGCAGCAATCGCTCCCCACGCTCTCTTGCTGGTCGTCCAGGCTGGAACAGTAATCGTCGTAGAACCGGACTTTGTCCGCACCGCCCTCGCCGCACTACCGGCAGCTGGCGAACCCGCGGACGGAGTAGCGCCAGCCACCGCCGTCGCCCCTCCGGAGGCTGCAGCTCCTATTTTGGATTCTGAATCGTGCACCGCCGCCGGCACCGCCCGCGTCGTCGTATCGCGCTTCAGCCGTGCCAAATCCGCATGCATCTCCGCCGCGCTTTGGTAGCGTAAATGGCGATCCTTCTCCAGCGCCTTGCTGATGATGTCTTCCAATTTCGCCGGGAGGTCCGGATTCAGCCGCATCGGCGGCGTAGGCTCTTTCTCCAGAATCGCGTTGAAAATTACCGCCGACGTATCTCCACGAAACGGCAACGCCCCCGTCGCCATTTCGTACAGCACTGTTCCAAACGAAAACAAATCGGTACGTACATCTAGTTCTTTTCCCCGCGTTTGTTCCGGCGACATGTATGCCACAGTACCAATCGCCGTGCCTGGGCTAGTCAAATGATCGCCGTCGAGCGTATCGGCGGCCGTCGCCACTGATTTGCTTGACGAATTCGCGGCCGCCGTAATCTTTGCCAATCCAAAATCCAGAATTTTCGCATGCCCACGGCTGCTCACAAAAATGTTGGCCGGCTTGATGTCCCGGTGCACGATGCCTTTGGCATGCGCAGCTTCCAAGGCCTCCGAAATCTCAATCGCCAGCGCCAGCAGCCTATCCGTCTCCATCGCTCGCCCCGCCAACGCATGCTTCAACGTCACGCCTTCCAGAAACTCCATGGCAATAAATGCACGTCCGTCCTGCTCGCCAATATCATAAATCGTGCAAATATTTGAATGATTGAGTGCCGAAGCCGCCTTGGCCTCGCGCTTGAACCGCTCCAGCGAATATGCATCTTGTGCCAGCTCTTCGGGAAGGAACTTCAGTGCTACCGCTCGGTCCAGGCGCGTATCTTCAGCCTTGTATACAACCCCCATCCCGCCGCCGCCCAGCTTTTCCAGAATGCGGTAATGCGAAATGGTCTGCCCAATCAGCGAAGAAGAATCTGACATTTGCCGCTCATCTTAGGTTCTACCTCGCGCCAAGTCAACGAATCCCGCGCTTTCGCCGTCGGGTCCTTGACTGCTTATCCGTGTAGGTAAAACCTCGCCCTGCAGGGCGGGGATATAAGCCCCCGTTAACTGTTACAGCGGCGTCTTTTGCTGCTCGATGTAGGCCTTGAGGATGCCCATCGGAGCACCACCACAACTGGCGGCAAAATACGACGGCGACCACAGAACGCCTTTGCAATAGCGACGCCTCAGGTCTGGTCGTTCGCGGCGAAGCATTCTGCTCGAAACGCCTTTCAAGCTGTTCACCAAAGTAGATATCGAGTGTTTGGATGGATAGTTCACCAGCAGGTGAACGTGGCTGTCTTCGCCGTCCAGCTCCACCAGTTCTGCCTCGAAATCGACGCAGACCTTGGAAAAGATGGCGCGAAGTCGGTTGAT
>WNFR01000670.1_pt1 | contig 53136 bp, 39 predicted proteins | sample 5400221 | NCBI WGS metagenome assembly WNFR01 (sample SAMN13153357, study PRJNA577476) | soil metagenome | isolation source: 40 cm soil under Madrone tree | place: USA:California | collected 2016-06-14
AAGACGGTTCGTCGAAGGTTTACAATTGCCCCTTTCGATTGCGGCCTCGATCGCTTTGTTCTGGATCGCGCGGAGATCGTTGGCGAATCGCGCAACTGCCCGATACCGGAAACTCTTTCTGGCTGGCGCGATAGCGTTTGCCTCTGTCACCAATGTCGGTTTTGTCGTCGGCCAATTGATCGCGCGCGGGGCGGGATCGGGGTCTACTGATGCGAGCCGCTATGTGCAAGACGATTTGGTTGCGGCGTTCGCCTGGTTGAGAGCGAACTCACAACCGGACGCGGTGTTGTTCTCTTCCTATTGGACTGGGAATCTTGCTCCTTCAATGACCGGGTTGCGTGTCTTCCTCGGTCATTACGCCCAGACTCTCCGCAGTGACGAGAAGGGCGCGCAAGTCGCCGCGTTCTACGCCAACAATATGACCAGCAACGGCGCGCGGGAGTTGTTTGCAGCACACCGAGTGCGCTACGTCATCTACGGACAATTTGAGCGCGAGATTTCGAGCGCCTTCGCACCGCCGGACTGGCTTAAGCTCGCATATCGCAGTGGTGATGTTGAGATTTTTGAAGTGACTGAGGCGCGCGCATCGAGGTTGCCGTAACAATCCTTAGGCTCGCGGTCAGGGAGGGCTTGCCCCCGCAGTTGGATGTTCTAGCCGACAAGCCGCCGGTTTCCTGAGCAGGGTGCAGCTGCATGAGCCAAAAACGCCTATCGACGATGGAGCGCGGGGTAGTCGGCGTGCTCGCTGTTGTGGTGCTGGCAAGCGGGTTGTATTTCGCGCGCAAGAGCGGCACGAACCCCGAAGTTTACGGCAACGACTTCAATGTCTACTATCACGCCGCGCGCGAGGTCATGGCCGGTGGTGACCCATACCAGCACTCGCTTGGGGATTGGACGCCTTACATTTACCCGCCGCTTCTCGCAGAGCTGATCGTTCCGCTGACGCTCTTGCCACTGCCGGTGGCGGCGTACCTTTGGTTCTTAATCAACGCTGCTTCGATCGTCGCGGCTGCGTGGACGTCGGCGATGCTTGCCAATGGCAACAAGGAACCTGACTCACCAACGACTGCGTGGCGGGCAGCGCTCGCCGGCTGCGCAGTCGTGCTCGTTCTCAGGTTCGTGTTGGACGCTCTCAATCTCGGGCAGGTTAATGCCGTGGTGGCGGCGCTCGCTGTTGCTCACGTATATCTGTACGCGCGTGATCGAAAAGTACTGTCCGCGATGGCGCTGGTTCTTGCTGTTTCGATCAAGCTGACGCCCGCATTGCTGCTGCTGTATCACATCGCAAAGTTGAGGCTGAAATTCGCAGTTGCCTGCGCGGCGCTTCTCGTTGCGGTCACTGCTCTAAGCTTCTTGCCGTTTGGACCGCGTGGAACGGTTGCGTTTCAAACGTTCTGGAACCGCACAGTTAAGAACGAGCAGGGCTACGACTTCGCGTATTCCGGGAATCAATCTCTGCGCGGCGCAATCGCCAGGGTGGCTGGCCAGTCGAATGAAAGTACGCCGTCGCGTGAGGGCGAGTCTCGCAGACCCGGCGACGCAGCGACCTTGCTGATTTCGATAGTACTGCTCGCATTGGCAGTCTTCGCGGCGGTCCGGTCTCGAAGCGAGTTGGCCGCTGCAGCGCCGTTCTTTTGTTGTCTGGTGCTGCTCTCGCCGCTTAGCTGGAAGGCACACTACGTCATCCTGATCTTGCCGGCCGCCCACCTGCTCTTCAGAGCAAAGACTTCGGGCCGAGCACGGAAGTTGATCGGCGTGACGCTCGGGCTTTCTTTTGTGTTGTTCAATCTGACAAGCCCGCACGTGATCGGTCTCGCGGGGGCTGAATGGGCCGATGATCATTCATTGGTTTTTGCCGGTGCGCTGCTCATCTTCATCGCCTGTGCATCCGGTACTCAGTTAGCGGACAGATCTTGAACCTGCGAGGCGCAGGTGTTCCGGTTGTCTTTCTCGGCAATGCCAGGCAGGCAATGATGCCTGCGCTCCCAGGGGCAAGTTTGGCAACCAACCGCACGTTTGTTAATCTGATCAAACAAGACCTGTGGGGACCTCATGAGCACAAAAGAGCGGGTCGAAAGAAAGGCCGAAACAAGTTCGGGCATCGAGATGAAGACCGTTTTCGGTCCGCCTGATGCGCCCGTCGACTACGAGCGTGACCTGGCCGATCCTGGCGAGTTCCCTTACACGCGCGGACCTTACGAGACGATGTATCGCGGCAAGCCGTGGACTATGCGGCAGTACGCAGGCTACGCCTCGGCTGCTGAATCGAACGCGAGATATCGCTACTTGCTCGAGCAGGGCCAGACCGGGTTGTCGGTCGCGTTCGACCTGCCGACACAGATGGGCTACGACTCGGATCATCCGATGGCCCGCGGGGAAGTCGGGAAAGTCGGCGTCGCTATCGACACGCTCGAGGACATGGAATTGCTATTCGATCAGATTCCACTCGACAAGGTGTCCACGTCAATGACCATCAACTCGACCGCGGCGATATTGCTGGCGATGTACATCGCTGCGGCGAAGAAGCAAGGCGTCTCGCCTGACAGGATCTCGGGCACGATTCAAAACGACATCTTGAAGGAATACATCGCGCGCGGAACTTACATCTATCCCCCGCGCCAAAGCCTGCGAATCGTGACTGACATCTTCGCCTACTGTGTCCGCGAAGTCCCTCGATGGAACACAATTTCGATTTCCGGTTATCACATTCGCGAAGCGGGTTCGACCGCGGCGCAAGAGGTTGCGTTCACGCTTGCCGACGCAATCGCCTATGTACAAGCGGCAGTCGAAAGTGGGTTGGAAGTAGATGCGTTCGCGCCGCGCATAGCTTTCTTCTTCAACTCGCACAATCAGTTTTTGGAAGAGGTCGCAAAGTTCCGCGCGGCCCGCAGATTGTGGGCTCGGATCATGCGCGAGCGATTCAACGCACGCGATCCGCGATCGCAGATGCTTCGATTTCATGCTCAGACCGCGGGCTCATCGTTGACTGCTCAGCAGCCGGAAGTGAACATCGTTCGCACGACGATACAGGCGCTGGCCGCGGTGCTGGGGGGAGCGCAGTCGCTTCATACAAATTCGATGGACGAAGCGCTCGGGCTTCCGACCGAGCGCGCCGCACGAATCGCGCTTCGCACCCAGCAGGTCATCCGTTATGAATCGGGTGTGGCGGACACCGCGGATCCGCTCGGCGGCGCGTACTCTATCGAGCACCTGACCAATGAGATCGAGCGGCTGGCTTCGGACTACATTCAGAAGATCGACGAGATTGGCGGAATGCTGCGCGCGATCGAGAAGGGCTACGTTCAGCGCGAGATCGAGCACGCGGCTTATGACTATCAGCGCAGAGTCGAGTCGGGTGAACAGACGGTCGTCGGTATGAATCGATTCACCTCTGACGAAGCGACTTTGGTTCCAGTGCTTCGTCTCGATCCTGAACTTGAGCGGCAGCAGATTGAACGGCTCGATCGCGTCCGCGCGCGCCGCGATGAGCGAGAAGTGAGTGAAGCTCTTGGGGAAGTCGAGCGCGCGGCTCGCACTGATGAGAACTTGATGCCTCACATAGTTCGAGCGGTTGAGGCCTATGCAACGCTCGGGGAAATATCCGACCGCCTGCGGGCGGTTTTTGGCGAGTACACGGGTGAGACCTACGAGTGAGTAACATCGAAGAGTATCTCGCAATGGAGCGCGTATCTGAGGAGCGTCACGAGTATGTTGACGGGTACGTATTTGCAATGGCAGGTGAGAGCGGTGCGCATGCCGACATCTCAGTCAACCTGGTTAGAGAGATCAGTGTTCAATTGCGCGGTACGCGCTGCCGCGCAAGGGCAAAGGACACGAAGGTGCATAGCAGTCCCGCGGCCAGACATCCACGCTCAACGGAAGGCCTTTTCTCCTATCCGGACCTTGTGGTGATCTGCGGAGAGCCACAGTATCACGATGAGCATACCGACGTGATTCTCAACCCGAGCGTCATCATCGAGGTCCTTTCGGAATCAACCGAGAGTTTTGACCGTGGAGAGAAGTTCCACCGATATCGAGCTTGGAATCCGACGTCGACCGACTATCTGCTAGTGTCACAGACCGCTCCCATCATCGAGCACTTCTCCCGCCAGCTCGACGGCAGTTGGAGCTACAGGATTTATCAGGGGCTTGAGCGAAGTGTAACCATCGAGTCGATCGGCTGCGAGCTTCGGCTGGCTGATGTGTATGATCGCATCAACTTCGAGTTTCAGGATTCTGACGACGACAGTGAAGATCCAAACTGAACAATCCGTGGCCAAAAGAAATTGCCGGCGAATCAAATGACCGATGACATCCTCGAAGTCAGACACCTCAGCACACACTTCTTCACGCGAGCCGGCACAATTAAAGCAGCAGATGACGTGAGCTTTAATATCAAGCCTGGCTCGACGCTCGCGCTTGTGGGAGAGTCGGGGAGCGGCAAATCGGTCACGAGTCTCTCGATAATGCGATTGGTCCCGCCGCCCGGAAGAATCATCGCGGGCGAAATCTTATTCAACGGCCGCGACCTGATGAAGCTCGACGATCGGGAAATGCGGCGGCTGCGCGGGCGAGAGATCGCGATGATCTTTCAAGACCCGATGACCTCGCTCAATCCGGTTTACACCGTGGGTGATCAAATCGCAGAAGCAATCGAGCTTCACGAACACTTGCCGCGAAGAAGAGCCTGGACCAAGACCGTTGAGATGATGACGCGGGTGAAGATCCCGGATGCCGAGCGGCGCGCAAGGGACTACCCGCATCAACTGTCCGGAGGCATGCGACAGCGAGTGATTATAGCGATGGCATTGTCGTGCAAACCGAAACTGCTTATCGCGGACGAACCGACTACGGCCCTGGACGTAACGATTCAAGCTGAGATCCTCGAGTTGCTCCGAGGCTTGAGGAACGACTTTGATCTTTCGATGCTGCTGATCACCCACGATCTCGGTGTTGTTGCGGAGACCGCGGACCGCGTAGCAGTGATGTACGCCGGCCGCATCGTCGAAGAAGCTCCGGTCCACGAGATATTTCATAGCCCGCGTCATCCTTATACTGAAGGGCTGCTGCGTTCCGTGCCTCGTTTGACGGAAGAAGGTTTGAAGTTGCGCAGGCTGGAGACAATCGAAGGCACCGTTCCAAACCTTCTGCATCTGCCTGAGGGCTGCAAGTTCGCGCCCCGGTGCGAGTATGTGATTGATGAATGTATGTCAAATGAAATACCGCTGCTGGCAGTTAGCGACGAGCATCGAGCGCGATGCATTCGGTCTGATCAAATCGGCGATGAATCTGCGAAGACTAGAATATAAGTCGTATAGGTCCTATTGACATGTCTGATAAGAACTGCAACCTCATCGAGGTACGAAACCTCACGAAACACTTTCCTGTAGGGGCGGGAGTCTTCGGTGTTGGCGGCGACGCGGTAAGAGCGGTTGATGGTGTGAGCTTCACCATTCGTCGAGGCGAGACATTCGGCCTGGTCGGTGAATCCGGCTGCGGCAAGTCGACTACCGGACGCTGCATTCTCAGGCTGATCGAACCAACATCGGGTGAGGTGAGTTTTCAGGGGCGGGACTTGCTCTCGCTCGGCTTCGACGAGTTGCGCCGGTTCAGGCGAGACATGCAGATCATCTTTCAGGATCCGTACTCATCGCTCAACCCGCGAATGACGGCCGGTCAAATCGTCGAGGAACCGCTCATCATCCATCGCATCGCCGATCGACGCGGCCGTCGCGATCGCGTTGCTGAATTGTTGAGACTTGTCGGACTCGAACCCGAGCATGCCGGCCGCTATCCGCACGAATTCTCTGGTGGGCAGCGCCAGCGGATCGGCATCGCGCGGGCGCTTGCGCTCAATCCCAAGTTTATCGTTTGCGATGAGCCGGTGTCGGCGCTCGACGTGTCCGTTCAAGCGCAGGTGGTGAACCTGCTCCAGGACCTGCAGGAGCAGTTAGGGCTGACATACCTGTTCATCTCGCATGGCCTGTCGGTCGTCGAGCATATCTCGACTCGGGTCGGCATAATGTACCTCGGTAAACTGGTCGAGGTCGCTTCGAGTGAGGAGATATTTCACAACCCACTTCATCCGTATACCCGAGCGCTGCTGTCCGCGATACCGGTTCCCGATCCTGAGCACCGTCGCGAGCGCCTTTCTTTGAGGGGAGACATTTCCACTGCAATCGCGCCTCCGTCCGGTTGCCGCTTCCGTACGCGCTGTCCGATCGCCGAGCCGAGATGCGCCGACGAAGAGCCTGAGTTGGTTGAGGTGAGTCGCGACCATTTCTTAGCCTGCTGGGTCGCTGGGCGCTGAGCTCACTTGCTGTATTCCTGACTGACCACAGCTGCGGAAGTCACTAGACGGATGACAAGCTGACACGAGGCGCGAGGTTGCTCGGAGTGCGTCGATCGCTCTTGGATCATTTGCGACTTTTTACCTACAGGCACACGTATCATCACCCGTGTTTCTGTCTGTGATTGTGAATGTTGCGAGTTGTGAAAGCATCTGAATTGTAGCCGTTCCTCTGCTCACACTCGCGTCGATTCTAGCGAGCACTCTGCTGCTTCCGCCATAATGCTGCAACGTTGTGATACTGCCCTTATTTGTCAAAGAGCCCGTTCCGCCAAGTGTGACACCAGAGCAGCTGTTGAAAAAGTAATCGCCTGCTGGAGTTGATTTGAAGGAGATTCCCATTGCTGTCGTCTTGAATGGCAGATGTCGAACTGCGCTCCGCCATCATAGCGAGCAAGGACGATCTTGTTGACCATGTGTTCACCAGAGCTCATACCGGTCGCAACGATCTTGCCATCACTTTGTAAAGTCAGCCCAAAAGCTTGTTCTCTGGCTCCGAAATCGGTTACGACTTTGCCGCCGTTGCCGAAGCTGGAGTCGATAGCGCCGTTCGGGTCATACCGCGTGAGCGCGAAATCCGGCGTCGCACTCGGGCTGACGGTAAACCCAGCCGCAACTATCTTGTGATCAGGCTGTAGGGCAAGGCCAGCAGCGCTGCTGCTGGTTTGATTGAATGGATTACTGATCAACTTGCCGCCGGCGCCGAAAGTTGGGTCAAGGCCGCCATCAGCCCTGTAGCGGGCGAGGGCGAAGCTGATGCCCGCATCGCCGTTGTTTAACAATTGGGAGAGAAACATCACCCGCCGCAACAATTTTGCCGTCAGGCTGGAGCGCGATCGCGGCCGCGCGATCAGCAAGGGAAAAAAATTCCGTGGTCACTTTGCCGCCGACACCGAAGGCTAAATCCAAACTGCCGTTAGTGTTATAGCGGGTGAGTAAGAAATCGCTGGTGAATACTCCCGAAATCGGATTAAAGGAGCCTATTACTCCGGCCGCAACAATCTTGCCATCGGATTGAACGGCTACGGCGCTGTTTGCTGCGTTTATTCCCAGATCAAGGATCACCTTTCCACCTGCGCCGAAGCTTGGATCAAGAGCGCCCGCGGATGCCTGCGCATTGGTGGTCAGCGACCAGCAAGAATACGCAATTACTATGGCCAGCACGAGCAAAGCGCGCGAGAAGATTGCTAACGACTGTTTGATCGGTGAAATCATCCTGTTCATTGCATGCCTTGCCTGTTTGATAGGTTTTGAGATTCGCTTTTACCACGCTCGCGTCAAATTGAGCGCCAATTGGCGCAGCACAACCATTGGATGCTATCAGACGTGCTGGTGCCTTGCCACTTGTTCTCTGAGCTGACGCGTTGCTAACAACACTCTGACTCTCTAAGGAAGGTAATTCGGATCGTCTTGGTCTCGCAATGGTTGCGCCCGCTAAAAAAAAATAGTAGGCTCACCGGGAATTTCGGATTTATGGACCATCGGATTGAGTTGTTAAATAGATCTGCAATTCGCAATTCTTGATTCGCGACTCTCGAAGACGCTCAGGAGACAAACCGAAATGAGTCAGCCCGAAGATCAAATGCCAGAAGCAATACCGACGTACGGTGCGCCCCATCAGCAGGATCAACCACGGGTCCAAGAGCCGGCGCGGCTCGGACCCTTCGCCAGACTGACCGGCACGTTGTTCTCACCCGGTGAGACGTTGGCGGATGTGAACCGAAAGCCAACTTGGATCGGGCCGTTGTTGATCGCGATCGTTACGACCGTTGTCTTCAGCCTCTTTTACGACTGGAGAGTCAAGCCCGACTACCTGGAAATTACGCGTCAGCAGATGAAAGCGCGAGTGCGCAATGGTGAGATGCCTCCGGAAGAGACGATTAAGCAAGCCGCGAGCATTTCGTCTAAGATCAACTGGGTCTACGCGGTCGTCTTTCCACCCATTGGCTATCTCTTCGTTAGCGGCGTCTTTGCGCTCGGGATGTTATTGATGCAGGCGCAAACTACCTTCAAGAAAATTCTGTCTGTGGTGGCCTGGACTAGTTGCGCGGTAGGCATCGTGAGTGTGATCGTCGTGGCGGCTTCAGTGATGATCCGTGACATTGATACACTGAAAGACGTCCCTTGGTATTACGCCAGCAGGTACAGCGCAACGAATTTGGCGGCCCTCCTGCCGTCTGATTCCGCGGTAGTCAAGGCAATCACTGCCTCTCTTGATGTCTTTACCATATGGCGTCTAATCCTGCTTGCCATCGGCCTTGCTGCCATTGCAGGTTCGCGAAAGATCACAATTCGCAAAACCGGCACTCTGGTAGTCGCGATCTGGTTAATAGGCGTTCTGATTTCGGTTGGATTTGCTGCGATGGGGTTTGGAGGGTAATTCTTGAGATAGCGGTTCAAGCGGCACAATGATTGCTTTCCTAAGCAAGACGTGAAAACAGGAGGCGCGACACCAACCCCACTGGAATTCGGTGCAGATACGGTCGACCTCATGGAGGAGATGCTGTTTCAGCGCGCGGCGACCGGCATCAGGCCGGTGCTGTATCTCTCATCCTACACTGATCTTGAATGCAGCATGATAATGCTGCTCGACAACACAGGCGAGGCCCGCTGGTCAGCGGAGCAGACGCCAGCCACAAGGCAAGCCGGCTATCACGTAATCACAAACTAGACACCGATGCGGCAATATGGCTCAGCAGCTACTGACTGCCTGAGGGTGATTTCCGTACAGGCTATTCGTACCTGAGCGCCTCGATTGGATCCAGACGTGCCGCTTTCACCGCAGGCCACATCCCAAAGATCAAGCCTACCGAACACGACACAACAAACCCAAGCACCACAGCCCACAAAGGAATCACCGAAGGAAGCGTCGGAGCAAGTTGCCTCAGTGCCAGGCTTATCACCCAACCCGCAAAGATTCCAATCACCCCGCCCACCGCGGTCAATGTTATTGCCTCAGTCAAGAACTGCCAGATGATGTCGCTCTTCTTAGCGCCAATCGCCCGGCGCACGCCGATTTCCTTTGTCCGTTCGGTGACCGAAACGAGCATAATGTTCATCACGCCGATGCCGCCCACCAGCAAGCCCGCGGCAGATAGCGGAAAGACGATAACGCTCGCTACCGCGGCAAACTGTGCTAGCACTTCGAAGATGCTGCCCGGCGTGCTGATGCCGAAGTCGTTTGGCTTGTCGTTGGGCACGCCGCGCCGGCGGCGCATCAACTCGGTTATTTCGTCAACCAGCCTCCCGAACTGATCCGGCTTGGCTTTCACGTTGACCGTGATGTCATCGATCTCGGGATGGTCGCGCTTGATCGTCTCGAACGGAACGATGAGTTGACGGTCTTCGACGGGGTCGCCGCCGAAGAGCCCGCCGGGCGCTTTCTCCATCACTCCGATGATGTGATAGATCTTTCCGTCGACTTCGACTTCCCGGTCCAGCGGATTGAGGGCGCCGTACAGAGTCTCAGCAATCGCCGACCCCACTACTGCAACCTGAGACCTGTGGTCTTGCTCGGATTGCGTAAAGAAGCGGCCGCTCCTGATGTAGACGTTGCGAACCACATCGTAGTTAGACCACACGCCGAATATGAGCGGCCGGTTTGCTTCGATGCCTCTGTGCTTGACGACAGGCTGAGTGCCTCCCGGAGCGAAAGAACCCACGAGCAAAGTGGGGCTCACGCTCTCCGCAGAGGGAAGCTCGGCGATCGCGCGAGCATCATCGATGGTCAAGTTCTTGCGCGAGCGCTCGGATTGAGAAGGCCGGCTGAAGCGGATCCCGATGTTGTCCCACTTCGTGACAAAGACAATGTCCGGACCGAAGCGCTTTGTTTGTTCCAGGACGAACTCACTCAGTCCTGTCAGGAACGACGAGATAGCAATGACGGTCATGGTCCCGCCGATTACGCCGAGCATCGTGAGAGCAGAGCGCACCTTGTGCGTACGGAGCGTGTCGAAGGCCATCAAAACGTTTTCGCCGATCTCTTGAATGTGCATAAAACAATATAGGACCTATACGACATATAGGACCTATTCTTACTAATCTGCTCGGAGCGCGGTGATCGGATCGAGTCGCGCCGCGCGATTTGCCGGATAAAGCCCGAAGAACACACCAACCAGCGTCGATACCGAAATCGCGATCACCGGAGCCCACAGCGGGATGGCGACCGGCACCGGAACGAACTGCTTCAGTATGGCCATGCTGGTGACTGCAAGCAGCAGCCCGATTAACCCTCCGATCCCCGACATCATCGCAGACTCGACCAGAAACTGCATGAGTATGTCGCGCCGGGTTGCACCGAGCGACTTGCGTATCCCGATTTCGCGAGTGCGTTCGGTTACGCTGGCGAGCATTATGTTCATTATGACGATTCCGCCGATGACCAGCGAAATGCCGACCACCGGAAAAGCGACGGCCGCGACCACGTTGACGATGGAGCCAAGCAACTGCTCTGTCGCTTCATCGGTTGCAATTGAAAAATCATCCGGCTTGTTGTAGTCGAGTTTATGCCGGCTGCGCATCACCACTCGAACCTGGTCCTGAACTTTCTCAGGAGGGACCTCGGGTCGCCCCCGGATGATGATTCGAAAAGTCGGGGAACTTCGCTTACCAAATGCCTTGAAGAAGGTCATGAGCGGAAGCTGAACAAAATTGTCCTGGGATTGGCCGAGCACCGACCCGAGCTTTTTAGCCACGCCGATGACGGTGTAGGTGTCGGCGCCGATCTTGATCTCTTTGCCGATCGGGTCGAGTTGCGGGAACAACCCGTCCGCGACTTCGGATCCTAGAAAGGCGACATCTCTATGGCTGTCGTCGTCGAAGTCGTTTATGTAACGGCCTTGCGCTATTTCCAAGCTGGAAAGCAGCAAGGTATTCGGCGTTACGCCTTGAACGCCCACGCTGTCGAGTGTGATGTTCCCGTACTTGATTGACTTCGACCCGCCATCCTGCGCGCCGATTTGGTCGGCGAGGGTAACAGACTCTCGCAACGCCGCGAGGTCATCGATCGTGAGGTCGGGGTTTCGCCGAAAGGCATCGAGGAACTTCTGGAAATCGCCGAAGCCGGTGATGCTCGCCTTCTGCAAGCTGAACACGCCTGAACCGAGCGTCGCGATCTTGTCTTTGATATAGACGTTCGCACCTTCGATAACCGTTGCGACCGCGGTTACGACCGCGACGCCAATGATGACGCCCAAAAGCGTGAGGAAGGACCTGAGCTTGTGGGCCATTATCGACGATAAAGCTATGGCGGCGGCTTCAATAAACTTGTTCATAGTATCGGCGTTTGGGCCTGTGGCGACAACTTCGAATTATACCAAGGCGTAGGCGGGTGTCCTAATGTCACGTAGAAGCAATGGGTTCAGGTGAGCCGGGCCCTAATCAAACGCAACGAGTGAATCCGTCCGAAGTCAACGGCCAAACAACAAAGGCAGCGAGCAAGGCGTCTGGACCTTGCTCGCTGCCATCTTTCCTACCGGATCACGCCGCGGGGCGCTATCTTCGCTCGTCCAGGTTAATCCGGCCGTCGAGAATGTGCAGCACTCGGTGAGCGTGCTCGGCGATGTCGTGCTCGTGAGTCACCAGGATGATTGTGTTGCCCTGGGTGTGGAGCTCATCGAAAAAGCGCATGATCTCCTGCGAAGTCTGAGAGTCGAGATTTCCTGTCGGCTCGTCGGCCAGCAGGATCGCTGGATTATTCACAAGCGCCCGGGCGATCGCTACACGTTGGCGCTGTCCGCCCGACAGTTCGTTCGGCTTGTGATTCATTCGGTCGGCAAGGTCGACGCGTTGAAGCGCGAGCTTTGCCATTTCAATTCGCTGACTTCGCGGCGTTCCGTTGTAAATCAAGGGCAGCTCCACGTTGTGCAGAGCTGTCGCGCGAGGCAGCAGGTTGAACGTCTGGAACACGAACCCGATCTCTTTGTTCCTGATGTGCGCAAGCTCGTCGTCATCCATCTCAGATACGAGTTTGGTGCTGAGAAAATACTGCCCCGATGTCGGCGTGTCCAGACAGCCGATCAAGTTCATCAGCGTTGATTTACCCGACCCTGAAGGGCCCATGATTGCCAGGTACTCGCCGCGCTGCACGTCAAACGACACGCCTCGCAACGCGTGGACCTCTTCGGCTCCCATCTGATAGGTCTTCCAAAGGTTTTCCGTGCGGATCACGCTATCAGTCGCTTCTGCAGCCGCACCCAGATAGGCCAAGCCCTTATCGAACACAGCTTCTTCGATCATCATATCATTACCCTTGTTTTCCTCTGAATGGTCCCCCATCCCCTCCCACTAGCTCTTCGTTTCGACCTTTGCGGGTCCCGCTTCTCGCTTAACCTGATCCCCGTCTTTCAGCGTTCGCAGAGTCTTGTACGGGCCGATGATTATCTCGTCGCCCTCGTTCAGCCCACTCTTGATTTCGATCTCCTGATCGCCTTTGATCCCGGTGGTAATCGGAGTGAAGTGGCCACGTCCGTCCTTGCTGAATACGAACACGCCTTCCACTTCTTTCTTCTTTGATGAGCCATTGGCCGGTTGTTCGGCGGGCTGCTGATCCTTCGGTGCTTCGCGAGGAACGATCGACTGCAGCGGCGCGGTCAACACGTCGGCAACCGTAGCAGTAGTAATGACCGCGGTCGACGACATCCCTGGCCTCAGCTTTTCACGCACCTGAGGGGTCGGGTTGAGCTTGATCTTGACAATAAAATCCTTGGCCTCCTGGGTATTAGCCGACTGCGCGATGGTCTGGCCGGATCGCGTGATTGCCGAGGCGCCTTTCTCGATGACCTCGCCTTCGATCTCGAAGTCGCCGAGAGCGTCGACTTTCACCTTAGCTTTCTGTCCTACCTGTACGTCGGCGATGTCGGTCTCATCGACTTTAACCTCAGTATTAATCTGAGACATATCGGCAACCGTCAACAGCGGGGTAGTTGAGAAGCTTGCCAGCGCGTACTCACCGACCTTGACCGGCAAGCTCGAGACGACGCCGTCGATTGGCGAGTACCTTGTGGACTTCTTGAGTTGGTCGGACTGGCGAGCCAGATCCGCTTGACCTTGCTTGACGCGTTCCTCGCTTGAGTGCAGAGCGGTCCGCGAGCGCTCGACTCCAAGCTCTGAGTCGTGCACCAGCACCTTCAGCTGATTGATATGTGATTGTTGAGCTGATAGTACGGCTCGCGCCTGATCGTAGCGCGACCTGGCGGAATCGAATTGAGACTTGTTGGCTACGCCGCTCTCGACCAGTGCTTGGTACCGATTGTATTCGCTTTCGGCGTAGGTGAGGTCGGCTTTATTGCGCTCGAGGTCGGCCTCCGCGCCTGCCAGATTGGCCTTCGTCTGGTGGATATTGTTCTCAGCTTGCTGCACTGCGACCTGTTGGTTAGCGACGTCGGCTTGCGCCACGCGAACCGCGGCCTCGCCCGCGGTCACCGCGAAACTCGACTGAGTCGGATCGACGCGCACCAGCGGCTGACCCTTTTTGACCGGGTCGCCCTCGCTGACATAGATCTGCTCGACGCGTCCCGGAACTTCCGCAGTCAGGTTGTAGAGATGGACCGGCCGGATGTCACCGGATGCGGTCACCTTTGATTCCAGACGCGTGTGACGCTCGACCTTTCCAACCTGAACGGGCTCGCCTTCCTTTTTCTGGACGGCTTTTGATAGAACGACGATAGCGATCAGACCGACCACCGCCGCCACAATTATTACAGTCTTTTTCCTTCGACTATTCTTAAACTGCATGGATAAGGATTGTCCTCCGAATGTTTTAAGCGAACTTGCAACCGCCTCCTATTACGCCCCTGTCCTTCTACAGGTTCAATAAATCTCGGCAGTTTCCCGGCGCGATTCGTACGGCTGTGTTCGCTGTTACTACTCACCTTCTCGAACAATTTACTGACGCATCGCTTCACATTGTGCAAACGAATCACGCGCCAAGTTTATTAACATCGAGGGCCTTAAATAAGATGATAGCGAGTGCGACGAAAGCCTGTCAAAGGAATACGCTTCAGGGGATCGGTCAGAGTGCAGGTTTCTGGTGCAAAGCCGGGCTCAAGGTTCTGGTTTTGATCGAGGCGCCCGTTCCGAAGCGAAACCTTGAACCAGAAACTAGAAACCAGGAACCAGAGGCTATACAAACCGAGTTTGTGGATTCAAACTGAAGGTAGCCTGTGTTATCCTAAGGCTTTCCTATGGAAGAAAAACCAAAACCCATCGAAGATGTCTGCCCCAACTGCGGTTCGGCCGATAGCGAACCCGACGCCACGTTTTGCCAGACCTGCGGCTCGAAACTTGACTCTGCATTGCTCCAGCCGCCGGCGCCGCCCCGCGCCTGCGAGCCTGGCAAGACGATCGCCGGGCGATTCATCGTGCAGTCGCTGCTGTGGACCGCCCCCACGTATAACGCCTACGAGGCTGTCGTTCAGGGTTCGTCTTCGTCGCGGCACACGATAATCGAGCAGCGGCTGAGTATCAACGACCCGTTCGCCGGAGTCTCGCCGGTCATGCCTGCCGGCGGAGCGCCAGGCAACGTTTCCGGTTCGCTCGAAGAGGCCGCCGCGGCTTTTGAGCGGTTTGGCCTGTTCAAGCCAATCGAGCATTCGCTCGATGGCGACAACGTCTATATTGTTCTCGAGCACATAAGCGGTCAGGCCATCGCCCATTTTGATCAGAGCGACGAAAAGGAAGCGCGGGCGATAGGCTTGCAACTCTGCGCGCTGGCTGAGCAGTTCCACCGCCATGGATGGGTGTACAACGGGTTTGAGCCTTACGGCATTGTGCTGGATCAAGAGAGGGACGTGCGATTGATCGGCTTTGACCGCGCGCGACAGGCAGGCACGGCGGTCGAGGACGCACCCATCTATCCGAGCCGCGGCTTCACTGCGCCGGAGTTGTTCGGGGACGATTCGGTCTACGACGTCAGATCGGACGTTTACTCGATCGGTGCGATGCTTCAATTCCTGCTCACGGGCGAAAGCGCGAATCCGGGTGAAGGCTCGGGGCTTTATCCGATAGCGACCGTTTTCCCGAACTTCGAGAGGCTTCTCGCTCGCGCTCTTGCTGAAGAACCCGGCGACCGGTTTCAGAGCATAGCCGAGCTTCGCGAGGCGCTGACCGATTTGAATCTGCCGGTGGTCTTGCAGTCAGGACACTTCACCGACGTGGGTCTGATTCGTGAGCTGAATGAGGACAGCGTGCTTGCGTTGAATCTGACGCAGTATTACGAATCGGTGCAGACGCAAATAGGGCTTTACATCGTGTCGGACGGAATGGGCGGGGAGGCCGCCGGTGAAGTGGCGTCGCGAGTGACGGTGCGCGCGGTTGCCGAGTGGATGACCGATAAGCTGATTTCCGCCTCGCTAAAGTCGACTCGCGAAGAGAAGATCGCCGCGCCGACTCAGACCGGAGGCTTGCGGCTTGCGGTCGCCAATGGTCACGAGATGGCGACTACTGAGATGTTGAAGCAGGCTGTAATTGCCGCGAACCGCGAGGTGATGGCTTACGCTACTGCGAATCCGCAGGAGCGTGGGTTGGGCGCGACCGTAACAGTAGCGATGGTGGTAGGCGAAGTCCTGACGATTGCCCATGTCGGAGACAGCCGCTGCTACTTGCTGTCGGGCGACCAGCTCGCGCAAGTGACGGAAGATCACTCGCTCGTTCAGAAGATGGTCAACACCGGAAACCTTTCGCGCTCGGAGGCGCGCAGTCATCCCTACCGCAATGTGATCTACCGCTCGATCGGCGCCGATGAGCAAATTGAGATAGACATCATCAGGAAGAAGCTCACCAGCGGCGACATGCTAATGCTGTGCAGCGACGGGCTGAATGGAATGCTCGGCGACGATCAGATTCGCGACATCCTCCTGGTGAACCCCGACCCGACCGACGCTGCCAAAGAGTTGGTGGTGGCTGCGAACTCTGCAGGTGGCGAGGATAACACTTCGGTGATCGTTGTGCGGATCAGTTGAGGCTAAGCAACCGAGCAATTGAAGAAGGTTGCACACGATCACTGGTCCAAATGGGAGACCTTTTTGTGAGTTGTCACCTTCGCTTGACATTTGAACTTTGTTGACGTCATTTAACTCACGGCGTTGAATCGTGCCCCAGAATTAAATCTCCTCTTGTCCAATTCTGAGCACTCCTGAGAGTCAAGCCTACTCACACTCCTCAAGCAGAGGAGGAATGAGAGTGGATGTAGCAACAGTTGCAAATGACGTAGCCGGTCTTCTCACTCCATTCCTGCATTGCCAGCTCGAGCGAGAAGACCGTCGAGGAAGGGCCGAAGAGCCCGCTGCTGGAACATCAACTTTGTGGCACGCGGCGGAGACACAGCGCCGATCTGACCGTAGCAAGGTAATCTCTATGCGCATGATCTTTCGAACACTGTTCAATCTCTCGGTGTTAATCGCTGCCGCAGGTGTCGCACAGGCGGAGACAGGGACCGTAATCGTAAAAATGCTTGAAGTGCAGAGCCATAAGATGCGGAGTATCAAGATCAATGTAGACGAGCCGGGATGCGTCCGGCTTGGCGCTACTGATGATCGAGACTTAGCCGGAATACAAGCTTGCGCCGGGCAACAACCCGAAGGGCTGAATTACGTTGGAGTCATTGGCCTTGGTAGTAAAGTGACTGGCCGCGAGAGGCGCATACTTGCACCGTCTCTGATTGTCCTTTCTCCAGCGCCGCTTTGCATGTTTCGTAAGATTTCGGGATGGTCCTCCGGCGGGGCATCCGCCGGCCGAAGTTTGCTGTCGCCCTGGCAGAAAAGTTCAAATCCAGCTTTTTCCGCTCTCCAACGCGGTAGTGGGTCTGAGGATTCCGATAGCGCGACCACCCTAAACAACCAGGCATTACTCTACGTGTCGCAAGGCAAGTATGCTGGGGCTGAGCCGCTTTTCAAACGCGCCCTGGCCATACGAGAGAAAGCTCTTGGGCCCGAGCATCTTGATACCGCAACCAGCCTCAACAACCTGGCAGAACTCTACAGGTTGCAAGGCAAGTATGCCGAGGCTGAGCCGCTTTTCAAACGCGCCCTGGCCATAAGAGAGAAAGCTCTTGGGCCTGAACATCCCGCCACCGGGGGCAGCCTGAACAGCCTGGCAGCCCTCTTCGAGTCGCAAGGCAAGTATGCCGAGGCTGAGCCGCTTTTCAAACGCGCCCTGGCCATAACAGAGAAAGCTCTTGGATCTGAGCATCCTGATACCGCAACCAGCCTGAACAACCTGGCAGGACTCTACGAGTCCCAAGGCAAGTATGTCGAAGCTGAGCCGCTTTACAAACGCGCCCTAGCCATAAGAGAGAAAACTCTTGGGCCCGAGCATCCTGATACCGCAGACAGCCTCAACGGCCTGGCAGTTCTCTACGGCTCGCAAGGTAGGTATGCTGAGGCTGAGCGGCTCTATAAACGCGCCCTGGCCATGAGAGAGAAAGCTCTTGGGCCCGAGCATCCTGATACGGCAGACGGCCTGAACAACCTGGCGTTACTCTACAAGTCGCAAGGCAAGCTTGCTGAAGCTGAGCCACTTTACAAACGCGCCCTGGCTATGAGAGAGAAAGCTCTTGGGCCTGAGCATCCTGATACCGCAGACAGCCTGAACAACCTGGCGTTACTCTACAAGTCGCAAGGTAAGTATGCCGAGGCTGAGCCGCTTTACAAACGCGCCCTGGCCATACGAGAGAAAGCTCTTGGGCCCGAGCATCCTGATACCGCAACCAGCCTCAACAACCTGGCAGAACTCTACGAGTCGCAAGGCGCTAAACATCCCGGCACCGGGGGCAGCCTGAACAACCTGGCAGCGCTCTACGAGTCGCAAGGCAAGTATGCCAAGGCTGAGCCGCTTTTCAAACGCGCCGTGGCCATAGAAGAGAAAGCTCTTGGATCTGAGCATCCTGATACCGCAACCAGCCTGAACAACCTGGCATTCCTTTACTTCTTGCAAGGCAAGTATGCCGAGTCAGAGCCGCTTTTCAAACGCGCCCTGGCCATACGAGAGAAAGCTCTTGGGCCCGAGCATCCTGATACCGCAACCAGCCTCAACAACCTGGCAGAACTCTACGAGTCGCAAGGCCTGCCAAGCTGGAGACACGTGCGAAGGAGATTCGGGCTAAAGCTAACGCCGCACCCAAGAATTGATCCACACACAGCACGGCCGCATGACTACAATGGCGGGCGCTACATTGCGACAAACGCTACTTAACAGCGGCCGAGGCAAAGAAACATCAGTCTGGAGTACCGCTCGAACTGATCTCGGTTGTCACTCAGTACGCTGGCTTGAGCGACGGCGCGAAATGCTAGACCCGTACGCTTGAGGCCGCGCGATTCATTGCGACTTCGTTCCGGCCACGCCCGTCCAAGCAGGCTTCTCATCTTCGCAAAATCGTCATCGACTCTTGCATGAGGCAGCGCAGCACGTAGCGTCACCAGGCCCGCTCGAAGGTTGACCTCTGATCTGACGGACAGTGGCGAAACCAAACCCGAGTAGTCGAACGCATCACACTTGATTCTGAAGCTCTGATCAAGACTCGCGGTGTAAACATCAAGCAGCGTCTCGTCTGAACGGTACTCGGACAAATCAAGGACGTTGCCGGACTGACCGCCCCTTCCGCCTATGCCTTCTGTGTAGTCCACGCGGACGTTGCGAAGCTCACCAAGGACCAACAATCTTATCTCAGCTTTTAGCAGAGTCAGCTCGCCGCCCGAGAGATGTATGCGAAGCTCGTCATCACTCACTGCGATGCGCCGGGCGCGAAGTAGTTCGCGGTCAAGCTTCAGCTCTTCGTCTGGAATCACAGCGGCTCTCAATCCGCAGGTCCGAATGAGCGCGCTGATCATCTCGGCTTCCGGGCGAGTCTGGCTGCGCGCGAGGGGAACGGGCTTGCCCGCGTTGATCAACGCCTGTGTTTCACTCAACTCAAGCTGCAGCGCGGAAGCAAGCGCTGTGATAACGCCCTCATTAACCCGACCAGGAAAAGGCTCGAGGACAGTGTTGAACGCCTGCTCGGCAGCATCGATATTGCGTTGAGTTGGTGCGGACTGGAGGCTTGCGAAAGGCAATTGCTCGCCGCAGTAGATGCAGTCGCCTCGAGCGGCCGGCGTTCTCCGCTGGCAGCGCGGACAGTTAGTCACGTCTTGGCTCAAGGATTTCTCTCACTCTCGGGGGCTCAGTGGTTGTGGGGGCGCCAGCGGGCATTATACACGAGGATGGTCGGGAGCCGGAATAGAAAATAGAAAATAGAAAATAAAAAATCTAAAATTTGCGATTTGATATTTTTTATTTTTTATTTTCTATTTTGGCCATTCGACTCACGCACCCTGACCTCTGGCCTCTTGGCATGTTACATTGAGCTGGATGAAGCTGAGCGGCGCCCTTACTCGAAAGAACATCATCGCCGGTTCCGCAGTCCTGGGCGCTACTCTAATAATTGCCGGCTTCTTTATGTTGCGCAGACCGCAGCGCGTTGCGATGGAGAGTTACGTTCCGGCTGATGCGCTGGCATTTGTCGAGATCGACAGCCTCGCAGATCTGATTGACAGTCTCACACGCACGAAGGCCTGGCGCGAGCTCGCTCCAGTGCTCGGCCTTTCCAGTCAGCTTCGGCAGGTGGGTCTAGTCGCCGATCTCGTTGGTCGCTCCGGCCTCGGTCCGGACGAAGCTGTTGTTGCGGGCCGTGCTCAGTACGCGATTACGATCACCGGCATCGAGTCCAATACCGGAGAGACTGACGACGGTCCATACCTTCACCTCAAGCCTGACTTCTCGTTGATAATCGAGACTCACACGAAGCCTGAGACGGCGACGCGGCTTGTTCGTGAGCGGGCGTCGATAATCGCGCAGCGAATCTACGGAGAGTCGGTCGTCGAACACTCGGATGACTATCGAGGTTCGCAGTTGTTGGTCTTCGAGGGCCCGGAGCCCGGGCACCAGCTTGTGGCTTCCGCCATGGGAACCGTCATACTCATAGCTAATCATCGGGACGCGATGAAGCGATGCCTCGACGCGATAGTCGGACGGGCGGCTACTCTCGCAGAGGACTCGACGCTCAAGCAGATGCGCCCCGAGGTTGGACACGATCCATCGGTCTTCGCATATGTGACGGCAGCCGGAATCGAGAAACTCGTCGAGTTGGGGCCGTTGTTGATAGCCGGCCGCTCGGCTGAGCCTGAGAGCATCAGCATGTTTGCGGATCTTATCGAGCATCTATCGAAGCAGGCCGGCGCCGGTTTGCTCTACTCTTCGGAGTTCGAAGCTGGCGGCGTGACCGAAAAGTATCTGACGGTTCTGCGTCCCCAGGTGGCCGAAGCGCTGACCCAACCCTTGAAATCGGCTTCATCAGCCGGTTTTGAGTCGCTAGCCCTCATCCCGCGTGGGGTTGAAAGCCTGACCCTGTTGAACGTAGAGAATGCCGGCGAGTTGCCTGAGCGTGTTTTCAAACAGCTCTCGCCGAGCGTGGATATCGTAGCAGGCGTGGCGCTTCGAGAGCTTGTGATCAATCTTAAGAAGCAGTACGGGCTCGAGCCGTCAGATTCGGTGGGTGATGCCATTGGTCGCGAAATCGCCTTCGTTAACTTTGGCGACGATCGACCGAGGGCGATGCTCATTCGAGTGAATGACAGGTCCCGTCTTACGCCGATCGTCAACAGGTATCTGACACGGAAGGCGGCGTCGATCACGAACGAACAACGCGTCGGAACAGAGATCCTGGTTTCGTCCGGCAACGACGAGCACGCGGCTGCGTTTGTCGAAAACTTTCTGGTGCTCGGCACGCGCGATCAGATTGTCAAGGTTATCGAGACGAATGCAAAACGTGACGGACAAGACGGTGATGAGCGGCTCAGACAGGTTCTCTCGAGTCGCCCGCCGAATGCTTCGATAATCTACTATCGCGTGCGAGTCGAGGATGCAGGAAGGCTCTTGCTAGCTATCTCGCGGCTTACTCGCGTCACCGATGGCTCACTGGAGTTGTTGAATCGAGATTCGGCGCGCAAAGCGCTCGATCGGTTGCCGCCCTCGATTAGCTTCACAGAGTTTCGCGACTACGGCGTATACACCCAGACTCGTTCGGCGGTCGGGAATTTTGGTGTGATTCGGTCGTTGATTGGGACCGGTGAATAGTGATGTAGGGTACCGGGAACCGGTTTCTCGCCTTCATGTTCCATTTTCCATTTTCCATTTTCCATTTTCGTTTTCCATTTGTCATTTATTTGTCGTTCGCCATTGTTAGCTTGCCGCAAGTCAGCGCGACTGCCGAATAGAAATCGGGCAATCGACTCCCAAATGAAAAATGACAAATGGAAAATGGAAAATAGAAAACGGCCTTATTTCGCGTTCGCACGTGTCGCTAGCCGGCGTCCTTCATCCCTTTACGCTTTCACCGCGGCCTGAACCCAGCACCGCCGCCGCAGCTTTTCTTCGTCGTCGGCGAAGGATGCGAGTGCGACGGCGTTCGCGAACTTCGATGCGGTCACGCACCTTGCCGTAGAACTTCATGAAGTAGTCGTACATAGACCACAACGCGAAGATCACAACGATCCACAGCATCGCGCGGCCTGCGCCGTAGCAGAGCACACGGAATTCATCGAGCGACATCGCGCCGTTGGTCGCGACGGCGACAATAGTGCGGCTCATTTCTCCGAACGATGCGAACGGGACCTCAGAGTTGACGCCGTTTGGCGGCTGGAGTCCTGACGGGCCACCGGGCACGCTTCCCAGGATCAACAGAGTCACTGAGATCACCTGGGTCAGCATCTTGAACTTGGCTTTCTTCGACGCGCTGATGGTGAAACCTTCGGCGGCGGCGATCGAGCGCAGCCCGGTCACCGCAAACTCGCGTCCGATGATGATCACGATCGCCCAGGCCGGAGCGAGCTGATTCTCGACCAACGACACCAGCGCGGCAGAGATGAGCAGCTTGTCGGCGATTGGGTCCAGCAGAATGCCTAGCGTCGAGACCTGGCCGCGCTTCCTTGCGATATAGCCGTCAGCCCAGTCGGTGATGGACGCGCCAACGAACAACGCCAGCCCGAACAACTGCTGAGGTATGCCAAGCCACTCGCTCGGGAACTTCGTCAACAGCACGACGACCAGCAACGGGACGACGAATATTCTCGAGAGCGTTAGCGCGTTCGGGAGGTTCACAGTCTGGTTTCCTGAATCATTTTCTCGGGCACGATCACTTAAAGCTAAAGCCGAGGGCACAGGTCGGAACAACACATTCTTGCTTCTTACCTGCTTGACTATATTTTTACCCTGCTTCATTGTCAATCCACCAATGAATCAAATAGGGAACCGAGATGAACACGGATTAAAAGGCGTGTAACCACCAGGCGAGGTGTCAGTGGCGGGCAACGAAATCGATGTCCTTTTTTTTGATTCGTTGTTCGTCGGCGTTCCTCGTTTCAGCATCTAATGCAGCCTGACGCCTGGGAGCGCAGGCTTGTTTGGCGGCCCTATTGGGCGAACGGCAGGCAGGATGCCTGCGCTCCCAGGGAAGCCAACCGGCAAATAGCTTCGGATGCGCGCTCTCAGACACAAGTTAAAACTTACTCGCGGCCGATCGGCCGTCATAGCCGCGTTGTGTGCTTCGCTGCTGATTGCCGCAATCGTCATTTACGTAGTCCGGCTCAACCGAAGCATCGCCGGTGAGCGCGAGCGTCAGGCAGTCGCAACGCGCATTGAAGTCGAAGAGCATTCCCTGCGCGCGCCGTCGACTGACGGATTGACGTTGTACCTGAACGCTTCCGATGTGCGAGCGGTTGCAAGCTTTGCCGGCGTCCGCTACCTGGCGACTTCGGGAGGGTTGATTGAGCTTGATGAAGGCGGCAACGTGAAGAGGCGATTCACCACTCTCGATGGTTTGCCTGAAAACGACCTGACTGCGCTCGCCGTTTTTCGCGAGCGGCTGTTTGCCGGTACCTCGAGTGCCGGCCTTGTGGCGTTCGACGGGGAATCGTTTAGGGGTTACCGCTTCACGAAACCCAGGGCGACTCACGTCAGCGTGCTGGTCTCGACCGAGAGCGAACTGCTGATAGGCACGCTCGACGGAGGGCTTTTTGAGTTCGACGGCGAGCGGTTCTCGCGCCGCTTTAATTCGGCTACGGGAGCCGATTTCAGCCGTGTGACCGCGCTGCTTCCGTTTGAGTCGCGGCTGTACATAGGAACTCAGGACAGCGGGCTTTACCTCTGGCGCGAGGCCCATATCGAACACATCAGTACGAATGAAGGACTGGCGTCGCCGCACGTGACGGGGCTCGCTGCGCTGCCGTCAGGCTTTTCTGAAAAAGGAACCGTCGGTGTGGCGACAGACTTCGGAGTCTCCGCGCTCAATGATGCGAACGAGATCAAGCCTTTCTCGAATCGCCCTAACGTCACTTCGCTAGCCGTCAGCGGCGGACATCTGTGGGCCGGCTTATTCAGCGGAGGGATCGTTGATTTGAGCGCGAACCGCGACCGTCACCCGGACACCTCGACCGAAAACCGTTCGAGTCGGTCTGAAATTGCGGGCCTACCCGCTTCCGCGCCGGCGACTGTTTGCGTGCGCGAAGGAAAGCTCTGGGTGCTGACCCGAGAGGGCGCGCTCGCTCGTGAAGAGCAGGCCACGCGGCCCGCATTTGAATCTGTGGCCGGAGCGCTGGTTGGAGATCGAGTGTTGACCGCCGGTCACATCACCGCGCTCGCCAGTGACGCCGCGGGCAGTTTGTGGGTCGGATACTTCGATCGCGGCGTCGACCTGATCGCGCCCGAAACAAGCGAGCGCCTCTCACACATCGAAGACGACCGAGTGCGCGAGATCAATCACCTTGCGTTCGACCGAAGCGAAGACCGAATGCTCGCGGCCACGTCGCGAGGGCTGGTCGTGTTCGGCCGGGGCTTGAAGCAGACGGTGATGACCCGAGAGCAAGGCGGCTTGATAAACGATTCGGTCGCGCACGTTTCGCTTGCGAAGATCGATTCGCAGTTGCTGGCTTCGACTGCCGTGGCGCCGGCTTCGGCCAAGTCGCCAGGCCGCGCGCTCGTGCTGGCGACGGCAGGCGGACTGACTGAAGTGATTGGAGGTCGGGCTCGCTCTATCACGGCGTTTCATGGGCTTGCGAGCAATCATCTGTACTCGTCGGCCTCGGTGGGCTCTCGGTTGTTCGTCGGCAGTCTCGCGGGGCTGGTCGAGCTTGAAGGCTTGAGAGTTGTGCGCACATATAAGACTTCGAATTCGCGCTTGTCACACGACTGGGTGACCGCGCTTGCGGAATCCGACGGTGCGCTCTACGTCGGCACGAACGGCGGCGGTGTGGACGCGCTGTTGCCCACCGGCGAGTGGGTTAACTTCGCGGGTGAGCTTGGAAAGTTCGAAGTGAATCAGAACGCCATGCATTGTGACGGCGAGCGATTGTTTGTTGGCACTAGCGACCGGGGGCTTTTGGTTTATAATACGCGCGATCGAAGATGGACTCACATCAGCGGAGGACTTGCGTCGCAGAGCGTGACTGCAATAACGAGCGACGATCGGTTTATCTACGTCGGCACGTTGAATGGTCTGGTGCGAATTGAAAAGAGAGTGTTGGGGTAATCCTGGATGACTCGAGTGTCTTTCATTCTGGTGTTTCTAGCCGCATCGATTCTCGCCGAATCCCAGGCGAGGCGCTCCGTTGAATCCACCATCGCCTATGCAAAACGCAGCGATGTTTCCAGGCTGGATTCTAGATTACCACGGCAACGCTTTGATGACTGGTTCAGGAGTGTGGTGGGGCCGCTGGCAGAGATCCGATGGGAGGCAAACGACTGTGGAGAGCAAACAGGTGGTAAGGCAGACAGACGCCGCGACCTTCCTGTTTGCGCGCAGGCCGAGGCGCTTCTATCCGATGGCCGAAAAGTTGTAGTTACGATCGCGGTTGGCACGATGAAGAAGGGCCTCACGAGGGTGCCGGGCGGAATGTATTACTCCGTCGTTGAACAGGGCGACAAGCTTGATACGATAAAGCGATTGGGTGATCTTCCAGAAATGCTCAGGAGCAAAGCAAATTGATCATAGAGAGGAGTGAGCGTGGGATTATTGGCCTTGTCCCGCTTAGGGCATTGATGCTCGCGATCCTGTTTTCTGCGCCTGCCGTAGCTCATGCTCAATCGGGCGTGCAAATACCCTCAAGCACCGAGAAGCCCGATCCATCCATCCTCTCACTCGACGAAATGACCGTGAACGTTCTGATCGACAATCAGTACGCTCGTGTTCGAGTCGTTCAGATATTCGGCAATCGAACCGATCGCGTTCAAGAAGGCCGCTACGTTTTCCTGATCCCAACAACCGCGTCGGTCTCGGACTTCGCGGTGTGGGATGGGGACGTGCGCATCCCGGGAGTTATTCTCGAACATCGGCGCGCCGAAGAGACTTACAAAGACCTCGCGCTGCAGTCGATCGATCCGGGCTTGCTAAAGCAAGAAGGCGAAGACACCGCGAACACCGCTTTCACCGTTAAGATTGCGCCCATTCCTGCTTACGGCACCAAGCGGCTCGAGCTTGAATACACCGAACTTCTTTCGGTCGATAATCTTGAATCGTACTTCTCGTTTCCGTTCAAGCCCAGCCAGTACGGCGCTCAGTCGGTCGGTCATCTCGAGATTCGATTGCAACTGAGTTCGCGCGTACCGATGACCGACCTGTCGGTTAAGAGCAAAGCCTTCGCGCTGAACTTCATCGAAAACTCGGCGCAGTACAAATCGGCTACCTTTGCAGCGAACGACGTTCAACTCAGCGAAGACTTCGCGTTCAGCTATGGTCTGAATGTCAAAGGCACGGCGTTCGAGTTCCTCGCTTATCGGGCGCCCGAACGCATCACGGCAGACGAGCTTCGTGATCCTCGATTGGCCGTGCGCGAGCCTGATGGGTATTTTGAGGCCGGCGTGGTTTTCAACGAAGCTGGCCGCGCGCCCGGCGACACCTCGCCGCCGCCGCCTCGTTCGATTCTGGTGATGCTTGATACCTCGCTGTCGATGCAGTTTGAAAAACTCGACCGGGCTTATGAAGCCACCGAAGGACTGCTGCGCTCGCTCACACCGCAGGACTCGTTCAACCTGATGCTTTTCAACGACGACGTTGCGGTTTTCAGCAACGCCCCGGTCGATGGGCGCCCGGATCAAATCGAGCGTGCGCTCGCATTCATCAAGTCGAGCTATCTGTCGGGCGGAACCGACACAGGCGCGGCGCTCGATCGCGCAGCCGGCTTGTCCAAGGCGATGCCTTCGAGGAAAGAGCGCTCGATCGTGATGATCACCGACGGGAACTCGACGCTTGCGACCACTCGGACCAAGGCAATAGTTGATCGCTTTCAGAAGGCGAACGACTCGGGTCCGAAGGCGAGGCTGTCCGTCTTCGGCATAGGCTCGGACACCAACATTCGGTTGCTCGGTGAGCTGGCGCGCGCGTCTCGCGGCTACTTCGATTGGACTCGCGAGACTGACGATCTCTCCTTCAAGCTGAAGTCGTTCGTCAGCAAAGTCGGCCGCGATCCGATCGATTCATTGAAGCTTCAAAACGCGGACGCGGCGAATTTCTACCAGGTCTATCCCGATTACGACGCGACTGCATATGACGGCGCGAGGCTGTCGTTTGTTGGGCGCTACAAACGGCCGGGCGTGGGCTCGCTGACCTTGACCGGGAACGAAGCCGGCAAACCAGTTCGCCTAACGCAACAGGTCGAGCTGCCGGAACGCGACGACTCGCATCCGCACGTTCCGCGAATGTGGGCGCGCGCCCGCGTTGACGCGCTGCTTCGGCAAATCGCGCTCAACGGCGAGACGAAGGAAGCTATCGACGAGATCATCGCGCTCTCGAAGAAGTACAAGTTCGTGACTCCGTATACGTCGTTCCTCGCCGCTCCGCGTTCGCTGCTGCGTCCGCGAGTTATCCGGCCGGGCGACCCGGTGCTACGGGTCCGGGCCGATGAGTCGATTACCGAAGTCACCGCCGTCTTTCCGTTCGGTTTGACAAAGCAGATGACATACATCAAAGGCGACGACGTGTGGGAGACACGCTTCGTGGCTCCGAGCGAGATGGTTGATGGTGTTTATTACTGCCGGCTCGTGTTGGTGGACCGTCAAGGCCGCGCTTATCAAGAACAGAAGAGCTTCGTGATAGACAGCCGGCCGCCGAGGCTACAAGCGTCGTTGAATCAGACCGTGGCGCACGCCGGTGAAGACCTGATGATCACGGTTCGTGCGGACAGCGATACTCGGGTGATCGCGGCTCGCATTTTTGGATCGTTGCCAGAGCCGGTGGTGTGGGACGCGAAAGCGAAGGCTAACATCGGGCACTTGAGGATACCAGCTGGGCTGCCGTCGGGTAGTTACACGATTCAGATAACGGCGGAGGATTTCGCGCACAATTCGAGTGTTGTGGAGTTGGTTGTTGAGGTGATTGGCGATTGACGACCCGCCAAAAGCGGAAGTCGTTGAGTTACCGCTAGGAGAAGTAAAATGACGAGAACGGTAAACGCTACGTTTGATGGCGACGTGCTGCGCACAGACGAGCCTATCGACCTGGAACCAAACACGAGGGTGCGACTTACGATCGAGACGGTTGAGTCGCCGACGGAGGAGACTCTGTCGCTTCTCGATACTGCCGCAGCGCTCAATCTAGAAGGCCCAGAGGACTGGTCAGAGCGATTCGAAGAGTACCTATACGGACGAGACAATGAGCACGAGCAATGAACTATTCCTTGATGCGGCGTATCTCATCGCTCTTGCTGTCTCTAGAGACCAGCATCATGAGCGGGCGATTGCGTTGCGAGATGACCTGAAGCTGTCTCCAAAGCGGCTGGTTACCACGCGCGCCGTTGCTCTGGAGATTGGTAACGCCCTGGCGAAGGCTCGCTATAGAGCGGCGGCAGTGCACCTGCTCCGGGCATTCGAGCGCGATCCGAACGTCGAGGTAGTGCCGATTTCTGAAGAACTTTATGTGCGCGCTTTCGAGTTGTATCAAGACAGGCGCGATAAGGAGTGGGGCATAACTGACTGCGTGTCATTCATCGTCATGCAGGACCGCGGGTTGACTATGGCACTGACGTCAGACGTGCATTATCAACAAGCTGGATTTCGTGCGCTCCTTCGCGAGGGTTAGATCAGGTGATGCTGACGACTGGTTTCAAGACGGCGCTGTTTGAGGGTCCAGAATCTGACGCGCCTGCTCGCGGGTCACGCTTGGGAAGTTGTCGAGAAACTCATCAAGCGTGAGGCCGGCTTCCAGGTTGGTGATCAGGGCGTCGATGGGAACGCGAGTGCCGGAAAACACAGGTGTACCGCTAACGATGTCGGGGGCGACGGTTATTGGAAGGCTCGCGATTTCTTTTTCGTCCAGCCCGCCTGTCATAGTTCTTTGGTTCCTTTGCAAGAGCAGTGTACAACACTCTGTGATGCGGACGAAGAAGATCGCGCAACCCGCATTAACAGAGTTGATCGTCGAGGTGATCGCGAGATGAGAACAACCTATGAAGCGATCAAGTCGCCGGCGGATAAGACGCTGTCGCTTCTCGACACCACCGCATCTCTTAACCAGGTCCATCAGACTGGTCAGCAGTGATTGGTAACGAGCGATCTTAGTTGCCGGACAGAGAGTTGATTAAGACGACAGTGAATCTAGAGGAGAGCCAATGAGAAGATTAATCGTTCCGTTAGTGCTGACCGTCTCGCTCGTCGGACCCTCTGGCGCTCAGCAAAAGAGAACAGACCTCGAGCACGCCGGCCTGCTAGGCAAAGTGAAAACCGTCAAGGTTGAAGAAGCCAAGTTGTCGAACAAATCCGGCAAGCCCGTAGAAGGCAAGCGAGTCCAACTCGAAACCCAAAGCTACGGCGAGAACGGCATGTTGGTGAAATCGGTCCGCATTGATGCTGGACAACGCGGTGATTATTTCTACAGCTATGACGGAAACGGCAGCCGGCTCGAACTTATTCGAAGCTCCGTCAGTTCATCGCACGTCAAGACAGAGTTCAAGTACGACGCCAACGGCAACAGGATCGAAGAAGTGCAGACTGCCGACGAGGGGCTCGTGGACAAGACAGTAAATGTCTACGATGCAAAAGGCCATTGTGCAGAGAGACGGCTATACAACAAGCAAGGATTGTTCGCCAGGAGAACATACACATACGCCGCCGACGCGAACCCGATTGAAGAAGCCGAGTACGACCCAAAGGGCGCTCTTGTTGGCAAGCAGAGCTACTCCTACGAACTCGACACAACCGGAAATTGGATAAAGAGAATCACGTCAACGCAAGGCATGAGCAACGGTAAGCCGGTCACCGAGCCGGCTGACGCTACTTACCGGACGATTACTTACTATTGAAGCGGTGGGCGCCTCGTATGGCCAAGAAGATTTACCTGGCAATCCTGATTTCGCTTTCGGTCGGGTCAATAACGTTGGCGACCTTTGTTGCTCAACGGGCAGCCAGGAAAGCGAAGGCGCCAGCCCGAGCCGCACAAGTCCGAAGAAAGCCGCGCGGGGCCGTTGCTCCCTCGGGACCCGTGAGGCCTCCCGATCCCAACCGCGCGCCGCAGAATCTCGTCGACGATGCGCTCTACACCAACGAAGAGTTCTTTGGAGCGCAGTCGTCGGTCGCAAGGCCTTACTCCGTCGCGTCTGAGCGAGTCAACGCGTTGCTGGGCAAATATCCGAAAGACGCGAGGCTGCATCTCTACGCGTCGCGACTCGATGAAAGGCTCGGGCAGTTTGACAAAGCTACAATCGAGATCAATGAGTACGCTGATCTGAGAGGCCGCTCCGCGGATGCGCTTCGAAGGCTCGCGGACTTCCATCATTATCGCGCGAGGTTTTCCGATGAAGTGGGGACGCTCCAGGAGCTGGCAAAGGCACTGACTGTAAGTGAGCGGACGGCTATTTACAAACGCGCTGCCGAACTGGTTCACACCCGCTCATTGAAAGAATTTGCGCCTGCGGATTTCTTCGCTGAGCTGGTAGCTGCTGATCCTTCGAATATTCAGCCGGTCAAAGACTACGTCGAGGAACTGCAAATCTCGAAGCGGTACAGAGAAGCGCAGGCCGTGCTGGCTTCTTACCAACCGAAGTTTCCTTCCGAACGGGCTTATTTCCTTAAGACCCGCGCGCAGATTCTGGAGGCATCGGGCGACCGCCGAGCCTCTGAAGAAGTTTACGCCTCAGCGTTTGATCCGAACTGGCCGCGAGCAATCGCGGGGGACTATTACGAACTGTTGCGGCGCCTGGGCCGCTATCGAATCGTTCGTCGCGCGCTGCAAGAACGCGTTCGAGGCGGCGCGACTGACCTGGATACCGTAGGTCGTCTGTTCAGCGTGTTCTCGTACGAAGGCAGCTACGAACAGGCAGCGAGATTGCTGCGTGAGCTTGAAGCTCGGCGCGTTGGCAAGAAGACGCAATCGGACGCTTCGCCGCAAGGTTCACAACCCACCGCTGTTGCTCCTTCAACGTGGAGCGCGCGCGAGCTTGAAACAGTAGCCGAGTTGTTTTCGTCGATCGGCCACTACGATCAGGCATCTCGCTATCTGTACACTTTCTATCTGATCGGCGCGCTTCAGCCCGGAACCGACTCACGCGAGGAATCGCTTTACCGGCTCTTCAAGGTAATGCTCGACGCTGCCGGTAATCCGACTCGCGTGGCCGGGGGCGACCTGTCCTTCTATCGCGACGTCGCCGAAGTCGATCAACATCCGGGCTTTCTGAACGGCGTGCTCTCGCTGGTGCTTTCGGGCGCGAGTCCGTCTCAGGAATTCGCTAACGAAGAGAAAGCCGCAGCCGGTTACTTCAACCGCGCATTCGCCTATCGAATCTTCACATCGTTCAAGCAGGAGTACGCCGAATCAAAACATCTGCCCGACATGTATCTGGGGATCGTCAACGTGTTCGCGGCGCTTTCGGAGCACAAGCTCGCAATTGAGGCCGGCCGCCAGTTTCAAAGACTGTATCCTGAGTCACCCAGCTACTCGGAGGTTTCGCTGCGAGTCGCGGACTCTTTTGTTGCGTTGAAGGATCGAGCTAACGAGCGCGCGGTGCTGAGCGACTTGCTCGATCGATTGGCGCGCAATAAAACCCAGGGCCTGCCGCTGGTTGCGGTAGCGCCAAAGCATTGGAGCTACGGCGTCACGCCTCAGATTGAGAACTTGATCGAGAAGATCAGATACAAGATCGAAGCCTATAGCGATACTTATGATCCGATCGAAGACAAGGCCGAGACGAACGAAAACGAAGACCGCGAGACCGACTCCGAAGTGACCGACGTGCACCCGTCGGCGGACAGCGAAGCTCCACGCGGGCCGACTTACAGCAGCGTGCTCGAGCGTTACGTCTCATCGCTTGCCGCTGAAGAAAAGAAGACGGAAACGGTCGCGCTCTTCTGGGGCGAAATCAAAAAGCATCCCAAGGAAGAGGGGTTGTACGAGCGTTTCCTGCGATGGCTTGGTCAGGCTCAACTGATCAACGAACAGTTGAAGGCCTACGACTCGGCGATCAAGCAATTCGATTCGAACACCTGGTATCACCGGCTCGGCCGCTGGTATGTGAGGCAAAAGCGCGGAAAAGATCTGACCCGCTACTCGAAGCAGTTGATCGGCGTCTTTGATGAGGACGAGATCACCGAATACCTTCTGCGATTCGCCGGCTTTGGGGCGACGGCAGCCGGCGATGAGATGAATTGGGACGAGCGATTGGCGTTTGACTTGTATAGCTACGCTCACACGCGCTTCTCTCGGAATGTTTTCTTCGTGCGAGGCATGCTGACGTATCTCGAGAAGAACGATCGCGCGCGTTGGGAGAAGCTTTCCGCTGAGTATTATTTCGCGGACCGTTCGATTCGCGAGCCCTACCTCGCGTGGCTATCGAAGCAAGGTCAACTCCGCGATCGCTACAACAAGGCCCGCGCAAGCAGAGGGGCAGAGGAGCAGAGGAGCGGAGGGGCGAGAGAGCCTTCTCCTCAGCTCCTCAGCCCCTCTGCTCCTCTGCTCGCCCGTGCCCCCTCTTCCTACGCCGTCTTCGCTGCCGATGCCGCCACCTGGTTGTCGCATCACGATGAAGCGCTCGATGCGTATCGTCAACTGGTCGCGCTTTATCCCGGAGAGCCGCAGTACGCGGATCGGCTAGCTGACCTGACGCGTTCGTTTGGTCAGCAATCGGATAAGCTCTACGAAGAGTCTGCAAGCGTATTCGCGCGGATGGCCGATATCTATCCGTCCGATCACAGCTATCGCATAAAAGCCGGCGAGGTCTACGCTCAGTTCGGCGATTTCAAACGCGCGGCCGAGCAGTGGGACAAATTGATTCAGATCGAGCCCGGCGAGCGTAACACTTATCTTGAAGTCGCGGCTGTCTTCTGGGACTACTATCAATTCGATCAAGCCGTCCGCGTGTTCAAAGAACTGCGCAACGTCTCCGGCGATCAGACGATCTACGCGTATCGATTGGGGGCGGTCTACGAGGGCAAGGGAGACCTCGACTCGGCGATCGCGGAGTACGTCAGGGCTTTGAACGAGCCGGGCGACGGTCGTGACACAGTAGCGAAGCGATTGGCGCAACTCTCGAAGCGAGCTGGTCTGCCTGAGAAGATCGCGGCTGCGTATGAGCGGGCGCGCGCGGCCGATACGGGCGACTGGCAGTTGATAGTCGGGTATGCCGTCTATCAAGCCGAGCGCGACCACCAAGCCGACGCGCTTGCGATGCTGCGCACCGAGGTTTCACGGCAGAGCGACGTCGCGTTCCTCGAATCGGTGCGCGATCTCTTCCGCGCGATTCTACGCCCCGAAGACGAGCAACAGGTGATCGCGCGGCTCATGGCAGTAGCCCGCGACGAACGCGAAGCGATGATGTACCGCTTGCAGCTCGCGTCGTTCCTCGAACGTCACGGCCAGGTCGACGCAGCGATCGGGCTCATCGACAAGCTGGTGGCTGATTATCCAACCAACGTCGGCGTCGTCGAAGAGTCCGCGCAGTTCTACTGGCGAGCCGGTCTGTTGGATAAATCGCTCGATCTGTACAAGCGGACTCTGGCTCGGGCGCTTGGAACTAATCGCCGCAGCTTCACGTTGCTGCTGGCGCGCAGACAACTCGACGCGAACAAGCTCGCCGATGCGGAGGCGACGTTGCGCGCGCACTACAATGACAACCATTTGGACACCGAGGTGTTCGGCGAGTTAGCGCGGACGCTTGGGGCTGAGAACAAGCTGAACGATCTCGCCATCCTTTACCAGGCAGCCTTCAAAGAGGCTCGGGAAGCCGGTTTGGGGGGTGAGGAGGCAAGAACGCGCGTGGCCGGGCTTCGCGGCGGGATGATTCGCACGCTCGACTCGCTGGGCAAGTACCAGGACGCGGTCGATCAGCACATCGAGGTCATCAACAGCTTTCCGGAAGACGCTGACCGGCTCGCGACCGCTATCGATTACGCCGAACAACACAACCTGATCGAGCGGCTCGTTGGCTACTACGAGAAGCTGTCGAAGGCGTCAAACAAGAACTATCGCTGGCAAGTGGTTCTCGGCCGAATCTACGAGCGAAGAGGGAACCTCGCGGGCGCGGCGGACCAATATCGGACCGCGGTGTTGAACGAGCCGCAGCGCACTGACTTGCGCTTCACGCTGGCGTCGGTACTTGCCAGGCAGCGCCGCTACGACGAAGCGATCGCCACGTTGCGCGAAGGCTGGGCGCTTGCCGGCCGCGCGCCGGAATGGCTGATCGAGGTCGCGCGGATTCAGGTGCGGCAAGGTCAGCGCGACGAGGCGGTCAAGACGATTCGTCAGGCACTGGCGGCGAAGAAGAACCCGAGTGTCGATGCTCAAGCAAACATCGCGGGTCAGCTTGCGGCATGGGGATTGAACGGCGAAGCGGTGCGAGTCTACGAGCAGGTGCTCTCTGACCTGCCAAAGAAGCTCGAAGGCGACGATTACTTTCCCACCCCAGCCGTTACGGGCTACGTCAGAGCATTGGTGCGGAGCGAACCGGCGGCCGCGGGGTATCAAAAGATCGAACGGTTACGCGCGCAGGCGTTGGCTATCTCCGAGAATACTCAGTCCTACAAAGCGAAGAGCATCGTCGAAGCAATCGACGGCGCGATGCGCGCCGATTTCGGTAAGGGTGTGATCGATTACGCGACTGCCGATGAGGCGGCAGGGCTCGTGTCCGCGCTTCAAGCGTTGGCCTCGAAACTGACGATGTATTCCGACGCTCAATCCCTGCAGCGTTATCTCGGTATCGCGCGTGGGGCGGACCTGGTTGACGTCGAGGAGCAGCTACAAACTCGACTTAAAGATGCTTCGTTTGAAGCGCGCCCAAAGAATTCGCCGACGGTCACGCCGCAAGACTCGACCTACTACAACGAGCTTCGAGCTCTTGTCGGGTTTTACGAAAGGCACGGGTCGTTCAGACGCGCGGCCGACGTGCTTACCAGCGAGTTAAAGCGCGATCCGTACAAGAACCGTTTCGACTATCAGAATCAGATTGCGACCCAATACCGGCTGACTGGAGATCAGAGTCGCGAGCTTGAGTGGCTGCGTGCGGCGTACGCCGCTGCGAGCGGCGGTCTGGCTTCTGACTACACCGATTGGGTTGACCGATACCTGACTCTGCTTCACTCGACCGGGCAGCGCGGCGAGCTCCAGCGATTAGCCTCGACCTACAGCGCGCATCAACTTCAACTGATCAATTTCCTGGTCGAGAAGAATGAGAAGTTGCTGGCGCTGGATGCAGTGGAAAATGCGAAGCAGTCTCAGGCGTGGGTGCGGCAACGCAGCGGCGAAGTCGGGCTGTTCTTGAAGGACACGTCTCCGGAGAACGAACCGTTCTTCAAGGAGGCGCTCGATATCAAGCCCATCGGCCAGATGCTTGGACGGCGAGTCGAAGGAGGCCGCGCGCTCGTTGGAAGCGACTGGTTCGTCGCGTCGCGAAATTATGGCTACTGGCTGGGAATGGTCGGGCGGGAAATCGACAGCCGAAAGTTCGTCGTCGCCGAGATCGAAGGTCACCCTTCAAGCGAGCGCGCTCAACTGGAGTTGGCGGCTTACTATCTCGACAAGAAGAACACTGCGCGCGCAGGCGAGCACGTTGCGCTGGCAGGCGAGCTTGCGCCCGGCGATACGGATGTAGCGGTGATGCGCGGCGCGGTTGCGCTTGCGAGTCGCGATCGCAAAGGCGCGCTCGAGGCGTGGGGCGCGATCATGAGCGGCCGCGTGAAGATTGCGGATGCTGAGAGCTATTTGAAGGCTATGGCGGACAATGGATTCCTGATCGACGCATTGCCGCCGCTCGAGACTTTTCTCGTATCGTTCGTCAACCGCGCCTTGAGGTACAAACGGGCTTCGGATCGAATTGAGGCCATCAAACCGCTCGTGCGTGAGATTGCCGGCCGCGCCAGCCGTGATCCGAAGACTGCAACCGAGGTGGCAACGTTTTTCCACATCGCGATAAACAGCACGCCTGGCGACCTGGTCATCGGGCGCATGCTGATCGAAGAGGATTTACTCCCGGAGAGCACGCTCGCCAGCATCTACCGCACGATGCATCAGAGGATTTCTGACCGTGCCTCGGCCGTGTTGGGCACGTCGGCGTATGAGAACGGATACTACAGCGGGAGCGAGTACATCTATCCTGCGCGCGAGCTTGCGGATTGGCGGAAGCGTCTAATCGATTATCTTATTCGCGGTCGCTCGTTTGACGAGGCGCGGCTGCTGGTTGCGACGATCAAGCGGGAACAGGCCGATCAGGAGCGCGCGCTTGAGAGTGATGAAGAGGGCGGCTCGACGTCCGAGTCCCGTTACGACTGGCTGCCGCTCGCGTCGGCGTTGATTGAGCTTCGCGGCAGCCGCGATTCGGCTAAAGCGATCACGGAGCTGCGGCGTTATTGCGGGCTTGAGAAGACCGAAGGCGGAAGGCAGAAGGCGGAAGGCAGCTCGGACGAAAGTGCTCTGCACGTGCGCTGTTTGAGTGCCTACGCGCTGCTGGTCGCAGAGGGCAGAGAAAAGGATGCGGACTCGTTGCTGTATGACGCATACAGCAAGACGGTTCGGTCCCGGTATTCGGATGACGCGAGCCTCGCCGGTTTGGCCGAGATTGAAGCGCGTCGGGGCCGAGGCGAGGAAGCCTCGCGCTGGTTGAAGCTACTCGTTCAGCGTTCGACTGAGAACACGAGAGCCTTGCAGCTTGCGGCGGAGACAGCGGGTCGAACCGGTCGCTATTCCGATGCGATTGATTTTCGACAGCAGATTGCTCGCGCCAATCCTGAAGATGCGGTGAACAAGCTCGAGCTGGCCCGAGTAGTTGCAGCGGCAGGGCGGACGGGTGACGCTGTTGATCAGATTGTGGCGTTGAGCGCGGACCGAGGTACGCCAAACACGGTGCGCGCGCAGGCGGCTGAGGTCCTCGGAGAGATTGTGAGAGCAGACCGCTCCCTCGCATCACGGGCTGCTTCTGCGCTGGATCAGCAGGGACGTAGTGGTGCTGCCCTGATGCTGGCGCGCGCGGCGATCAGCGAAGCAACCGGGAATCGTGAGGAAACGAGCGCGGCGCTTGCTGGTGTCAACGCGGGTCCGATCGCGGCGGTGGCTCAGATGAAGCTCGGATTACTTGCGCTTGCAGGAAGGCGCGACGCGGAAGCGGTTACGAGCTTCGAGCGAGCGATGTACTTGGATGCCGACGGCGCGATCACCAATGCGATTGCGTTCCGCGCTCGGGGACCTCGCGCGCAGTTGATAATTCTGTACGGCAAGAGCGGACGCGACCTTGCGGCAGTCCGGCTTGCGGAGAGTGAACCGGAGGGTCCGCAGTCATTGATCAGCTCAGCGGTACGAAGGGCGCTCTCGTCGGGAGTCGCACGAGCAGAAGGCTGGTCGGGCGTTTCATTCGAACCGTCGCTTGAGGTCACTCGATCGGGGTTGGCAGGGCTGAAGACGATTGCGGAGCTGAACGGGTCGGCGGCTTCGAGCACTCGAGGGGAGCTGTTGGCATCGCTGGTCGAATCAGCGGCAAAGCTCGGCCAGTATGACCGCGCGATGGCGATTGAGAGACTGCGCGCGGCGGAATCGGTCAAGCCGGAAGAGAAAACGGCGATCGAGAAACGGCTGGCTGAGATTGTCGTCGACGAAAAAGCGCGGCAAGCGAGGCTGGTGTTGTTGACAAGGATTGATCGTTCCAACGCGGCCCAGTCTATCTATGCGACGCGCGTGCTGGGAAAGGAATAGGCCGCGGATGAAACGGATAAGATGAGTTTCCACGGATCAGACTCGCGAGTATCCGTCGAATCCGGCCTACTCGCGGCCCGATCGAAACTTGAGGCTCGGATTATGAGAATGAAGAAACTGATGCTGCTGATCGCCGTGGCGATGCTGGCGCTGGCGCATCGCTCGGATGGTCAACAAGCGCGACCAGTGGCCGAACAACTCAAGCTCGCCGCTGTGATGCCGCGCGGCGCGATGGTTTACGTTCAAGCGAGCGACCTGGCGACGCTTATGAAGACCTGGCTCGCCTCGCCGGTGCGCTCTAAGTTTTACGATAGTGCCAGCTTCGCGGCGTTTCAGAAGTCTCACGTGTACCTGAAGCTTCAAGACCGCAAGAAGGATTTCGAGACCGCGATTGGTGTCGGGCTCGACGAGAAGCGGCTGGCCGAGCTGGCGGGGCGCGCTTCGGCCGTTTCGGTCTACGATATCGGTAAGCTCGAGATCGTGTTTGTCACCGAAGTCCCTCGCGCTCGCGCCGTCGCATCAGCGCTCTTCAAGCTGGCGCCGCAGTTTTCGGAGCGGTCGGCGGATGGGACTTCATATTACGTTCGAGACGTAACCACCGACGGCGGGCGATTGAATCAACAGTTCTGCTTTGCGTACGTCGAGGGCATGCTCATTGTTACGACGACCGAAGGCTTGATGATTCGGGCGGTCTCCAACGCAAAAGCGTCGAGCGCGGACTCGTTGAGTTCTGATGTTGTCGCGTTGGCCGAACAGGCGGGAGGATTCTCGGCCCACGACGTCACGATGTGGCTGGACCAGGCTCGGTTGAACCGCAATCGCTACTTTGACAACTATTGGATTCACCAGAACGTATCGGGCGCGCTTGCGAACATCGAGAGCGGGTTGACCGATTTGCGAATCACTCGCGAGGGAATGAATGAACAGCGATGGTTCAAGATGGGGGTCGGGGGTCAGGGGTTGGGGGTCGGGTCCATGAGCGCAGACCAGGTGAACGCTTTTATGAAGTTTGCTCCCGCCAACGCCCAGCTCGTCCAGGTGTACTCCGCTACCGCACCGGAACATTTGTCGTCCGAGATTGAGGAATCTTTATTCGGCAAGCTTCCCGTAGAATCCTGGTCTCCGCCTGAGATCCCCGATCGCACTCGCACGGATGGGAAGGAGGATGAGCACACCCGGGCCGAACGCTACAGCCGCCTCGACTCTCGCTTTGACATAGACGTCGATGACGAGCAAGCACCTAAGCGGGCGGCTGGGGATGGCGGTCAGGCGTCGGGCAAGAAGAGTTCCAGCGAGCCGGCGGGGAGCGATTTTGCCAAAAGCATCGGCCCGATTCTCGCGAATGTTTCAACCACCTCCTACTGCGAGCTGGTGAGGTCGCGGTCTGAAGCAGGTAAGCCGTTCGTGAGGTTCGAGCGCGCGATCGTCGCGCACTTGAAACCCGATGCCGCCGTCAATCGCGAGGCGTTGGAGGCCGCGATATTAAGCGAACTGCGCGCTAGGTTTGTAGTTGCAGGCACACAGCCGCGGCTCGAGTGGCAGGACGAAGGCGCGGTTCGCTTTGTCGCTCAGTCGCTTCTGGAACAGGGCGCGGCGTACTCGGTATCGGGGAGCTATCTGGTGCTTGCCTCCAGTAGAGAGTTAGCGAGCGACATCCTGCAAGCGGCGAAAGCCTCATCGTCCTCGGCAGAAAAGACCGATGGTCCCATGAACTTCTATGCGCTGATAAGAGTCGCCGCCGCCAAGCCGGCGTTCGACACTTTGATGTCGACGCTCGATGGGCGAGATCAGCCTACCAAACCGAGTCGTGGCAAGAAGGACGAAGAAGAAGAACGCGGGGTGAAATTCTTCAGCGAGAACCTGTCGAGTTTCGTCGCGGCGTCCACTATCCGCGAGGTTCACCTCTCTCGCCAGTCAGCTGGGCCGATCACGACCGAACGCGTTTTCTATTCATGGTAGCCCGTAGTCCGTGGTCCGCAGTTTGGGCTCCCTAGTACGTAGTTCGTGAGTTGCCCTCTCCAAAGCAACTCGGCATGCTGGGGGTGGGGAAGGGTGGTTTACCCCCGCCTCACTGACTATTCCAAAACACAGGAGCGGGGGTAAACCACCCTTCCTGACCACTAGCTTTCTGAGGCTGAGCGGACTACCTAATACTAACTATACGGACTACGGACCACGGACCACGGACTCTCCCTTCATTGCTCCGCCCCTCTCTCTGCTGCTATTGTTTCCACTCCGCTCAAAGCAAATTGAATTCTCCCAAACACGAGGTACGGATGCTTCGAAAGGTAGTCGCCCTGGTGATGTTTTCCATCGCTATGTTACCCGCCGGTTGCTCGCTGCTGTCCCACGAAGCTCCCTCTGACGACATCGACAAAGCCGCGGCTCAGTTCTTCCAGCGACTCGGTAACGAGCAGTACGACACGATCTACAACGATGCCGCGAAGGGGTTCCAAGCGAAACAGACCCGACAGACGGTGACTGACAACCTCAGGCAGGTCGCCGAGCAAGGCAAGATCCTCGACTTTCAACGAATAAGCATGTCGTTTCAGGGAGAGGGCAAAAGCCGCGTGGCGTCGCCAGTTTACAGAACTTCGTCCCAACAGTCACATGGAGAAATTACGTTAAATTTCCAGGATGAAGGCGGGGAGTGGAAGCTGTTCGGTTTCATCTATAAGCCGCGGTAAAGCCGCACACGCTGAATTCTGTTCCACTTCAGGAGGCCTCAATGCGAATGCGCTTAGCATTTTGTTTTTTTGCGACCGCACTTTTTGTGTCCATCTCGGCGGTCAGTGCAAGTCTCCGACCGAGCGTCGCCGGCGTGCAGTCATCGGTCAAAGCAGGCAGCGTTTATGGACGCAGCTCGATCAACGCCGGCTCATATCGGAGTCCCGGGAGGCTTCACAAGGCTGTGGTCTCCAGCGCTGACGCGAATGCGCTCGCTCAGGCGAAGTCTTCAGGGGCCATCGAGATTGCTGACTACGGGTCTTTCAAACTGCTGGCGATGGATGAAAGCGCGCTTGCGAGTGTAGAGGAAAAGCAGTCGGAGAAGCTGAGGAGCGGAGGAGCAGAGGAGCAGAGGGGCAAAGGAGCAGAGGAGCAGAGGAGCAGAGGGGCTGAGGAGCAGAGGAGCGGAGCGGCGGAGGAGCAGAGGAGCGGAGGAGACGATGGTGTCTCAATCTCCTCTGCCCCTCTGCGCCTCGGCTCCTCTGCCTTGCTGGTGCGCGATGATCTCAATCTTCTCCTGCTTCGGTCTGGCGCGATTGATACGACCGACGATGAAACGACGGGCGCCTTTGTTGGGATGGGCCGCCCGGCAGCCTCTTACGGCTTGCAAGCTTCTGCTTCGGCCCGCATAAAAAGTAGCGAAAGTAACGAAAGTACTGGGGGAATCGAGCTTCGATTGGTTCAATTCGTGGGTCCGGTCAAGCGCGCGTGGCTTGAGCAGCTCGAGGCGAGCGGGTTCGAAACGATCGCATACGTCCCGAACAACGGCTACCTTGTGCGCGGCGATTCAAACGCTAGAGCCCGGTTGATGAGCAGCACTCAGAGCGCTGAAGCTCGCGGCGAAGGCTTCGTTCAATGGGAAGGTCCGTTTCTGGAAGAGCACAGGATTCATCCCGCGCTGGGCGAAGCGATGGCCACCGCGACCGGCGAAGTCACCGTTGCGGTCCAACTCGCTCTTGGCAAAGGCGAACGCAATGCGCGAGAAAACGCCGAAGTGAAACAGGCAAGGAAGCTGGCGTCGCGGGTCCTGCTTGATTCCTACGGCGTGCTCAACTTTACCAACTTGCGGATCAAGATCGATGCGAGCCGGATCGGCGACCTCGCCGCTTTGCCGAGCGTGGTCAATGTCGAGCCGTGGACTCCGCCTCAGTTGTTAGACGAGCGCTCGGATCAGATAGTAGCCGGCGAATTGACCGCTGATCGCACAGCGCCCCGAGGGCCGGGCTACGCAGCCTGGCTTGCGGCGCACGGGTTTTCGTCAACCTTCAACTTCGCCATCGACGTCTCAGACACCGGCATCGATCGGGGAGTCATCACGCCGGACAAGCTTCACCCTGACTTTCTCGATTCAAACAAACAGAGCCGCGTTTTGTATGCGCGCGATTACACCTCCGAGCTTGATCCGGGCGACATTCAAGGACATGGCACGCTCAACATGTCAATCGCCGCCGGCGCGAGTATGACCTCGGACAAAGACTCGCGCGACCCGTCGGGGTTCAACTACGGCTTAGGCGTTGCGCCGTTCGCGTTGATCGGCTCGTCCAAAATTTTTCAATCCAACGGGTTCTTCGATCTCATCGACCCTTACACCAGGCTCGTCTCGGACGCTTATCGCGACGGCGCTCGCGTTATGTCGAACAGTTGGGGTGAGGCTTCCAATACGTACTCGATAGATTCGCAGGAATACGACTCGCGGGTGCGAGATGCGGCGCCCGATCAACCCGGCAACCAGGAGACGACGATACTGTTCGCCGGCGGAAACACCGGGTCGGTCAAGCGCAGCAGCGCGCCGGGCACAGCCAAAAATGTAATTTCGGTCGCGGCAGGCGAGAGCTCGCGCAAAGACGGCACCGATGGCTGCAATGTGAAAGACGGCGACTCCGACAGCGCCATGGACATCGCATTCTTTTCCTCGGGCGGGCCATGTGACGATGGGCGGATGAAACCCGACATCACTGCGCCGGGCACTCACATCGAAGGCGCCGCGTCGCAGAATGTGCTATTTGACGGATCCGGCGTGTGTGGCCCGGACTCGAGCGAGCTCTACTTCCCGAAAGGGCAGACGTTGTACACATGGTCGTCGGGCACGAGTCATTCAACGCCGCAGGTGGCAGGGGCCGCCGCTCTGGTGCGGCAGTTTTTGATCGGCAAAGGCGAACCGCCAACCGCCGCGCTCGTCAAAGCGATCTTGCTCAACACGACCACCTACATGACCGGCGAACGCGCGGGTGGCGACCTTCCCCAGGCGCGACAGGGCTGGGGTCTGTTGAATCTGGGTCGAGCTTTCGATACCACGTCCAAGATCTTCGTCAACCAGACGAACACCTTTACCGACACCGGCCAGCAGTTCGTAATCACCGGCGAGGTGAAAGACTCGACGCAACCGTTTCGGGTCACGCTCGCGTGGACTGATGCGCCGGGCTTTTCAGGCGCCGCGCCGTGGGTGAACGATCTCGACCTCGAGGTGACCATCAACGGGCAGGTCTATCGCGGCAACAACTTTACAGGCCAGGAATCGCAACCCGGCGGCGACGCCGACACCAAGAACAATGTTGAAGGCGTGTGGCTCCCGACCGGCACGATCGGCACGTTCGTCGTTCGAGTTCGGGCGACCAACATCGCGGGCGACGGCGTACCGGCCAACGGGGATTCGACCGATCAAGACTTCGCTGTTGTGGTTTACAACGGCGAGAGGAAGGATGTTGCGGTCGCCACGCTCGTTAGCGTCACACTCGCCGGCGGCTCGGACGCGTTTGCCGATCCCGGCGAGACGGTTTCGATGAGGCTCAGCATCGGCGACCTGTCACCGATCGCGCTGGCAGCGGGGCGCGGCACGCTGACGACGACTACCACCGGCGTGACGGTCACAGCCGGCGCCGTCGATTTTCCAAACATCGCGCCCGGTCAGAACAGTGAAGGCGCGTCTCCATTTACACTCACGCTTGCGGGAAGCGTCGCATGCGGCAGCGCGATCAACTTCGTGCTTGACGTGGCCAGCCAGGGGTCGGTGTCGCGTGTGCCGTTCACCGTGCGGGTGGGAAAAACGCAATCGGCGGAATTTTTCTCGGATGCGATCGAATCGGGCGACTCGAAGTGGACGCACGACAGCGGCGTTAAGAAGAAGAAACTTCGCACCGACACGTGGGTGATATCGAGCAAGCGAGTCCACTCAGGCGCCAGCGCCTGGTTCACGCCGGACCTGGGCACCAAAGTGATCGATGCTCATCTCGATACGGTTCCGATTCAGCTTCCGGCCGACGGTCGCAACGTGCATTTGGTGTTTTTCCACACCTTCGAGTTCGAGCGGGGAGCTTTCGACGGCGGGGTGATAGAGATATCCACTGGCGGCGACTTTGAAGATCTCGGGCCCAAGATTCTGAAGGGCCGCTACACCGGAACGGTTTACGAGTTCACTTCGAACCCGCTGATAGGGAGGGCCGCCTGGGTCGAAGGCCGGCTCGGGACGTTCCAACAAGTGGTGGTGGACTTGAGCAGCTTCGCGGGCAAGACTGTGACGATCAGGTTCCGGATTGGGACTGATAAAGACGGCAAGGGGCTCGGATGGTACATCGACGATGTGAGTGTGCGAGGGGACCGTGTCAGTTGCACGCCAGTAAGCGAGTGATTCGGACGGCTGGGAACGACACCGGTGTGAATTGCAGGGGCACGGGCTTTGTTTCCCGGCGCAAATGTCAACAATATCAAGCCTGACCCCGATTTTCTGAGCCTGACGCCGAACTCTCGATGCAGAGCGCGCGCGGCGATGTTGAAACGAATCGGTCTCGAGGCGCGCGCCCGCTGAATCGGAGCGTTAGGGTGCGACACGAAGTCGCGTGAGTGGCTGTTGTGACTGTTTTTTGAAGTACACAACCTGATGTTTTGCCATCAGTATCCTACTGGGTCGTGCGTCGCCGGTGACGGCGGGGTGCGAAGCTCCTGGGACAATGTAGCCTCATCACTCGCGGTCGAACAGCGCGAAAGATGGCAGCCTGATCGTGAGAAAGGGCTGCGACTGCTAGCATCGAGGCGGTCTGGAACTAGGATCGAGTGGTAATGGTCAACATATCGTGAATCGCTGATAAACGTCGTTATCCGAGAACAAGCCAAAGATGCTGACGCCTGTTGTTCTACCAACAGACATAGGCTTGGACCAAAAGGTACGTGGCCAGGTTCAGGTGTTCCTAACTCACCTGACGCAGACGTAGCGCCACCGGCGGAGAGGCGAGACCTAGCCCACTCTGGCACTCACACGAAACGTGGTAAGCCCGTAGTTCTCCCAAAGACGAACAACATCTTCGTCGAGGGAAAGCGAGCCGCAAGGTGAGCCCACGGGGCTGCGGGTATGGGAGGATGGAAAAAGCGAACGCCATCTTGTAATGAGATGGATAGAGGTGACTCCTCGCCTTACGCGAAAGCGTGCCCACTTCCATCTGGTCTCCACTCACGAGAGAACTTGATCAACCGTCTCAGGAGAGAATGCAGATGACAGCAGCAGCCCAAGCTGGTGCGCTCTCCCGCGAATCGTTGAACTGGTCTGCCATCGACTGGCACCGGGCTCACCAGATCGTGCGACGGCTCCAAGCCCGTATCGTGAAGGCTACACAGGCAAAGAGATGGGGCAAGGTTCGCGCCTTGCAGCATCTCCTCACCCACTCGTTTAGCGGTAAAGCTCTCGCCGTTAAACAAGTGACTGAAAACTCCGGTAAGAGAACTCCCGGTGTGGACCGTGCGGTATGGAACACTCCGGCGAAGAAAGAAGCAGCCGTGTGCAGCCTGAAGCAGCAAGGCTATCAGCCTTTTCCGCTTCGGCGATTGTACATCCCAAAGTCAAACGGGAAGATGCGACCTCTCGGGATTCCCGCGATGAAGGACAGAGCTATGCAGGCGCTTTATCTGCTCGCTCTCGATCCCATCGCTGAGTCCACTGCCGATCCGAACTCTTATGGGTTCAGACGCGACAGATCCACTGCCGACGCCATTGCTCAGTGTTTTATCACACTCGGCAAACGGCAGTCACCGCAGTGGGTTCTTGAAGGCGACATCAAGGCTTGCTTTGATCAAATCAGTCACGACTGGATGCTGGCTAACATCCCTATGGACAAGGCCATACTTCGTAAGTGGCTGAAGGCTGGATTCATCGATGAGAATACCCTTCACCCGACCGAAGCGGGCACGCCGCAAGGCGGGATCGTATCACCAGTCGCGGCCAATCTCACTCTCGACGGACTTGAAAAAGTTCTGCGAGAGCGGTTTCCTCAACTGGGCCACGGTCGCTCCGCTCTGGTCAATATGGTCCGATATGCTGATGACTTCATTGTGACCGGCAGATCGAAAGAACTGCTGGAATCAAAAGTCAAACCTCTTGTCACCGAGTTCCTCAAGGCAAGAGGACTGGAACTCTCCGCGGAGAAGACCAGGATCACGCACATCGAAGAAGGGTTTGATTTCCTCGGACAGAATGTGCGCAAGTACAACGGCAAGCTGTTGATCACGCCGTCCAGGAAGAACGTTAGAGCCTTTCTGGATAAAGTCCGCAGGCTCATCAAGGCCAACAAGCAGGCGAAGACCGGTTCTTTGATAGCTTTGCTCAACCCCGTCATCCGAGGTTGGACTATCACCGGCACGTCGCAAGTTCGGCTATGTTCTCCAAAGTGGACTCGGCTATCTTCGACTGCTTGTGGCAGTGGGCGCGTAGAAGGCATCGTAACAAGCCTTCGAGGTGGATCTACAGGAAGTATTTTGAACGCCTCGACGGCAAGCGATGTTTCTTCCGCGAGAGAAGCCGAGACGAACATGGAAAACCACGAATCGTCCGGCTCTTTCGCGCCGCGTCAGTCCCGATCATACGTCACGTCAAGATCAGGGGTGATGCTAACCCTTATGACCCTCGTTGGGAAGCCTACTTCGAGCGTCGGCTTGACGTGAAGATGGAAACCAGCCCGAAACGGAGACAGCAGCTCTTACGTCTCTGGATGAGGCAGGGCGGACTGTGCGCAGAATGCGGCCACAAGATTACGCGGATGACTGGATGGCGTAGCCATAAGATCATCTGGCGGGTCTATGGGGGGAGCGATACCATGAGCAACCGTGTAATCCTTCACCCGAGTTGTCACAGCAGAGTTCACAGACGTGAGTCAGAAGTGGTGAAACCGCGTCTCGTCACAGAGGCGTTATGTGAGGCTTGAGCCGGATGAGGGGAAACTCTCACGTCCGGTTCTTAGGGGGCCGGGTCGGAGCAATCCCGCCCGGCTACCCGACTGGCTCGAACAGAGAGGAGGAGAGACTCAGTTGAAAGAGCTCGGCATTCTCCTTCTGGGGTGGCTGCTCGGGACTCTGAGTCCACACCTCAGCGAGCGGATTCAGCGTGGCTATCGTCGCGATGAGCTTGTCGAAGCGCTTCTGACCGAGGCGCGGGGCGTTCAATTTCGAACAGCATTGGCCGCCTGGCGACTTCGGCAGCACCTACTGAAGGTCGATAGCGAGTTTGTCCGGTGGCTGCAGCCGATTCTCGATGCTTACGAGGGCCCTGACAAAGACCCGAACGCCATCGAAGCTTTCCGAAAGCTGTTGGAGCGAACCGACGCACAGCTGAAGGCAATCGATGGGGCGCTTCGAAGGCCGGGGGTATCGCCGCGGCTCGTCGCCTTCGCCACACCCTTCCTCACGAGCCAAGTTGCTGCGATCTCGATCTGCTCCCTCGACTTCCAGCGCCGCATCTTGGATCTCAGCAATCAGCTCTCGCTTTACAATGAGGAGGTCCGGCAAACAATGGATATGCTCGACAAAACGTTCGACCCCGGGATCATCGACGCGAACCGCGAGGCGGTTCTCGCGAATCTCGAAAAGGGCTACGAGAAGCTCGCCCGGCGCACTGAGGGAATCGCCAGACAGGTGACGGAACTAATCAATGCGTATCCACGCAAGAAACGTTGGTTCGCCAGCTAACAGCGCATTCCAGCGGTCGCACTCGCGCCGCTGAACGCGAGCGTTGGGTTGCTTCAATTTCGTTCTGATCGATTAAGTTCAATGGATCCGCTTTCGTATCTCGCACATCTTCTAATCGGACCAGTGAAGAAAAAGGGCTGGTTGTCAGGTGACTATGTTTTACTTCCGGAATATTTCTCCCAAGCTCAACTCCTGTACGAGACAGGTGCTGTCTTGGGATACATCTATCGCGACAGACTCGAAACATTTGCAGAACTGTTCAGCGAACCTAGACGTCACGTGGATTTGATTTACTTCCTAACAACCGCGACACCTGTCGCCGATCGCTTAGCGACTCTGTCGGAAGACCCAAAGAATTTCTACGAGCTCTTCTTTAAATCGGAGGCGCGAGACCTAATGAGAACAATGCACAACGCAGGCTTGACACAGTTCTCGGAAGTGGCAGACCTCCCGAAGGCGGCAAAACTGAAGATGCCACTCAAATACTATTTTGAACGGTTGCGCATGACCGCACTCGAAGGCATCCAACTTGGCAGTCAATACCCTGACCTCGCTGAGAAATTGTTCTCGTATGAATATGACCCGGAAAGGTGGCGCTTCGCTTACGAAGCCGGTTTGGATACTGGCCCGTCGCCCCCAAGAACTGTGCCGCTTAGCGAGCGCCAAGCTGACGCAAAGGAACTGATCAAGCCCTACGTCGAACAGGTGCACCCGAACTTGCTTGTTAAATTGGAATTGTAGCGTCTTGGCGCGGGGCGCAACCCAACAACAGCGGTTGCAGCGGACGGCGCCCACGCGCCGCCGCTGAACCTGGCCGTTAGGGTACCGGTGGAAGCGCGAGGATACGCAATGCCAGTTGATCGGCCTTACCGCAGAACGTGCCGTCAGTTCGTTGATGGACATTATACGGAGGGTGGTCGATGGGAGTACATGATCCACCCCAAGTTTGCTCAGTCGCCATCGCATTATGTTCGCGCGTTCTTGATTCTGTTGAAAGATCTCCAGGAGTTGTTTGATTACGTCGAGCCGGCAGACAAAAACCTCTCGTGTTACTCCTACCGTATTCATGCCCTCCTGCTCCGTGCATGTGTGGAGGTCGAGGCCAATTGCAAAGCGATTCTCAAGGAGAATGCGTATAACAAAACAGGCGACTGGAACATGGGGGATTACAAAAAGATCGAGAAAACACATCTCCTCTCACAGTACGAAGTGAAAGTTCCCAATTGGAACGGGATCAAGTCAACGAGGCTGCCATTCTTAGCGTGGGCGTCTGGTGGTGCTCTGCCCTGGTATCAAGCGTATAACACCACGAAGCACGACCGCCATTCGCAATTTGAGGAGGCAACTTTTGAGCACCTGATTGATGCCTCCTGTGGATTGCTTGTTCTCCTTTCGTCACAATTCGAGACGAATGATTTTTCCCCTGGCAACACATATCGAGCTCTTGAGGGCGGTGGTGACGGAATGGAGAGTGGTATCGGAGGATACTTTCGCGTTCGGTTCCCTGCCAATTGGCCAAGCGATTTACGCTATGACTTTGACTGGCAAAAGCTCAAGAGCGAAGCCGACCCGTTTCGGACTATCGACTATTCGAAGATTGCCTAAAGAAGCGCTGCACCTGACCCGGCGCGCAGGTACGTTGGGAAATTTTGCCGCTACTCGGCGGGGCAGGTGCGCTTGGTCGTTAAGTGGCTGCTCGTTGTGGAACAAAAAGCATATTATGAAAATGATGTGAGGTATGAAGAATAAGCTTGCTCTGCCCTGTATTGCATTTCTGATTACCCAAACAGTTTTCGAGCAGCTTTCATTACGCCAGACCATCATTAATCGCATCCCTCCCTCCCAATCTCTCCGGAGCGATGGGACAACTGGAGATCGACTTCGGGAAAGCTTGAGCGAAGCGCGGCCTGTCGCACAGCAAGTCAGCCTCCTGATTCGCAACCCGACCCTTGACCAGGAAGACGGACTCGTGCCTCCAATCTTGCTAAAGAAGGAGGCACTACAAGCTGGGAATCCCCTGGCAACCTACGCCGCTATGCTCGATCTTGAGCCTCAATATCTAAAATCCAAGGTCTTCGCGGATTTCTATCGAGAAGTTCGCTTTAACCTCGAAGAGTTCCTGGGTTTTCCACTTGCCGGGGTACAGGCGATGAGTTTGCCAACCTGTCGGCGAGAAAAACCAAGTGTGGAGACTCCGCTGCCTCAGGGCTATCGGGCTGAAAGCGCGATCAGCGTCATTGAACGTGAAGCCAGGAGAACCAGGCTAGTCATCTGGGGCGAAGAACATCACCTGCCACAAACGCGTTCTCTCTACGAAGTGTTGTTGCGTACGCTGTGGCGGCACGGCTATCGCTATCTGGCGGCGGAGACCTTTGCCGATCAACTGATGAATGCAGAGTTCAAGTATCCTGATTACGAGTCCGGGTTCTATCTTCGAGATCCGGTGTTCGCCTCTGCGATCCGCACCGCTCGAAGCTTGGGCTATAAGCTGATTGCTTATGAAACGCAGGAGCGCGGCCCAACGGGCGATGGTAGTTTTCGCGATAGGAAGCAGGCAGAAAACATCAAAGCGCGCATCTTCGACCATGATCCGCAGGCTAAGGTATTCATCATCGCCGGCAGGGGACACGCATCCGAAGAGACTGCACCAGGCGGATGGACGCCGATGGCCTCTGTGCTGAAGCGGCTTACCGGCATCAATCCCTTGACTCTGTACGCTCCGAGAATGAGCCAGCGACTGACACCTGACGAGGAAGACCCTTTTTACCGTTTCGCCACTTCGCACGGTCTAGTGAAAGAACCAACAATTTTTGTGAATAGATCGGAAGGTCGTTTGCTCGGCTCAGATCGCGGCGATCTCGATGCATACATCTTCTGGCCCCGGATCGAGGTAAGAGATGGGCGTCCTGATTGGATGGTAAAGGAATTAGAGAGAAAGCCCGTCAAGATTCCGCGGCAACTCTTGAATGGACGCGGTATTTTGCTCGTGCAGGTCTTTAAGGAAGGTGAGCCGGCGTCAGCTATTCCAATTGACCAGGTGATAATTGATGATCGAAGTGATCGAAAAGTACTAATGCTCCCCAAGGGCAAATTTTGGCTTCGCACTGTTGATCGGGATAGCAAAGTGATCGCCGAAACAACCTTGAGCGTATCTTAAAGGGCTGTACAGTTTCTCTAGAAGTAAGTCTCGGGGAGAAGACGCCACCTAACAACTCTCGATGCAGCAGAGCGCGCGCGGCGGCCTTCAGATGGATCTGACTTGAGGCGCGCGCCCGCTGATCGTATCGTTAGGCTTCCGGGTAGACGAGAATGACGGAGCGGATGATTTACCGTGATGTCGTGTTTGACGATCTCGGCTTCCAGGCGATAGGAAGGAAGGCTACGCGAGTGGCCTGGACCCAGATTCGCCGCGTAGCCTTGGGCCACCAGGTGGATGAGATCGCGCTCGAGGCTTTTTATTTCTGGACATTTCAAACAAATGATCCGGACTTGTTGATCGAGGTTCAAATCTCGACTATTTCAACGATGCAATTCGATGAAGAGATTCGACGGAGGTTCGATGTTTCCTCCGTTCCAGCGGCGCGCGACTTCATAGATACAAAATTCCCGATAAGGACTTACATTGTTTATCCCACAGCTGAGCGTGGTCAGGCGCTATACTCAGTCAAGAGAAGACGCCGGTGTTTTTGGAAGGGAGACGTTAGTTTCGCTAAGCCTTAGCGCCTTATGCAGCGGAGGCCGCGAACAACGATTCGTATGAATGCAAGTTCTACGCGCGGCTCCGCTGATACTGGACGTTCGGCGCCGAGGCGAACGTACTGGTATACTGTACGGCGAGAGTTGAGCGATACGATGAAAACCACAACCTACGAAGCTATAGTCGAGAACGGACAGGTTCAGCTGCCTGAGGACGCACACATCCCTGAGAAGACAAAGGTATATGTGGTTGTCCCCTCTGGTGAGACCACGACCAGCGTGCGACTTGCATCGCCTCGTCTCGCGCATCGGGAGCAGGCTGCCGCGTTCGCTAAGGAGGTAGAAGAGGAGCCGGAAGATGCCCCAATATGATGGGCAGCGATTCTTACCTCCCGCGCCTACAGGAACCGTCAGCGTCACGAATCCAGACACTGGATCAACCCTCAGTGGCGTGACTATGCTCCTCGACACAGGTGCTGATATCTCGGCACTTCCCATATCTGCGGTTGACGCACTTGTGTTGGCTGCCGACAGCTCTTACGAAGTGATGGCTTACGACAACACGGTACGCGAATGTCGTGCGGTTCGCGCCGAAGTCGTCTTCATACGCAAGCGGTTCAAAGGGCAGTTCTTAGTGCTGGATCAAGAAGTGGGTGTGCTGGGTCGCGATGTCCTCAACCACGTGCTGCTGATTCTTGACGGTCCTCATCTGGAGTGGGAGTCGCGGTGAGTTCCTGGCCAGCGCAGCCGAACTTCGTTGGGTAGATTGAGAATCTTGGTTGCACGAGTATGCAGCGCCGGCTGGCCAAGACGTAAGCTTGGCCAGCCTACTCTTCAGACAACTCTCCACCAGCGCTAAAGCACGCGCAGGAACGCAACCAAATCCTTCTTCTCCGGCGCCGCCAGATCGAGCTGCAGAATCAAATTGAAGAACTCAACGGTGTCTTCCAACGTGAGCAACCTTCCGTCGTGCAGATACGGCGGCGATTCCTTGATACCCCGCAGCGGGAAAGTCTTGATCGGCCCTTGAGCCGTGATCATCATCCCGCCTTCCATCCGAGGTTTGAAGAACCGCTCGACCTTCAGATCGTGCATCAGGTTATCCGTGTAGTAGGGCGCCGTGTGACACACCGCGCAATTGGCCTTTCCGAAGAACAGATCTTCACCGCGTATCTCGCTCTCGGTCGCCTTTGTTCGGTCGAGCCGTCCATAAACGTTCAGCTTCGGCGCGGGCGGAAAATCGAGCAGCTCCTGGAATTCGGCCATGTTGTGAACTTGCGAGCCGCGTTCGAGAATGCTCAAGCCTTTTTTGGTCGCAAGCACTGGATCGCCATCGAAGTAAGCCGCACGCTGTTCGAACTCTGTGAAGTCCTCAACGCTGCGCAGGGCGCGTTGCGATCCCAGCAACCGTTGAATGTTAATGCCACGAAGCGAGGGCGTCTCTATCCGGCGGCGATTCTCTTGCGGCCGTATGTCGCCAACAAGGTGCGCCGCGCCGGACGTGTGCCCGTTGACGTGGCAATCGAAGCAGGTCACTCCGCGCATGCCTTCGGGTTTCTCGGTCTTGCGGTCCGCGGTGGCGTTGAACTGTTGCTGCGGAAACTGGGTGACGAGCAGGCGCAACCCGTCGAGCTGTTTCGGGTTGAGGATCCCGTTGAAGAGCTCGTAAAAGTTGTCGATTGTCACGGTTTGACCTTTGGATACATCGCCAAGGTCGGGCCGAGTGGTCAGAAAGATCGCCGGCGGAAACTCAGGCAAGAATTGCTCCGGCAGATCGAAGTCCATATCGAAGCGCTCCAGCCGCGGCAGCGCCTTGACCTCAGCCTGCGGAAAGATCATGCCTCCCACCGGATGGCTGACGTGCGGAAGAGGGATGTAAGGGAACACGCCCTTCTCTTTGATTTGGTCGGGCGACATTTTCCCGAGCTGCTCCCAGGTCACGCCCTTGAGCCGCGCCGTCGGGCCAACCGGAATCGGCTTTCCGCGAGTCATCTTCACGTTCGGATCGACTCGGCGGCTCAGGTCGTAACGAGCTTCGAGCAGCCTTTGATGCTCGGCCATGACGCGCGGCTTCGCTTCTTTGTCGCGTTTCAGCACGACGGCGAAGGGTTCCTCGACTACCCCTCCAAACGAAGACTGTTGAGCGCGTGCTTGCGGACTGACGACCATCGTGACGGCGCCCATCACGATGAAGACAAGGGTCACAAGGACCTTGGTTCGTTTTGATATGGTCATAATT
>WNFR01000261.1_pt1 | contig 53128 bp, 42 predicted proteins | sample 5400221 | NCBI WGS metagenome assembly WNFR01 (sample SAMN13153357, study PRJNA577476) | soil metagenome | isolation source: 40 cm soil under Madrone tree | place: USA:California | collected 2016-06-14
CGAGAGTTTCCAACCCCAGCTTCTGTTCTGCGCTTGCCTTCAATGGAGATTTGCCCGCCATGCCACGCCCCCGCGAATCACTGCAAAGACGCAATCACAACCTTGATCCGTTGGCCAGACTGCCGGAGTCTGCTTAGTCGAGCGATTCGATGAAACCGATCATATGCTCGGCTGGTCATTCCGGGGCGCCACCGAAGGTGGCGAGCCCGGAATCCATAGCCCTCGGCCGGTGGTTATGGATTCCGGGCTCGCCGCTTCGCGGCGCCCCGGAATGACCAGCATATGATTCGAACTTCGAAATCGCTCTGCTAATTAGATGCCTCAGATTTGCCAGCCGATAGTGCTATCAAGTTCAAAGTGTGAGGCGTGGGTCGGCTGCATGAAACGTTATTTGGAAACGGTCCCCGTAGGGACCGGGGTTTCGCTTGTTGTCTCGCTCGGGCTAGCCGTGCATGTCTTGGTCGTTGCCGGCGCAATGGCTGCCGACCGCTTGCATCAGAATCCGGCCGCCACGCAGGACGTTCAATTGCGCTCGGCATGTGCCGCCTGGGGGGAGCAGATTCTTGAAGGCAATTTTATTCGCTCCGCCGTCTATCAGGAACAGTTCTCACGCTACAGTCCGAGGACGAACCGCTGCTATGTGGAGATGAGGGTGCAAACCGGCGATCTGGATGAAAATTCGGATCGCTTCGCACAGTATCTCTACGATGGCCAGACGAGAGAAATGCTTGCCTTTGCACAAATTCAAAACGGCAAAAAATCCGGCAAGGTATTCGACCTGCACCATCGCACAACGTCGTTCGAAAATGCGGGGTGGGACGACGCGAGCAACTATATTTACGCCATGATGGCCGGTGACCGGCGATAAAAAGATTCAACGCGCTTTAGGCGACGAGCGCGAGGCTGATCACGAAGATTGCGCCAATGCAGAATCGGACGCAATCTCAAGGTTGGTTGCGGACGCCGTTCTTTTCGCGCGTGCAAGCTCGGCCCGGGCCCTGGCCAAATAGTGCTGGCCCATCATGCGGTAGGTCTCTTTGATATCGGCGGCTGTCTTAATTCTTGTCAGTACCAGGAATTCCAGAGCAAGATCGTGATAGTGCTGTGCCCGACTCGCGCAGTCTTTCATGTCAATCGCCCACCCTATCTGTCGCCGCATCTTTCACACTCGAATCACGAGGCTACTATTGTTAATTGTCTGTAATGATTCTGTTAGGATTACGTCGGCTGCGTGATTTGGTTGCGACCTGACCAGTGCACGGTCGCCATCATCTTGTTCATTCTCGGGATTTGGGAACAGCGACGAGATCAGTCCGAGCCATCCGGTTGGTGCCCGTTCTGCCCCGCGGGAGGGCAGAATGTAGGATGGGTTGAGCGCAAGCGAAACCCATCAACTGCGTGCACGAGGCTCAACGATGGGTTTCGCTTTCGCTCAACCCATCCTACGCGGCTGTGGGGGATAAGAGGGGGCGAGCGGCACACGCCACCAGCTCATTCAATCGACTGAAGACTCGTCGCGCGAGCAACCTACTCGAACAACCTATCCAGGTAGTCAGGCGTCGCCGCTGCACTCACCCCGCCCCAGTCCGCCGCCCGCGCGGCTCGGGCCGCGCGTCGCCGCCTTCCAGGCGCTTGTCGAGATAGCTCATCACGGATGTCATCAGCGCGTCGATCTTGCCGTCGAAGAAGTGGTTGGCGGACGGAACGACGCGCGAATCGATCACGATACCCTTCTGGGTTTTGAGCTTGTCGACCAGGCTGACGACGTCCTTGTAGGGCACGACGGCGTCCTTGTCGCCGTGAATGATGAGACCCGAGGAAGGGCAGGGCGCGAGAAACGAGAAATCATAGAGATTCGCGGGCGGGGCGATCGAGATGAAACCTTCGATCTCGGGCCGGCGCATCAGGAGCTGCATGCCGATCCAGGCCCCGAACGAGAAGCCGGCGATCCAGCAGCCGCGCGCTTCCGGATTGATGGACTGCGCCCAGTCGAGGGCCGACGCCGCATCCGCAAGCTCGCCCTGGCCATGGTCGAACGAGCCCTGGCTGCGTCCGACACCGCGGAAATTGAAGCGCAGCACGGAAAAATTCCGATGAGCGAACGCGTAGTAGAGCTGGTAGATAATCGGGTGGTTCATGGTGCCGCCGAATTGCGGGTGAGGATGCAACACAATCGCGATCGGGGCGTTCTTGATTTTGGACGGATGGTAACGGCCTTCTATCCGGCCGGCGGAGCCGGTGAAGATGATCTCGGGCATGGTCACGACCTCAATTGCTTTAAGGGCAGCGCTCAAAGCCCCCTCCCTACCCTCCCCCGCACACGGGGGAGGGTAGGGAGGGGGCGTGCGCTTGACGCCCCGGGCGGGCGCGCGTAACTCGTCAGAAACGCTCGACTTTATCGAACCTGCCGGGCAAGCGCGGCCGGCACCGGAAAGTGCGAGCAGGCATTTCGCTTAACTTTTTTGCCCGATCAGAGGGATAAAAAGCAAGAACTTCGTGCGCCGATGCATCGGACGAGTTCGCGTTGACGTGCAGTTTGTTGACGTGCAGTTCCCGCGTCCCGGCCTTAAGATAGGTTTCGAGCCCTAAAGTTTGAATGGATTTGCGGATGAGCGAGCGCGTCTATCTGGACTGGAATGCCACCGCTCCGCTGCGGCCGGAAGCCCGCGCCGCGATGATTGCGGCGCTCGATCTCGTCGGCAATCCGTCTTCGGTGCATCACGAGGGCCGTGCCGCAAGGCGACTCATCGAGGAGGCGCGCGAGCGCGTCGCCGCATTGGTCGGGGCGGAGCCTCGCAATGTCGTGTTCACGTCGGGCGGGACCGAGGCCAATATAATGGCCCTGAGCCGGGCGCTGGAGACGTCTGAGAACAACAGCGGCTTCGACCGGTTGATGGTTTCGGCGGTCGAGCATGCCTCGGTACGTGCGGCCGGAAGCTTCGCGTCGGACCAGGTGGAGGAGATTCCCGTCACGGGGGACGGGGTGATCGACATCAGGGCCTTGGAGCGCCGCCTCGTTGAGTTGCAACGACAAGGTGCGCGTCCTCCGCTCGTCTCGATCATGGCGGCTAACAACGAGACCGGCGTCATCCAACCGGTCGGGGCCGCTGCCGCCCTCGTCCACGCTGCCGGCGGCACGTTGCATGTAGATGCCATCCAGGTGACCGGACGCATTCCGTTCGATATCGGCTCCTCGGGCGCCGATCTTATAACGGTGTCCGCACATAAGCTGGGCGGACACCAAGGGGTGGGCGCGCTGATCAAGCGATCGCCAACTTTGCATCTCGTGGAACCGCTGCTCAGGGGGGGCGGCCAGGAGCGCGGCGCCCGCGCCGGCACGGAAAATGTCGCCGGAATTGCGGGATTCGGCGCGGCGGCGGCATCCGCCATGGTGACCATGGCCGCCGATTGTGAGCGGATGCGGTCCTTGCGCGACCGGCTGGAAGCCGGATTAGCAGGGAGCCCCACGGTCGTGTTCGGCCGCAATGCCGAACGATTGCCCAACACGAGCTTGTTCGCCGCACCCGGCATGCGTGCAGAAACGGCGCTTATCAACCTTGATCTTATGGGTTTCGCGGTGTCGTCGGGTTCCGCCTGCTCATCGGGCAAAGTCGCCGCGTCGCATGTGCTGGCCGCCATGGGAGTGCCGGGGGATTTAAGCGCGGGGGCGATCCGGCTGAGTATCGGGCCGGCGACCCGCGAAAATGAAATCGATTTGTTTCTTAAGGCTTGGATGAAGCTCCTGGCGGGGCTATCTAAGGGAGGAAAAAGCGGCCTTGCCGCATGACCGCAACCAGCTATGGGTGATCGCCGGAACCTTAGAACCGACCATAGACGACCAGATCAATCCAACCCGCGGTCCTTGAAACCGCAGCGGAGGGAATAAATGCCGGCCGTGCAAGAGACCGTCGAGCGGGTGCGCCTGATCGACGTGGACCAGTACAAGTACGGATTTGAGACGCTTATCGAGTCCGAGAAGGCCCCGAAGGGGCTCAACGAAGACACCGTACGCTTCATCTCCGCAAAAAAGAACGAACCCGCCTGGTTGCTCGAGTGGCGCCTCGGCGCGTACCGCCACTGGCTCACGATGCGGGAGCCGAAATGGGCGCGGGTGGACTATCCGGCGATCGATTACCAGGACATGTATTTTTATGCCGCGCCGAAGCAGGCCGTGGCGCCGAAATCCCTCGACGAGATCGACCCCGAAATCCTCAGGACGTACGAGAAACTCGGCATTCCGCTGCGCGAGCAGGAATTGTTGGAAGGCGTGGTGCGTCGCCCTGATGGCGAAGAAGGCGGGGGTGCCGTCGACCCGGCCCGCCGGGTTGCGGTTGACGCGGTGTTCGATTCGGTATCGGTCGCAACCACATTCAAGCATGAGCTCAAGAAGGCCGGCGTCATCTTCATGCCGATCTCCGAAGCGGTCCGCGAACATCCGGACCTGGTGCAGAAATATCTCGGCTCCGTGGTGCCAACATCGGATAATTTCTTCGCCACGCTCAACTCGGCGGTGTTTTCCGACGGCTCCTTCGTGTATGTGCCGCCGGGCGTGCGCTGCCCGATGGAGCTGTCGACCTATTTCCGCATCAACGAACGCAACAGCGGCCAATTCGAGCGCACCCTCATTATCGCCGACAAGGGCTCCTATGTGAGTTATCTGGAGGGGTGCACCGCCCCTCGCCGCGACGAGAATCAGCTCCACGCCGCCGTGGTCGAGCTGATCGCGCTTGATGACGCGGAGATCAAGTACTCGACGGTCCAGAACTGGTATCCGGGCGACGCCCAGGGGCGCGGCGGCATCTTCAACTTCGTCACCAAGCGCGGCCTTTGCCGCGGCAACCGCTCCAGGATTTCCTGGACCCAGGTCGAAACCGGCTCGGCGATCACCTGGAAATACCCGAGCTGCATCCTGCGCGGCGACCATTCGCGCGGAGAGTTCTACTCGATTGCGATCTCCAATGGCCGCCAGCAGGTCGATTCCGGCACCAAGATGATCCATCTCGGCCGCAACACCACGAGCCGGATCATCTCCAAGGGCATTGCGGCCGGACATTCCAACAACACGTACCGGGGCCTGGTCTCGGCGCACCGCCGCGCGGCCGGCGCGCGCAACTTCACCAATTGCGACTCGCTCCTGATCGGCAATCACTGCGGCGCCCATACGGTGCCCTACATCGAGTCAAAGAATCCCGCCGCCGTGTTCGAGCACGAGGCGACGACGTCGAAGATCTCGGAAGAGATGCTGTTCTACTGCATGCAGCGCGGCCTCTCCCAGGAGGATGCGGTGGCGCTGGTCGTCAACGGCTTTGTGCGCGACGTGCTGCAGCAGTTGCCGATGGAATTCGCCGTCGAGGCCCAGAAGCTGATTTCGATCAGCCTTGAAGGCTCGGTTGGATAACTATTCCGGCGCCTTTCAATTCTGATGGGCGAAGAAATCCAAAAAGAGGTTTAGGTGTCGCTGCTCGAAATCAAAAATCTCGCCGTCAAGGTCGACGACCGCGAAATACTCAAAGGTCTCGATCTCGTCATCGAACGCGGCGAGATGCACGCCATCATGGGGCCGAATGGCTCCGGCAAGTCGACGCTCGCCCATGTATTGGCCGGAAAGCCGGGCTATGAGGTGACGGCCGGTGAAGTGAAGTTCGAGGACGCCGATCTTCTCGCACTCGCGCCGGACGAGCGGGCGGCGCGCGGCATCTTCCTGGCGTTCCAATATCCCCTGGAGATCCCGGGCGTCGCGACCATGACGTTCCTTCGCACCGCCCTCAATGCCCAGCGCAAGACGCGCGGCGAACAGGAGCTGTCGACCCCCGAATTCATGAAGCGCGTACGCGAGCAGGCCCGCAAGCTTGCGATCGACCCCGATATGCTGCGGCGGCCGGTGAACGTCGGCTTCTCCGGGGGCGAGAAGAAGCGCAACGAGATTTTGCAGATGGCGCTGCTGGAGCCCAAGCTTGCGGTGCTTGACGAGACCGATTCCGGCCTCGACATCGACGCCCTCAAGGTGGTCGCCGACGGCGTCAACCGGTTGCGTTCGCCGGATCGCGCCATGCTCGTCATCACCCACTACCAACGGCTCCTCAACCACATCGTGCCGGACGTCGTGCACGTGCTGTCGAACGGGCGGATCGTGCGCACCGGGGGCAGCGAGCTCGCGCTGGAGCTCGAAGCCAAGGGCTATGTCCCCTACCAGGACGAGGCGGTGTTGCCATGACGGCCGAGATCACGCCGATCAGGACGGCCGCTGAAACCGGATTTGCGGAGGCCTTCGCGGCGTTGCGTGGTGGGCTCGCGGGTGGCGCGATCACGGCGCGCCGCGAAGCGGCGTTCCGACATTTCGAAGCGCAGGGGTTGCCTCACCGCCGGGTGGAGGAATGGAAATATACCGACCTGCGCGCCCTGATGCGGGACGCCAAGCCGCTCGCCGGCGTGCCTGATGCGGCCGCCAAGGCCCGGACGAAATCGGCTGGCAACATATTTGCGGCGGTCGATGCCCGGCGCATCGTCTTGGTGGGCGGCACCCTGGTTCCGGAATTGTCCGATCTCGCCAGGCTCGAGCCGGGACTGAGAATTTATTCGCTCGCCGGAGCGCTTGCTCACGGTTCGCCTGAGTTCACGAGACGCCTCGCCACCGCCGCCCCTGCGGAAGGCGATGTGGCCTACGAACTCAACACCGCCTTCATGGGTGACGGCGTCATCGTGGAGGTCGAGGCTGGGGCTGAGGTTGCGCGGCCCCTGCATCTTGTCTTCGTCTATGGCGCGGAGCGCGCCACGGCCGTATTTTCGCGCTCCCTCGTCATCGTCGGGGCGGGCGCGGGCCTCACCTTGCTCGAAAGCCATGAAGGCCCGGATGGCGTCGACTACCAGATCAACACCGCCCTCGATCTTGCGGTCGGCGACCGCGCGCGCCTCCACCGCGTCAAAGTCAACACGGAGGGCGATGCCGCCCTGCATCTTGCGACCCTGAGTGCGACCATCGGCGCAAAGGCGAATGTTTCCGATTTCGCTTTCCTCACCGGCGGCCTCGTGGTGCGCAACCAGATGTTCGTGAAGTGTGCCGGAGCCGGGACGACGCTCGATCTCGGCGGAGCGAGCCTGCTCAAGGGCAGGCAGCACGGCGATACGACGCTGCTGGTCGACCACGCCGCGGGCGGCTGCCAGGGGCGTGAATTGTTCAAATCGGTGTTGGACGACGCCAGTCGCGGCGTGTTTCAGGGTAAGATCATCGTGCGCCCGGGCGCCCAGAAGACCGACTCGCGCATGATGACGCGGGCGCTCCTGCTGTCTGAGGACGCTGAAGCCGACAATAAGCCGGAACTTGAAATCTTCGCCGACGACGTGCAGTGCGGCCACGGGGCCACATCCGGCGCGCTCGACGAGAATCTGAAGTTCTACCTGATGGCGCGCGGCATTCCGGAAAAGGACGCCGAGGCGTTGCTCATTCAATCTTTCGTCGGCGAGGCGATCGAGACGGTTCCGCATGAAGGGGCGCGCGATGCCCTGGCGGCCGCGACGCTGCGCTGGCTGGGGGAGCGGCCATGAACACCAAGCATCCGGCTCTGACCAACGGCGCCTACGATGTCGCCCGCGTGCGCGAGGATTTCCCCATCCTGGCCATGAAGGTCTATGGCAAGCCGCTGATCTATCTCGATAACGCCGCCTCGGCGCAAAAGCCGAAAGCGGTGCTGGATCGCCTCCATGAGGCCTACACGAGCGAATACGCCAACGTGCATCGCGGCCTGCATTATCTCGCCAATGCGGCGACCGAAGCCTATGAGGGCGCGCGCGAGAAAGTTCGCGCCTTCCTCAACGCGGCGCGGCCGGAGGAGATCATCTTCACGCGCAATGCCACCGAGGCCATTAACCTCGTGGCCTACACGTTCGCGCGCGAGCGCGTCAAGCCGGGCGACGAGATCGTGCTGTCCATCATGGAGCACCACTCCAACATCGTGCCGTGGCATTTTCTGCGCGAACGGCAGGGCGCCGTCATCCGGTGGGCGCCGGTCGACGATGAGGGAAATTTCCTCCTCGACGAGTTTGAACGGCTCTTGACCGATCGCACCAAGATGGTGGCGATCGCCCATATGTCGAATATGCTCGGCACCGTGGTTCCGGTGAAGGAGGTCGTGCGGATCGCCCATGAGCGCGGCATTCCGGTGCTGATCGACGGCGCTCAGGGCGCCGTCCATCTCGATGTGGACGTGGCCGACATCGATTGCGACTTCTACGCCTTCACGGGCCACAAGCTCTACGGCCCGTCCGGCATCGGGGTGCTATATGGCAAGTACGCTCATCTCGCCGCCATGCCGCCGTTCAACGGCGGCGGCGAGATGATCCACGAGGTGTTCCAGGACCGCATCACCTACGGCCAGCCGCCCCACAGGTTCGAGGCCGGTACGCCGCCGATCGTCCAGGCGATCGGCCTTGGCGCGGCTATCGATTACGTCAATTCGATCGGCCGCGCCCCGATCCGGGCCCACGAAAAGGGGCTTTTGTCCTACGCCACGGACCGCATGCGCGAGATCAATTCGCTGAAAATCATCGGTGCGGCCGCGGATAAGGGCGCGATCATCTCGTTCGAGATGAAGGGCGCCCATCCCCATGACGTCGCCACCGTGATCGACCGCGCCGGCGTGGCGGTTCGCGCCGGCACCCACTGCGTCATGCCGCTGCTGGCGCGTTTCGGCACGACGGCAACCTGCCGGGCCTCGTTCGCTCTTTACAATACGCGCGAAGAGGTCGATGGGCTGGTGACGGCCTTGAGGAAAGCGCAGGAGCTTTTCACATGACAAATGACCCCGGCGCCAACGCGCCGACCCCGGCGGCGCCCGAATCGACACAGGACCTGCCCGCAGGACGTTCGCTCCCGTCGACATCTCATGACGGGGGCCTGTCTTCCGAAGAAATCGGACGGCTCACTGACGAGATCGTCGCGGCGCTCAAATCCGTCTACGATCCGGAAATCCCCGCCGATGTCTACGAACTCGGCTTGATCTACAAGATCGACATCGGCGACGATCGCACCATCACGATCGACATGACATTGACCACGCCCAATTGCCCGTCCGCGCAGGAGCTGCCCGGCATGGTGGAAAATGCGGCGGCCAGCGTGCCGGGCGTCGGGCCCGTGACCGTCAACGTGGTCTGGCATCCGCCCTGGGAGCCTTCTCGGATGTCCGACGAAGCGCGGATGGTATTGAACATGTGGTGAGATGTTCCATTTAACCAGTAGCCCGGATGGAGCGAAGCGTAATGCGGGGGCGGTGTTCCCGGAGGATTTCGCTGCGCTCCATCCGGGCTACGAGCCGTAGAGGAGAAAGCACCATGGCCACCCCCGGGCCACGACCGCGACCTCAGGTGATGCGGCTGTCGGAAGTCGCTGCCGGACGTATCAGGGATATCATCGGCAAGTCGGAGCGGCCGATTGCCGGCGTCCGTGTGGGCGTTCAGAACGGCGGCTGCGCCGGCATGTCCTATACGATGGAATACGCCGAGGCGATCGATCCCCGTGACGAGATCGTCGATGAGAAAGGCGTGCGCCTGTTCATCGATCCGAAGGCGGTGCTTTTCCTTTTAGGCACGGAAATGGACTATCGCGTCGATAAATTCTCTTCCGGGTTTGTCTTCAATAATCCAAACCAGACCTCTGCTTGCGGATGCGGGGAGTCGGTGGCGATCACGCCGGCAAAGCCGGAGCAGGACGTCGCCTCGCATTCGAGCGCGTGAAGAAATAAAAGACCTCATCCTGAGGAGCGCCCTTCAGGGCGCGTCTCAAAGGATGGCAGCGAGTCCGTGCCGTACATCCATCCTTCGAGACGCGCGCAAGAGCCCGCTCCTCAGGATGAGGTCCGAATTGTCTCACACGCTAATTCGCGGGGCCTGACACGCAAGGAATGAACCGTCAAAGTTCTACCTCCTGCGAAGTTGAGCAATGAGCGCCCTCGCTTCCGGAGCGGCGAGCGAGAGCGCAGCGAGGCTGGCGCGGTCGCCACAGGCAAAAGCTGCGACGATAGGCAAGACAGCATCAAAGCTGCGCCCGCCTGACAAGGGCATGAATATCCCGCCCGTGCGGACGGCGAGGAAACGATACATGCTCCGTCTGTTGAAATCGTCGCCAAGGTAAAATGTCGAGACGCGAACGCCCTGTCGGCGGAAAGCTCGTATTGCCGAGCTCAAGAGTAAAAGGCCATCATCGAAGCGGTCGCCGAACACAACCACATGATTGACCTGATTGCGCAGGCTCTCGCGGAAGGCCTGTGCAAAAAGCGTCCTGCTGCGCTCGGATTCACGAGCGAACGCGTCGACGAAGCACTGCCATGTGGTTGTGCTGTCGCCCGGGTCCACGGGCTCCCTGCTCCACGCCGTGCTGTGCCGGCACGTCGGCCGAACCTCGGTCAGCCGCAGCTCGAGCGTCCCTCTGCGGACAGCCGTGACGAGGTTGTGCTGCAAACGATTGACCGCCGTGCGGATGCCGCGCAAGCCATCAAACGGGCCGCTCGCCATGATCTCGATGCGGATGAGCGGCGGCTTTGGTTGCCAGCTCGCGTCCGCTCGCACCAGTTCGGCCTTCGGGGATGCCAATCGCGAAAATAACGCGTCCACGTCGGAGCCGGAGTTGCCGTGATCGGCCCGATGTGGCGATCCGCCAGTCGTCAGTCGTAGCGCACGATTCGTGACCGCCCGAAGTTTGGAAAGAAATTCCGTCCCCATGGGTTGCTCCGCGGACAGGTGAAACCCGGCTGAAGGCGGTAGGGGCCGCAGTGGACCCTTGCTGTCGCCCCGCGTCGCGACCGTGGCTCAATGGAGACCCGCCGAGACGGCAAATCAGCGAGCGACGCACGAGGCGGCGACCCATCGACAAACGTCTGACGTTGTGGGGTCGCATCCGCAGCGGCATCGGGGGCGGTCGCGGGCGTAACGGGGGCAGGCCTGTCGGCAACTGCCAGCGTCGGCGCGCCGGCGGAAGCCGATTGATTGGACGCGACCGTCCCAAGTGCAGTGAGCCCGAGAAGGACGCCGACCAGCAACCGGATCGGGCTGAACCAGTTCGCGAACGCGGCGCAGATCAGAATTGCCGCGGCGAGGGTCAGCGAGGCGGTGACCCCAAGAAGGCCGTAGCCCGCAGAGACGGCTATAATGCCGATAAGGCCGATGTCCCAGTGTCTAAATCCCAGGATGGCCGGCGGGACGAATGGCCCGCGGGCGACGACGGACGGCGCCGCTGCCGCAGGCCGGCTGTCGCGAGCACGGAGCGCGGTATTTTCGCGAAGCAATTGGGCGTTCTGCTTGCCGAGCTCGTCGTTGAGCTGCTCTGCCTCGTGCGAGCGGTTAAGCATGCGCCGAAAGCCGCCGCCGTGGCGCTGAAGGATGGCGCGCACGCGCATAAACGCGGCTACGGCTTCACCATCCTGATGGGAATCCATCATACCAAATGCAGCGATAAACACGCGTTCGTCACGTTCCGAACTGGTGGATGACGAGACGGTCGACATACATACAATTGACTCATGTCGGGCGGCATGAGTCAATTGTATGGCACTTCAACACTTCGCGAACTTTGATGACAGGAGGCTCTGCGAAGGTATTTGGAGAAAGCGCAAATGGATTCGCGAGTTTTGATCAGCCGCCCGACGGCATCTGGAAACCGGCTGAGCATTTCATAAAAATGATGCGAGGCGCCAGCCGTCGAGTATCTGGATTGCGCGGCCAAACCCTCGCACAGCGATACGGTGAAGCCTCATTGAGAAATACCGGTGGGGTTTGCGGGACGACAATCAGCGACCCCAATAGATCGCATCATCGGTATAATTTTCCGACGCGTCCTTAGCAGGAGATAAACTCGCTGCATCTCGCAGCAATTTTCGCCGCGTATGGCGGTTCCGGCGGCAGACGTCGGTGCGCGCTTACGCCTTGACGCGGATGGGCCGCAGCAGGAACGCAGGAAAATGCCCCAAATCCGCCGCTTCGTCGCGCGGGCGCTGGGGCGGGTTAGGGGCGCGCCGTTGACGTATGTTGCCGATGGCAGCAACCTTTTCCTCGCGCCCGGGGGAGGGGGCAGCCTTGCGGCCACGCGGGAGAGGGGACGAGCGTCCGTTGTGGCGCCGACGATCGGAAGGCGCTTCCTCCTGCTCAGCCACAGGATTGCCGGACCAGGGTATGGACTGGCCGATGAGTTTTTCTATTGAAGCCACCGCTCTCTGGTCGCCGGGCGCCACGATGGTAATTGCCGCGCCGCTTCGCCCGGCGCGACCCGTACGGCCGATGCGATGGACGTAATCGTCGGGGTGGTGCGGGACATCGAAATTGAACACATGACTGACATCGGGAATATCGAGTCCCCGCGCCGCTACGTCGGAGGCCACAAGCAACGTCACTTCGTTCTTGCGAAACTGCTCCAGTGCGGTCGTGCGGGCCTGTTGGTCCATATCCCCATGGAGTGCGACCGCGGAAAATCCATGGCGAACGAGCGAGCGATGCAGGGTCGCGACTTCGCGCTTGCGGTTGCAGAAAACAATTGCGTTCTTGAGACCCTCGGAGGTGCGAATGAGCCGCCGCAGCGTCTCGCGTTTTTCGTGCGGGTCGCGGCCGGTTTTCACCAAATTTTGTGTGGTGGCAGCAACAGTGCTGGCGGGACGGGAAACCTCGACGCGGACCGGCTTGTGAAGAAACTGCTCGGTGATTCGCCGGATCTCCGCCGGCATGGTGGCAGTGAAGAACAGCGTCTGGCGGGTAAATGGAACGAGCTTGCAGATGCGTTCGATGTCCGGGATGAAGCCCATATCGAGCATGCGGTCGGCTTCATCGATGACGAGAAGCTCGACGCCGGACATCAAAAGCCGGCCACGCTCGCAATGATCAAGCAAGCGGCCCGGGGTGGCGATCAGCACGTCGACGCCGCGCACGAGCTTGCTGTCCTGATCGTCGTATGAAACCCCGCCGATCAACAACGCAACATTGAGCTTATGGTTGACCCCGTATTTTTCGAAGCTTTCCTCGACCTGAGCGGCAAGCTCGCGGGTCGGTTCGAGAATGAGCGTGCGCGGCATGCGGGCGCGGGCGCGGCCGTGCTCGAGCTTGGTCAGCATCGGAAGCACGAACGCTGCCGTTTTTCCGGTTCCGGTCTGGGCAATGCCAAGCACGTCGCGCCTGGCAAGAACGTGTGGGATCGCTTGTTCCTGGATAGGAGTTGGCTTCACGTATCCCGCGGAAGTTACCGCTGCGAGCACTTTGTCGGACAAGCCGAGATCAGAAAACGACATCAAGCCTCAAAACCTCACAGCCCCGTGCCACCACCGCGCCGGAGTTCGAACAAATGAATTTTGTGCGAATGGGCGGCTAATCGGTATGAACCAGCCGTGACCCGAACATAGGCGTGAGCGACGGAAAGTCAATGGCGGAACCTTCGGCAAGTACGAAAGATTCCCAAACATTGTGTTTGGCCGACGCAAGAATGATGCATTCGTAACGCGCGAAGCCGTCGCTGAGCACGGAACAGGCTGAGCCGATCCGTGCTGAACCATGCCCGAATTCTGCAACGGCTGTATGAAGTCCGCATTAACTAAGTCCACGGGACCCATCGGTCACGCGACCGCGGCGTTATTCTCAATCGCGCCGACATCAGACTGCCAGTCCAACCGCAGGGTGAGGCAGAACGCGGCGCCGCCGCTGCGCAGGAACGAGGATAGCGGCGTCGTCGTGACCCGGTATCCGCGCTCGACAAGTTGGCGGCGCAGATGTGCGCCGCAATGCGACGCAACGACGGTTCCACCCACACAGACCGCGTTGGCGGCAAGGCGGCATGCGTCCTCCATGGGGACTTCGATCAGCTTCGCAGGGGCAACGCGCTCGTGGATGCGAGCGAGCCCTTGCCGCGTGAAGGCGGCGGGCACGAACATGATCTCGCCACGCGACAGCGGGCACAGGGCGGTATCGAGGTGGTAGAATCGAGCGTCGGCGAGTTCCAACGCGACAGTGTCAACCCCGAACATGTCTTTGATTGGTCCGGCGGCATCGCGGTCCGAGCGGGGACCGTAGCCCATCCAGAACATATTGCGTGTGCGATCCCAGACGCAGTCGCCGGCGCCTTCGAGCACCAGATCGCCCGGCAGCTTCTCAACGGTGTCAATCAGACCGCACCCCGCAAGCGCGCGAAATCCGCTCTCGAAAGGCTGCTCCTCGCCGCGGCGTTCCGGATAGCGGAAGCGCGACAGAACCGCCTTGCGATCAAGCACGACCGCCGCATTGGCCGTGAACACCAGATCGGGCAGATGCGGTAGCGGCGGCACCAACTCGATCGCTGCGCCAATACCCGTGAGCACCCGGTGAAGCGCCGCCCATTCCTGCTGCGAGGCATCGACCAAAATCTTGCTTTCGCTCGCCCAGCTCTGCGGATTCATCCACGGATTGATGGCGTAGTCGACAGCAAAATGATCGGGCCGACACATCAGAAATCGCGCAGTCATTGTCGTCATTGGGGCGACCTCCTTGTTTGCAGGGAGCTCAGGCGGCCACGAGCGGCGACCGCTTCCGCTCCAGATCGCAGACGACCTCCGCAAAGCGATCGAGGGCAAAATCCAGGTCCTCGCGGGCGATCACGAGCGGCGGCGCCAGACGAACGACGGTTTGATGGGTTTCCTTGGACAGCACGCCCTTCGCGAGCAATGCCTCGCACGCTTGCCGCGCCGTTGCGAAACGCGGATTGATTTCGGCGCCCGCCCACAGACCGCGCCCGCGGACCTCGGTCAGCACGGGGCTCCTGATGGCGCGAAGCCGCTCAAGCATATGGTCGCCCAGCGTGCGGCTGCGCTCGACCAGCCCCTCATCGGCGATGACCCGAAGCGCTTCGAGGCCGACGGCGGCTGCGAGCGCGTTGCCGCCGAACGTCGAGCCGTGCGATCCAGGCGTGAATACGTCCATGAGCTCGCGTCGCGCGACGAACGCCGAAACCGGCAACAGGCCGCCCCCGAGGGCTTTGCCCAGAATCACCCCGTCCGGCCGCACCTTTTCGTGCTCAAACGCGAACCAGGCACCGGTGCGACCGAGCCCCGACTGAACCTCGTCGACCATCATCATCAGGCGATGGGCGTCGCAAAGCAGACGCACGCCGCTGAGCCAACCCGCCGGCGGAACGATGATACCGGCCTCACCCTGGATGGGCTCGACCAGGACTGCGACCGTCTCCGGCCTGATGGCCTGCTGCAGGGCCGCAAGATCGCCGAACGGAACGCTGCGGAACCCCGGCGCAAACGGCCCGAAACCGTCCCGGTAGTCCGGTTCCGAAGAAAACGAAATGATCGTCGTGGTACGGCCGTGGAAGTTCCCATTGGCTACGATGATCTCGGCGCGGTCGCGCGGCACCCCCTTGACCCGGTAGCCCCATCGCCGCGCCGCTTTGATGGCGGTCTCGACGGCTTCGGCTCCGGTATTCATGGGCAATGCCGCGTCAAGGCCGGTTAACCGGGTCAGCTCGGCCAGAAACGGCCCCAGGCGATCGTTGTAGTAGGCGCGCGACGGCACCGCGAGCCGGCGGGCTTGCGCCTCCAGGGCCGCCACAAGGCGCGGATGGGCATGGCCGTGGCTTACGGCCGAATAGGCGCTCATCATATCGATGTAGCGGCGCCCGGATGTGTCCCAGACGTAAGCGCCCTGACCGCGCGCGAGCACGACGGGAAGCGGTTCATAATTGTGAGCGCTGTGCCGGCCCTCAAGTTCCATTGCGTTCATGGGCATAACTCCAATCGCCTTGACTACATAAATCTAGGCATCTACGGCGACCGGAGCGGCGGAACCTGCGGCGTTACGCGGCGGATTCTGCAGTTGAGCAGGCTGATTGCGGCGAAAACGGCGGCATATGTGCGGCTTGGTCATTCCGGGGCGCCACCGAAGGTGGCGAGCCCGGAATCCATAGCCCCCGGCCAGTGGTTATGGATTCCGGGCTCGCCGCTTCGCGGCGCCCCGGAATGACCAGCATATGATCGGTTTCATCGAATCGCTCCAATGGCGGCGCAAGAATTCCGATCACCGAGGCTTTTCGAAAAGCAGCGATTGGGGGTAGCCGGCGAAGCGGCGGACCGGGCGCAGCGCCACGTGGCTCACGATCCGCGAAACGCCAAGGCCTGGATCATCGATCAGCCGCGTCGTCAACGCTTCATAGGCGGCAAGATCGGCGCACGTGAACCGTGCCAGGTAATCCGTCGCCCCGGTGACTTCCCAGCATTCGACGACTTCCTCCATGGCGGCGAGCCGCCGCTCCACCTGGCCGCGCTGAGCGTGCTTCGCCAAGATGATTTCGGCAAAGACGTTGACCGGCCGTGACAGGTGCGCAACGTCGATGACGGCCCGATAGCCCGTGATGATGCCGGCGGCCTCCAGTCGCCGGACCCGCTCCAGGCTCGCACGCGGCGACAACCCGACCTTGGCGGCAAGGTCCTGCATGGTCGAGCGGCCGTTGCGTTGCAGATCGGCCAATATCTTGACATCGATCCGATCCAGTGCAGGGGAACGCTTGGTGGCCATCCGCGTCTCGATCACCGCCTTCAGTTGGTCTCCCCATCCGGCACCGGCATGACATAATTCAGCCCGAGGCGGCCGCCGTCGGCGAAGACCGTCTGGCCGGTGATATAGCTTGAGTCTTGGCCGGCCAGAAACACCGCGATCGCGGCAATCTCGTCAGGTTCACCGATGCGGCCGAGCGGCGTGCGGGCGAGGATCCTCCGTTTCGCCTCCCGGTCCGTCCCGACGGCCTTGAGGATATCGGTCATGATCGAGCCGGGCCCGATCGCGTTCGCACGGATTCCGTAGGGGGCGAGCGACAAAGCCATGACCTTGGTGAGCTGCGCGAGGCCGCCCTTCGACACGCAGTAAGGCACCTGATTCGGTATAGCCACCACGGCATTGATCGAACTCATATTGATGATGGCGCCCGGCGGCTGCCCGGCCTTGACCTGCGCCACCATGCGCCTGGCGGCGGCCTGCCCGACCAGGAATGCGCCTTTCAGGTTGGTGCGCAGCACGCGATCGAAATCCGCCTCCTCCAGGTCGAGGAAGTCGGCGCCGTGCACCATGCCGGCATTGTTGACGAGGATATCGATGCCGCCGAACAGCCGGCACGCTTGCGCGACCACGTGGTCGGCATCGCGCCGGTCGCCGACGTCGGTCCGCACGAAGCTGCAGCGGGCGCCATCAAGTGCGCTTGCTGCAGCTTCGCCCGCCGCCGCATCGACATCCGCAATGACGACCTTGGCGCCTTCGGCGACATAACGCCTGGCGATCGCAAGCCCGATCCCGCGGGCGCCTCCGGTCACGATCGCGGCCTTGTTTTCGAGTTGCATGACATGCTCCCGGCTTTAGACGGGAAAGTGTCATGCGGCCGCGCAAAAACAAGGCCTCCCGGGGGAATGGCCGAAAATGGGGGAAGGCAGGTGCTGGAAACAGAACACTGACGTCAGGGCCTGTGAAATACCAACAACCTCATCCCGAGGAGCGCCCTTTAGGGCGCGTCTCGAAGGATGGATGCCCGGCACCCGAAGTCGGGCTTGCCCGACTTCGGCACTTAAGATGGCCGAAATCGCCAACAGCCGATTTCGGTTGCTCGCTGCCATCCTTCGATACGGCCGCCCAAAGAGGGCGGCCTCCTCAGGATGAGGTCCGAGTTGTTTCTCAGTCCAGCGGTTCCACCTTGACGATGGATGCGCCGTGATTGTTGCCGACCCAGAGCGTGCCCGGGCTCTTCGAATCGTCGATATGGACACGCCGGATATTGGTCGGGTGCGGCAACTGATATTCCGTATACCGGCCGCTCTTGATATCAAGGCGCGCCACGCGATCGGTCAGCATGGAACCGGTCCATGCCTCGCCGTTGCGGCCGGCCTCGGCATCATAGGGCGCGCTCCACGGCGTCGGCACCTTCCACTCCGAAATCTTTTCGGTCTCCGGGTCGAACATGCCGATGGCGTTGCCGTTGTATTCCGCAAACCACAACCGTCCTTCAGCGTCGACGCGCCCGCGCCGCGGACGCGAGTTCGGGGTCGGCGTCACGTAGACGGTCGACACCTTGGTCTTGGCGTCGATTTTGACAATGTTGCCGGCCGCAAAGTCGAGCAGATAGATGTTGTTCTGAGCGTCGGAATGCAGGCCGTAAGTGCCGATGCGCCTGCCGGTACGCGGATCCTTCGGGGCGCCCAGATTCTCCATCTGGTCGGAGCCGAGATTGAGCCGATAGATGTTTCCGCCATCCGAGTTCTTGATCCAGACATTTTGGTCGACCGGCGTGCCTTCGAGCGCGAGATGTCCGAGCTGGCCGGCGTCCGTGTCCCATGCCTTCGGCGTCGACCAGGTCTTGAAGGTCTCGGTCTTCTTGTCGAACTTGGCGATGGCGCTTTGATACATCACGCCGACCCAGGGATTATCGTCCTTATCGACTTCAAGATTGAGCGTGCCGACCGGGAAGCCTTTCTTGATTTCTGGAATGGGATATTGCGTCACCTTGCCGGTCTTCGCATCCATCTTGCCGAGGAACATCTGACCGAAATCGGAGTACCAGACGGCGCCCTGGCGATCGAGCATCACGTCATGCGGCTGGATCAGCGGGTTCGGCAGGTCGTATTCAGTGATGATGACATGCGTGGACTTGCCGGTGAGGCGCGGCAGGGTCTTGAGCGAATAGCTCCAGGTCTCCTGCTGGCTCAGGTTGATGCTGGCGAGGTATTCGGCATTCTTCCTGGCATTGTCGCCGCCGCGGCCGACCTCACGCAGCACGTCGCCCACGAGCCGCTGCGGCTTGCGCGGCGTGCTGCCCGGATAGTAGCCGCCCATGCGCTGAAAGATCTGCAGGAATTCGTCGGGGGTGTGAACCGACTTCACGATGCGCTCGATGGTGTGGCAGCCGTTGCAGCCGAGGAGGAACGCCTTCTGTTCGTCCGAGCCGGGCATGCTCATCATCCATTCGGCATTGGTGAGCTGTGCAGGCAGGTTATGGGTGGGCTTGAGCTTGATGTCAGCAGTGGCCGCCTGACCAGCGGTCACGTCGGCGGCCTTGGCACCGTCAAGGTCATAGCCCGCGGCGCGGGCGCCGAGCGTGTAGTGCCCGGGCGCGAGCCGCTCCGCCGGGAAGCTGTAGCGGCCCTTCTCGTCGGTGACCACCGAGACAGTGATGGTGCCGCCAGCCCTCTTGGCGCTGACGACGACGCCTTCCATGGCGCCTTCCTTGACGGACGACACCTGTCCCGCAAGGGCTGCGGGCGCCTCGGCATTTGCCGTATGAGCGGCGGCGAAGCAGAACGCCGCCAGGGCGGCGGCGGTGAGAGTGGATACGCGTGTGCGCATGGGAGCCTCCCTAAGCGGGCAATCTTAAAGTTTGGCAACGCATTCCCGGTTATGTGTGCCCGCGATCATGCGACCGCGGGCGCGACGCTGGACGTAGGATGGGTTGAGCGCAGCGAAACCCATCAGGGCTGTACATCAGGGCTGTACAAATAGGCGCCGTCGATGATGGGTTTCGCTGCCGCTCAACCCATCCTCCGGCTCCTCGGCTAATTCAGCGGTTCCACCTTAGCGATCGACCCCTGGTGGTTGTTGCCGACCCAGAACGTCACCGGCGTGGTGGAATTGTCCACGTAGACGCGACGGATGTTGGTCTCGCGCGGCAGCAGATATTCCACGAACTTGCCGGTCTCCGGATTGAGCCGGGACACGCGGTCATTGAGCATCGATCCGGTCCAGACCTCGCCGTTCTTGTCGATCGTCACGTCGTAAGGCGACGCAAAGGCGGTCGGCATTTCCCATTCCTTGAACTTCTCGGTCTTGGTATCGAACATGTCGATCTTGTTGCCGCGATAGAGGCCGAACCAGATGCGGCCCTGGCCGTCCATCATGCCGCGGCGCGGCGCGGAGGCCTTGGTGGGCAGCTCGAACAACGTGGTCTGGCCGGTCTTGGCGTCGACCTTGCCGAGATGCTGCTGGGCGAAATCCGTGAAGTAGACGTTGTTGTTGGCATCCGGGATGATGTCGTAGATGTTGTGGTTCTCGCCCACCGAATTCGCGAACGGCGCGATGGTCTCGATCGCTCCGGTCTTGAGATCGAGGCGGTGCAGGGCGGCAAAGCCGTTGTTCTGCGACCATATTTTGCCGTCGACGGCGGCCGACTCAGGACGCACCATGTTGACCTGAGCCATGTCCTTGTTCATCTCGGGCGGCAGGCTGAAGGTCTCAACCTTCTGCGAGGCAAGGTCGAGCTTGCCGATGGCGCCCTGGTACATCATGCCGAACCACAGATTGCCATCGTGGTCGGGGCGGATCCCGAGCGAGCCCTGGGGCCAGCCTTTCTTGAGTTCCGGCAGGTTGATTTCCGTCACCTTGCCGGTCTTGGGGTCGAGCCGCCCAAGATTCTGCTCGCCGAAATTGGTGTAATAGGCATTCCCGTCCTTGCCGATGATCACGTCATGCGGCTCGATCGAATTGCGCGGCAGATCGTATTCCGTGATGATCACCTGCGTGGCGGCGCCGGTCGGGCGCTGCAGCGTCTTGAGTTCGTAGGCCCAGGTCTCGGTTTCGCTGAGATTGATCGAGGCGAGGAACTCGGCGCGTTCCTCCTGGGCCCTGTTGCGCGCATCACCTCGCTCCTCGAGCAGGCGTTCAGCTTTCCGTTTTTGCGGCCGTGTCGGGACGCTCTGGTTGGCGTAGGTCCCCATCCGCGCCTGGACCTGCATGAACTCCTTGGGGTCGTGGGTCGACCTCACGATGCGCTCAAGGGTGTGGCAGCTTACGCAGTTGAGCAGGATATCCTTTTGCTTCGGCGTGCCCGGCATGCTCTGGAGCCATTCCGCATTAGTGAGCTGCGCCGACAGGTTGCGGGCCTTCTTGAGCTTGAGATCGACGTTCGCGGTCTTATCGCCGGCCACATCGGCTGTGCCCTTGCCGTCGAGATCGTAGCCGACCGCGCGGATGTTGACGGCGTACTGACCGGACTCCAGCCGCGAAGCCGGGAAGCTATAGCGGCCTTCCTTGTTGGTGACGACGGTGATCGCGATCGTCGAGCCCGCCTTCTTGGCGGTTACCAGCACGCCCTCCATCGCGCCTTCTTCGTTCGAGGTGACCTGGCCGGCCAGCGCAGCGGCACCTTCGGCAAGCGACGGGGCGGCATTGGCTGTCAATACGAAAGCCAGGCAAACACTCGCGAGCAGCGCAGTGCGCATCCGCATAATTGATCCTCCCTCGGAGATCTTGCATGGGGCCCCGTGAGGGGAGGGCGTTCCGCCGGCCGTCTCCGGGAGAGCCTGCGGCGCCGAACACGTTCGGCCGCTTAAATCGGCCGCTCATGCGCAGGATAAGCTACGGCTGTCTGTGCCGCAATGCCGATCCATGCATCAAGAAGGGGCAGCGGTGTATTGGGGTAGGGTGGGCAAAATCGCCGGCCGCGGCCGTCGGGCTTGAAGAGGCCTTGCCGGCGATTTTGCCCACGCTGTCGGACTGGCGAGCCGGACAGCGTGGGCAAAGGCGGAACGACGGCCATGCCGCCTCGGCACAGCCCTCGGCCGCCTTTGCCCACCCTACACAGGCCCTACTCAGGCACCGCGACTCAGCGCGGTGCGGAGCGGCCGATCGAAGGCCCAGATCACCGCGCCGGCCGCGATCGCGACGGCCGCGATCATCAAGAAGAAGTTCGCCTTCGCCATGCCAGACCAGAAGCTGCCGAGGTAGCCGGCCCCGAAGTTGCCGATGAAGCTCGTGGCCAGCCAAACGCCCATCATCATGGAGAGATACCGCACCGGTGCAACCTTGGATACGAGCGACAATCCGATCGGCGACAGGTAAAGCTCGGCGGTGGTGACGACGGCGAAAAAGGCAAACAGCCACAGCCAGCTCGCTTTGCCGGCGCCCGCAAAGAAGGCGGCGCCCGCCATGATGAGGTATGCGGCGCCACAACCGGCGCAGCCCAGCGCCATCTTGATCACCGTCGACGGTTCTCTGCGCCGCGCCGCCTGGCGCGCCCATAAGGCGACCACCAATGGGGTGAACGCGAAGATCATGAACGGGTTGAAGGACTGGAACCAGGTGGTCGGGATCTCCGCGGTCCAGAACAATAGATTGATCGCGCGGTCCGTGTAGTCATCGGCCCACAGCGCAATGGTATTGCCTTGCTGTTCGTAGGCGGCCCAGAACAGGCTCGTGGGAATGAACAGGACAAGGAGCGCGATCATGGCGCGCCGCTCCTCGCGATCGAGGGGCCTCTCGTCGGCCGTGGGCCTCGCTTCCCTGATGGGAAGCGGGTCGGGCGGCAGATGCGACGAGCCGGCAAGATAGGTTGCGAGCCCGATCAGCATGCCGACGCCGGCGGCGCCGAAGCCGTAGTGCCAGCCGACCCGCTCGCCGAGCGTGCCGCAGACGAGCGGCGCCAGGAATGCCCCGATATTGATGCCCACATAGAAGATCGAATAGGCGCGGTCGCGCCGCGGATCGCCAGGCGGGTAGAGTTCGCCGACCTGGCTCGACATGTTGGGCTTGAAGGCGCCATTGCCGACAATGAGGACGAGGAGCGCGAACAGCAGCAGCGGCTCGAACGCCATCATGAAATGGCCGAACGCCATCAGCAAGGCGCCGATGATCACCGTGCGGCGATGTCCGAGCACGCGGTCGGCGATGATCCCGCCGAACACCGGCGTCAGATAGACGAGACCGGTGTAGAGGCCATAGATGTTGGAGGCGAGCGGCTGAACGTCGAGCGGACCGAGCAGGGCTTCAAGGGCGCGTTTGAGCGCCGCAAGCCCAATCACTTGGCCGGTGTCCGGCGAAAGCACGTACTTGACCATGTAGAGCACGAGCAGCGCCCGCATGCCGTAGTAGGAGAAGCGCTCCCACATCTCGGTCGCGAACAGGAAGCTCAGGCCCTTCGGATGGCCGAGAAATTCCGCTTGCACGGTTGAACCGGGGAGGGGAGGGGACTCCCGAACGGTGGCTTCGGTCATTTAGGTTTCTCGATGTCCTTGCGGCGAGGGACGTCGCACATCTAATGCGGCGTTGCCGAAATTCGAATCTGATTCGTCGATCTGCACGGGTAGGATCGGCGTTGGCTAACGCGGACACTCTCGACGTGCAGGCGGCAAATGGCGTATGAGTTCTGTTAGAATTGCACCGTCATGGGTTGGAACTGCTATGAAGATCATCATCGAATACTGCGTGGTCTGAAACTATGAGCCGCGTGCTCTCCGTGCGGGAGCAAGGTTCGCAGAGGTTCGTGGCGCCGAGATCGCCTATGTGCGCTCGAGCGGCGGCCTGTTCGAGATTACGGTCGACGGCGAGCTGAAATTTTCTAAGAAGAAATTGGGTCGTTTCCCGACCGACGAGGAGATCGATGCGCTGGTAAAGGCGGTGTAGCCCGGATGGAGCGAAGCGTAATCCGGGGCAGGCCTTCCAGCTGGCTATCTCATCCCCGCATTACGCTTCGCTCCATGCGGGCTAACGAGACTGCAAGCGCGCGGAAATTGCTGCCGTTGGCATGAGAAAAATTAATCTTAACCTCGGCGTGATTTCCGACACGCACGGATTGCTCCGACCTGAAGCCGCCGCGGCGCTTCACGGCTGTGACCTCATCATTCACGCAGGCGATGTCGGCAATGCGGCGGTGCTCGACGGACTTCGCAGCATCGCTCCGACCTTCGCGATCCGGGGCAACATCGATACGGGAAGTTGGGCCGCACGCCTGCCGCCGACCGACATCGTCGAAGTAGGTCGGCTTTCGTTCTATGTGCTTCACAATATCGCGGACCTCGACCTCGATCCTCCGACCGCCGGCTTCGCGGCGGTGGTTTGCGGCCACTCGCACCAGCCATCGCTCGAGACCCGCGACGGCGTGCTCTATCTCAATCCAGGCTCCGCAGGCCCGCGCCGGTTCCGGCTCCCGGTTACGCTCGCGCGCGTCGCGGTGGCGGGGACGGAATTGAGACCGGAGATCGTGGAATTGGACGTGTAGCCGTGTAGGTAGCCCGGATGGAGCCACCGGGTCCGGCCGGAGCCTGCCATCGGGCCGGCCAGAGGCCGGACCCGGTGGCTCCATGCGGGCTACGGCGCTAGCGATTGCGGCGGTGACGGACGGGGACCGGCTCCTGCGGAATTCCGATCACGCCTTTGACTCCTCCCACCACGCCGCCGACCACACCGCCCACCACGCCACCAACGACGGCGCCGACCGGACCGGCGGCGCGCTGCCCGATGGCGACGCCCTGCTGGCCTCCACCCACAATGCCCTGCGCTTGTGCCGCGAGCGGGACCGAACCAGCGGCAACGACGACGACAGCCATCACGAACTTCGCCTTCATGAGCAAACTCCCCTCCCGATGTTTGCGGTTTCGACGGACCGACGCGGTCGATTTAGTCTCGGCATTATGGCGCCAGCGCGAGGCGAATGTGGCCGCTAATCAACAAAATCGCAGCGGGCGGCACGCCGTTATGACGACGTGACTACGAGATGTGGGCCGGATTGACCGAAGCGAAATCCGGGAACGGCGATTCCACATTACGCAGAGTTTATTACCAGCCCGCCGGAAGGACCCCTGGCTCAACACGGACAACGGACTCGATCCCCAGGCGGCGGCGTGGCGTTGCGTTATGCCGTATTGCATGCAACCTTGACCATGATACGCTTTCTGCGATGATGCGCGGCGACTGCACGCGGGGGTCGTGATGGTCGTTTTCATTGTTGCCGCGGCTGCGGCTTTCTTACTTTGTATTTTGCTGCGATCTTCCAAACAGGCCCGGGACTGGCTGGATGAGGACGCGCACGCATTCCAATTGATTTTGTTCCTATCTGTCTTCGCGGCGGCGCTCGTAACCCTGATCCTGATCGTTGCCTCGGCAAGTACTTTCGGAGTTATGATATTTTTGTTCAGCTTGCCAATCGGCTTTGTGATCTGGGGCAGGCGGAGCCTGCTAATTGCGCTGGCGTATCAACAGCCACGCGAAGGGCAACAGCCGCGCGAATGGCAGCACAATGTCCTGCGCTGGTTCGTGGTTATCTCGCCGCTACTCCCAGGGGTACTTCTCGGACGCGACCTCATAGTACCTCTGGTCCCGGACGTGATCGTGTCCTGGGTTGACGTCACCGTGTCCTGGGTTTCGAAGCAACTAGGCTCTGTGCTTCCTGACAGCGCGGTTGTCGCGATCTGCGCATGGTTGGTTCCGGCGGCGGTCCTGGCGATAGGGTTGGCCGTTAATGGCTGCGCCAACGCTGGCAAACTTGGCTGGTTTTCGGTTCGCTCCCTTTAACAGCGATATTCAGCGCATTGACGGCCGGGCATGCCTCGGCGGTTCCCGCGGTCGTCGCGATCTGCGCAGGGTTGGTTGCGGCGGCGGTCCTGGCGATAGGGTTGGCCGTTAAGCGGCTGCGCGAACGGTGGCAAACTTGGCTGGTTTTCGGTTCGCTCCTTTTAACAGCGATATTCAGTGCATTGACGGCCGGGCATGCCTGGGCGGTTCCCGCGGTCGTCGCGATCTGCGCATGGTTGGTTGCGGCGGCGGTCCTGGCGACGGGATTGGCCAATAACTGGCTGCGCAAACAGTGGCAAACCTGGCTGGTATTCAGTTCGCTCGTTTTGATAGCGATATTCAGCACATTGACCGCCGAGGAGGGGGACGCGTGGGCCTACGCGATTCTCCTCACCATTCATCGCATCGCATCGATGCGCGAAACGACGTACGCTGTGCTGGGGGCGGTCGCCGGGCTCATGTGCGGGAATTTTCCCTGGTGGATTAACTACGCCCGTACTCATGTCATCGGCCCCACCGGCGGAGGCGCAAAGCCAGTCAAACCGAAAAGAAACCCAGGCGAGGAAGAAGCGAGCGCCGGTAAGCCAGCATCGGGGCTATGGCCTGTGATCATTTTTTGCGGCGCACTTGCATGCGTCGTGCTGGCAGCGGTGCTGGCACACTACGAGCAAACTGCCTTGAGCCGGTTATCTGGCGTGGAGACGCCCTATCTTAAGCTTCAATTCGCGATTTCTCCCTCATCCGCCGAGCAGAACCTGAATGTTGCGCGAGATCTGAACCAGACCGATAGTCTTGACGAGTATCCACGAAACCATCGCTACATTCAATACGATTGTGCACAGGCAGCGCTCGACGCCCACAAGAACATGCACGATTTCATCGAGTCTGAAGACGCGCGAACCTTCATCGCAGGACTTGCATTTCGGCAGAGCGTTATTCCCTACGTCAACCGGGTCCTGAATGCCCAACGCAAAGATTACAATCCCATCGTGCTGAAGGCACGAACCAGACAGGTTGCAGAGAAATTCGCACTCCTGACGACGAATAGAGACTTTGAGAAAAACTATTTGGCAGCCATGTCCGAGATCGATCGCCAGGTGCAGTTGTTCAGTGACGAGCAAGTGGGACCAGACCCTGCACCCCAAGAGTTAGACAGGCGAAGCAAAGAGCCAGATCCTGACTACTGTCTGCCTGCCGGAGCTGAAGCCGAGTTAGCTCTTCCTAAGCCCGGAGCTGAAGCCGAGTTGGCTCTTCATAGGCCCAATGCCCGCGACGTCAATCGGGTCGTGCAGCAAAAGCCTCGATACATATTCAGCTTTGCTGCAGCATTATTTCTTTTCGAAGGCAATCTTGAAGCTGCCAACGCAATGACGAACAGCGCTTTCCGCCTGAACGAGCAAACCGAAGACATCAATTTGCTCGCCGGGCGTGCCGATGCGCTTTACCTTGGAGGGCAAGACCTGAGAGAGGTCATACCATTGCTGCAAAAGAGTCTGCAGCTGATCGAGTCGCGACTTGCGCAGGCGGAACGGGCGACCGACAATAAAATTCGCAGCGATCTTGTGAGACGTTACCGTCGCGCGCGCTTCATCGATAGATTGGACCTCGCATACATATTAGCGCAACATGGCTTAGGGGCGGAGGAAGATTTATTGCCGCAGCGCGACTTGAATTGGTGGAGTGCTCAAAAATATGCAAACGACGCTTACGAAACCCTTCTGGATCCGAACAAGAGCCCGCCACGTTTCGAATGTATAGATCACGATTTGGACTTGAGGATCAAGGATAAATACGCATTTGTGAAACTGGCATATCAGGCATACAATCTCAAAACTCAAAGAGGCATACCAGACGAATTTCAGGTTCGTCAGGCGCGTGGTATCCTCGAAGGTGCGTTGGCGGAGGCTCGCGAGGAGCATCGGCGTCTTGAGGAAGCCAAGGCCCAGGGCAAGGCGGCATCCTCCTGTTATACGGAGTTGGAAACCAGGGCCTGGATAAAACAAATTTCCAGCCACTTGAAACTGGCCGATGCACTACGGCCGTAGTCGAAATGCCGCGGTGAAGACGGAGAGAGGTATGCTTCGACCAGAGTCCGCGTTAGCCTGCCTTTTTACACATCCAGCATCTCGTCGCTCGCAAACTCCGCCCGTTCCTGGATGAACTCGAACCGCGCCTCTGCCCTGGTGCCCATCAGCCGCTCCACCGACTTCGCCGTGTCGGCGCGGTCGTCCGCCACAAGCGTCACCTTGAGCAAAGTGCGCTTGGCCGGGTCCATGGTGGTTTCCTTGAGCTGCGCCGGCATCATCTCGCCGAGGCCCTTGAAGCGGCCGATCTCCACATTGGCATTGGCGCGGAATTCGGCCCGCATGATCTCGTCCTTGTGCTTGTCGTTGCGGGCATAGAACACCTTGCCGCCGTGGGCGAGCCGGTAGAGCGGCGGCACCGCGAGATAGAGATGGCCGTGGTCGATGAGCTGCGGCATCTGGCGGTAGAAGAAGGTGATCAGCAGCGACGCGATATGGGCGCCGTCGACGTCGGCGTCCGTCATCACGATCACCTTGCCATAGCGCAGGTCCTCGTCGCGGTAGTGGGCGCCGGTGCCGCAGCCGAGCGCCTGGATGAGGTCGGCGAGCTGCTGGTTCTGGGCCAGCTTGTCCTTGCCGGCGCTCGCCACGTTGAGGATCTTGCCGCGCAGCGGCAGGATCGCCTGGCTCGCGCGGTTGCGCGCCTGCTTGGCGGAGCCGCCGGCCGAATCACCCTCGACGATGAAGATTTCCGAGCCATCGGCGGCCGTGTTGGTGCAGTCGGCGAGCTTGCCGGGCAGGCGCAGCTTGCGGACCGCGCTCTTGCGGGAGATTTCCTTCTCTTGCCGGCGGCGGATGCGTTCCTCGGCGCGCTCCACCACGAAGTCGAGGAGCCGGTTGGCCTGCACCGGATTGCCGGCGAGCCAGTGGTCGAACTGGTCCTTGACGGCGTTCTCAACGATGCGGGTGGCCTCCTGGGTCGCGAGCCGGTCCTTGGTCTGGCCCTGGAACTCGGGCTCGCGGATGAACACCGACAGCATGGCGGCGGCGCCCGTCATGATGTCCTCGGCAGTCACCTGGGCGGCGCGCTTGCCCTGATTGACGCGCTCGGCATGGTCCTTGAGGGCGCGCGACAATGCCCCCCGCAGCCCGGTCTCATGAGTGCCGCCGTCGGCGGTCGGGATGGTGTTGCAGTAGGACGACAGGAATCCGTCCGCGTCCGCGGACCAGGCCACTGCCCATTCGACCGCGCCATTGGCGCCCGGCCGACCGGATTTGCCGGTGAACATCTCGGGATGGACCAGCGTCTGTCCGGCGAGCGTCACCGCCAGATAGTCCTTGAGGCCATCAGGAAAGCGGAAGGTCTCGTTTTCCGGCACTTCAGCGATGCCGTGCAGGAGTTCCTTGTCGCAATGCCAGCGGATCTCGACGCCGCCGAACAAATACGCCTTGGCGCGCGCCATCTTGAACAGGCGCAGCGGATTGAATTTCGCCTTGGCGCCGAAGATCTCCGCATCGGGCTTGAAACGCACCTTGGTGCCACGCCGGTTCGGGGTGCGGCCGAGCTGTTCGAGCCCGCCTTTCGGCTTGCCCCGCTGATAGACCTGCCGATAGAGCTGGCCGCCGCGCGCGACCTCGACTTCGAGGCGCTCGGACAGGGCATTGACCACCGAGACGCCGACGCCATGCAGGCCGCCGGAGGTCTCGTAGACCTTGGAGTCGAACTTGCCGCCCGCATGGAGCGTGCACATGATGACTTCGAGCGCCGATTTCTTGGGAAATTTCGGATGCGGATCGACCGGAATGCCGCGTCCGTTGTCGGTGACGGTGAGAGTGCCGTCGGTCGTCAGTTCGACCTCGATGAAGCCGGCATGGCCGGCCAGCGCCTCGTCCATGGCGTTGTCGATGACCTCGGCGAAGAGGTGATGGAGTGCCTTCTCGTCGGTGCCGCCGATATACATGCCGGGACGGCGTCGCACCGGCTCCAGCCCCTCCAGCACCTCGATGTCGTGGGCGGTGTAGTCCTCGCCATTGCCCGACCGGCTCTTCGCCGCCTCGCGCCGCGACGCTGCGCGGGGCGGGGCTGCGAACAGGTCAGGTGAAGAGGAGGGCTTCTTTGCGGTCTTGGCCATGCGGTTCCGTTGCGGTTTGTCTGGCAGCTTCACGGCACAAGAGAAGCCGCAAAATAGTTACCAGAACAATAAGTTAATGGAGCTTTATGACGCTTCAAGCGAGGCCTGGCGCTGGGGGCCGAATCATTAAGTTCCAATATGGCACGGCCCGGCCGCAAACAAGACCATCAAAAAAGGATGCACCTCGATCGCCACCGCGATGCGACCACGGGGTACTGGCGCAGCGGGCGACGATCGGGTAAGCGGCTGTGCAGTTTCCGACTCGCTGCCATCCTTCGAGACGCCGTGCTGCGCACGGCTCCTCAGGATGAGGTCCGTGATTTTCAGAAGACCTCATCCTGAGGAGGCCGCCCTGTTGCGTGGCCATCTCGAAGGATGGAACCCACGCGAGGGCCTCTCCCGCCGCTTGCAGGTCCCATGTCGCTTGAAGACCAGGTCAATGCCTTCACGCAGCAGGTTGTCGAATTCGCGCGCGCCCATGAGGCGTGGGCGGCGCCGATTGTCGGCGCCTTGGCATTCGGCGAGTCGCTTGCGTTCATCTCCCTATTGATTCCCGCCTGGGCGATCCTGGTGGCTCTCGGCACCCTGATCGGAAAGAGCGGCCTCAATTTCTGGCCGATCTGGGTCGGCGGGGCGGTCGGGGCGGCGCTTGGGGACTGGCTGTCCTATTGGGTCGGCGTCAAGCTCGGGCCGGCAGTCGCCCACGTGTGGCCGCTGACGCGCAACCCCGAGCTCATTCCCCGCGGCGAACGCTTCGTTGCCAAATGGGGCGTGCTCGCGATCTTCATCGGCCGATTCTCCGGCCCGCTGCGCGCCACGGTGCCCCTGGTGGCTGGCATCTTCGACATGCCGTATTGGCGCTTTCAGGCCGCCAATTTCATTTCCGCCTTCGTGTGGGTGGCGATGCTGCTCACCTTGGGGGATGTTGTGGCGACGATTTTCACTTTAATATGGCCCTGAGGCCGCTCGCTGCCTTCCTGGGACCGCGGGCGTCCCGCCCGCATCCGCCCCTTCCCAAGGAAGGGAAGGGTTGCATGCGGGCGGGACGCCCGCGCTCCCAGGCAGGGAGGGGCCGCACAACCTGGGAGGAACTCATGTCCATTCTGTCACGCCGCACATTGCTGGCCGGCGCTGCCTCGGCGGCTGCGCTGCCGAGCTTCGCCTTGTGGAGTGCGCAATCGGTGCGCGCCGCGACCCCCGCGGCCGGCAAGCAGGCGGCGAGCTTCTATCGCTACAAGGTCGGCGACATCGAGGTGACCGTTCTGAGCGACGGCATCGCCCGCGTGCCCGTCACCGAGGCCTTCGTGCTCAACGTCAAACCGGATGAAGTCAACGCGGCGCTGCGCGAAGCCTATATGGAGCCCGGCGTGTTCATCGGCCCATACAATCCGATCGTGCTCAATACCGGCACCAAGCTTGTGCTGGTCGATATGGGGACGGGCGAAGCCAACTATATCGCCAGCAAGGGCGTCGCCGGCCAGCTCCTCGCCAACATGGCGGCGGCCGGGATCGACCCCAAGGCAATCGACACCATCATCATTTCCCACTACCACGGCGACCATATCAACGGCCTGCTCAAGGCCGACAATTCGCTCGCTTTCCCCAATGCCGAAGTGCTGGTGCCGGCGCCGGAGCACAAATACTGGACCGATGCGGGCGAGGAGAGCCGCGCCCCGACCCCGCGCATCGCCGATATTTTCAAGGGCGTCCGCCGCGTCATCGGCAACGCCGAGGTCATGAAGCGCCTGCGCACCTATGAATGGGATAAGGAAGTGATCTCTGGCGTTCTCGCCGTTGGCACGCCCGGCCACACTCCGGGCCACACGTCCCACATCGTCACCTCGGGTGCATCGAAGGTCTACGTCCAGGCCGACGTCACCCACGCGCCGTTCCTGTTCGCCCGTCATCCGGGCTGGCATGCCTTCTACGACCACGAGCCGGTCCAGGCCGAGGCCACCCGGCGCAAGGTCTACGACATGCTGGCAGCGGAGAAGATGCTGGTGCAGGGCTTCCACTATCCGTTCCCGTCCGTCGCCCATGTGGAAAAGACGGCGGCCGGGTATCGGGAAATCCCGGTGGCGTGGAGCCCGGTGCTGTAACTGTCGTATTAGGCGGTACTTTTCCCGCTTGCGGCGTCATGGCCGGGCTTGTCCCGGCCATCCCGATAGCCGGGCACCGTACCTTCCTGATCGAGATCGCCGGGACAAGCCCGGCGATGACGACGAGCGAGTTTTGCTCCGATTACGTTTCTCGTGACATGCGTCGATGTTGTTGACGAAGTCTCGCAGCGGCCTTATATGCCGCTGCCATGATGATCGTCGCGCCCATTTCCTCCCGTCGCCGTAGCCGCTCCGCGGCCGGCGATCGCGCCTGATCGTCATTTTGGCCGCGGATTTCGTCGCCGCGGCGCTTCCTTAGAAAATCCCCCGCGGCATTGAATTTCCGGCCCTCCCTGCGGAAAGGATTGGTCATGGCAAAAATCGCAAAGGTCGCCGTCCTCGGCGCTTCGGGCTATACGGGGTCGGAATGCGTGCGCCTGCTGTTGCGCCATCCACAAGTCAAGATCGCGCTTCTGACCGCTGACCGCAGGGCAGGCCAGGAGATGCGCGAGGTGTTTCCCCAATTCTCGCCCTTTGCCCTGCCGAAGCTCGTGCCGATCGACAGCCTCGATTGGGCGGCGCTCGGCCTTGATCTCGTGTTCTGCGCGCTGCCCCATGCCACCACACAGAGGGTCGTGAAAGATCTCCTCGCCAAGGCGCCGCTCACCAAGGTCGTGGACCTTTCCGCCGACTTCCGCCTTGGCGATCCTTTGGCCTACGCGCGATGGTACGGCCACGAGCATCACGCGCCGGATTTGCAGAAGGAGGCGGTGTACGGCCTCGTCGAGGTCCATCGCGAGCGCATCCGCAACAGCCGCCTCATCGCCAACCCGGGCTGCTACACGACCTGCGCGCAATTGCCTCTGGTGCCGTTGATCAAGGAGGGCGCCATCGATCTCGACGAGATCGTGGTCGATGCGAAGTCGGGCATGACCGGGGCGGGGCGGGCCGCCAAGGAGAACATGCTGTTCTCCGAAGTGTCGGAGGGATTCCATGCCTATGGGGCCGGCCATCATCGCCACATGGCGGAGCTCGATCAGGAATTTTCTCTTGCCGCCGGCCGCGATGTGATCGTCACTTTCACGCCGCATCTGGTGCCGATGAATCGCGGCATCCTGTCGACCATTTACGTCCGCGGCGTGGCGGACAAGTCGCCGCAAGACCTGCATGAAGTCTTGTCGCGGACCTATCGGGACGAGCCGTTCGTCCATGTGCTGCCGTTCGGCGAGATGCCGCAGACGCGCCACGTGCGCGGCTCCAACATGACCTTCATCGGCGTCGTCTCCGACCGCATCAAGGGCCGCGCCATCATCGCCGCCGCGCTCGACAACCTGGTCAAGGGCGCGTCCGGGCAGGCGGTCCAGAACATGAACCTCGTGCTCGGCTTCCCGGAGACCCTGGGGCTTGAGCAGGTGGCGCTGTTTCCGTGATTACTCAGACGCTCGGCCGAAGCAGCAAACTTTGACATCCCACAGATTTGAAGAGCATGGTGGCCATAGGCGCAACCTATGGTAATGTTGGGTCTTGCGTCGTGCGCGCCGGGGGGCGACTTAATGGCTTCGCTTTCTGTTGCTTTGGAGATGGTGCGGAACTTTGGCTTGGCGGTGGCCGCATTTGTGGGCATATCTCTGCGCGAGAGCGCGGGAAAATACGAGGGTGACGAGCCGCCGATCGATATGCGTGAAATCATGAAGACCCTGAGGGATCATTTGGTGCTGAAATGAATGAAATCTTGCGGGACAAAGACGAGTTCAGGCTCGACGTTCATGGGGCATATTTGCGTCGCACCGATCTTAGCAATGCCAATCTGGAGGGCGCAAATCTCAGCGGCGCGAATTTCACTGATGCCATTCTTCGTGGTGCAAATTTGAAGAATGCGATCCTGAAGGGGACGATCTTGCGCGGCGCTGATTTGACTGATGCAAAAAATCTAACGCGAGCGCAAATCGAAACAGCAGTAATCGACGATCGGACTCGGCTCCCGGCGGTTGTGGACGATATGCCGATGGCGAAGTAGAACTCCCCATGGTCGTCGTGCTCGACACCGTCAACGATCCGCCGAAGCGGCCGCGCCATCCCGAGAAGGCGCATTGGCCTGATACGCCTGCCCTGAAGAAGCCCGATTGAGGGAATGTAGCCAAGTTTACGAGACCGCGAAGCAGTCTCTCCTTCCGGACGATCCGGATCCGAGCTATGAATTTCGCGTTATTTTTCTGGTGCGCCCGCAAGCGCGACCATGATATAAGCCCCGCCGCGCCGCGGAGGAGCCCTTTGCGGGCGTGGCGGAACTGGTAGACGCGCTGGATTTAGGTTCCAGTGACGAAAGTCGTGGGGGTTCAAATCCCTCCGCCCGCACCACGCCCCCGGCTTGGCCGCACAGGCTCCCGGACGCACGATAAGGCGACTGGAATAAACTGGAATAATGATGCCAACCCGACGAGTCACGAAGCGATGCAAGTCACCGAGACGACGAACGAAGGCCTGAAGCGCGAGTTCCGCGTTACACTGCCGGCAACCGACCTGGACGCGCGCCTGACCGAGCGCCTCACGGAAATGAAAGATCGGGTGCGGATCAACGGGTTCCGCCCCGGCAAGGTCCCGGTGGACCACCTCAAGAAGGTGTATGGCCGCGCCGTCATGGCGGAGACCATCGAGCAGATGGTGCGCGAGACCAACACCAAGATCCTGACCGATCGCGGCCTGAAGCTCGCGATGGAACCCAAGATCACCCTGCCGGAAGACCAGAGCGAGGTGGAGAATGTGATCTCCGGCAAGACCGACCTGTCCTATACGGTGGCGGTCGAGGTGGTGCCGCAGATCGCGCTGGCGGATTTCAAGGCCATCAAGCTCGAAAAGATCGTCGCCGACGTTGCCGACCTTGAGGTCGACGAGGGGGTTCGCCGGCTTGCCGAGCAGAACCGCGCGTATACGGCGAGGCCGGAGGGCGCCAACGCCGAGAGCGGCGACCGCGTCATTATCTCCTTCAAGGGAACCGTCAACGGCGAGGTATTCGAGGGCGGTTCCGGCGACGACGTCCCGGTTAAGATGGGCGCGAACGTCTTTCTTCCCGGCTTCGAGGACCAATTGCTGGGTATTGTGGCGGGCGACACCCGCACCGTCAACGTGACGTTTCCTGCCGATTACGCGGCCGAGAAGCTCGCCGGTCAGGCCGCATCGTTCGAGGTCGTGGCCAAGGCGGTCGAACAGCCGAACGAACTGACCATCGATGATGCCTTTGCGGCTTCGCTCGGAATAGAGTCGCTGGACAAGCTCAGGCAGGCCGTCAAGGAGCGGATCGCTCAGGAATACACCGGCGCGAGCCGGCAGAAGCTCAAACGGGAGCTCCTGGACAAGCTTGATGTGCTCCACAAATTCGAGGCGCCGCCGTCCCTGGTCGAACAGGAATTCACGAATGTCTGGAATACCGTGCAGGCGGACCTCAAGTCCCAAAACCGGACTTTCGAGCAGGAAGGCACGACCGAGGACAAGGCTCGCGAGGAGTACCGCTCCATAGCCGACCGGCGGGTCCGCCTCGGGCTTGTGCTCGCGGAAATCGGCGACAAGAACAACATCAAGGTCAATGACGATGAAGTAGCGCGGGCCGTCATGGATAGGGCGCGGCAATATCCCGGGCGCGAGCGGGAAGTGTGGGACTACTACCAGAAGAACTACAATGCGCTCGCGAGCGTGCGGGCGCCGATTTTTGAGGAAAAGGTGGTGGACTTCATCGTTGAGCTCGCCGATGTCGTCGAAAAGAAAGTGACCAAGGACGAACTTTTCAAGGAAGACGAGGAAGAGTTGCCCGCGAGCTAAATCCAAGGCAGGTACGGGTTCGGCCTTGCAGTCGGAAACCCTGGATGCTGGGTAATCGCATTTGGCGCAGCGACGCCTCTGCCCCCTCTCCCCGCTTGCGGGGAGAGGGGGCCTCTCCACAGGCTCAGACTCGTGGAGACGCCCCCTCACCCGGGCGCGAGCGTCGGGCGGGAGACTTGTCGGCAGAGCTTCGGCGCATATATGCGCTATGTACATTCGAGATTGCACAAGCGTTCATGAAGCCGGGGGCGTGTGGTAGCCTACGCGTCCCCTGACGGAGCGGATCATGCGTGACCCCGTTGACACCTATATGAACTACCTCGTCCCCATGGTGGTCGAACAGACCAATCGCGGGGAGCGGGCCTACGACATCTATTCGCGCCTTCTCAAGGAGCGCATCATTTTCATCACCGGCCCGGTCGAGGACGGGATGTCGGCTCTCATCGTGGCCCAGCTCCTGTTCCTGGAGGCCGAGAACCCGAAGAAGGAAATCTCGATGTACATCAACTCGCCAGGCGGGGTCGTGACGTCGGGACTTGCAATCTACGACACCATGCAGTTCATTCGCCCGCCGGTTTCAACGCTGTGCACCGGCCAAGCAGCGTCAATGGGGTCGCTGTTGCTGACCGCCGGGCAAAAGGATATGCGGTTCGCACTACCCAATGCCCGCATCATGGTTCACCAGCCCTCCGGCGGCTTCCAGGGGCAAGCCAGCGACATCATGATTCACGCCCAGGAGATCCTGAATATCCGCAAGCGGTTGAACGAGATCTACGTCAGGCACACGGGTCAGGCCATCAAGAAGATCGAGGAGGCGCTGGAGCGTGACCAGTTTTTCACCGCCGATGGCGCCAAAGAATTCGGCCTGGTCGACAAGGTCATCGAGAAGCGCGTCGAGGAGCTTGAAAAGGCCTGATCATTCGGCGATGATCCCCCACCCTACCCTCGCCCGCTTGCCGGGCAGGGTAGGGTGGGGCACGCTACCCGGCCGGCGCGAGAAGATAGCGGCCGCGTCGGCGCCCTGCATCAAGGGGCGCGGTTTTAGGTTGCGCCCTGTCCGCGAGCATGGTTTCGTGAATCCATGGTCCTATGAATTACGGACTCCTGTTGCGGCGCAACTGCGGTCGTTGCTAATATCTCGCCACAAAATCAATGCCGGGCTGAGCCCCGTTGCAGGGCTTGGCCGTGAGGCTGGCATCATGGGAGCGAGAATCCTTGTTAATGGAATCTTGATTATATTTCCATTAGCGTGTTCGTTAGGGGATCCGGGGGGCGTGTTTGGCCGTCAGGGCGGCGGCGAAACCGGTGATTAGCCAAGGCGGGGTTTGATATCAGGCCCGCAGCCCCCATCCTACCCTCCCCCGCTTGCGGGGGAGGGTAGGATGGGGGAAAGCGGAGCCGACCGGAGCGAAGGAATGAGTAAAGTCGGCGGCAGCGATTCGAAGAACACGCTTTACTGCTCGTTCTGCGGGAAGAGCCAGCATGAGGTGCGCAAGCTTATTGCAGGACCGACCGTCTTCATCTGCGACGAGTGCGTCGAGCTGTGCATGGACATCATCCGCGAGGAGAACAAGTCCTCCCTGGTGAAGTCGCGCGACGGCATCCCGACGCCGAAGGAAATCCGGAAGGTTCTCGACGACTACGTGATCGGCCAGGACCACGCCAAGAAGGTGCTCTCGGTTGCGGTTCACAACCACTATAAGCGGCTCAACCACCAGACCAAGCACAACGACGTCGAACTCGCCAAGTCGAATATCCTGCTGATTGGACCGACCGGTTCCGGCAAGACGCTGCTGGCGCAGACGCTCGCGCGCATCCTCGATGTTCCGTTTACCATGGCGGATGCGACCACGCTGACCGAGGCCGGCTATGTCGGCGAGGATGTTGAGAACATCATCCTTAAGCTCTTACAGTCGGCAGACTACAATGTGGAACGCGCCCAGCGCGGCATCGTCTATATCGACGAGATCGACAAGATCAGTCGCAAGTCGGACAATCCTTCCATCACCCGCGACGTTTCGGGCGAAGGCGTGCAGCAGGCGTTGCTCAAGATCATGGAGGGAACCGTCGCCTCGGTGCCGCCGCAGGGCGGCCGCAAGCATCCCCAGCAGGAATTCCTGCAGGTCGACACCACCAATATCCTGTTCGTCTGCGGGGGCGCGTTTGCCGGGCTGGAAAAGATCATCTCGGCCCGCGGCCGCGCGACCTCGATCGGATTTGGCGCCAAGGTGGCTGCTCCCGAGGACCGCAAAGCCGGCGAGGTATTCCGCGACGTCGAGCCGGAGGATCTCCTGAAATATGGCCTGATCCCCGAATTCGTCGGCCGCCTGCCGGTGGTGGCGACGCTGGAGGACCTTGACGAGCCGGCGCTCAAACGCATCCTGCTCGAACCGAAGAACGCCCTGGTCAAGCAATACCAGCGGCTTTTCGAAATGGAGAGCATCGATCTGAGCCTTGCCGAAGAGGCGCTGGGGGCCATCGCCCGCAAGGCGATCGAACGCAAAACCGGCGCCCGCGGGCTGCGCTCGATCATGGAGATGATCCTGCTCGACACCATGTTCGATTTGCCGAGCCTCGAAGGCGTCGAAGAGGTCGTGATTTCCAAGGAAGTCGTCGAGGGCACTGCGCGGCCCCTCTATATTTATGCCGATCGCGCCGGCGACGCCGGAGCGACTGCCTGACATCTCCAACGAATCTGCCATGATCGATGCGCGCGAGCGCGCGAAAGCGGTTCCGACCGATTTTGCGCGACAATGCGGATCATTCGTGGGTTGCTTGACACACCCGCCGGCTATTGCCACCTAATGTGCAAGGGTGTTCGAGTTCGTGTTCGTGTTCGAGTTCGTGTTTCGAGTGTACGCGTGTTGCATTGCGGGCAGGGTCTCATCCGGCGGATGGGCATTTGAGAACTCCCTCCCGTCACCAAGCACTCCGCATCTGCGCTGCGAACGCGGGCAGAGACGGAGGGGCAAGCAAGAAAGGGAATCCGGTCATGACCACCCAAGCAAAACCTCGCCCCCTCCCGCAGCTCGGTGAGGTGCGATCCTATCCGGTGTTGCCGCTGCGCGACATCGTGGTGTTTCCGCACATGATCGTTCCTCTGTTCGTGGGTCGCGAAAAGTCGATCCGTGCGCTCGAGGAGGTGATGCGTTCGGACGTCTACATTCTGCTTGCCACGCAGAAGAACGCATCCGACGACGATCCCGCGACCGATTCCATCTACGAGGTGGGTACGCTGGCGAGCGTATTGCAGCTGCTCAAGTTGCCTGACAACACCGTGAAGGTGCTCGTCGAAGGCGTCGTGCGGGCACGCGTCCTCAAATACAGCGACCGCACCGACTATTACGAGGCCGAAGCCGTCGTCCTTGCGGACGAGATGGGCGAAAAAGTCGAGGCCGAGGCGATGGCGCGCTCGGTCGTCAGCGAGTTCGAGAATTACGTCAAGCTCAACAAGAAGATTTCGCCGGAAGTGGTCGGCGTCGTTCATCAGATCGAGGACTACGCCAAGCTGGCCGACAATGTCGCGTCCCATCTTGCCATCAAGATTCCCGACAAACAGGCGATTCTCGAAACCGTATCGGTCGGCGGGCGCCTTGAGCGCATCCTCGGCCTGATGGAATCCGAGATTTCCGTCCTGCAGGTGGAAAAGCGCATCCGCACCCGGGTCAAGCGCCAGATGGAGAAGACCCAGCGCGAGTACTATCTCAACGAGCAGATGAAGGCGATCCAGAAGGAACTGGGCGACGAGGAAGGCCGCGACGAGCTCGCCGAGCTGGAAGACAAGATCAAGAAGACCAAGCTCTCGAAGGAAGCCCGCGACAAGGCCACGCACGAGCTCAAGAAGCTGCGCCAGATGTCGCCGATGTCGGCGGAAGCCACCGTCGTGCGCAATTATCTGGATTGGCTGTTGTCGATTCCGTGGGGCCGGAAGTCGAAGATCAAGAAGGACCTCCATAACGCCGAGCAAATCCTCGATCACGATCACTTCGGGCTCGAAAAGGTCAAGGAGCGCATCGTCGAGTATCTTGCGGTTCAGACCCGTGCAAACAAGCTCACCGGCCCGATCCTGTGCCTCGTCGGCCCGCCCGGCGTCGGCAAGACCTCGCTCGGCAAGTCGATCGCCCGGGCGACCGGCCGCGAGTTCGTGCGGGTATCGCTCGGCGGCGTGCGCGACGAGGCCGAAATACGCGGCCACCGCCGCACCTATATCGGTTCGATGCCGGGCAAGATCATCCAGTCGATGCGCAAGGCGAAGACCGCCAATCCGCTGTTCCTGCTCGACGAGGTCGACAAGATGGGCTCGGATTTCCGCGGCGATCCGTCCTCGGCGCTGCTGGAAGTGCTCGATCCGGAGCAGAACCACACCTTCAACGATCACTACCTCGAGGTCGACTACGATCTCTCCAGCGTGATGTTCATCACCACGGCGAATACGCTCAACATCCCGCCGCCTTTGATGGACCGCATGGAGATCATCCGCATCGCAGGTTACACGGAGGACGAGAAGGTCCAGATCGCGCGGCGCCACCTGATCCCCAACACCGTGAGCAAGCATGGCCTCCGTGACGAGGAATGGTCGATCGACGATGATACGCTCCTGCTGCTGATACGCCGCTACACGCGGGAGGCCGGCGTGCGCAACCTCGAGCGTGAGCTGTCGACACTCGCCCGCAAGGCCGTGAAGGAGCTGATGATCTCGAAGCAGAAGTCGGTGCGCGTGACGGCCGAGAACCTCGCCGATTATGTCGGCGTGCCCAAGCACCGCCACGGCGAGATCGAGGCCGAGGATATGGTCGGCATGGTGACCGGCCTGGCCTGGACCGACGTCGGCGGCGAGCTGCTCACTATCGAAGGCGTGATGATGCCGGGCAAGGGCCGTATGACGGTCACCGGCAACCTGCGCGACGTGATGAAGGAATCGATCTCGGCGGCGGCGTCCTATGTGCGCTCCCGGGCGGTTGCGTTCGGCATCGAGCCGCCGCTGTTCGACCGGCGCGACATCCACGTGCACGTTCCCGAGGGCGCGACCCCGAAGGACGGCCCGTCGGCAGGCGTCGCCATGGTCACGGCCATTGTTTCGGTGATGACCGGCATTCCGGTGCGGCGCGATTTGGCGATGACCGGCGAGATCACGCTGCGCGGCCGGGTGCTGCCGATCGGCGGCCTCAAGGAGAAGCTCCTGGCGGCGCTGCGCGGCGGCATGAAGACGGTGCTGATTCCGGAAGAGAACGCCAAGGACCTCGTGGAAATCCCGGACTCGGTCAAGAGCGGGATGGAGATCATTCCGGTCAGCCGCATGGACGAGGTGCTGGCCCGGGCGCTCACCCGCAAGCCGGAGCCGATCGAGTGGGACGAGGCGGCCGTCAAGCCGGTGCCGGCTCCAGAGGCCGTCGAGGTCGACGAAGAGGCTGCGGTCTTGACGGCGCACTGATGGGAGCGCGGGCGTCCCGCCCGCTTCTCGAAGGTGCGGGCGGGACGCCCGCACTCCGCTTTGCCGATCCCGCGGATTTTGCTAAACCCTCCCCCGAAGGGCGGTTAGCTCAGTTGGTAGAGCATCTCGTTTACACCGAGAGGGTCGGCGGTTCGAGTCCGTCACCGCCCACCAGCCAACCGCGAGGCCGCGGTGGGTTTCGCTGCGCTCAACCCACCCTGCGCGGCAGACTCTTACCGGAAGGGCCGCTCTAGCGCGCCTGCTTCGGCTCCCACTCTCGCGCCATCTTCTGCGCTTCCGCGATCTGTGCCGGCGTCATTCGCACCGTGAGACGATCTCTGCTCCTGGCGGCGCTGGCGCCGACGTCGGCCTCCCACGTCGCGTAGTGCGAGGCTGCCAGGTTGTACCATTTGTGGGCCAGCACGTAGTCCTGCAGCACGCCCCGCCCGGTATCGTACATGATCGCAAGGTTGTACTGGGCGCTCGCATCGCCCTGCTCGGCGGAGCTGACGATGGCGGCGTAGTCCGGCGCGATGAGCTGATCGGACGTGCTTAAAGGCGCAACGCCGTTCGATCGTACGCTTCGGGATTCGGGGATGGTGGGGACAAAAGCGGCCCGGGACGGTCGCACCGCCGCGCGATCGGCAACGCGCGCCGCAACGGTTCGCTCGCTCCTTGTGGCGACCCCTGCATCACTCCTTGTCGCGACCGCAGCATCGCGCCGGTAATATGGGCTCGCAACACACCTGCCGCCACGGCCGCCTGCCGTCGTGGCGATGCACTGCTCCAGCGTGGCGTAATAGCAGCTTTCCCCACCGCCATTGGTGCCGCACCACGGATATGAATATGCGGTTTGCGCCGACGCGCCCGCCGTTGCGCACAACAGCGCCGCAGAGACGATAAGAAGTGAAAGGACTCGCGCGTGCATCATCTTTTCCTCCCTGATCATATTTTCTCTGGAGCTGTCATCTTAGGACGCGTCGGGAAATAATTGCATCAATTACATGTCATCGCCCGCGAAGGCCGGCAGCCGCGGAACTTGTTTCAATGCGATCGGCCGGTATGAGGGTGTGTGGCGAAGCGACCAATGAGCCCGCGCAATTTGAAGGAGTGAACCATGGCCGAAGAAATCCGCGATTGCCTGCCGCCTGATCGAAATCCGCGCAGGCCGACGCTGGCGCTGCCCAAGGGGGCCATCGACACTCACGTCCATGTCTTCGCGCCTCCCTACAAGCTGTCGCCGGACCGCGGCTATAATCCACCCCATTCGACGCTCGCCGATCTCAAACACCTGCACGCAACGCTCAGGCTCGACCGAGTGGTTTTTACCCAGCCGTCGGTCTACGGCGTCGACAATTCAGCGATCCTCGACGGCATGGCGGCGCTCAATGCCGAGAGCGCCAACCGCGCCCGTGCGGTGGTGGCGGTGACGATGGACATCCGCGATGACGAGCTTGAGGCGCTGAACGCCCGAGGCGTTCGCGGCGTGCGGCTCAACACCGACAATGCGGGCGGCATGCCGATCGACATCGGCGCGATCCCGGATCTCGCCGCCCGCATCGCGCCGTTGCGTTGGCACATCGAGTTTCTGTTCCCGGGCAAGGACATCGTCGCGCTGATGCCGACATTGGCGGCCGTGAAGGTGCCAATCTCGATCGCCCATTTCGCCTACCAGCCCGCTGCCGCAGGCGTGCGGGCGCCGGGCTTTAAGGCGCTGATCGAGCTCATGCGCCGCGGCAACACCTGGATGAAGATCTCAGGCGCGAACCGGGTCAGCGCCACCGATCTGCCGCCCTATGACGACGTCAAGCCGATGGCGGAGGCCCTGATCGAAGCGGCGCCCGACCGGATCATGTGGGGCACCGACTGGCCGCATCCCAACAAGTATCTCGTCAACCCCAATGACGGCGACCTCGTGGACGCCTTCGGCGACTGGGTGATCGACGAAGCCATGCGCCGCAGGATCATGGTGGACACTCCGGCGGGGTTTTATCGGTTTTGAGGGCTGCGGATACGGACCGTAGCCGCATGGAGCGAAGCGTAATGCGGGAGCAGCGCAGCCAGAATCACGCGTCAGCCTGGAAAAATCGGCTCTTCCGGATCCTCGCCGCGCTCCTTGCAGAACGCCAGATAGTCTTCGACCGACCCGGCGAAAGCGTTCTTCAGCTCCGATACGGACCTCCCCTGGAAGGTGATGACGTCGCGTAGATTGACCACGTCGCCATGGAAGGTTTGGGCGTCCTCGTCGTATTCGACGGCGGCCTTATAACCCTTACAGGTCATCATGGTCTGCATATGATCTTCCGCCATCATTTGACGATGTTGCGTTCTGCGCAACTTGCAGCTTGCCCATCGAGCTTTCGCGATGGCAATGTCCAGCATTGCTGTTTACCTCGGGGGCTGGCCATTTTCCATCTCGAAGACCACTTGCGCACCCAAATCGATGACTCGCTCGCCGCGGCGGGCTGGATCGTGCAACCGCGCGACCAGATGGACCTTGGCGCCGGTCTCGGCGTCGCGGTGCGGGAATTTTCAGCCGCCTCCGGGCCGGTCGACTATGCCCTCTTCGTCGGGAGCGCCTTGTGCGGCATGATCGCAGCGAGGCCGGCCGACACCACGTCCAGCCCCGCCGATGAGCCCGCGCGTGACATCGCCGATGTGCCCGGTCACCTGGTTCGGCGCGAAGGGCAGGCCAGATTCGAATACGTCGCGTCCAGCGGCGAACTCCTGTTTCGCGACCACGCCGACCCGGCGCCGCGCGCGCGGCGCGTTTTCTTCTTCCATCGTCCCGAGACCTTGCAGCGCTGGCTTGCCGACGACGCCACCATCCGCCGCCGGCTCCAGGCGATGCCGCCGCTCGCCACCGAAGGCCTGCGCGACTGCCAGGCCGGTGCGGTGCGGGCGCTCGAAGCATCGCTCGCCGCCGGCAAACCGCGTGCGCTCATCCAGATGGCGGCGGGGGCCGGCAAGACCTTCACGGCCTCAACGTTCAGCCACCGGCTCTTGGCGCACGGCAAATTCAGGCGAGTTCTTTTCCTTGCCGATCGCGCCAGCCTGGTGCGGCAAGCGCGCGACGAATTCCTGGCCTACCGTCCGCCTGCCACGGGAGGCGCGTCCGGGGCGCCTCTCGAGATTCAGAAGCTCGGCCCGGAAGGACTGGACGACAGTGCGGCGGTCGTCATTTCGACCATCGGGCGCGTCCATGCGCTGCTGACCGCCACCGCGTTGTCGGAGGAGGACGAGGAGCGCTCCGGCTTCGAAGCCGGCCCCGACGATGCGGAGCGCGTTGTCCCCTACAATCCGCAGGTGCCGATCGAGACGTTCGACCTCGTCATCATCGACGAGTGTCATCACGCGGTCTATGGCGCCTGGCGTGCGGTGCTCGACTATTTCGATGCCTTCACGGTCGGCCTGACGGCGGCGCCGTCCCGGCATCTGCTCGGCTTCTTCGACAACGACCTCATTGCGCAATACCCCTGCGAGCGCGCGGTCGCCGACGGCGTCAGTGTGGGGTATGAGGTCTATCGCATCCGCACCGAGGCCGGCGAGCAGGCTGGCCGGGTGTCGAAGGGCTACGCGTTGCCGGTGCGCGACCGCCGCACCCGCACCCAGCGCTACCAAGAGCTCCGCGAGGACTTCGCGCCCCCACCCTACCCTCCCCCGCAAGCGGGGGAGGGTAGGGTGGGGGTCCCCGACCGCACCGTCGCGGCGCCGAGCCACATCAGGACCGTGCTGGAAGCCTTCCGCGACAGCCTGTTCACCGAACTTTTCCCCGGCCGCACCGAGGTGCCCAAGACCCTCATCTTCGCCAGGGACGACGACCATGCCGAGGCAATCGCCGACATCGTCTGCGAGGTATTCGACGCCGGCCGCGAGTTCGCCCGGAACATCGCCTATCGGGCCGATGGCGCCGATCCCGACGGGCTCGTCCGCCGGTTTCGCAGCGACTACAATCCGCGCATTGCCGTCACGGTCGATATGATTGCGACCGGCACCGATGTGAGGCCGCTGGAAGCACTGATCTTCCTGCGCGATGTAAAATCCGCGTTTTACTTTGAGCAGATGAAGGGCAGGGGTGCATGCACCATCACGCCCACCGCCTTGCAGCAAGTCACGCCCGATGCGCAGGCGAAGACCCGCTTCGTTGTGATCGACGCCGTCGGCGTCACGGAAAGCTTAAAGCAGGTCACCGCGCCGTTGGAGCGCGAGCGCGCCATCGGCTTCGACCACCTCCTCGACGACATCGCGGCCGGACGCCGGGATGACGACGCGCTCTTGAGCCTTGCAAGCCGCCTTGCGGCGCTCGACCGCAGGATCGACGCCGCCGCGCGGGCGACCATCGCGGCGAAGACCGGAGGCCTCGATCCCAAGGGACTTGCCAACCGGCTCATCGATGCGGTCGATCCCGATGCGGTCGCGCAGCAGATCATCGCCCGGCACGGCGAGGCGGCCGACGAGAAGCAGGGCGAGGCGGTGCACAACACGCTCAAGGACGCGGCGTGCGAAATATTCGGCGATCCCGCCTTGCGCCAGCTTCTCAGCGACATGAAGCGGCGCGCGGAGGCCCGCATCGACACGGTCTCGACCGACGTCGTGTCCTGTGGCGGCCATGACGAGAACACCGCCCGCAACGCGGTCGACAAGTTCGAGGCGTTTCTCGACGTGAACCGCGACCGCCTGGTCGCGCTGCAAATTCTCCACGGCCGGTCCCGCGCGAGGCAAAAGCTCGATCGCGCCGCGATCGAGGAGGTGCGCGAGGTGCTGCGGCGACCGCCTTGGCTCCTGGAGCCGGTGGATATCTGGCGTGCCTATGTGCGGCTCGATGAGGACCGGGTGAAAGGCAACCCGGCCGGTACGCCATCGGACATCGTCATGCTGGTGCGATACGGCATCGGCGCCTCGTCGACGCTGAAACCCCTGTCTGCCATCGCGGTGAGCCGGTTCAACTTCTGGCTTTTGCAAGAGGAGAGGGCAGGGCGCATCTACACCGAGGCGCAGAAGGCATGGCTCCGCGCCATCCGCGATTATATTGGGGCGAACGTCGCGATCGCGCCGCAGAACCTGATGGAAGCGCGCGAGTTCGCCATGTTCGCCGGACAGGGCGGACTCACCAGGGCGCGGGCGCTGTTCGGAGCCCGCCTGGAGCCGCTGCTCGATGAATTGCCGCAGTTTCTGGTGGCGTGAGGGCGATGGCGGCGGAGCGCGGCGATGCGCGCATGGGTGAGTCACACCTCCGCGGATGGGCGCCGCCGCTCTACTTTCGCGAATCGGACTTGAAACTGGATTTCGGCTTTTGATATGGGGGCACGCAATCCCGATATCTGCCGAGGCGACTCGGTCTCGGCGAAGCCCGGTCTAACCTCCACTCCTTCTATCCAGAAAGCATATCATGACCCCAGACGAAAGGCTCGCTCTTGTTCGCCTCAAAATTGAACGGGCCGACAAACATATCGACGACCTCAAGGCGGCAGTTCGGTCCTTTTTCGACTCCAATCCCTACAAAGTCAGCCATAAGCGCGATTCTGACACGAGAAAGCTGATCTATTATGTCGAGAGCGCTCAGCCCGTACCAATCGTTATAGCCGCGATTGCTGGGGACGCACTCCATTGCCTTAGGGATGCCCTCGACCACCTTGCTCAACAGCTGTATTTGGTCGGAACCGGGAATGCGAAAGGCTATCGGGACCAAACAAGCTTTCTGATTTCGAAGAGTGCCAAAGATTTCAAATCCACTCTTACTGGAAAAGTACAGGGTATGAGGAAGGATGCTGTTGACGCGATCCGCGCGCTCGAACCATACCCTGGAGGGAAGGGGGCCGATCTCTACACCTTCCACCGCCTGAACAACATCGACAAGCACCGTCTCATTCTCACGGTGGGGTCGGCCTTTGGAAGCGTCGATCTTGGGGCACATATGATGGCTCATATGGAAAAAGCCCTCGGGAAAGCCCTTCCCGCACTCAACGTGTTTGTTAAACCCGCTGACAACCTTTTCCCGCTCGAAGCCGGCAAAGAACTCCTTATCGACGCTGTCGATGCAGAACCGAACGAGAAGATGCAGTTTCGATTTGATGTAGCGATCCACGAACCTGGGCTGATCGAGGGTCAGCCGGCTGTGGAAGCGATCGTGACATTCCGCGATCGCATTAGCGATATCGTGAACTCCTTCAAACCCTGCTTTGCCTAATTTTTCGGGCGTGCCAGCACCGGCTCAGATTCTTTGCCGAGCCGCTCGCGTAGTCCACGATGAGCGTTAAATCCGCGCCGGTCGCCTTAGTCTCATTTTCAGAAAGCGGGTCGAACACAGTACCCCACTGCTGTCGGGCTGAACTCAAACGGGCGTGGCGAGACGCCCGACCTTGTCGCTCGCCGACAAGGTCAACCTCGATATCTTCTTGCTCAAGAACGATACACTCGACGACCCCGGTCTGCCGCGTCCGGAGGAAGTCGCGGCGGAGATCGTTGAGAAATCTGGAGACGACGCTGGAAAGGTTTAAGCGGGTGGCGAGTGCGTTGAGCCGGTCTTGAAGGCCTTCGCACGAATAAAAATTGTTCTGCTTCGCCCCCGAATAGTCACACTCTTTCGCTATACTTTTGATTGTTAATATTTACCGCCAGTTTGGGCGGATTTTGTCTTTCTGGAGGATGCGAATACCCTGTTATTCCGTGTTCCGGATGATGATTTCCCTGTTCGGGTGGAAAACATTCCCTGTTAAGTTTTCGCAGGGAATCTACGTGCAAGATACTGAAATTTCTGCGAGAATTAATCTCGAAAATCGGAAAATCGATCGAAAAGGCAGAAATTCCCTGTTATTTTCCCTGTTCTCAGGGAATTCGAGGGCAAGAGTTTGAGGGCTAAACATGTAGCCATAGCCCGCATGAAGCGCCGGTCTTCCGGCACGTCATGCGGGGATGGCCTCGCCGGCCGCACTGCCGTCCCCGGATTTCGGGCCGCAAAGAGCGGCCCTCCATCCGGGCTACGGTCGCAGGGGAGGGAAGAGCGGGCGGGACGCCCGCGCTCCGGTTACTGCGCGAAGCAGTAGAACAGGCCGTTGCCGCCGGTGGCGATGAGGTCGGCCTGGCTGCAGCCGCGGGACTGGTGCGAGGCGTTCCAGGAGCGCTGGAACTCGTTGTCGGCGCCGCCGCGGCGGTCGATGTGGCCGAGTTCGGCCTTGCCGAATTCGCCGCTGACCCAGTTGTTGCAGGTCATGTTCATGTTGCCGGGGAACGCGGTGCCGTCGGCCTGCGAGCCAGTCAGGGCGTCGTGATAGTTGGGCGTGAAGCCGAAACCCGAAACCCGGGTGCCGCGCTCGGTGAGCGAGTTGTCGGTGGTGAGCTTGTTGTTGGCGCCGTGCAGATCCTCGACGCTGGTCGCGACCACCACGCCCTTGGCGTTCTGCCACGGGCCCTTGCCGATGCGGTCGCGAGCGTTGGTGGGCTGCCCGGTCGCGGGCGTGTTGGAACTGAGATAGGCCCGCCACGCCTTGTTGCCGGCGCCTGCCGTGGTGGCGAGCGTCTGGCAGTGGGCGTCTGCGCCCGCAAGCCCGCCAAGATCGCCGCCCTTGCCCGGACCGGCGCTGGTGACGAAGAACGACATGTTTGGCGCCTGCGGCACCTGCTGCGCCTGCGCGCCGCTGCTCACGCCGAGAAGCAATACCGCGGACGCCAGCAGCGAATAACGCATGGTCTTGTGCATCGATTTTCTCCCGTTGGATTTTCGAATTTTTTCGAGCCGGTCGCCCCGCCCGAGGGCGCGACCCTAGCATATTTTACTGACGCCGGGAGGGGAGGGGCGGGCAGGAGAGTCGAAAAAACGCGCGGCCTTCACCTCTCCCCGCTTGCGGGGAGAGGTCGGCGCGCGCTTGCGCGCCGGGTGAGGGGGCCTCTCCGCGAGTCTGAGCTTTGGGGGCGAGTCTGAGCTTGTGGACACGCCCCCTCACCCCGACCCTCTCCCCGCAAGCGGGGAGAGGGAGAAGGGGCGCCTCGCCAAATGCGATTACGCTCGCGGACGAGGGCGACACCTACTCCTTCACGGCGCCCGTCATGGCGGCAACGTAGTGCTCGACAAAGAAGGCGTAGAGCACCACCAGCGGCAGCGACCCGCACAGCGCGCCCGCCATCAGGGAGCCCCAGCGGTAGATGTCGCCGTCGACGAACTCGTTGACGATGGCGACCGGCACGGTCTTGTTCTGGGTCGAGGAAATGAACGTCAGCGCATAGATGAACTCGTTCCAGCACAGCGTGAAGCAGAAGATGAAGGCCGAGATCAGCCCGGGCACCGCCAGCGGCACGATGATTCTTGTCAGGATCTGCCAGCGGCTTGCGCCGTCGATCAGGGCGCATTCCTCCAGCTCATACGGGATCGCCTTGAAATAGCCCATCAGCAGCCAGGTGGAGAACGGGATCAGGATGGTCGGATAGGTGAGGATCAGGGCGAACGGCGTGTCGAACAGCCCATATTGAAACACGACCGACGACAGCGGGATGAACAGGATCGAGGGCGGCACCAGGTAGGCGAGGAAGATCGCGCCCCCGACCCAGGTCGCGCCCCAGAAACGCAGCCGCACGATGGCGTAGGCGGCGAGCACGCTGGCGATGATCGACAGCGTCGTGGCGACGACGGCCACCAGCATGGTGTTCCCCAGCCACTCGGGGTAGGGGCTCTCGAACAGGAGCTTGACGATGTGCTTGAGCGTCGGCGCCGTCGTCCAGAACGGATTGAACTTTTCGAGGTCGAGCAATTGCTCGTCCGGCTTGATGGCCGTGAGCGTCATCCAATAGAACGGAAACAGCAGCACGACGAGGATGATGCCGAGCGGCATATAGAGCGTTACCAGCCGCCGCGGCAGCGTCTCCAGATAGCTCATGCCCTCGGCGTGATCGGCGGCCGCAAGCTTGTCGAGCTTCGGATCAGCGGCAAGCTCAGTCATTGCTTTCGCCCTGTTGCCATTTGCGCCGCTGCAGGCCGAACCACGAGATCAGGATGGCGCCGAGCAGAAACGGAATCATCGCCGAGGAGATCGCGGCCCCTTCGCCCAGATGGCCAGCCACGATGGCGCGTTGATAGGACAGCGTCGCCATCAGCTGCGTCGCGTTGACGGGGCCGCCCTTTGTGAGCACCCAGATGAGCTGGAAGTCGGTGAACGTGAACAGCACCGAGAAGGTCATCACCACCGCGATGATCGGGGTGAGCATCGGATAGGTGATGTGGCGGAAAATCTGCCACCGGTTGGCGCCGTCGATGGTGGCGGCCTCGTAGAGCGACGGCGGCACCGTCTGCAAGCCGGCAAGCAGCGTGATCGCCACGAACGGAATGCCGCGCCAGATATTGGCGAAGATCACCGACCAGCGCGCGTTCCAGGTGTTGCCGAGAAAGTCGATGTTGCCGGATATCAGCCCGAGGTGGCGCAGCGACCACGAAATGATCGAGAACTGGGCATCGAACAGCCACCAGAACGCGATCGCCGACAGCACCGTCGGCACGATGAAGGGAATGAGTACGATCGCCCGCAGCAGAGCCTTGAACGGCATGTTCTCGTTCAACAGCAGCGCGAGATAGAGGCCGATCGCGAATTTGATCACGCTGGCGACCGAGGTGTAGAGCAGCGTGTTGAAAACCGAGAGCCAGAACACGGAGTCGTCGGACAGCCACTCGTAGTTTTCAACGCCGATGAAGGCGCCGCTCTGGCCGATGCGCGCGTCCGTGAACGAAATCCAGACGCCGAGCGCGAGCGGGTAGGCGAGGAACAGGATCAGGAACGCGGCCGCCGGCAGCATGAACCACAGGCCGAGCCAGTTGCGGTTGGCGGCTAGGGTGGCCAATGCGCTGGACCGCGTATCGGGCGCGGTTGGTGCTTTGAGGGCGATGTCGGTCATGGCGAATGCATCGGATTTTTGTCCGTTCCCATATTTGCGGCGCGCTTCACCTCCCCCTGGAGGGGGAGGTCGCCGCGCTCTTGCGCGGCGGGAGGGGGTGACGGCGGCGCCACATCGGCGGCGCCGGAGTTGCTGCGCCGCCGTCACCCCACCCCGGACCACCTTCGGTGGTCCGACCCTCCCCCTTCAGGGGAGGGTGCAAGGGCATGCCCGCAGCCGTTTACCGATAAATCCGCTGCAGCTGCCGCTCGGCGATCTTGATCGCACCTTTGGCCTCCTCGCGGCCGGTGCAGTAGCTCGCAAACATGTCGAGAAGGACAAAATCCGAAACCGCGCTCGCGGCCTTTTCGCCGACCGAGCCCAATCCGCCGACCGTCAGCGAACGCTTGGCGACGTCGCGGTAAGGCGTGCGCTTGGGGTCCGACGTCCACACCGGATTTGCGTCATACGCGGCAAGGCCGGGCGACAGGTAGCCGCCGGCCGCCTCGATCCAGGGGTTGAACTGGCTCGCCTCCTGCATGTACGCCATCAGCGCCTTACAGGCCTGCGGATATTTGGTGTGGCTCATGGCGAGCAGCGGAAACATCAAGTGCAACTCGGTCGGCTTGCCCACCGGGCCGACCGGGAAATAGGCGTGATCCATATCGTCGGCGATGTCGGTCTTGGTGGCATCGCGCCGCGCTGCGGTGTAGATCGAGATGCCGTTGTTGGTCCAGTGGATTTCGCCGGCGAGGAACGCCTTGTTGTTGGAGGCGTCATTCCATGAGGCGACGCCCGGGATCATGTTGTCATAAAGCTGCTTGGCGAACTCCAGCGCCTTTTCGGTCTCGGGCGAGTTGAGAACGACCTTGTCGTTCTTGTCGACCATGTTGCCGCCGAATGCCCACAGGCACCAATAGACCCAGGTGTTGCCGTCGCCGGATGCATGGCCGAGCGCCATGCCGCCGGGCGTACCGTTTTTCTTGGTCGCCTTGGCCAACTCGAGAAACTCGTCGGTGGTGGTCGGGAATTTGGAGAACCCGGCCTTCTTCAGCGACGAAATCCGATAGTTCATGAGGCTGCCGGTGTAGCACACCGGAATGTCGATCCATTTGTTTCCGCTCTTGCCATAGGTGACGGCGGACGGCGCCCACGGGCCGTATTTCTTGCCGAGATATTCGGCGACGTCGGTCACGTCGATGCATTTCTGCGGAAACAGATGCGGCAGCGAGTAGAGGCCCCAGAACAGGTCCGGCCCGGCGCCCGTGTTGGCCGTCACAGCAGCCTTCGGCGTCACGTCCTCATAGGACTCCCGCGTGACGATGACCTTCACGCCGGTCGCCTTGGTGAAAGCATCCAGCAGTGCCACGAAGGCATCATCTTCTGCCTGCACGAAATATTTCCACCGCAGCATCGCCAGTTGCGCATTCTTCTCAGGCTTCCACGGCGCGGCCTGCGCCCACGCCTTGGCCCATTCGATGAGCGCCGGTCCCGTGAGCGCGCCGGCCGCCGCGGTCGCGGTTGCGCCCTTCACCAGAGTGCGTCGGGTAAAATCGGTCATGATCGGTTTCCTCCATTTTTTCCATTGAGGCGTTTGCCGGACGTCTTGTCGAACAGGTGAACGAAGCCCGCGCTGGGCTTGAGGCGCACGCGGTCGCCGGGCTTGAATTGATGGCGCTCGCGGAACACCGCGAGCACGTCCTGACCACCGAGCGTGGCGACAAGCTGGGTTTCCGAGCCGGTCGGCTCGACCACCTGGATTTCCGCATCGATGCCGTCGTCCGCCAGAACAAAGTGCTCGGGGCGCACACCGTAGACGGCAGGCGTGCCGTCCGACCATTCCGGCGTCCGCTGCGCGGACGCTCGCAGCGGCAGGCGCACGCCGCCCGGGCCGTCGAAGGCGGTGCTGCCGTTATGGCGGATGGTGCCGGGAAAGAAGTTCATTGCCGGCGAGCCGATAAAGCCTGCGACGAAGAGATTGTCGGGCCGGTCATAGAGGTCGAGCGGCGCGCCGATCTGCTCGACGCGGCCGTCATGCATCACCACGATCTTGTCCGCCATGGTCATGGCCTCGATCTGGTCGTGGGTGACGTAGATGGTGGTGGTCTTGAGCCGCTGGTGCAGCGCCTTGATCTCGGTGCGCATCTGCACCCGCAGCTTGGCATCGAGATTGGACAGGGGCTCGTCGAACAGGAACACTTGTGGGTCGCGCACGATCGCCCGGCCCATGGCGACGCGCTGGCGCTGGCCGCCGGAAAGCTGGCGGGGATAGCGGTCGAGATAGGGTGTCAGTCCGAGAATGTCCGCCGCCTTGTTGACCCGCTCGGCGATTTTCGCGGCGCCGGCGCCGCGCAGCCGCATGGAGAAGCCCATGTTCGCCGCGACCGTCATGTGCGGATAGAGGGCATAGTTCTGAAACACCATCGCGGTGTCGCGCTCTTTGGGCGGCAGGTTGTTGACGACGCGATCGGAAATGCGGATTTCGCCGCCGCTGATATGCTCCAGGCCGGCAATCAT